>Ga0163144_10025684_pt1 | contig 11493 bp, 10 predicted proteins | sample OliLak19BULKMAT1_FD_123175 | JGI IMG/M metagenome (GOLD analysis project Ga0163144, IMG submission 123175) | Freshwater microbial mat bacterial communities from Lake Vanda, McMurdo Dry Valleys, Antarctica - Oligotrophic Lake LV.19.BULKMAT1 | ecosystem: Environmental > Aquatic > Freshwater >... | reverse complement strand
CAAGATCGCCCGGTTGCGGGCGCGATTTGTCCCAGATGATCGGCCCGGTCAGCTCCCAATCGAACCTTTCGATCGCATCCTGGATTTCACGATGCAACGGGCCAGACGCTTGCCACAACAACAACACGCCGCCCGGCGCCAGCTTTGGCTGCCAGTCACGGAGCAGATCGATCACGAGTGCGATGGCCGCGGCACCGTCGTCGTTGTCGCAATGCCGACTGCGTGAGCTGGTCGATGCGTAGCCACCGTGCGCCGTCTTCGGATACGAATAAGGCGGATCGACGTGAATGAGCTTTGCCGCGCCATCGGGCACGCGATGCAGCAAGTCTTGGAAGCGCACGCGATGGACCGCGTTGATGAGCCGGTCATCGAGCGGCCGAGGGGCCGGTAACGCACGTCGCAACTCCACCGCCTGCGCCAACTGTGAGAAATGCCGAGTCACATCACGGTGCTGGCTGAACCCAGTTCGCTGAATCTCAGCCAGCACGATCGCCGGCGACATCTCCAGCCCCGAAAACTTCCGCAGCATCCGCGTCGTCAAGAGAAAGATGTTGTATGGCACCCCCGCCGGCCGAGCCTCCGGCGGAAACGTCCGCGCCGTGGCCAGCATCTGACACAAATCCGCCTGTCGCAGCCCCGTCGCGCGGGCGATGTCGATCGCTCGGAGCCCGTCGTCTTCCACAAGCCGGATCAGCAGATCGGCTCGCATCAGCTTGCACGCGTTCTCGACCATCGCGAGCTGCACGAGCTGTGTGAGCCGCTTCGCGATCGCGGCCTGTTGGATTCTCTTGACGGACTTGCGCGACAGTTGCCGCGCGGATCGGCCGAGTTGCACGGTGAGTTCCGTTGTCGTCGCCAAGACTCGTTGCTTGCGATGCGCTTTCACAAGGAGCGTCTGCATCGAGGGATTATGATCGCGGGCGTGGCGAAGTTGAAGCCAGCGGCGCGCTGGAGGCGGCTACAACGACTGGAGAATCACAAATAGGACAATGATGAAGCCGATCACGATTGCGGCCAGAGCTAATGGATCTACGCCCGGCCGGTCCGCCTTGAACCCGGGATTGTCGAGGTTCTCAAGCATCTGAACTAATCACTTCGTCGCGTTCTTCGCGCCGGCGCCCCACACATCATCCGACGAGCCTTGTATCACGGCGGTCGTTTGCCCTGGGTCTCGCTCAACCAAGGACACACGTACGTTGACAGATTGCAAGCCGTAATTGATGCGCCCCTCGACGAATTGCGTATCGCTGTCGCGCTCCGGTCGCTCAGGCACTGCTATTCCAGTACGTTGAGTTCGAATTCGGCCGCGCCCGTCCCTCGAGCTTGGGGCCGCAGACCATCGCGATCAGCCTAGCTTCCTTCTCGCCGTCGAACTTGCGCTGCACGCTGGGACGGACCTGCTTGCGGCGATGCAACGCCGATTCCAATCCCTCTTCGACCAGCCGCCGACGCAGGTTTTCGACCGAGCCACCCGCAACGCCAAACGCGCGGGCGGCCAGGACATCAGTTAACCTCGGCCCCGGGGTCCGACTCATCAACTGCCAGCAGAATGTTCGAGTGACGGATGGTCAGTCCCGGGCGTTTGCAGGTCCCAACGATCTGTTCAAGCTTTGCCCGTTCTTCGGCCCCGAGCCGAACGATGTACTTTTTCATGCCGATCCTCCAGGATCGCGGGCGACATGCCCACGGTCAGGATCAGCAAAACGAGCTTTTTACCCAAAATTGCGAGAGGCATGATCCACTAGGGATGTGTTACGGATGTTGGAGCGCGTTATTTTTTGTTTGCTTTCCCGAGCCCTCGGTAGGATAATCTCTTTTTGCTTCCAGCGTTGTACGCGACCGTATTCTCGGGCGGTCGCGGCCTCTCGCAGGTGCTGGCAGATCTGGGGTTGGAGGATTCAGGCTCGCATTTTTTTCGGCGGGGAGATCAGTCGATCGCGACCATTGCCTGTTCGGCATATGTTCTCTTGTATCAGCTTTTCGGTTTTCCAGAGCGAGCCGCGCGTGCCACAAGGGTTTTCAGCGGCTGCAGATGAGGGCAGATGAGATCGTATTCGACCGGCACGTTCGCCTCGGCCAGTGGCCTTATTAATGCGGCCCTGCATTCCTCGTCATTGCCGGATGGTTTTCCAAGTCCAGAATGCGGTGACTGGTTCGTGCTGCACACCCGCAGCCGGCAGGAAAAGGCCGTCGCCGAAACGCTGCGCGCGCAGCGGGTGGCGCACTTTCTCCCGTTGACTTGCAAACCGCGTTACTACGGCCGCCGGAAGGTGTTTGCGGACCTGCCGATGTTTCCTAGCTACGTGTTCCTCCGTGGCCTGCGGGAAGACGCATACGGCGTCGACCGCAGGGACCGCATTGCCAGCATTATTCCGGTCGTGGGGCAGCAGCGCCTCGACCGTGAATTGCGAAATCTCCACCTCGCCCTAAGCTTGGGCGCTGATCTGGACCTCTACCCTTACCTCGCCGAAGGGACTTTGGTCGAAGTGCGGGCCGGCCCGTTCAAGGGCCTGCAGGGCGTGGTGGACAAGCCGTTGAAACAAAACCGCCTGATTATACAGGTCCATAGCCTCGGTCAGGCTGTGTCGCTCGAAATAGACGCTGAACTGCTTGATCCCGTCCGCAATGGCATTTGACGGTTCGGCGGCAAAATTCAACCTCGTTGGGTCCATGTGGCAGAATCGCCCGCATGTGACGGGGGCGGAGCCTTGCCCCGATCAGTCCGAATAACCCCTGCATTGTGTCATCTTTACCCAAGTCACCGCTTTCTAATTGAAATAGTCGGAGTTTTCTCGCCGTGCCATTCCTGCTGACGCTTACCCTTTGTGCCTTCGCTTTCTTTTCAATTCCTCCGCAAATCCCCTGGTTTGCCAAAGCTGCCGTCGAATTGGAAGGTTGTGACTGGAGCTATCAAATGGCAGACAGAAAAGCGTCACAAGCAGGGTTGTCCAACCGATCGTTTCGAACGCTCGAGCGGGCGATCGTCGGGGGGCGATGCCCCGCGTCCTTCGAGAAACTTGAGGCTCGAGCGATGTTCGACGGCGGGACCGTCGTCGACGATCTCTCCAGCGGCGCAGGCAGTAACGCCGGCTACATCGTCGACCTCGCCGCCGGCGAGGAAACCTCCCCGCCGCCCGAAACCGTGGCCACAACCGAAACGAGCCCTCCGTCGACCAACTTTGCCACCCTGACAACGACCTCCACGACCGGCTCGCCGCCCCAAGGCGAAGGGGGGTCAGGCACCGCACCACTAGCCTCGACTTCGCCAAGTACGAATGGCACGACACGCTCGCCGGCCGATTTCCGCTATGTCATCCGCCCGGGCACCGGCTTCACCGGCCCAACAACCCAGCCAGCGGCCGTCGGCAACGTTGGCGAAGTCGGCTACGACGCCAAGGCCATCGCCCGCTGGGATGTCGTCCCTTATCAGACCTTTACCGGCATATTCAATGTCGGCGTGGTCGCGTTCCATCGCGAAGGCATCGACCGGGTCGAATTCAGCGTCAATGGCAGCGCCGAGCCGACCAAGGTGTACACGATGACAAATAACCCGGAAACGGGTGTCGTCGAGTACACCGCCACCCTCAACGCCCGCGATTTCGCCGACGGCCCGCTGGAAGTCCGCGCGGTCGCCTACCCGAAGGTCGGCGAACCGCGCGTCCTGGCCGGTGCGCTGACGGGCACGACTGAATCCGCCCGCGGGGAACACTCGATGTTCCTCAGCGCCAACGCCAACGGCACGCTGCCCAGCGCCGTCCGCTATGTCAGCCCCACCGGCAATGATGTTAACGACGGCCTGACGGCGCAAACGCCCGTCGCCACCATGAGCCGGGCACGGAATCTGATCAGCTCCGCTCAGGGCGGCGACGTCGGCGGCGGGACGATTAAGCTGGCGGCCGGCAGCTACCTGCTGGGCAATGCGACCGAGAACTGGTCGATCACCGCCTCCCGTTGGTTGACCATCGAAGCAATGGAAGGCGTCGACCAATCTGCCGTGGTGGTCGCCGGGTCGGGCGGTGTCAACGGACTTCGGACAACCCATGTGCGATTGCACAACGTCACCATCACCGGCGCCATCAACTCAAGCGGGCCTCTGGTGGACCATCTGTGGTATTCCGATACATCGCAAGTGGGAATGGGTCGTACGACTGAAGCTCTCGGTGCCGGCGGCTGGTCCACTCGTTACGTCACCGGGTCATCGCTCCGAAGCACCCGCGACGGTTTCATAGGCTTCAATCTTGCCCGTTCCGTGAGCGTCGATGACATTGGTTCGGATTGTTTTAGCGGCACGGGCATTGTGATCAATGCAACCGCATCCAACAACGATCACACCGGTACCACCTTCCACCCCGACGTGTATCAGATGCTCGGTCAAGCTCATAACGTCGTTCTCTACGGACTGACGGCAGTCGAGAATATTCGCGGACAAGGCATCTTTACGGATGCATCCACAAGCGTCATAGATATGGCGATCGTCCACACGAATGTGGACAACCTCGTGGGTGCCGGAGGTGTCGGTCGTGTCTGGCAGTTCGGCAATGCCGTCACACACATGTTCGTGGTCGATTCACAGTTTGTTGGACCCGCGGTGTGGCGCACCGATACAGGATTTGTCGCTCAAAATGTGGTGATCGAATCCACTTCCTGGTCTTCGCAACCCGCAACACTGCCCGGCATCACATTCCGCTAACCTTGTCCCTCGCCCAGAAAACGTTCACGGCCTGAAATGGGAGGCGACTGGAATAGCACCTCGCCGACGGTTGTAGCAGGCTGTGCCCGAGAAGCAAGGTGAATGTCAGCGCAGCAGATGAAGCACTTCGTCAAGAGGCTATTAAAGAATTGCGGCGTCTTTGCATGCCGATCATCCGTCCTGCCAGCCGGCATTGATCTTGGGAGGGATCTGCGGTCACTCGGAATCCAGCCGGCTACAATCCTTGATATAGGCGCGAATCGCGGTCAGACGGTCGATCGCTTCAAGTATCTCTGGCCAAGCGCGGTGATACACGCCTTTGAGCCATTTCCCGCAGCGTTCACTCAATTGGAGACGACCTGCCGGCGGCATCGAACCGTGCAGGCCGTCAATGCTGCGTGCGGTGCGTTGCCAGCGACTTTGAGTGTTCCGGAGTTGCCGGGAAGCGAAACTAACTCCCTTGTCCGCCCGGCAGGGGAAGCATCCAAATGCGTGTCGGTGCGCGTAACCACTGTGGATCAATACTGTGCCGACACCGGTATTTCCGAAGTAGACCTGTTGAAGACAGACACGGAAGGTTACGAACTTGAGGTTCTACGAGGCGCGGCGGCGATGCTGTCAAGAGCCCAGATCCGAGCAGTGCTTGTCGAGACGGCATTTGACCGGAAAAGCTCGGAATATGTCCACTTTGAGGACTTATTGAAGTTCCTCAGTCCTTACGGAATGAGACTGGTCATGTTCTACGACGTGTGCCTCAACGGGAAAGGGTGGCACTTCGGCAATGCGTTGTTCGCTAGATGCAACGAACAGAGTCAGAACGCGCGTGCGCAGCGACAGGTAATGAGTTTCGACGCTTGAGGATGCGCAGCCCAGATGCCAATCTTCAGCAGAAGGCCGTACACGGGCTGAAATGGCAGGCAATTGAGATCGTCGGCCGGCAGATTCTTTCGCTGGTCGTCTTTACCACGCTCGCCCGGCTCTTAGATCCGTCGGCGTTCGGTTTGCTCGGGCTGGTGGGGGTGTACCTTGCACTCGTAAATGTCTTCGCGGACCAGGGGATCAGCGCGGCGCTTGTGCAGCGGTCGAAGTTGAGCGACGGCCACCTTGACTCTGCTTTTTTCTTCGTGGTCGGCTGCGCAACCTTCCTGTGCCTCGCCACGGTGTCGGCGGCCGGCTTGCTGGCGCGGTTCTTTGCCGAGCCACAATTGGCAACCCTGCTACGTTGGTCGTCTCTTTCGCTGATCATCAACGCACTTGGGGGAGTGCATGCAGCGCAGTTTGCGCGGGAATTGAACTTCCGTCCAACGGCGTTACGTGCAATGGTGGGCAACCTCGTGGGAGGGGCGGTCGGCGTCGCGATGGCATTCGGTGGCTACGGGGTTTGGGCGCTGGTGGGGCAGCAACTTGCCGGCGCCGTGGCAGGTGTGGTCTTCCTGTGGAAAAAGTCGCCTTGGCGCCCCGGCTTCAACTTTCGTTTCCGACACCTGCGGGAGATCATGGCGATCAGCCTTCCAGTGTTTGCGACGTCGCTGATCTGGGCAATCACTGGTCGTGCGGATCAGTTTCTGATCGGGAAATTCCTTGGTCCATTGAGCCTTGGGTTTTATTCGGCGGCGACCCGGGTGGGCGACCTGGCCAAGAGTTCACTGTTCCAGCCGCTGGGTGCCGTAGCGCTCCCCGCGTTGTCGCGCGTGAAGGATGATTCGGGGCGGTTTCACTCGGCGATCGACCGGGCGTTGGACATGAACGCGATGCTGAGTCTGCCGTGCCTGCTGGGATTGTCGGCAGTGGCGACGCAACTGATTCCGCTGCTGCTTGGAATGAAGTGGTTGGAGTCAGGGATGATGCTCCAACTGCTGGCGGTGTGGGTACTGCTTCACGGATTCTGGTGCATCGCACACTACGCCATGCTGGCATCGGGCCACGCGCAGGCGACGTTCTACATCAGCCTTGCGCACGCCATCGGCATGGTCATCGGATGCCTCGCGGGGCTGCAATTCGGGGTGCGCGGCGTCTTGTTCGGGCTGATCGCGAACGAACTGCTGATGAATGTGCCGCGGTTGTATCTCTTTTCCAAATACACCGGCTACTCCCCGGGCCGTTACCTCCGACCATTCTTCGCGCCCGCTCTTGCCGCCGGCGGAATGGTCGTCACCGTGATGCACATCGGACGCGCGATGTCGCACGGCGGGCCGAGTTGGGCAGTGCTGATCTTTCAGTGTCTTGCTGGTGCGGCAACGTACTTGGTGCTGATCTTCGCACTCTGTCCGGGTCGGTTACGCAATGCAGCATCCTTGACAGCGATAGCGTTTCACCGCAGCCGGGTCGCGCCGATGGCCGATCCAGTCGGATCGAGCTGATCTTGATGAGCGCTCACTTGTCACACAATCAGAATCTGCTCGCTGACAGTCCAGAGCCCGTGGGAAATGAACTGGCCTATGCGGCGAAGGACTCAAGTTACTTCGCGGGGGCAAGGACCGACATCATCAATCAGTTACCTGAAGCCCGCGATCACGCAATTCTGGAAATCGGCTGCGGAAATGGCGGGACAGGTGCCATGGCGCTGGCGGCAGGGAAGTGCGGCGCATACTGCGGGGTGGAACTGTTCTCAGGCGCTGCTGCGGAGGCGGCCCGAACGCTTTCGGAAGTGGTCGTCGGAGACGTGGAAAAGGTGGAAATTCGCTGGAAGCCTGCAACATTTGATGCGTTGATCCTGAGCGAAGTCCTAGAGCACCTTGTTGATCCTCATGCGGTGTTGAAGAAGTTGCGGCCGCTGCTCAAGCCTGGGGCGCTGGTCTTCGCGAGTTCACCTAACGTGGCGCACTACGAGTTCATTACGATGCTGTTGCGCGGAGAGTGGCGGGAGGCGGATTTCGGTCCGAACGATCGAACGCACCTCAGATGGTTCACGCCGCGTTCGTACCGGCGACTCTTCGAGAACTGTGGGTACGTTGTCGATGAAATCGCTTCAGTCGCGCAGCCGGGCTGGAAGGCGAAGGCGTTCATCGGCCTTACGCTCGGCCGAGGCTTCCCGCTGGTAACCAGACAGATCATGCTGCGAGGCAAGGTGGCGTGAGAGTTCGCGCGGATGAGATCGGATCAGAAAGTTTGAGCGTCGTCGCTGCCATCAGCAGCGACGCGACGCTCGGAGCCAACTTATTGATGTCACCGGACGTTCAAGCTCAGCGAATCAGCGTTATTGAAACGCGGGGAAGCGCCACCGCCGGCGCGGCGTATGTGCACGGGTTGCAGGGTATCGACTCTGGCGTGGTCGCATTCATCCATCAAGACGTTTACCTCCCCGCAGGTTGGATGGATCAGCTTGAGCCTCAGTTGGCCCGTCTAAGCGAACTTGACCCCAACTGGGCGGTGGCCGGAGTGTGGGGCGTGTGTCCGGACGGCCAGTGCGCCGGGCGGGTGTGGTGCTCGGGTGGCGGGCAGGAACACCGGGGGCTGGGCGGGGGGCCGCATGTCGCGGCGTCGATCGACGAAATCGTCATCCTGCTGAACATGAAACATGGCCTGCGGTTTGACGAAGCCCTGCCGGGTTTTCATCTGTACGCCACCGACATCGTGCAGCAGGCCCGGGCGTGGGGCTTGAAATCGTACATTATTGAAGCGCCGGTGATTCACAACTCGCGGCGGAACCCGCAACCCCTGGATCGGCACTACTTCGAGGCGTACCGCTACATGCAGCGAAAATGGCGGGATGCACTGCCGCTGAAGACGGCGGTGGTGGATGTGACGCGGTTCGGCTGGCCGCTGTGGCGGCAATGGGCGAAGAACGAAGTCCGGAGAATTCGCGGCAAAGTGCGGCCGGCGCCGCACCGGGCCGATCCGCGTGCAATCGCGGTAGAGTTGGGGTATGAGCCCAGTCAGTCTGTGCCGTGATGAAGTCGGATGGACCATTGGTCAGCGTCATCATGCCTGTGTACAACGCGGGTCGATTCCTTCGGCCTGCTGTTGAAAGCGTGCTCGGCCAGACCCACCGGCACCTGGAACTGATCGTGGTGGACGACGGCAGCACCGACGGTTGTATGGACACTTTGGCGGACCTGCTTCGGGACGCGCGCGTCCGCGTGATCCGTCAGGCGAACGCGGGCAAACCCTCGGCAATGAATCGGGCGCTCGACGGGGCGCGAGGCGAGTTCTTCACCACGAACGATGCCGATGACGTGAGTCATCCCGGGCGCATTGAGTATCTGGTGGCTGTCGCTGAGGCAAATCCGGAAGTCGCCGCAGTGTTCTCCGGTTACGAGTTGGTGCTGGACGATCGACGAGTCGCGCCGCTGAGCAAGGCGAAGGGCCGGGAGGCGTGCCGGGCGGACATCGATGCCTTTCGGATGCCATCCCACGACCCGACGGCGATGTTCAGGCGATCGATGGTGGGCGAGCTTCAATTCGACGAGCGGTTACCGGTGGTCGAGGGACTGGACTACATCCTGCGTGTGGGCGAGCGGTATCCGATGATGGTCGTAGGCGAGGTGCTGTACGGGTATCGAGTGCATCGTGATTCGATCACGCACCGTGATCCGGCGAGGCGGGCCGAGCTCGTCCGCGAGGCGATTCGCGCCGCCGCGAGGCGTCGCGGTGAGGATCCGGAGCGGGTGATTGCATCGCTCGGGCTTGGAAGCGGGTCGCGGATCGAGCGTGCTGACAACAACCTGCCAGCGCATTTCATTGAAAGCGTGCTGTCGCTGATCGGGAAGCGTTGTCGATTCGCCGCGATGCGCGTCGGGTCGGCGTGCGTGAGGCTCAATCCACGGGATGCCCACTACTGGAAGGCGCTGGTCTACGCCTTGATGCCCGTGCCGTTGATCAAAGTTGTGCGAGACAGGTGACGTGACGATGCTGGCTGCTTCTGCAACTTTTACTGCCGACTATTACGGTGTGACGACCGTCCACCCCGTCGGGCTGGCTGCGCTGTGTGTCTGCGGGGTGACGTTATTCTTTCTGCCGCGCCGGTACGCGGCGGTGATGTTTCTGGCCATGGCGTGCTTCATCCCACCCGCCCAGAGGCTGGCGCTGGTTACGCTGGACTTCAACTTCACCCGGATCATGGTGCTTTTCGGGTGGGCAAGGGTGCTTTCGCGGAAGGAGCACGCGGGGTACCGCTGGAACACGGTGGACTGGGTAATGCTCGCGTACACCGTCGTGAATACGGTGGTGTACTCCCTGCAGTATGCCTCGGCGGCCGCAGTCATCAATCGACTCGGCGCATCGTTTGACACGGTGGGCATGTACTTCCTGTTCAGGATTCTGATTCGGTCGTTCGGTGACTTATTGCAGTTGCTTCGTGGCGCGGTATGGCTGGCGGTGCCGGTCGTGCTGGCGCTTTGCGTGGAGAAGATGACTGGACGGAATGTCTTTGCGGTTTTCGGGGGAGTGCCCGAGTACACGTTGGTGCGTGAGGGGAGTCTACGGGTTCAGGGGGCGTTTGCGCATCCGATCGTGGCGGGGTGTTTTTGGGCTTCGTTCATACCGCTAATGGGAGCCTTGTGGTTTCAAGGCGGCAGGGACCGGTGGCTGGCGGTGACCGGCGTGGGACTGTCGATGGCGGTTGTCGTTCTCTGTGCTTCGAGTACGCCGTTGCTGGCGGTGGTTGCTGGCGCGGTTGGAATGATGATGTACCGGGTCAAGGACCATATGCGACTGCTGCGATGGGGGGGGCTGGCATGCCTGCTCGGCCTGCATCTGGTGATGATTGCTCCGGTCTGGCATCTGATCGCTCGGGTGAGTGCGGTGGGTGGGAATTCGGGGTGGCACAGGTTCGTGCTGATCGACGGCTTCATCCGGCATTTTGATGAGTGGTGGTTGCTTGGTACGCAGAGTACCGCGCATTGGGGGCACTACGCGAATGATGTGGCGAACCAGTATGTTCTCGAGGGCGTGCGGGGAGGAATCTGGTCATTCGCGCTCTTCATTACGGCGATATCACTGGCTTTCGGGCGGGTCGGGCGTCTGTGGCGGAGCACGCCACCCGGAGCGGACCGGTGGCTCGCCTGGAGCCTCGGTGTCAGCCTGTTCGTGCATTGCGTTATCTTCATCGGGCTGTCGTACTTCGGGCAGATCACCATGTTGTGGTACCTGTGTCTTGCGGCGGCCAGCGGAGTGGTCGTGACACCAGTAGTCGCAACGTCGCCGTCGAGCCTCGCGGTTAGAGGAGCGCGGACGCGGCAACTGCCCCGGCTGCGGCCGGTGCCGGTGTCATGAAAGCCAACTGCAACATCCTGATCATCTCCTACACCACCCGCGACCTGACGCTGGCCTGCCTCAGGTCGATCGAGCGGGCATGCGACGCGGCGAGCGGTGGACTTGGGTATGAGATCATCGTCGTCGACAATTCATCAGTCGACGGGTCGGCTGATGCCATCGCGGCGGAGTTTCCGCGAGTGGACTTGCTGCGATTGGATCGCAACATCGGCTTCGGACGGGCGAACAACCTGGCAGCGCAGCGGGCGGGAGATTGCGAATTCTTGCTGCTTTTGAACCCGGATACGGTCGTGCAGAAGGGGGCAATCGACCGCCTCGTGGCGTTCGCGCAAGCCAACCCCGAGTCGTCGATCTTCGGCGGCAGGACTGTGTTCGCCGATGGGTCGCTCAACCCTGCATCGTGCTGGCGCCGCCCGACGCTTTGGAGTGTCTTCTGCATTGCATCGGGCCTCACCTCCGTATTCGGCCGCTGGGGATTGTTCGCGTCCGAGGCGTATGGGCGGTGGAAGCGGGACACGGTTCGAGAAGTGGACATCGTGAGCGGGTGCTTCTTTCTGATTCGCAAGCGGGTATGGGATGAACTCGGCGGT
>Ga0163144_10025682_pt1 | contig 11493 bp, 11 predicted proteins | sample OliLak19BULKMAT1_FD_123175 | JGI IMG/M metagenome (GOLD analysis project Ga0163144, IMG submission 123175) | Freshwater microbial mat bacterial communities from Lake Vanda, McMurdo Dry Valleys, Antarctica - Oligotrophic Lake LV.19.BULKMAT1 | ecosystem: Environmental > Aquatic > Freshwater >... | reverse complement strand
CGGCCAGGTAGGCGATACTGGTACTCTTACAAACTGTCTCAATCCGGCTTGGTGCATACCTGTTTTAGACACTAAAAAAGAAAACGACCTAAACTATGTACTTGTGGCAGATGAATATCATGCCTGGCTGCAAGAGCCTAGCCAGTGGCTGGCCCAAGTAGATACTAGCCGCCGTACCGCCATATCTGCCAACCACTCTGCCACACACCTGCTGCATGCCGCCTTACGGCAAACGCTGGGTACACACGTACAGCAAAAAGGTAGCTTGGTTTCAGATGTAGAGCTCCGGTTTGATTTTAGCCACCCATCTAAACTCACACAGGCCCAGATAGCGGCACTAGAAGTGATAGTTAATGAAAAGATACAGGCAGGCATACCACTACAAGAAGATAGGTACGTGCCCCAGGCACAGGCCATAGAGCGGGGTGCCATGGCCCTTTTTGGAGAGAAATACACAGACCTAGTACGTATTATCACTTTTGATAAAAACTTTAGTGTAGAGCTCTGCGGGGGCACACACGTGCCTAATACACAGGTAATACGTCTCTTTAAACTCATACAAGAAGGCAGTGTGGCTGCCGGAGTGCGGCGCATAACTGCTGTAACAGCAGATGGGGCCCTGCTATATGTTAATCAGAATCTGACAGAGCTGGATGCAGCAAAAAGCCTCTTTAAAACCACTGCAACAGATTTATCTGCACAAATAGCTACCCTGCAAGATGAAAACACCACTTTGCGCAAGCGGCTAAAAGAGCTAGAGCTTGGCAGTGTAGCGCAGCTTCTGGCAAATCTATCTAGCACAGCTCGCCAAGTGGGGCAAGCAAAACTTATTGCCGCAGTACAAGAAGTATCTGCAGATACAGCCAAAACCCTAGTCTTTGAGCTTGGTAAAGCCCATCCAAACGCTGTGATTATCTTAGGGTCTGTAGAAGATAACAAACCATTGGTAAGTATATACATAGGCACAGAGCTGCAGGCTTTAAACAAGCTAGATGCGCGTGCCCTTGTAAAAACTGCTGGGGCTTACATACAGGGTGGTGGCGGCGGCCAGCCTTTTTATGCTACGGCCGGTGGTAAAATTAGTGCAGGTATAGCCCAGGCCGTTGAGGCTGCTTCTGAAGCCGTTTTGCAAGCCTTAGCTTAATATGAAAACACCTTCTATAATCGTAATTATTTCTTCTGGGCTTGCCTTGCTACTGCTGGGGCTCTTTGTATGCGTAATGGTAGCAGCTGCACAGCTAGGCCATTATTTGCAGGGCCGTATAAAGCTGCATGTGTATATGCAACAAGAGCTAAGCCCTGCCCAGCTTGCCGCAAGCCAGGAGCAAATGCAAACCAAGCTGGCAGCCATAGACCCAGCTGGTGGTATGCAGTTTGTATTTGTATCTAAAGAACAGGCAGCTATAGACTTTAGGAAAAGCACAGGTGAAGATTTTGTAGCTTTTTTGGGCACAAACCCCCTGCGAGACTACTATGAAGTAACCTTTTCGCCACAAACCAATACTCCAGAAAACCTAGAGAAAGCTAAACGGGCACTTGCGCAACTGCCAGATGTTTTTGAGGTTACGTATTTACAATCTTTAGCACAGAGCTTAGCAAAAAATATACAAACCGGTGCCCTAGTCTTGGCAGGCATGTCTATTCTTCTTGGGCTGGCCGCATCTGCTCTGGTTAGTAATACCATAAGTTTATCTTTATTTAGCAAGCGGTTTTTAGTGCGATCTATGCAGCTGGTGGGTGCTAGGCCCAGCTTTGTATTACGTCCGTTTGTAGGCCAAGGTGCTTGGCTTACAGGTCTTGGGGGGCTGTTTGCCTCAATCATTTTGGTTGGCTTGTATTTTTTTGCTTTACAATCTGTGCCAGAGCTGGGTCAGTTCTTATCCTTGCCATACCTGTCTATTATTTGCGGGTGTGTTATCTTGGCAGGCGCTACTTTAGGTGCGGCTACAAGCTACCTAACCTTGCGGCGCTATCTGCGCCTATCTTTAGATAAACTAGCTTAAACGGCTATAAACCTGCTCTTCACTCATGTCTGCTAAGCCCGAATTTTTAAGCGTAAACAAGCTCTGGTTTTTTCTATCCATAGGGCTTATTGTTACAGGTCTTACACTTATGTACATAGATACTGCCCCGTACGGGTTTGGTACCTTAGGTATTACAGTTGGGGCATTGGTGTGCACCCTAGGTTTTTTATTACCAGTAATGGCCATAATGGGTGCTAAAGGCCCTGCGGGCCAGGTTTAGCAAAGCGTGAACATCTGGCAAGCCCTAGTTTTGGCCGTATTAGAGGGCCTCACCGAGTTTCTCCCGGTATCGTCTACCGGTCATATGGTTTTGGCATCCCATTTTATGGGTATTGCAGACGATGAGTTTGTAAAGTTTTTTGAGGTTAACATTCAGTTTGGGGCCATACTTTCTGTGCTTGTGCTCTATAGAAAGCGCCTTATGGCAGGTACAGATGTATACCTTAAACTTCTGGCAGCTTTTATACCCACAGCCATTTTAGGTCTTCTGCTAGATAATTATATAGACAGCTGGCTAGAAAGCATCACGGTAGTGGCAACAACCCTACTTTTGGGCGGTATTTTTCTTCTTTTTGTTGATAAATTATTTAAAGCCAGCACAGGTACGATAGATGGCTTAACCTGGCCCCGGGCTGCAGGCATAGGCTTTTTTCAGAGCATTTCAATGGTACCCGGCGTTAGCCGCTCGGCTGCAACAATAATTGGAGGGCAAGCCCAAGGCCTCACAAAAGAGGCCGCTGCAGAGTTCTCGTTTTTGCTGGCCATGCCCACCATGGCCGCAGCCTCAGGCCTTAAGTTACTAAAGGGCAAAGAAATGCTGCTTACTGCCACTCCAGACCAATGGATGATTTTAGCCTTTGGCAATGTGGTTGCATTTATAGTTGCACTACTTGCTATTAAAGGGTTTATAGGCATTTTATTAAAGTATGGCTTTAAGCCATTTGGCTATTATAGAGTTGCAATAGGCTTGGTGTTGCTTGCGTTGATATTTTCTGGCAATTCTTTACGTATTTAAATGTATGGCCCCTGTTTTTAATCTAAACCCAGAAGAAGGTGATGTGTGGCTACTGGATAAGCCCCTAACCTGGACCTCTTTTGATGTTGTAAAAAAGATTAGAGCAGCCGGCAAGTTTAAGAAAATTGGGCACGCCGGCACCTTAGACCCCTTAGCTACTGGGTTGTTGGTTTGCTGTACAGGGCCTAAAACAAAAAGTATAGATAAAATACAAGGCGCAGAAAAAGAATATATTGCAGAGATTACGCTTGGGGGCACAACAGCCTCTTACGATCTAGAATCAGAAGTTGTACCAACCCTGCCCTTACCAATTGCACCTACAGATGCGGCTATAGTAGCCGTGCTCTTACATTTTACAGGAGAGCAAGAGCAAACCCCTCCCCTTTTCTCTGCGGTAATGGTAAATGGCACCCGCGCCTATGTTTTAGCGCGCAAAGGAGCTAGCATAGAGCTGGCAAAGAAAAAAATAAACCTTTATGCCATAGATTTGATAACCTATGCTTACCCAACCCTACAAATACGGGTAGTTTGTTCAAAAGGCACTTATATCCGCTCTTTAGCATACGATATTGGAGTTTTTTTAGGCACAGGCGGCTATTTATCTGCACTTCGGCGCACAAGAATTGGTCATTTAAGCATAGAAGATTCATGGCCTGTAGCTAAACTTGCAGAACAATTAAAGGCTTACCGTCTAGGCCCTGCAGAAAATCCACCTTCCTAACCGTTTTAAGCATAAATCTGCTTGATAGCCTCGTTGCTTAAAACAAATCCCCTTAAATCATGTCCAATATCGCACAGCTAATTCTTGATGGCAAAACCTATGAGTTTCCGGTAATAGAAGGTGCCGAAAATGAAAAGGCTATAGACATAGGCACCCTGCGTGAGAAAACAGGGTACATTACACTAGACTATGGCTTTAAAAATACCGGCGCCACCAAAAGTGCAATAACTTTTTTAGATGGAGAAGAAGGCATTTTACGCTATAGAGGGTACCCCATAGAGCAATTAGCAGAAAAGGCTACGTTTTTAGAGGTAGCTTACTTACTCATTTATGGCGAGCTACCCTCTGTAGAAGAATACCAAAAATTTACAGATGAAATACGCGTGCACACCCTAGTGCATGAAGATTTTCATAAAATACTAAGCGGTTTCCCCGCTAAAGCCCACCCAATGGGTGTAATGGCCTCTTTAATTTGCTCTTTAACGGCTTTTTATCCAGAGTCTATTTACGATAGATCGCCAGAATACACAAACCTAACCATTATTAGGTTGCTTGCCAAGGTGCCCACCTTTGCCGGATGGGTATACAAACATTCTATTGGCCACCCAATAAACTACCCTAGCAACAAATTAGACTATTGTTCTAACTTTTTGCAAATGATGTTTGCCTTGCCCGTAGACAGCTACGATGTGCAGCCAGCAGTGGCAAAAGCCCTAAATAAATTACTTATTTTGCATGCAGACCATGAACAAAACTGCTCAACATCTACCGTGCGCATTGTTGGCTCATCTAAAGCCAGTCTTTACTCTTCTGTTTCTGCAGGCATAAATGCTTTGTGGGGCCCCCTACATGGTGGTGCAAACCAAGAGGTTATAGAAATGTTAGAGGCTATTAAAGCAGATGGAGGCAATGTAGATAAATTTATAGCCAGAGCAAAAGATAAAAACGATAGTTTCTTGCTCATGGGTTTTGGGCATAGAGTTTATAAAAACTTTGACCCAAGGGCCACAATTATCAAAAAAGCGGCAGATGATGTGCTAAAGAGCTTTGGCGTAAATGACCCAGTGTTAGAAATAGCTAAGCGCCTAGAAGAGGCTGCACTCTCAGACCAATACTTTATAGAGCGTAAGCTCTACCCTAACGTAGACTTTTACTCTGGCATAATCTACAGAGCGTTAGGCATCCCTGTAGATATGTTTACGGTTATGTTTACGCTTGGGCGCCTGCCGGGCTGGATAGCCCAATGGCGCGAAATGAACGACCGTAAAGAGCCTATTGGCCGTCCTCGTCAGGTGTATATTGGTGCAACCGCACGCGATTTTGTGCCCATGGCCAACCGGTAAAGCCGCCCCCCTATTATGTATAACAAAGAAGCCCCACCAAAAGGAGGGGCTTCTTTGTTTAGCAGCTTACGTATTTAGCACTCAGTTACGCCTGTTGAGTTCATCGCGTATTTTGGCAGCCTTTTCATAGTCTTCTTGGCCTAAGGTTTCATCTAACATGGCTTGTAGCTTGTCTGTGGGGGAGTCTTTGAGTTGTTCTACCCAGCTTTTAGGGGCTGTGGGTACTTCATCTGTATTGGCATCGTCTTCATTGCTTACAATAATGCCAGCCTCAGACATGATGTTTTCGTAGGTATAAATACCGGCCCCAAAGCGCAGTCCTATAGCTATAGCATCGCTTGGGCGCGCGTCTATCTCAAAGGTGCTAACATCGTTAGTACAAATTATCTGGGCAAAGAAAACCCCTTCTTTAAGGCTGTAAATGATTACTTCATCTACCCTAAAGTCAAACGAGTCTGCAAATGATTTAAAGAGATCGTGAGTCATAGGCCTATTGGGCACTATTTTTTCTATCTCTATAGCAATTGCCTGGGCCTCAAACATGCCGATAATAATGGGCAATCGACGGTGGCCGCCCTCTTCGCCTAATACTAGTGCAAAGGAGCTGTTTTGAGACTGGCTGGAGGATAGCCCAAGAATCTCTAGCTTAATTTTCTTCTGTTTTGCCACGAAAGCGGATTTACGAGCCCAAATATGGGTCTTTAGTTCAGATTTTTAACTGCTGCCGTAAGTTTTGGCAAAATTTCGAAGGCGTCGCCCACAATACCGTAATCTGCCACTTTAAAAATGGGAGCATCTGCGTCTTTGTTTATGGCAACTATCACCTTACTGCTGTTTATGCCTGCCACGTGCTGTATGGCACCAGAGATACCCACGGCTATGTATAAGTTAGGGCTTACTTTAATACCTGTTTGGCCCACGTGCTCGTGGTGAGGCCGCCAGTCCATGTCTGATACTGGCTTAGAACAAGCTGTGGCCGCACCTAGGGCCGCAGCAAGATCGGTAATAAGGGCCCAATTTTCGGGGCCTTTTAAACCGCGCCCGCCCGATACTACCCGCTCAGCATCTGGAAGCAAAATCTCTCCGGTTGTTTTTTCAACAGAAAGTCGTTTTAATACCGTATCAGCAGCTGTAAGTAATGGGGCAAAACTTTCTACAGAAACCGGTAAAATAGTGCCAACTACTACATCAACCGCATTCTTTTTTAGGGTAAGCACCCGCACCGGGCCCTCTACCTGGGTATAAGCAAATGCTTTGCCAGAAAATACCGAGCGCTTGACCACAAAATCAGCACTAGATCCTGATTGCAGGCCTATTACATTGGTGGCTACACCTGCCCCAAGCCTTGCGGCTAAGCGAGGTGCCGCGGCATCTGTAAGGCTGTTTTTTGGCAAAATGATTATTTCTGCACCGGCTGTAGTGGCAGCTTGTGCTAAGGCTGCGGCAAGAGGCTGGGCCTCAGGGTCTGCAAATTCTGGAGCTGTAATGTGCCAGACTTTATCTACGCCGTATGCCCCCAAGGGGCTAAAATCTGTACCTGCAGGTGCAGCCACCACAGCCTGTACGGTAGTACCTGCTACAGTTTTACCAAAAGAGGCAACCTCTATGGAAGATTTTTTAACTACGCCGTTGTCAAACTCTAGAAAAACAAGTGTTTTCATATAAATAAATGTTGATGAACTAACTCTGGAAGCAAGATTGAGGTTTATATAACTTTGGCCTCTGTGTGTAAGAGGTTAATAAGCTCCTCTGCGTTATCGGCAGAGATAAGTTTTACAGCACCTTTTGCAGGTGGCAGCTCAAAGCCAGTAACGTTACTTTTAAGAGCGGCAGCATTGCCCGGCTGCACTAATAGCGGTTTTGTACGAGCAGACATTATGCCCCGCATATTTGGTATTTTCCATTCTGCAATGGGCTCTTGGCAGCCTGCCACAAAGGGCAAGTTAAGCTCTACAATTTCTTTACCGCCTTCTATTTCTCTGGCCATAGTGGCCTTATTGCCATTTAAGTCTAGTTTCATTACCGGCGATACACTTGGCCAGCCCAGCAGCTCAGCTGTGATGCCGTGCACAAGACCGCTGTTGTAATCTATACTCTCTCTGCCCATAAGCACTAGGTCTACAGGATTTGCCTTTACGTATTCAGCTATTAGGTAGGCAACTTGGTAAGCATCCCTAGGTTCGGTGTCTATACGTACAGCATCATCTGCCCCTATGGCAAGGGCTTTGCGCAAAGTAGGCTCAGTATCTGCAGGGCCCACGTTTAAAGCTGTTACAGTTGCGCCCATTGTTTCTTTAAGCTCAACAGCGCGGGCAAGTGCATAATCATCGTAAGGGCCAATTATAAACTGCACACCAGCCGTGGCTAGGGCGGTGTTATTGGCCGTAAAAGCTATTTTGCTAACGGTGTCTGGCACATGAGAAATGCATACCAAAATTTTCATAACTAATATAAAGGTGGGCTTTGCAGCAGGATGGGTAAATTTGGTGTGAAAATGGATGTGCAAACACGCCTACAAGCCCTAGAGCAAATGCTGGCTGAGAGCCCAGACGATTGTTTTCTAGAATACGGGATTGCTTTAGAAATTGCAAAAACCGATACGCTAGAAGCAGTGGCAAAGTTAATGAAATTGATACAAAAAAGCCCAAATTATCTGCCCTCTTATTACAGATTGGGGGTTATGCTAGCAGAGACAGACCAAAACGATAAGGCTGTAGAGTTTTTAGCAAACGGGTTAGAACTAGCAATAGTTCAAAATGATACGTGGGCCGCCAAAGAACTTAGGGCCTTTATAGAAGAGTTAACTTTTTAAAAGGGCATAGAGTCATCAGGTGCAAGGGGTGGCAGTGATGAGGGGATGCCATTACCAAACCCTGGCGAATCAAATTCTGCCGGTATGCGGTTTCCGCCGCCAAAATCGGGCAGGGCACTAGAAAAGCCTATGTTGCCGCCACTATCAGGCTCGTCTATAAATTTTGTGAATTTGCCCACAAACTTTAGATGCACGCTGTCTACTGCACCGTTGCGGTGTTTGGCTATTATTATCTCACCTAGGCCTTCTACGTTTTTGCCATTTTCATCTTCTTTAATGCCGTAATAATCAGGCCGGTACAAGAAAATTACCATATCTGCATCTTGCTCTAGCGAGCCAGATTCACGCAAATCGGATAATTGGGGCTTTTTGCCACCTGTGCGCGTCTCTACATTGCGGCTTAGCTGAGAGAGGGCAATAACGGGTATGTTAAGTTCTTTAGCCAAGTTTTTTAAAGACCGTGAGATAGAGGCAATCTCCTGCTCGCGGTTACCGGCCTTAGACTGTTCTCCTGTCATTAACTGTAAATAGTCTACTACCACCATCTCTATGTTATGCTGGGCTTTAAGTCGCCGGCATTTTGCGCGCAGCTCTAAGATAGAAAGTGCAGGGGTATCGTCTATAAAAATGGGTGCTGTAGCCAATCCCACCGTTTTAGAGTTTAGCTGTTGCCACTCAAAGGCTTGCAGGTTTCCCTTTTTTATCTTTTCGCTATCTAGCTCTGCCTCGGCAGATATTAGCCTGTTTACAAGCTGTATAGATGACATCTCTAAAGAAAACAACGCCACAGGTTTGCCAAACTGCACCGCCGCATTGCGTGCACAGCACAGCGCAAAAGCTGTTTTGCCCATGGCTGGCCTGGCTGCAACTATAATAAAGTCAGATTTCTGCCAGCCATTGGTTAGCCTATCAAGCCCTACAAAGCCTGATCCTACCCCTGTAAGGCCACCTTTCTGGTCTTTGCGCAGGTCTATTTCATTTAAGGCTTGGGCCAGTAATGTGCTTAGAACTTGGTAGTTTTTTTTGATACTACCTTCTGTGAGGTGAAAAATATCCGTCTCGGTTTTGTCTAGTAAGTCAAAAACATCTACAGAGGGGTCGTAGGCATCGCGGTGTGCCTCTGCAGAGATGCGGATAAGTTCTCGCTTCATGGCGCTCTCCACCACAATACGCACGTGGTACTCAATATTGGCAGCAGAAGACACCCGAGATGTAAGCCGGGTTAAGGCTGGATAACCGCCCACAAAATCAAACTGCTGCTGGGCTTTAAGCTCTTGGCCCACAGTTAGGGCATCTACAGGGGCATTTCTGCCAAATAATGCGCGTATGGCGCTGTAGACTATACGGTTCTCTTCTTTATAAAAATGAGTTTCTTCTAAAACATCTACCACAACCTCTAAAGCCCCTTTTTCTAGCAACAGCGCACCCAATACGGCCTCTTCTACCTCTTGGGCATGTGGCTTGGGTATTGCCGTATTATCGTATAATTCTGAGCCTGAGGGGCGCAGAGCAGGCCCTCTGTTGCGCTGGGAACGGGTAACCTTTTTATCATCCATTAGCTACAAAATTACCCATATCTTGAGCAAGAGTTAATAAGAATTTATAAACAAGATTGTCCACACCGCCATATTGGGTGCCTCGGTTCTAAATTTGAGCTCAAAACAAATTTTTAGTTGATACCAATGCGCGTCCATTTTATTGCCATAGGCGGCAGTGCCATGCATGGCCTGGCCATAGAGGCTAAACGCCTTGGCTGGGTTGTTTCTGGCTCTGATGATGAAATCTACGAGCCAAGCAGTGCTAGACTATCAGCAGCGGGCCTTTTGCCTGCTGTCTTAGGCTGGGATGCGCAACACATAAGCCCTGCCCTAAACCTAGTGGTGCTGGGCATGCATGCAAAAAAAGACAATCCTGAGCTTGCAAAAGCACAAGAACTGGGCTTGCCCGTGCTCTCATACCCTGAGTTTGTTTATCAGCTTGCCCAAGACATGCAGCGGCTTGTTGTGGCAGGAAGCCATGGCAAAACCACCATCACCTCTATGATTATGCACGTGCTACGTGCGGTGGGCAGAAAGTTTAACTATCTGGTGGGAGCTTCTGTAGAGGGTTTTGAAAACAGCATCCGTATTGATGCTGATGCGGCCATCATTGTTATTGAGGGAGATGAATACCTTGCGTCTGCCTTGGCAGAGACCCCCAAGTTTTTGCAATACAAACACCATATTGGTGTAGTGAGTGGCATTGCTTGGGATCACATAAACGTTTTCCCCACGCTCAATAGTTATGTGCGCCAGTTTGATCATTTTGCAGATGCATCTCCCAAGGGTGGGGCCCTCATTTTTAATGACGATGACCCCCTTGTATCGGTTATTTGCAACAAAGAGCGGCCAGATGTTACCAGCAACCCATATAGAGCACATCCATCAGTCATAAAAAATGGGCAAACCTTTTTAATTACAGCAGAAGACAATCTAATACCTGTATCATTTTTTGGAGACCACAACATGTTTAATGTGCAAGCTGCCAAAGAGGCCACCGCGCAGCTAAGCGTGCAGCCAGAAGAGTTTTATGCAGCCATACAATCCTTTAAGGGCGCGGCTCTGCGTTTAGAGACTGTGCCTGCGCCCACCCATACAGTCTTTCGTGATTTTGCCCATGCGCCCAGTAAAGTGCGGGCTACAGTAGCCGCAGTAGTGGCCCAATATCCCACAGTGCAAAAAGCAGGAGTACTAGAGCTGCATACATTCTCTAGCCTAGATCCCCTTTACGTGGCCCAATATGAAGAATCTTTGCAAGGTCTTGATATAGCTGCCGTATTTTTAGATGAAGAAGTATTAGCTAAAAAGGGCAAAGGTTTAGACGCTCAGTTGGTGCTAAATGCCTTTAAATATCCGGGCCTAGAAATATTGCACACGCGCACTCAGTTACAAGAGTTTTACGCAAAACACAAACAAACGCCCCTATGGCTTTGGATGAGTAGCGGCAGGCTGGGTGGGCTAGATGTACAAACCCTATACGCTTAGCCCACCATGCTACGATTTAATCTCCAGCGCCCCCTAGCCTTTTTTGACCTTGAAACCACAGGTCTTAACATCTGCAAAGACAGAATTATAGAGATTTCTATCTTAAAAATAGATATGCACGGCGAGATGCACTCTAAAACTAGGCGCTTAAACCCTACCATACCTATCCCCCCAGACTCTACCGCTGTGCATGGCATTACAGATGCAGATGTTAAAGACAGCCCCACCTTTAAAAGCATTGCCAAGTCATTAGCAGATTTTTTAGAGGGGTGTGATTTTGGTGGTTTTAATGTAATACGTTTTGATCTGCCCCTGCTTGTAGAAGAATTTGATAGAGCAGGTATAGAGTTTGAATATGAAGACCGCAATTATATAGATGCGCAGCGCATATTGTTTGCTAAAGAAAAACGGAATCTGGAGGCCGCCTACAAATTTTACACCGGCAATGATATTTCTGAGCTGGGTACTGCCCACTCTGCAGAGACAGATACCTTAGCTGTAATGCGGGTGCTGCAAGAGCAGCTTGTACGCTATGCAGATGATGCAGATTCTGCT
>Ga0163144_10025680_pt1 | contig 11493 bp, 10 predicted proteins | sample OliLak19BULKMAT1_FD_123175 | JGI IMG/M metagenome (GOLD analysis project Ga0163144, IMG submission 123175) | Freshwater microbial mat bacterial communities from Lake Vanda, McMurdo Dry Valleys, Antarctica - Oligotrophic Lake LV.19.BULKMAT1 | ecosystem: Environmental > Aquatic > Freshwater >... | reverse complement strand
GGAACCGCATATGATAATACCATTCATCATTCATGGTAAATGGTTTTACGCCGGCGGTCACCGGGTGATTTGGCAGCGACTGGAACTGGGCTTCCCAGTGAGGGTTGACAGACCAATACGTTTCGAAATAGCCTCCCAACCAACTGGTGAATTCAGGTCCTCCCCTTTCTTTAGGGACTTCGACGGCATAATGCAAACAAACCAGCCCTACTCCTTTTTTCATCAATCTATCCATATGCGCCATATGCTTCAGTGACAGATGGCCTCCTCCTCCATCCATATACATGACAATGGTGGCTGCATTATCCAATACCGTTGTATCAGCAGGCCAAAGCTGAAACACTTCAATATCTACAACGGAGCTCATGGTTTTTTTGAGCTCGTTTGCCAATAACATCGTGCCTGCGCTATGCTCATGTTCACCTTTTCCGTGACTGCAAGCTCCGGCAATGAAAATGATTTTTTTCTTTTCTTTTTGAGCGGGAAGGGGACTAATCTTTTGTTTTTTATCCTCACCCTCTTCTGCATGATTGACTTTCGGCAACCAGCTAAGACAGAATAATAATACCACGGGTAGTCCTATCCACCTAACATTCATCACCTTGTTTTTATTCATAATGACCTGAATTAATATCTTACAAGGTAAAGGTAGATGTTAATATTCGATTTTAAAAAAAGAGGTGCAACTGTCCCGGTAATTTCTTCCGATAAGCACTAAGGAGGTTTCATGGTGTGTCCATTAAGTTATGTTCATAACTTATTTCTTACTACAATTATGCTCCTGAATGAGATGAAATAGCTGGTGTATTATTTTTCGAATAATTGATCTCTTGATTAACCAGGGGCTTAACATGTGCCCCGATTAACTCAATGGATTGAAGCAATTTTTCCTGGGTCAAATCAGCCACATCCATCTGAAAGGTAAGCCTTGAAATACCTCCCAATGCCTCGCTATGCCTCAGGATTTTTTCAGCTACCTCATCTGGGCTTCCCACCAACAAAGCTCCCTTAGGACCGGATTGCGCATTAAAACTCTGAAGGGTCATCGGAGGCCAGCCGCGTTCTCTTCCGATTTTATTCATAGTTTTTGCATATCCGGGGTAAAAATCGTGGATAGCCTCTTCTCGGGTTTGTCCAACATAACCAATGGAATGCAACCCTACTTTTAAGTTTTCCGCGGCATGGCCTGCTTTTGCCCAGGCCTCCCGGTACAGGTCAATCAGTGGCCGGAAACGATGGGTTTCCCCTCCGATCACCGCGACCATCAATGGTAATCCCAGTCTACCGGCGCGCACAAATGAAGCCGGGGTACCGCCAACCCCGATCCAAAAGGGAAGAGGGTCTTGCATAGGCCTTGGATAAACCGGGAGGTTGCGCAGTGAGGGCCTAAACTTACCCGACCAGGTGACCGATTCGCTGTCGCGGATTTTAAGCAATAAATCCAGTTTTTCAATAAAAAGCTCGTCATAATCATCTAAACTGAAACCAAACAATGGAAAGGCTTCAATGGATGAACCCCGTCCAACTACCATTTCAGCACGGCCTTTGGATATCAGATCGAGGGTGGCAAAGTTTTGAAACACCCTTACCGGATCGGCAGCGCTCAATACAGTCACCGCGCTCGTAAGCCGTATCCTTTGGGTGCGGGCAGCTGCAGCGGCAAGGATAACGGCCGGCGCTGAATCCAGGAATTCTTTGCGGTGATGTTCTCCGATTCCAAACACATCGAGCCCGGCTTTCTCTGCAAATACAATCCTGTCCAGGAGGTTAGCCATAGAGATGGCATTATTTTCCGATGCTCTTTTCCCTTCATCAAAGGATGCTGCAAAACTATCTATCCCGATTTCCATTTTAACATTTTAACATTTTAACCTTTTAATCTTTTAACCTTTTAATCTTTCACCTTTGACCTTTCTAACCTTGTTTTACAAATTGCGCATTCACCAACAATTTCACTTCATCACTCAGGGCTATTCCACCGGTCTCACTCAGTGAACCAAAACTCACTCCAAAATCTTTACGATTTATTTTGCCGGTTGCGGAAAACCCAATCCGGGTATTGCCCCATGGGTCTTGTGCAGTGCCGCCGAGCTCCGCGTCTAATATATTTTTTTTACTGACCCCTCTCAACGTTAAAGCGCCATGAATCTTATAATTTTCATCGTCCAGTTTTTCAATGCGCTCTGATTCATATTGGAGTTGGGGATGATTTTCAGCATCAAAGAAATCGGGGTTTTTCAAATGAGCGTCCCGCTGTTCATTATTGGTGCTGATGGAATTAACGTCCGCGGAAAAATAAGCCTGGGCTGTTTCAAAATCGTCTTCTTCAGTTTCAAAAAAGCCTTCAAATTTGTTGAATTGTCCAGTTACTGTTGAAATCATCAAATGTTTTATTTTGAATTGAATTTCGGAATGCGTGGTGTCTAATACCCATTTGGTGGTGGTTAGGTTTGCTGGTGTCATTTTATTTAGAATTTAAATCGTGATTTTTTTTCTTTACGATACAAATTTACGTAGATTTGCTATCCAATGGAAAGCACTATCCTTTTAGATAGCACTATCCATTTGGAAAGTAATACAATTGAATATGACTGCGACAAAAATGAAAGAGGGACATTCACAGGCCGACTGTCAGGGCATCATACGCCCGGTCCGCGATGCACTGGAAGTCCTGAATGGAAAATGGAAACTGGCTATTATCGGATCGTTGTCTTTTGGTAAAAAACGATTTAAACAAATTTCCAAAGAGGTTAACGGTATTACCGACAAGGTCCTGTCCAAGGAGTTAAAAGATCTGGAAGTGAACCAGCTGATCAAACGGGAAGTCTTCCATACCTTTCCTCCTACCGTGGAATATTCCATCACCTTACATGGCAAATCGCTGGAAAAAGTGATCAACGAACTTCGTATTTGGGGATTGTCACACAGGAAAAAGATTATCGGGAAGTAAATAGTCGAATAGTGTGAGGGAATGAGCGTTTATACCCGCAGGTTTGTGACTTGTTCATTTACAAAATTCATATCAACAATTAACTTACTATTCATTGCGTAGGATCTTATTTCTGTAAAAATTTGAGCTTCATATTGATCATAGTCTTCTTTTCTGAATTCGACTAATGAATGTGCTATATTGTTTGGTCGCCCGTTAATCGGGGGATCATTAAAGATCGGGTTATAAATCACGTCAATGATGCCATCCAAGCCTCTTAAAAAATCAATATTTATCGCGAAAACTTCCCTATTTGAATGATCTTTATATTCTGGGCCGGATCCTCTAAAAGTTAATCCTACTCTGATCAGTGTTTCTTCAGGAGGTGTTTTTTGATCCCAATCAACTGAAAGTTTAAATCCTTCGATTTTGTCAACGGCAGAAAGAGTAAAACATCTAATAGCTGGAATTATCTTATTTCTTCTATCTCTTTCTGTATTTAATACTATTCTTAAAACTTTATCTTTATTAGGTAAAGAATCGCCAGAATCTAAATTAGATTTTTCTGCATCCATAAGGCAGTTATTTCATCTATTTCACTTCCAATTTTTATGGCATATTTAAAGGGAACATTTGGTAGTTTTTCTTTTCCGTAAAAATAGGCATATTCATTTTCAGTTCTTTTAAATATAATTAAAAAACTTGAAATTGCTGTATCCCATAAAATACTAACCGATCCATCTCGCGTTAAGTCTATGTGAGGCTTTCTTAGTATCTGGTTATATTTATCAAAAATGAATTTTGAATATTTAATCAAGAAAAAGATTGATTTATTGTAAGTAAGTAAATTAGTTGCATTTGCACCTTCTTCATCCCAATTGTCTTGAAGTTTTAATATTTCCTTTGAGTCATCTATAGAATCTATAATATGACTAAGTTTATAGGGTATTTGATATATTTTATCATCTAAATTGAAACTAATAAATTTTTCTTTTGGTATGAATTTTAAATCCTCTATCATATCATTTTCATCGAACTCAGAATAAATTAACTTTAACCCACTGGAAAGTTTATTTAAATATTTATCGGAATTTAATTCTTTAATACCCGAATAGCTATTTAAATCTGACTCTTTAAAATAAGATACCGAATTCATAATTATATAAAATTAATGTTTTGACTATAATTTATTTTGATAATTTCTTCTTTTTTAACAGCTCTTTCAATATTTTCTTTTAGGTTTTTTAAATCTTGTAAATCAAGAGTTAAAAAAATCTCATCTTCTTTTCGCTTGTTTCTAAAATTAATATGAAGTCTATGTAAAATTATTCCATTTCGTGTAGCTTCTTCTAATTCATCGTTGAAAACTAACCTAATATCTGAAATAATAGAGGCCTCACCATACAGGTTTTCGTTTTCAACTCCTAATTTGATTGCTTTTAGAGTAAGTTTTAGATTTTTTGAATTAGAAAATATTTCTAATAAATTATTTTTCAGTGATAATATCTTGCTTTCACTAAGGTCGATTTCTTTTTCATTAGTAGTAAGTTCAATGACTGATTCAATCAGATCATTTGTTAAATCTTCAAAATTTGATTGAGTTGGTTCAAGAATCTCTCCAAATGTTGATAATGTGTTTACGATGGATCTAGAAGATTTGATCCCCAAAATTGATTGAAAATATTCTTGGATATCGCTAAACTTGGTACCCACTTTCATTTGATTAAGGAATGAAGAAATTCCTTCTACTTGTTCTGGTGTAATTGAAGATAGCTCAATAAACCCAGGTAGGACTCTTGGAGGAATTGATATTTTTGCCACAGTGTATAAAGTTACAAACGATTGAAACACAGATTGTTGGTAAATTTAAATATTATAACCATATTAACAAACATTGGTATTTATTTTTATTAGGATCAAAACTTTAAGTTATTTAATTGTTACTTTAATTAGTTGATCCATAGGCTGATACTACACAGTAACATTATTCTTAACAAATGCTTAACAAGGGTTGTAATACTCTAGTTTTATCTCAATGGGTAGGGGATTCAAACTTCGGTTTAGAAAATTAAGAATTTCATCCGGAAGCTGCCGGTGAAATTCTTCCCGGTCAAATCCCGGCGGATCGGTCGAAGGAAGAAAGTGAGGGTTTTTCATCGCTGGTGGAAACGGACTACTAAAAGAAAAGTGGCCCGCATTTTCTATGGTCTTGAGTGTTACTTTGGAAGGATCGGGTACCTGTTTAAGTATAATATCCGACGTCCATTGTTTGGGAGTGAACTCATCGTGCTGGGCAATCAATAATAAGATGGGCAGGTTTACCCGCGTTAATGAACCTTCAGGATAGAAGTAGGCTGCGGCAGGTGCCATTAGCACTATAGCTTTGACCCTGGAGTCTGGTTGGATTTCTACCTGCTGTCCTGATCTGGTCCAGGGTATGCCCCCTGCCAATGCCAGTGCAGTGTACCCTCCAAAGGAATGACCAATCACCCCAATTTTTTCTGGCAGAACAGATCGTCCCAAAAGGCTATCTGATAATAACTGATCTATCGTCAAACTGATATGCTTGGGTCGGTACTGAAGGTTTTCAATGCTATTGGCTAATTCATTGTTGCGCCGGTTATTTCCATAATGTTCAGGCATAGCTACGATATATCCTCTCTGAGCTAAATAAATGCTTATCGACCTATAAATTAAATGTGAACCGCTGTTTCCATGGGAGATAAGGACAAGGGGAAATTGGCCTTCCGCAATTAACGCATTCACACTTACGTCCATAGTATAAGGACCAAACAGTGTAGGGGAGGAAGGTGTTTTTGTTGGATAATGGACTAAAACGGGAAATGAAATGCCGAGGTCTTCATCACTGATTTCCAATATCCGGCTTCCTGTAAAAATTATGTCAGGATAGATACTCATCATACGTTATAGGTCATGATCTCAAGTCCGTTTTCGAAAGTTTTACTGTTTTACAACAATAGGATTTGATCTCTAATAGGTTCATGATGCTCGCCGAAGTTAGTTAAAAACTTAGGAGCTGTAAAATGATTAGTGATCGGACCCTGAAAGTGAATTCAGAATCATTATTATTCGGAAGCATGCTTAAATTTACCTTGAACCCACCCTGCAATAGTAGTTCAGGTCGAATAATAAATTCAATTTAAGTTCACCTATTAACTGAGGATCTTTGAGTCGAATTTATTCAAAATCATAAAAGTATCCGACATTTTTCTACATACTGCAAAATGTCTTTTTGGTGGTCCGATCGGACAACAGCCAGTGTATACAATCATCTATCCATTCCGTTTCTGTAGTCAGATTGTCCAGACCAAATCCATGTCCACCTTTGGCATAAAAAAAAGACCGGGTCGCTACATGATATTTCTGTAAGGCAGCCAGAAACAATAAGGTATTTGCTATCGGTACCACCTTATCGTCCAGGGCATGGGTGATGAAGACGGGTGGCGTATTGGCATCTACCTGCAATTCATTGGAATACAATTTTATTTTTTCCGGATCTATAGGGTTTGAATTTTCAGCTAAAAGATTATCCCTTGAACCCAGGTGAGTTACTTCATCGGTAAAACTGATTACGGGGTAATTGAGTACCATAAAATCAGGCCGCAAACTTATTTTGCCCGGGTTGGGGATCTCCGGCTGATTAAAATGTGTGCCAGCTGTAGAAGCAAGATGACCCCCTGCTGATGATCCCATGATGCCTATACGATCTGCTTTGATCTTCCATTCTTTGGCATGCTGACGGACAACCAGTATTGCCTGCTGGGCATCCATTAAAGGCACCACCTCTTTATTGTTTACATATTTTGGATTCGGAGTCCGGTACTTCAATACAATGCCGGCGATCCCATGCTCTATAAATTTTTTAGCTACCACATGACCTTCGTGATCGATGGCGAGTCCACCGTAACCACCACCGGGGCAGATGATGACTGCGATGCCGGTGTTTTTGGTTTTCTCCGGAAGGTAGACGATCAGTTCAGGGGTAACGACCCGGGTGATAAACCGGTTGGCTACATTTTTTACCATAAAAGTATTACCCGTATCCTTTAGGCCGGTTAGATCTTTATTGTTGGGAATAGCTCCGGGATAGAGGGGAATAGTCAGTTGACTGTAGAGGAGGACAGGCATTAAACACAAAGAAAGGAAACTGGTTTTAATGTTCATATCTTTTTTAAATTTTGCATTAATAAAAATAGCTGAATACATTTGGTCAGACCCGGAGGTGTCCTACACCGGGAAGTTTGGCGAAAATCTTTTGATCGCGGCCAAAGTTAATTCATAGGAGAGAAGTAAAAAATGAGATTAGGGTAAGACAGAAAATTTTTTCTTATTTTTTGGATTGACCGTTAAAAAAAGAAACCATTTTATCAAAATTGGAATCGATCAGGAGACCTGGCCCGTGCCCGGCACCAGGGACCAGGACAAGTTCACTGCTGACTATTGCTTTCTTTAATCTCTCGTGCAATAATGAACTTTGACATGGTGGTACGTCGCCATCCTTATCCCCATGTAAGATCAGGAAGGGCGGATTGGTTTTATGGATATAGGTTATGGGATTGGCAAAGGTGGCCTTGATTTTATTTTCCTGGATAGGCCCTCCCAGCAAAAAGGATTCCGGTGAATAAAGCCCATTATGCTGAAATACACTACCACATGAATCGATGATCAGAAAGTCGGTCGGACCATACCAATCCACTACGGCACTGACCCTGCTGCTGGTTTGGTTGAATTTCCCCAACTGGCCCTCTAAATCGATCTCTTCTTGATCGATCGTATATTTTTTTATTTGATTGGTAGTGCCGGCAAGGGCTGAAAGGTGCCCTCCGGAAGACCAACCCGTAATCCCAATAAAAGAAGAATCGATATTATAAAATTTAGCATTGGCTCGGATAAACCGGATGGCTGCTTTTACATCCTGGATCTGGGCAGGAAATTTTGCATCCCGGCTGGACCTGTGATTGATGCTGACCACCGCATAACCGGCATGCAACAACTTTTGACCCATACCTTCCCGGAACACATTGGCTTTTGCTGCATTAGAAAACCATGCACTGCCATAGATAGCCAGGACAACCGGAAATGGGCCTGATGTATTAAAAGGTAGATGAATGTCGAGTCTATGTCCGATGATACTGTCACCTACATAATCTATATCTTTCCAGTTTACCCCGATTTCCTGTCTTGGAAACTGATAATACATCCAATCCACAAGCCGTTCTTCCCATTTGTCGGTAGACATACCTTGTTTTCGGATACCAAATCCATGTCCTCCGTCCGGATAGACGTGCATCTCCACCGGTTTACCTGCAGATTTCCATTTTTGATAAAATGCTGGATTACCATCCGCGATGTTATCATTTTCAGAAAACAAAAGAAAAAGGGGAGGCGCGTTGGAGGGAACCTGCTCGCCCAGGATAGCCGGGCAATAGGCATAAATAGGGGCAACAAAATCCGGCCGGCTGTCTGGACTATATGTTTGTGCGACGGAAGCAGTTAAAGTACCTCCTGCTGAAAAACCCATGATACCGATGCGTTGGGGATGAATGCCAAATTCAGTAGCATGTCGCCGGACATATCTTATTGCTTCGAGGCCATCCGCTACCGCCATTGTTACAAATGGCCGGTTGATGGAATCAATTCGATGAAAATTCCCGGTCTGGATATCTTGAAAAGTTTGCTGAATACTGTCGTATTGTTTAGGGACTAATCTGTATTTTAAAACAAATGCAGTTATTCCTTTATTCATTAAAAACCTGGCCACATCAGTTCCTTCATTTCCCATGGTCAAAGCCCTGAAGGCTCCGCCAGGACAGATGATCACAGACATTCCATTGGGCATTTTGGGCTTAAATAGGGTCATCGTTGGAACGACGACATTAGTGACCATAACCTGGTTGGTTGACTTATTGGTATCCGATTTTTCCTTATGTGACCAGGTTTCAGAGCCAGGGGCGGGGCCTGGGTATAGCTGGATCACCTGCTGGGAATAAATAATGCTAAAACAAGTAATCGAAAGCAAAGCCGCTGCAATCAACTTCATATTGGGAGAATATTTGCAAGCTAAGTTATTGAATTTTGCCTGATCGAGTTTCTGTATTATTTCAATTTGATTAACCTGATTCCGCTCAAACCAGGAAGTGAAAGGTCTCAGGAAAGTGCACAATGGTTAGTCACGCTATGTTTCTGGTTTGCTGCGGAGAAGCCCAACTCCTTACCTGTCTTGCAAAAATTATATTACTCCGTCCAGCTATTATTTTCACCCAGAGGTATACATGCCAGATAGTCACCGGGTACGGGATCATATCGGAGCACTGCCTTTCCAATCTCCTGAGAAGTAAAATAAGCAAACAATGTCAGTCGTTTGAGTTGCCTGAAAAAGCCGACCGGGCCCGATTTTTCAAGAGTGATTCCCCATAGGGTCAAGGGATATGAACCAGCAGATTTATCCAATTCCAGCAGGAGTTCCTGTCTTTGATCTGTAGAAATTGCGTTGAAGTTTTTGTTGAATCTGGTTTTGGCTAGTACGTCGATTTCTTCAATTCCTTTGACGATATCTTGTTGCGTTTCATTATTGAGCAACTGCCCGATTACTTTATCGATAAATTGGGCGACTCCAATATCGGTAGCTCCCGGAGTTTTTGTTTTGGGCAGGATGGTTTCAGTTACTTGTACCAGGGTGCCAGCCTGTTCAGCAGTAAAAAATATTGGTTGCCAGCCGATATCTATCGTATTCTTACAGGATACCAGCAGATTTGAAAGTACAGCGGTTGAAAGGCTGGTACCAAAAACGAACAATACCTTATTTTTAATTGCTTCTCTTCTATTCATGTCCTGGTCAATTAAAGATTTTGTTTATTTAATTCTTTCACGGCAAAATCCACAGCTCTGGCGGTCAGTGCCATATACGTAATGGATGGATTGACACACGAGGATGATGTCATACACGAACCGTCAGTAACAAAAATATTGGGTATACCATGGAGTTGATTGTGTGCATTTAAGACAGAAGTCTTTGGGTCTTTACCCATTCTGGCAGTGCCCATTTCATGTACCCCAACCCCCATTCCACCGATCTCATCAAAGATCTGTATGTTTTTAAACCCCGCGATATTCAGCATTTCTGCAGCATCGGATTTCATCTGTTCCCGCATCTTCATTTCATTTTCCCCAAAACCGGAGTTGATAACCAATAGTGGCATCCCCCATTTATCTTTTTTTTCTTTATCCAGCCTGACATAGTTTTCATGGTTGGGAAGGCATTCTCCAAAACCCATCAGGCCCAGTCCCCATCCGCCTGGTTTGAACAAGGACTCTTTGAATTCAGCCCCTATTCCCGGATCATTGATGCCGCGGCTCCAGTTGCTGCGTGCACCCCCGGTTCCCTGATAATCGTATCCACGTAAAAAGTTTTTATTTTTAGTCTTCTCGTCCAGATTGACAAACCTGGGAATAAATAAACCTGTTGGTTTTCGGCCTTTATAATATTCATCAGCATATCCCTCATGGTCCCCTTTTGCACCACAACGGTAATGGTGGTCCATTAGATTGTGGCCCAGTTCTCCACTTTCATTGCCCAGACCGTCGGGATGTTGGGATGAAACTGAATTTAATAAAATCTGAGCGGTAGCCAGGGTTGAAGCGCAACAAAATATAATAGAGGCATCGTATTCGGTGACTTCCATGGTAATTGAATCGATGACGCGGACCCCACTGGCTTTATTTTTGGTTTCGTCATAAATAATAGAATGCACTATGGCATCGGATTTCATAGTGAGATTGTCTGTCTTTTTTGCAGCGGGTATAGTTGCTGAATTGCTGCTAAAATAAGCGCCGAACGGACAGCCCCGTCCACAGCGATTCCGGTTCATACACTTGCCCCTGCCCAACTCGAGATGCCAGGGTTGAGGCTCTGTCAGATGTGCTACTCGCCCTGAAGTAACATGCCGACCTTTAAACCTGGATTCCACTTCTTTTTTCAGATGGTTTTCGATACAATTGAGTTCAATCGGCGGTAAAAAATACCCATCCGGTAAATGGTCCAGCCCTAGTTTTTCACCACTGATCCCCACAAATTTTTCCACGTAAGTATACCAGGGTTCAATTTCTTTATACCGTATGGGCCAATCAATGGCGATACCTTCTTTAGCGTTGGCCGTAAAATCCAGATCGCTCCAACGATAACAATGACGGCCCCAGATCAGGGATCGGCCACCGGTTTGATTGCCCCGGATCCAATCAAATCTTTTTTCCTCGATGTAGGGATTGTCCAGATCATCTGTAAAAAAGTGTTTATTGTCACCACCTACAAAACCGGATCTGGTCTGTATTGGAAATCGTTTGGCCTCCTCCTGGGTTAATCCTCCATGATAATCCAATTCCCAGGCATCCTTGTTAGCCGTAGGGTAATCTTTAATATGGGTGACCAATCGTCCTTTTTCAATGACCAGGGTCTTCAATCCCTTTTCGCAAAGTTCTTTTGCTGCCCATCCTCCGCTGATTCCTGAACCAATGACAATGGCGTCAAATTGTTGGTTTGGCATATT
>Ga0163144_10025679_pt1 | contig 11493 bp, 7 predicted proteins | sample OliLak19BULKMAT1_FD_123175 | JGI IMG/M metagenome (GOLD analysis project Ga0163144, IMG submission 123175) | Freshwater microbial mat bacterial communities from Lake Vanda, McMurdo Dry Valleys, Antarctica - Oligotrophic Lake LV.19.BULKMAT1 | ecosystem: Environmental > Aquatic > Freshwater > Lake... | reverse complement strand
TTCGAAGAAGAAGGACCGATCGGAGCCTGTCGAACTTGACGGTTCGACTGTTCGCGGCAAGGTCTACATCTTCGCCACCGCGCCGACGGGTGTCTCCATCACCAGCGTGGACTTCTTCCTGAACGGCAAGCGGGTGCAGACCGAGCGGAACGCGCCGTACGACTTCAACGGAGGCTCCGTTGAAGTCGCCCGGAGCTTCGATGTCCGGGACTTCAAGCGTGGCAGCAACACCGTCACGGCGGTCTTCCGCACCACGACCGGTGACGTCAGCACCTCCGCCACCTTCACTCGGGGGAGCGGCCGCCACTAGCAATCACCGCGTGCAGGACGTAACTCGCCCGCGACGCTGACCAATCAGACTGGGGTCGTCCCGCGCCACGGGGCGGCCCCAGTCCCATCTCAGCCACGCGTCGGTGGCCGGTAGCGTCACCGGACGTGACGAGACTCGCGGTTCTGGCCTCGGGGGGCGGGTCCCTCACGGCTGGCGTACTCGCTGCCGTAGCAGCCGGTGAACTGGCTGCTGATGTGGTAGGGATTTTCAGCGACCGCGCCGACGCGGGGGTGCTGGACGTCGCCAGTATCAGCGGGACTCCTTCGGCGGTCGTGACGCCGCATTCGTACCCCGATCGCACCGCGTGGAATCGAGCCCTCGCGGATACGGTTCAGGCGCTGAACCCCGACTGGGTGATCAGTCTCGGATTCATGCGCCTGCTGGGCCCGGTCTTCCTCCACCGGTTCCCCAATCGAATCATCAATACCCACCCGGCGCTGTTGCCGGCATTCCCCGGAGCTCACGCCGTTCGGGATGCCTTGACCTACGGCGTCCGTGTCACGGGCTGCACTGTTCATCTGGTGGACTCGGGTGTGGACACCGGACCGGTGATCGCCCAGGCACCGGTCGACGTTCACGACGACGACGACGAGCACTCGCTCCACGCGCGGATCAAAGCCGCGGAGCGAGGGCTGGTGGTGGAGGTACTCATCGCGGTGAGTGCGGGTGACGAGTTCTGTGGCCCTCCGGGGCAGCGCGTCCGCCAAGCCATCGCAAGGAGCAATGGCTAGTGTCTGCACCCGTGGCAACCGCTGACGAGTCGTCCCGAGACGCAGGGGCGCGGCGGCCACTACGGCGCGCGCTGATCAGCGTCCACGACAAAGCGGGGATCGCTGAGTTGGCGGCTGACCTGGCCGCCGCAGGCGTCGAAATCGTGTCCACAGGCTCCACCGCGTCCACCGTCGCGGCCGCCGGGGTAGCCGTCACAGAGGTGTCGTCACTCACTGGCTTTCCCGAGAGCCTCGACGGCAGAGTCAAGACGCTCCACCCCGCGGTCCACGCGGGGCTACTGGCCGACACCCGCCGCCTGGACCACCGAGCGCAACTACACGAGCTGGGCATTGCACCGTTCGACCTGCTGGTGGCCAATCTGTACCCGCTCGCCGCGACAGTGACAGCCGGTGCCCCCCCTGAGGAGATCATCGAGCAGATCGATATCGGCGGACCGGCGATGATCCGCGCGGCGGCCAAGAATCACGCGAGCGTGGCGGTCGTGGTCGACCCATCCGGCTATGCCCGGGTGCGCGCCGCGATCGCGGCGGGTGGGTTCACCGCGGACGAGCGTCGTTCCCTGGCCGCGACCGCCTTCGCGCACACCGCCACCTATGACGTTGCCGTCGCCACTTGGCTACACGCCGCAGTCACGCCACCCGATGACATGCCGGAATGGCTGGGAGCAACGTGGGAACGCGCCGAACCGCTGCGCTACGGGGAGAACCCGCACCAGCCGGCAGCGCTGTACCGCTCGCTCGACACCCGTCGACCGGGGCTCGCCGACGCCATCCTGCTTCATGGCAAGGCGATGTCCTACAACAATTACGTCGACATGGACGCCGCCGTGCGCGCTGCCTATGACCACGATCGCCCCGCTGTGGCGATCATCAAGCATGCCAACCCTTGTGGCATCGCGCTGGGGGCGGCCGATTCGGCCGACCCGATCGCCGACGCCCACTCCCGCGCCCACGCCTGCGACCCCGTCTCGGCCTTCGGCGGCGTCATCGCCGCCAACCGCGAGGTCACCCTGGCGATGGCCGAGCAGGTGTCCGAGGTGTTCACCGAGGTGATCGCCGCGCCCGCCTTCGCTGCCGACGCCCTCTCGCTACTGACCCGACGCAAGAACGTCCGGCTGGTTGTCCTGCCCAGCCCGGTGCCCCGCCCTGCGACCGAGATTCGCCTGGCCCCCGGCGCCGCGCTCTTGCAGGTCGCCGATCGCATCCATGCGCCGGGCGACGACCCGGCCTCATGGCAGCTCGCCTGCGGTCCCGCCGCCGACGAGCGGACGAGTGTGGACCTGGAGTTCGCCTGGCGCGCCGTGCGAGCTGTCCGCAGCAACGCCATCCTGTTGGCTCGCGAGGGGGCGGCCGTCGGGGTGGGCATGGGGCAGGTGAACCGAGTGGACTCCTGTCGACTCGCGGTCGAGCGGGCCGGGGCTGAACGTGCCCGCAGCGCGGTCGCAGCGTCGGATGCGTTCTTCCCGTTCGCCGACGGACTGCAGGTCTTGCTGGACGCTGGGGTTCGCGCGATCGTCCAGCCTGGGGGCTCGGTCCGCGACGCCGAGGTCATCACGGCAGCGCAGGCGGTGGGGGCGACGATGTACTTCACCGGCGTGCGGCACTTTGCTCACTGAGATGAACGGCGAGGCACCTGGGCGTCGACGAGCGCGCACCTCGGGGATCGTGCGTCAGCTTCCGGCGATGCTGGTCATCGGCGGGCTGCTCGCGTCGACTTTGATCATGATCCCCGAACAGTTCAGCTATCGGGCAGCCTGCACAGGCGTGACGGCGACCTGTGCCGTCGCGGCCCTGCTGCGGGCGGCTCTTCCCACCCGGCTGGTGGGTGTGTTGGCCGTCAGGTCCCGCATTATTGACGTCGCGCTGCTGAGCGCGCTCGCTGTGGCTGTGTCGGTGCTCGCGTTCCGGGTGCCCCTGCCCCTCTCGTAGCGGTCAGCTGATCAGGCCGAGCTGTCGGACGGCGTCCCGCTCGTCGGCCAACTCGGCGACGGTCGCCTCGATGCGGGCGCGCGAGAAGGTGTCGATGTCGAGACCGTCGACGATGCCCCAGTTGCCGTCGGTGCATGTCACAGGAAAGGACGAGACAAGGCCGGCCGCGACGCCGTAGCTGCCGTCCGAGACGACAGCCATGGACGTCCAGTCGCCGTCAGCAGTACCGGTGACCCAGTCGCGGACGTGATCGACGGCCGCGCTGGCCGCGCTCGCCGCCGACGACGCGCCGCGTGCCTCGATGATGGCCGCCCCGCGCTTCTGGACGGTCGGGATGAAGTCGCCCTCCAGCCACGCCTGGTCGTTCACGACCTCCGCAGCGATGCGGCCGCCGATCTGGGCGTGGAACAGGTCCGGGTACTGGGTAGCCGAGTGGTTGCCCCAGATCGTCATGCGCCGGATCTCCGACAACGCGGCGCCCGACTTGCGTCCGAGCTGCGCCAGCGCACGATTGTGGTCCAGTCGCGTCATCGCCGTGAACCGCTCGGCCGGGATCTCGGGGGCGTTTGACTGGGCGATGAGGCAGTTGGTGTTAGCGGGGTTGCCGACGACGAGCACCTTGATGTCCCCGGCCGCGTGAGCGTTGAGCGACTTGCCCTGCACGGTAAAGATGGCGCCATTGGCTTCCAACAGGTCGCCCCGCTCCATGCCCTTGGTCCGCGGTCGGGAACCGACCAGCAGTGCCACGGAGGCGCCGTCGAACGCTTCGTTGGGGTTGTCGGTGATGTCGATGCCGCGAAGGACGTCGAACGCGCAGTCGTCGAGCTCCATGGCGACCCCCTCCGCTGCCTTCAACGCCGGCGGGATCTCCAGCAGGCGCAGCCGGATCGGCGTGCCCGGGCCGAGCATGGCTCCACTGGCGATGCGGAACAGCAGGCTGTAACCGATCTGGCCGGCGGCGCCGGTGACGGCGACAACGACTGGGGTGGCGGGCACGATGTACTCCTCGATGGCGGTGGTCGGTTCGCTGGAGCGATCCTGGCAGACGAGCGCCAACGAACACGGACCCCGGCCGCCGAAGCAGCCAGGGTCCGCGCCTCTCTCCGCTCCCTCCAGAGCACGGCAAAGTTAACAACAGGCAAACTCTGCAGCAACTGGAGCAGCCTGCCAGTTGCCTGTGAGAATGCCGCATAGCACCTGACACCGACAAATGGGCACGTCAGCCAGCCCGCCCGCCACACATGATCCTTCCGCCCACCCACAGCGCGATGCCCGTCCAGTGTTCACGTCCAGTTCACCTTCACGTCACCGCGCGGTCGCCGCGGCAGGTGACCTTGCCAAGGGTGAGCAGTTCGTCCGCTTCACCCACGCGAAAGGCCTGCCAACTGCGCGAGGAGAGGTGACGTGCCGACCGTCACGAGCCGCACGATCCGGGGGGGTGAGCGCCGCGCATGACCGTCACCGAAGCCACGACCTACAGCCCCCCGCCGGACGAGGCACCCGCCGACTCCCCGCGGCCTCTACGGTCGCGCCGCAATCCGGCCGATGTCGCGTTCCGCTCGATCATCGTCTCGGCAGGCGTCATCGTCCTGTCGATCATGCTGATGGTCGGCTTGTTCCTGCTCTACCGCGCTCGCGAGGCCATCGACGCCGCGGGCTGGGGCTTTCTCACCACGGCCGAGTGGGACCCGGACGGTGGGAACTTCGGCATCGCAGCCGTCCTGACCGGGACCGTCCTCATCGGCTTGACGGCGATCATCATCGCGGCACCGCTGGCGCTGGGGACGGCGCTCTACATCTCCGAGTACGCGCCGTTCTCCCTGCGACGCACGCTGATCAATCTCGTCGACCTCATGGCGGCAGTGCCGTCGGTCGTGTACGGGTTGTGGGGGCTCTTCCTGCTGCAACCCGACATCTTGGTGGTGGGCGACACCGGCGAGGGCCTGCCACGCTGGCTCGCGACGTATTTCGGCTGGATCCCGGTGTTCTCCATCACCTCCGGCGGTACCCCGATCGACCCTCGCGACCCGTTGATCTCCGACTCAGTGTTCAAGTCGTCGACGTTCATCGCGGGGATCGTGGTCGCCCTCATGGTGGCGCCGATCGCCACCGCCGTGATGCGTGAGAACTTCTCCCAGGCCCCGTTGAGCGAACGTGAGGGGGCGTACGCCCTCGGTTCCACCAAGTGGGGGATGGTCCGGGCGGTCGTCCTGCCGTTCGGTGTCGGCGGCATCATCGGCGGGATCATGCTCGGTCTCGGGCGCGCACTGGGCGAGACCATCGCCGTTTTCATGGTGATCTCCGTGGTGTTCACCGTGCAGCCGCGCATCCTGGAGTCGGGCACGTCGTCAGTGTCGAGCCTCATCGCGCTCAAGTACGGGGAGGCATCCCTGTTCGCGACATCTGCTCTCATGGCCGCGGGCCTGGCCCTGTTCGTCATGACTCTGATCGTCAATTTCGGGGCGTCAGCCGTCATCGCCCGCAGCCGGTCGGGATCGGTGAGTGACGCATGACCGCCGTCTTCACCCCTATTGATCCGACGCAGGTCGCCGCCGCCCCGGTCACTGCCGCAGCGTTACCCCCCGATCCGGAGCTCCCCGAGGTCCGACGCACCCTGCGAACCACCCAGGCTCGCGACGTCCTGCCCCTCGTAGGGGCAGCCGCGGCGGCGGCGGCGTTGGCGTGGCTCATGTACTTCGCCGTCGCGCCATGGAGCGGGGTCCTCGGCTTCGTCATGCTGTGGTACGCGTTCTTCGTCGGCCTGTACGCGCTGCTGGTGTCTATGGATGGCGACGCGCCTCTGATCAAGGACAGGGTGGCGGCGGTGGCAGCGCACAGCCTGGCCGCTGTTCTGCTGCTGGCGCTCGTCGTCGTCATCGCCTTCACGATGTGGCGCGGTCGCGCTGTCCTGCCGTACGGCAACTGCTACCTCGAGGACATGAGCATCGCGGGCCCGCTCGACCCGCTGGCCGTCGGCGGCATCCTGCACTCCGCCATCGGCACCCTCATCATGATCGCGCTGGCCCTCAGCGTCACCATTCCGCTCGGGATCGTGTGCGCAGTCTTCCTCTCCGAGACATCGGGCGGCTTCACGCGTTTCGTCCGGACCATTGTCGAAGCCATGACGGCGTTGCCGTCGATCGTGGCCGGCCTGTTCGTCTACGCGGGACTCATCACATTGCAGGGACTCTCCGAGCGACCCGGTTTCGGTTGGGCGGCGTTCCTCGGCCAGAAATCCGGCATGGCGGCGGCGCTCGCGATCAGCATCATGATGCTCCCCATCATCATCCGTGCCGCCGACGTCGTGCTGCGACTGGTTCCGGGCACACTCAAGGAGGCGGCCTCTGCCCTGGGGGCGTCCCGGTGGCGTGTGGTGTGGCACGTCATCATCCCGACCGCACGATCCGGGATCACCACCGCCGTCATCCTCGGTACCGCACGTGGCATAGGCGAGACGTCGCCTGTCCTGCTCACCGCGGGCGTGGCCACGGCCTTCAATCTCAATCCGTTCTCGGGCCCGATGTCGTCACTGCCCCTGGTCACGTTCAGCCTCACCAAGTCGCCGTCAGCGGCCTTCATCGCTCGCGGGTTCGGCGCAGCCCTCGTGCTTCTGCTGGTGGTCCTGATCCTGTTCGTCATCGCGCGGATCATCGGGGGCCGAGCTCTCGGCGAGCAGACGCCCAGGCAGAGCCGTGTGGCCGCCCGGGCGTCCCAGCGGGACGTGGCCCGGATGTCGGCGCGCCACGTCCCCGAAGCCCGCGTTCCGGACGAGACCTACCGACCACCGTCGCCCCCAGCAGCAGGAGTCGCCTGATGAAGTCCTTCCTCCAGCGTGCCCGTCGAGCGTTCGCGACGTTGGTCGTAGCGGGGCTTGCGGTCGTCGTCGCTGGGACCGGGCCGGCTGCGGCCACAGGAGACCTGGCGCCCATTGCGGGCGCCGGGTCGACGTGGAGCGCCAACGCGCTTCAGCAGTGGATCGCGAATGTGAGGACCCGCACTCCGCCGCTGAACATCAACTTTGCCGACACCGGTTCCTCTGACGGCCGGCAGCAGTTCCGCAACGGCACAGCCGACTTCGCCGTCTCCGAGATCCCCTACGGCCTGCCCGACGGCAACTCGTCGGACCCGGCACCCGAGCGCGGCTTCGCTTACATGCCGATCGTGGCGGGTGGCACCTCGTTCATGTACAACCTCAAGATCGGCAACACGCAGGTCACCCAGCTGAGACTGTCCGGCGACGTCATCGCCAGGATCTTCACCGGCGTTATCACGTCTTGGAACGACCCTGCGATCGCGGCCGACAACCCGGGCCTGACCTTGCCGGCGCTGCAGGTAACACCAGTGGTGCGCTCGGACGGTTCCGGGACATCGGCGCAGTTCACTGCATGGATGCTGCAGCAGCACCCGGACATCTACCGCGACTTCTGTGCGCTGTCGAACCGGAACCCCTGCACACAGACCTCGAACTATCCCAATCCGGGTAACCGGTTCCAGGCCAAGGCCGGGTCCAATGGCGTCGCCGGATTCGTCCAGCAGAGCCAGGGCACGATCACCTACGTCGAGTACTCCTACGCCCGTAACGCAGGTTTCCCTGTGGCCAAAGTGAAGAATGCAGCCGGCTACTACGTCGAGCCGACGGCGTCCAACGTGGCCGTGGGGCTACTCCGGGCCGAGATCGACGAGGCAGACCCCACCTCGCTGACATACCTCACGCAGAAGCTCCAGGGCGTCTACACCAGCCCCGACCCCAGGGCGTACCCGCTGGCGTCCTACTCGTACATGATCCTTCCCACCACCACCGCGAACAACTTCAGCGAGGGCAAGGGACGGACATTGAGCGAGTTCGGCTACTACTTCCTGTGCGCAGGCCAGGAGCAGGCCGACGACCTGGGGTACTCCCCGCTACCGCGTAACCTCGTCGAGGCCGGTTTCAGGCAGCTGGCCCGGGTGCCCAGCTCTCGTGCAGCGACCTTTAATCCGGGCGAGTGCTCCAACCCCACGTTCAGCGCCACCGACGAGAACGCCCTGGCGACCAACGCTCCGCAGCCGCAGGCCTGTGACAGGGAGGGTCCGCTGCAATGCGGCACTGCGGCAGAAGGTGCGCCGCTACCCGCCGCGGGTGGCGGCGGAGACGGCGGTGGTGGTGATGGCGGAGGCGGTGGCGATGGCGGACGCGGTGGTGGCGGCGCAGGAACGGGCACCGGCGGTGCGACGGACGAGACCGCTGCGCCCGTCGTCGACCCCGCGACCGGCGCCCTCGTCGACGCGCTCACCGGAGCAGGGATCGACACCGACGGCGACGGTGTGGTGGACGCGGCCGGCGTCGACGAGTTCGGCCAGCCGATCGCCGCTGGCCAGGGCGGGGGGGTGGCTAACGTGTCGGCCATTCCCGTCGAGCTAGCCGCCGGCGGCTTCCGGACCTCGCACATGCTGATGATCCTTACCGGCCTCGCGCTGCTGGCGCTGACGTTGACGCCGCCGCTGCTGTCCCGGCGCCTTCGGCGCCCCCCGGGAGGGACACCGTGACGGTCACTAAGGCGCGTGCGCGCGTCGCCACCGTCGTGCTACTGGCCGCGACTGCCGCAGGGACGGGCGCTACGGGGTCGGCACAAGCCGTCGCGGCCGATGATCCGTTCACCACCGAGTCGGCACGGACGGTCACCGGCACGGGTGAGTTCGCGGACTTCTCGCTGACCGTTGGCAAGACCGACGAACTCATCAACGAGAACGTCCGGGTCTCGTGGCGGTGGTCCGGTGCAGAGGTGGCCTCCCGGGCAACTCCGACCACCAACTGGGCGGACAACTTCATCAGCGTCATGCAGTGCGGTGGAGATGCGAGCGGTCCCAGTCGAGAGCGCTGCCAGTACGGTGCCTTCCAGGGCGGACTGGGCGGTATCTCACCCAACACGGGCATCCTCTCCAGACTGGTCACGCCGGCCGCGGATGTTCCTCCGACGCCGGCCGAGGTCAAGCTCGCTCTCACGACACAGGGAGCGATCTGGGACCCGAAGGAGCAGGCGGCCTCGTCGTACGACCGTCGGCTCGCGCGGACCATCACGTTCACCGTCGGCGGCAACGCGCAACCCGATGAGGGCAAGCCGGTAGGTCCGGAAGGCTTTAATGCCTACGAGTTCGACGATCCCACCACCGAGCGCGACGAGTCGGCCGTTCAGCGCGTCGTCCTCTGGGAACTGCTGCGAGTGGTCGACGGCAGGATCGTCGAGTCCCCGATCGATTCCGGCCAGTCCAGAAGCGTCTCCGGTTCTCAGTCCGCCCAGGACCGGCGACAGGGCTGCGGGGCGGACGTCATATCGACCGACCGGGCTACCCGGGTGGCGGCGCGCGCCAACTGTCGCGGTTCGGCGGACTTCGTCGTCACACTCGACATCCCCGACCCGCTGGCGGCCGGCGAGTACGTCGTGCGCTACCGAGGGCGGATCGGCACCGAGACAGTCACACAAGACATCCCGGTCACGGTGGCGCAGGCGAGCGGCACGGCGTGCAGCCCCGGTAGCCAGATCAACCGCGTCGATGCCCAGGCCGTCACATGCGAGTTGCGGGGTGTCGTGGTGCAGGCTCCGTCCCCCGCTACGGCCGGGGCCCCGGACCGGCTGAACAACATCGCGAGCAACGCGCAGTATGCGCCAGGCATCGTCTCGTTGACGGCCGCGAACGGCCTGACACAGGCCCTCCCGTCCGATGTTGATGGCCAGGGCGTGCTCACCTCGGCGGCCACGGACATCGCCTTCAGCGCGCGGTCGTCCAACGAGGTCCCCCTCGGACGCGTCAATGCCGACGGCACGGGAGAGGTGTTCTTCGAGATGCAGAACGGACTGGCGTCGCCGTGGCTGGGCTGCGGCGGGGCCGCCCAGTTCTGCTGGCTGGTGGCGGTGCCACGGAGCACCGTCGACGTCGACGGCCACGACAGCCGAACCGACGCGAGCAACCAGGCGAGATTCCTCTTCTCCTCGCCGCTGAGCCTGACCAATTGGGACAACCGGCTGCAGGTCCCGCTGGCCTTCCGGTCCCTGGCGGACGGGTGCAGGGTCGGCGTCCGCGAGACGACGGTCCAGGGCAACGAGGCCATGCGCCAGGCCGCGGAGTCGTGGAAGTTGCCGGTATGCCGTGACACGGCCAACTTCTCCTTCATCCCGCAGCGCGATGTCGTGCTGCGGGACTCCGCGGGCACGCGGGCCGGGCTTTTCCTCACCGGAGACGCGGCCGCCCTCGGCCGTCCCGGCCAGGTCGCCGCCCCGGTGGCGGGAACCGCGTTGGTGATCGGCTTCAACGTCGAGGAAGTCCACAACTCGCTCGACTCCCCGGCCACGCGGGAGCGCCAGGGACGCCGGGTGCCGGATCTCAAGCTGACCCCCAGGCTGATCGCCAAGCTGCTGACCGAGTCCTATCAGGGCTCGGTCGCGGCTTACGACACCATCAGCTGCGCGGTGTTGACGTCGCCGTCGTGCCGTACGCCCGAACTAGTGGGTCTCAAGGACAATCCGGTTTCCTTGTTCTCGGATCCGGAGTTCTACGCGGTCAACGCCGACACCCTCGGGTTTGCGGCCGCCGCCGACCGGCTGCGGAACGCCGAGGATAACGGACCCGGGGACCTCTACACCATCGATGGCGACTCCGCGTGGCTGCGCGCGCTCTGGGAGTACGTGGCCGCCGATCCGGCGGCGAAGGCGTTCATCGACGGCGCGCCCGACGAGTCCGGCATGACGGTCAATCCGCTCTACAAGGGCCTCGCGGTCCCTCGCGCCGATACGCCCCGTCTGGAGACGTCCTGCTGGCTGTGGACCACACCCTCGACCTTCGAGTACACACGCGTGCCGCTGTGCTTCGACGACCGAAGGCCGTCCATGGCTACGTTCGACGAGGGAGCGGGGCGCGCCAGTCGCGGCCGGGAGGCAGGCTTTGTCCGGTGGGACGGCAACTCGACAAACGGCTTCCGGCCGATCCGTGCGGACGTGCAGGTCCCCGGGGAGCGAGCGCTATTCACGCTCACGACCGCCGCCTCGGCCCAGCAGCGCGGCCTGGCAACCGCGCGGCTGCCCAACGCGAGCGGCGCGTTCGTGGGCCCGACCTCGGCGGCCATGACCGCGGCGATCAGCCAGTCGCAGCCGACCACAGTCGACGGGGTGCTTCAGGTGGATCCCACACGCGTGACCGGCACGGGCTACCCGCTGACCCAGCTCATGTACGGGGTCACTCGACCGACATCGCTGACCCCGACCCAGTGCGAGGACTTCGCCGACTTCCTGACGGTTGCCGGCGGCGGCGGGCAGGTGCCCGGTGACGCCCCGGGTCAGTTGCCGGCGGGGTACGTGCCGCTGAACGCCGAGCAGAAGGCGACGCTCGCGACCGCCGTCGCGGAGATCGCCGCCTGCCCTCGCCCCGCGGCAGCAGCCCCGCCGGCCGCCACACCGCTGGTCACCACGTCGACCCCTGCGACAAGTCCTGGAGTTGCCGGCACGCCGCAGGCCCCGGCGACCGCCCGCG
>Ga0163144_10025678_pt1 | contig 11493 bp, 7 predicted proteins | sample OliLak19BULKMAT1_FD_123175 | JGI IMG/M metagenome (GOLD analysis project Ga0163144, IMG submission 123175) | Freshwater microbial mat bacterial communities from Lake Vanda, McMurdo Dry Valleys, Antarctica - Oligotrophic Lake LV.19.BULKMAT1 | ecosystem: Environmental > Aquatic > Freshwater > Lake... | reverse complement strand
GACGTCATTCAATACGACCACCGATACGTGGGACATCCTCGATCGCGCTGCGCTCGAGGTGCCGAACGGCTCGCTCGTCACGCAGAACAACGCGGTCTGTGTGTACGGCTTCACGGCCGGGGTGCAGGCGCCGTCGCAGGCGTCCGTCGTCGATCCACCGACCGACTGCCTCGCGAACCCGCAGGTGCTCATGTTCGAGGCCGATGGTCGCTTCACGGATCCCGACGCGACGTTCTCGGCGGTACCGAATGCCGGTGCGACGCTGTGGATCACCGATCGCACGATGAGCAGCCAGCCGAAGTACTCGATCATCCAGATCTTCCCCGGCGGACTCGTCCGCACCTTCGAGCAGCTCGACTGATGCGGAGCCCGATGTCCACGCCGCCACCCATCGTCCGCATCGGTCGCCGCCGCCGCAAGGCTGGCTTCACGCTCGTCGAGGTGCTCGTCGCGATCGTCGTGTTCGCGATCGCGATCGTCGGCCTCGTCGCGATCGAGGGGCGCAGCGTCGAGGCCCAGCGGGCGTCGGCGTATCTGCGCGAGGGCGAGCGCGTCGCCCAGGATGCGATGGCCGAGCTGCAGTCGCGGAGCTTCGTGTCGCTCTTGTCGTACGACTTCGCCGGCAACCTCGCGCCGGCGCTGCCCTACGACGAGTCGGGCATCGATCCGACGACGCGGCGTCGCGATTTCCGCCGTCCGCCGGCCGACATCGCCGAGACCGACATCGTCGTCGGCGCGGTGGTGGGCGCGTTCCTCGTGTATCGCAGCGTCGACTGGGTCGTCGATCCGTTGAACCTCCCGTCCGGCAATCCGCCGGATCTCACGATCGACCTCCCGCTCGTCAACGCACTCGTCCTGCAGGTGACGGTGCTGTGGATCGACGACTCGAGCTCGTCGACACCGCCACCCTCGACGCTGACGGTCGCCGACCTCACGCCGATGATGGCGGATCCCACGGATCCTGCGTACGCGCCGTATGTCGGCGCGGTGCACCTGCGCACGGTGCGAGCGAACGACACGGTGGTGACGACGCCATGAGACTGCGCGCGCACACTCGGCGGGCGGCGCACGCCGGCTTCACGCTCATCGAGCTCATGGTCGCACTCGTCGTGTCGGGCGTCGTCGTGCTCGGCATCTTCGCTTTTTCCAACATCCAGCGCAGCAACGCGAACGCGCACGAGCGCAACGTGATGATCCAGCAGGCGCTCGAGGGCGCGATGTGGGCGCTCGGCCAGGATCTGCGGCAGGCGGGGCTCGGCTTCACGCGCACGTGCACCGAGCTGCGGATCTGGGACGCGTCGACGAACCAGCTCATCAATCCCGGTGTCGAGGACCCGACGCTCGCGGTGATCGATGCGCAGACGAACGAGCGTTACTGGGTGCTGCGCGACGGCGTGCAGGCGCGCTGGCGCAGTGCTGGCGCCGGCACGATGGACACGGCGGCCGACAGCATCGACGTGATCCTCGGCGAGGCGAACTACCTCGGCAACAGTGGTGTGTTCAACACGGCCAACATCGACGGTGCCGCGACGTCGCTCGTCGTCACGACCTCGACGCTGCTCGACAACAGCAACGCGGCCCACCTCGCACAGGTCCAGCAGCTGTTCCCGCCGGGCTCGTTCGTGATCGTCGCGCCGCGGCCGTCCGTCGGTGGCATCGCATTTTCGCCGACCTCGCAGGGCCAATGCATCTTGTTGCAGGTCACGAGCGACATCGAGCCCGGTCCCGACGCGCAGGACTGGCTGATCCCGATCGATGCGACGTCGGGCTTCAACGCGAACCTGGCGGCGCTGCTCGCCGGGTTCGGCCCCGATCCGGCGTGCTTGCTCGAGAACACGCCCGTCCCCTGCGTCGACGACTGGACGACGGACACGCTGACCTCCGCGATGGTGGTGCCCGTCGGTCGCCTGCGATGGTCGCGATACTCGATCGACTACACGATCCCGGAGCTTCCGTACCTCGTGCGGGCCGACATCATCGGTCACCAAGCGAGCATCGATCCGGCCGACCTCGGCACCGGTGTCACGTATCCGCACTGCGAGGCGGGACAGTGTCCAGCAGCGGGCCTGCATCTGCCCGGCAGCCAGTCGCCGCCGGCCGCGGTCGCGATCGGGCCGATGATCGAGGATCTTCAGGTCGCCGTCGGCTGCGATGGTTGGTCGATCGCGGGTTCCGACACGCTGCAGGTGCGCTATCCCGATCAGGGCTTCGAGGAAATCGGTCCGGCCGAAGGACCGCTCGTCGGCATCGCGAACAACAATGTCGATGAGAACCGCAACCTGTCGGCCGAGCGCCTTCGCGACGAGTGGCTCGGCAACGCGGTCGCCGAGCAGAGCGCCCCGGACTGCGTCGCGTACGGCACCGCCGAGTACAACCGCGACACTTGGGCCGGCCTCGAGCCGCCGGAGGGTCCGGCGTTCCGGATGAGTCCCCAAACGCTGCGCGTGACGCTCGTCGCGTCGTCCGAAGCGGAAGAGGCTGCAGGCGGGCTCGCGACTGCCGATGTCACTGCCATCGAGGATCGCATCCCAATGGCATCGCTGGTCGGCACCCGCCAACGCTACACCCTGACCGAGCGCTTCTCCCCGGAGAACCTGCGCTGGCGCGACCCCCGACTGCAGTAGTCGAACCGGAGTACGAATCCATGACCAGCCAGTCGAGCCACACCAAGAGCCATCCGTCCCGTCGTGCGACCCAGCGCGGGGCGACCCAGCGCGGGGCCACCCAGCGCGGGGCGACCCAGCGCGGGGCCACGATGATCAGCGTGATGCTGCTGTCGGTCTCGCTCATTACCGTCGGTCTGCTGGTCGTGCGCAGCTCGGTGCGCGAGGTCGAGCAAGCCGGTCAGCTCGTCGCTCGCGAGCGCGCGCTGATGGCTGCACAGGCGGCGGCCGACCTCGCCGCCGCGCAATACCTCCGGCTCGACGACGCAAACCTCGACGCGGCGCTCGTCGGCTACAATCCACAAGGGGGGCCGTGCACGGATCCGTGCCTCGACTGCATCCCCGATCCGAACGACGTCGTCACCGGTCAGCGCAACGAAGTGCTCGCCGGCAGCGCGATCGGCTGCGGTGGTCGTCCATGCATGCGCCAAGGCGCGGTGTCGTTCCTCACCGACAGCGGCGGCGCGTCGCAGAACTGGTGTCAGCTCCCGCTGCGCGACCTCGTCCCTGGCGGTGACGCCGAAGCGCGCGTGTCGGTGTGGGTCCGCAACAACTCGGCCGACGCGCTCGGCACCGGGGGCAGCGAGCAGTGGATCGCCGACGGCGATGGCCGCGTGGTCGTCACATCGATGGCGACGGTGCGCAATACGACGGTGACCGTCGAGCAAGAGCTCGTACTGTCGGTCGGTGCCGGTGCGGCGGTGATGCAGCCGCAGTCGCCCGACGAGGGCTACGGCGGCGGCCACAACAACGACAACTCGGCCGTCTCGGTGTGCGCGAGCGACTTCGTGGCGGCCGAGCAGAATTAGTCTGTCTGGGGGCAACATCCTGTTGCCCCTTCCGATTGCTCTCCATGTAGCATCGGCGAAGCTGTGCTCTCTGCGGCCGACCTACCCACGCCGATTCGAAAGTTCCTCCTCGACTCCGGTCTCGAGACCGAGGCGCCGTACGAGCGGCGCATCTTCACCAATCGCGATCTGAACTTCGACTCGGTGTCGATCATCGGATTCGACATGGACTACACCCTGGCGATCTATCGCCAGGACGAGATCGAGGCGATGTCGCTGTCGACGACGACCGACAAGCTGCTCGCGCGGGGCTATCCCGAGGAGCTGCGATCGATGCCGATGGATCCGCGCTTCGCGATCCGCGGGCTGACCGTCGATCGTCAACTCGGCAACGTCATCAAGATGGATCACCACGGCTACGTCGGCCGCGCGTACCACGGGCTGCGCAAGCTCGAGCGACCCGAGCGCAAGGCGGTGTATCGCGACCAGCGGCTCGGCAAGGAGCGCGAGCGCTTCGCGGTCGTCGACACGCTGTTCGCCCTGCCAGAGGTGACGTTGTTCGCCGCCGTCGTCGATCTCATCGATCGGTTGCCGCAGTCGTTCGGTGGACCCGCCGGGGCGCCGAGCTACGCCGAGGCGTGGCTCGACGTGCGCGAGTGCATCGACCTCGCGCACCGCGACGGCTCGATCAAGGATCACGTCCGCGACAACCCCGGCCGCTTCATCGAGAAGGACCCGGATCTCGCGCGCACGCTGCATCAGCTACGCTCGGCCGGCAAGAAGCTGTTCGTGCTCACGAACAGCCTGTTCGACTACACCGAGGTCGTGATGCGGTACCTGCTCGACGATTCGCTCGACTCGTATCCAGATTGGACGGCGTACTTCGACTGGGTCGTCGTCGGCGCAGCGAAGCCCGCATTTTTCACCGACGCCGCGCCGTTCCAAGAGGTCGATCGCGCCGGGGTGCCGATCGGTGGGCGCAAGAACCTCGTGCAGCGCGGCAAGTTCTACAGCGGTGGCAACCAGCTCGGCCTGCAGGAGAGCCTCGGCGGCTTTCCCGACGAGGTTCTCTACGTCGGCGATCATATCTATGGCGACATCGTGCGCAGCAAGAAGAGCTCGGGCTGGCGCACCGCGCTCATCGTCCAGGAGCTGCAGCACGAGCTCGAGGTCCGTCGCGACTGGGAGATGACACTGCGCGAGATCGGCAACCTCCACGGGCTGCGCTCGGCGCTCGCGGAGGAGATCGGCGCGCACCGCTATCTCGCGCGTACGCTCGCGCGGCTCGAGCCCGACGCGCTGGTCTCGACGGGCATCACGCTCGCCGAGGCGACGCGCGTGCTCGACGAGACCCGGACAGATCTGCGCAAGCGCCTCGACTGGCTGCGCAACTACGAGCAGGAGACGCGCGACACGCTCGATCGCCGCGGTCGCGAGGTCGACGCGGCGTTCAATCCGTACTGGGGCAGCAGCTTCGCGGAGCGCCACGACACCAGTCGGTTCGGCGCGCAGGTCGAGTCGTTCGCGTGCATCTACACGTCGCGCGTCAGCAACCTGATGTTCGCGTCGCCGGCGAAGTACTTCATCTCGCCGCACGGCTCGCTTCCGCACTGGTCGCCCCAAGTCGGATGAGGGTCGGATGAGGGTCGCAGGATGGTCGGGTGAGCCGGCGGTCCGGCCCGGCACCGGCCTTGCACCAATGCGCCGCGGCCCGACCCGGGCCCGCCGCCCATGCGTATCGTCATCGTGATTCCGCGGGCTTGCCCCGCAGCAACGGCCCCGTCTGCGCACCCGACTGCGCACGCGATGACACCGACTCTGCAGCTTTTTCATAGCCGATCCGCGCTCGCGGAACGCTCGTGGAGGTCCCGATGAACCGCATGAACCGGATCGCGCGCGCCGCCCTTGCTGTTGCCGTGCTCGCGCTCGCGTGGGGCATGCTGCGGCCGCTCGAGGCGCGGGTCCGCCCGTACTACGTGATCCAGGGCGCGGGCTTCGGTGCGATCCAGCCGCGCATCCTGTTCGTGCTCGATACGTCGGGCTCGATGTCTTGGCTCACCGCGAACGGCTCCACGGCCTGCGAGTGGGACGAGTGCGAGACGACGGTGGGGCAGCCGACCGCGAGCCGCATCGCGACGGCCCGCGCGGCGATTCGCGACGTCGTCGCCGGCGTCGGCGACAACGCGTCGTTCGGCCTCATGACGTTCGAGCAGGCCGCTGCCCGCACGCCGCCGGGTGTTCCACCGCTGTGCGCGAACAACGGTGTCGACGGCATCCGCCGCTTCACCTGGGTCACCCAGATGGCGAACGGTGCATGGTTGCCAATCAACCGCAACCCGGGGGTGCAGGGTGCGTGGCGGCTGTGCCAGGGCGCGCCGATCCGACCCTACGCGTATCTGCGCTGGGACAACCTCGGTGTCGGCGCGGCGGTCTCGTCGAACGATGAGACCGGCACAGTGCCACCGTCGCCGCTCATCAGCGTCGCGCTGGGTGACATCAACGCGTGGTCGAACAGCCAGCGCCCGGTGCAGTGGTTCGATCGGTTCATGGGCGTGCGCGTGCGCCTCGACGACACGACCGATCCGGGCAGCGTGATCTCGAACGGCACGATCGGCGACTACGGCTCCACGAACATCCAGCGAGACGCACAGGTCCGCGGCCACGACTTCTACTACTGGCCCTACGTCGACGGCTTCCCCGGCTACTTCCAGTGGCCGGTGCGTCCGTACGCGAACGGCGGTGGCGCTGCCGATCGCGCCGGCGTCGCGTCGGAGAACGGCAGCATCAACACCGCGCAGCTCTACGCGCCGTTCTACATCGACCTCGCGTCGTCGGGTCTGCCCAACAACGTGTGGGGCCCGCCGACGCGTGAAGACGGCAACCTCGGGGTCTACAGCCTCACGTCGCCGATCACCGAAGGCGGCGTCGATGCGGGTGGCGGCACGCCGTGGCGCTCGGTCGTCGGTGCGGTCGTCGGCGCGCCGACGCAGTCGAACGCCGTCTACGCGCACACGACAGTCGCGTCGTACCTGGGCTTTGCGACGAGCGTCGAATCCCCCGACGCCTGCTCGCCGGTCTCCGCCGTGCTCGTCACCGACGGTGAACCGAGCGCGGGCGAGGGCGGTGGTGAGCTCTACCGCCGCCTCGCCGATCTCCGCTCGGTGCTCGGCGTCGACGTGTACGTCGTCGGCTTCTTCCTCAACTCGGTCGGCCTCAACTCGATGGCGTGTGCCGGTGCCGGTGCGTGCACGGGCGCGAGCTGCGACTCGCCGTGCGACGACCCGCCGACCAACAACTGGGACACCTGCGACGACCCGGCGAATCCGGGCACGTCGTGCGCTTACGTCGCGAACAACAGCGCCGAGCTCGTCGCCGCACTGACGGAGATCATCAGCAGCGCCGTCGACATCGAGCTCACGACCGGACAGGGCACGAGCGTGAACTCGTTCGGTGTCGGTGCGGAGGGCAACCCGGGCGAGGGCGCGATCGTGCAGACGCAGTTCGCCGCGTACACCGAGTTCCCGGGCTGGCGCGGTCACGTGACGCGCGAGCTGTGCACCGACGTCGATATCAACGGCGATCCGCTGCCGCACTGCGTGCTGCCGGTGCCGGAATTCGACGTGTCGGAGATCGAGGAGACCTTTGGTCCGTGTCCGCAGAGCCGCGTCTGGGACGCGGGCGAGTGCCTGCAGAGCACGACGTGGTCCGAACGACGCCTGTACACCAACGGATCGGGCGCACAGACGCTGATTCCGATCGCGGACTCCGACGGCACCGCGAGCGCGGGATTCCAGACCGAGCTCGAGAGCCGCAGCCTGCTCACCTCCGCCGATCACGACGCCGAGGCCGACGCGATCGCGGCGTTCGTGCTCGGGGCGAATGCCCCCGATGGCTGGAAGCTGCCCGGTCTGGCGAGCTCCGCACCGGTCGTCGTCCGACGCGTCCCACCGTTCCGCGGCGATCGTCTGCCCGAGGTCGCGATCAACGACCCGCACTGTGCCGGTCGCTTGTTCGGCGACATCGATGGGGGCGCGCTCCCGGACAGCCTCGAGGACTTCGCGCGCGACAGCAACGCGGCCACCAACGACATCGCGAGCCCGAGCCCGCACAACGAGTACCAAGAGGCTGTGCTCGTCGGTGACGACATGGGTGTGATGCACGCGTTCCAGCTGAACAGCGGCAACGAGCTGTGGGGGTTTGTGCCGAACGAACTGTTGCCGAGTCTCGTCGCCCAGGCGGCGAACGGCGCGGCGACCATGGGCCAGCCCGTGGCTGTCGCGGATCACGTGTACGGTGTGTCCGCGACGGTCAACCACGGCTGGGCATTCGATCCGAGCGGCCAGCGTTGGGTTCACCTGGGCGTGTTCGGCTTCGGTGCCGGCGGCCAGGAGTTCTACGCGCTCGATCTCTCGCACATGAGCCCGTCGTCGCCCGATGGTCCCTTCGAGATCCTGTGGTCGACCGAAGACCCGGCGTACAAGGCGTCGTACGACAACCTGCTCGGGCAGACGTGGGCCCGTCCCGCGCTCACGTACTACGTGCCGAACGATGAGCTCAACTCGACACCCGAGGCGCGGCTCGTGCTCGGCTCGGGCTATCAGGCGAGTCAGACGCCACAGCCAGGCGAGGGGCGCACGCTCGTGCTCGCGAACGCCGTCACCGGCGAGATCCTCGATCTCGCCGAGCTGCCGGCGGTGGCCGAGCCGGTCTTCGAGTCCAGCTTCGGTGCGATCGTCGATCCGGCCGTAGCCTCGCACTGCCTCTCGCGCTACTGGGCCGAGATGCAGGAGGCGTACATCGCAGATCCGGCGGGCCGGCTGTTCCGCTGGGATCTCGGCGCGACCGGCAATCTGTTCCTGCACGAAGCGGACAGCGTCGCGAATTGGGGCGGCAACGCGCAGGAGATCGCGCGATTCCCCGCGTGTGAGGGCACCGGTGCCGATTGCACCGTCGGAGCGAGCAACCGCGGCGACGTGTTCGTGTTCGCACCCGCGGTATCGGCGAGCAATCGCATCGACGACTACACCGCGGTGGCAAACGGCACGGTGAACGACGAGCGCGATCAGTTCCTCGTCGCGCTCATCAGCGGCACGAGCTCGGACGAGACGATCGACGGACGCAGCGCGACCAATGCGTTCCATAGCAGCGTCTACCTGCTCGTCGACGACCACCGCACCGGTGACACGCACCAAGGCTTCACGATCCCCGCGGGGGCACCGAAGTCCGTCGCCGCGGACACCACCGTCGGCACCACGTTCGCCGACGCCGGCTACCTGCGGCTCGCGCTGTCCGACATCGTCCGTACGCGCAGCGTCACGCCGTATCCCGGCGCGAACGAGATCAGCGAGACACGCGCGTTCTCGAAGCTGGCGCGTCCGGCCCGAGCACCGCGAATCTTCGTGACCGGCGTTGCCGACAGCTCGAGCGGCCAGCCGGTCGTCATCGAGAACCTCGAGGTCTACAACATCACGTACACGGTCTACGAGCCGGGCAGCGGCGAGTGCAGCGTCGAGTTCTACGACGCCGCGAACGACACCTGGTACTTCGACCAGGGCTCGACCTACGAGATCACGTTCCGCCTCGTCGCGAACTCGAGCAGCGGCTTCAACTTCACCTCCGGCGCCGCCCCGCCGGGTGTCGACTTCGGTGGTGGCTTCACGCCGGGGCTCACGCTCGCGGCGGTGGATCAGGTGACCAACGAGGATTGTCCCGGCGGCAACTGCGGCATCGTCGCGGGCACCGGCGGCGCGGTGCCGTGCGACAACAACGCGGAGGTTCCGGCCGGTGGAACCTCCGGGTTCGCGGTCGCGACCAGCACGTCGCAGATCGTCGGGTTCACGCCGGTGGAATAGGGCCGCGGTAGGGTGCTACGGTCGCGGCCGTCGCCTTGTCCAAGCTCATCGACATCCTGCTCCACCTCGATCGGTACCTCAACGGCTGGGCAGCCGACTTCGGCGGCTGGCTGTACGTTTTGCTCTTCGCCGTCGTGTTCGCGGAGACCGGGCTCGTCGTCACGCCGTTTCTGCCCGGCGACTCGCTGCTCTTCGCCGTCGGGGCGCTGGCGGCAACCGACGGCTCTCCGATCGACGTGTGGCTCGTGGGCGTCCTGCTGACGGTCGCGGCGATCATCGGCGACGCCGTCAACTACGCGATCGGCCGCCGGCTCGGGCCGAAGGTGTTCGCGAGCGAGACGTCGCGGTTCCTCAACAAGCGACACCTCGAGCGCGCGCACGGGTTTTACGAACGCCACGGCGGCAAGACCATCATCCTTGCGCGTTTCATGCCGATCTTCCGCACGTTCGCGCCGTTCGTCGCCGGCATCGGCCAGATGAGCTACACGCGGTTCGCGGCGTACAACGTCGTCGGCGCCTTCGCGTGGGTCTGGTCGTTCCTGATGCTCGGCCACCAGTTCGGCGGCCTCCCCTTCGTGAAGAAGAACTTCACGTACGTCATCTTCGCGATCATCGTGGTCTCGCTGATGCCCGCCGTCATCGAGTTCATCAAGGCCCGCCGCGAATCGAAGGCCGCAAAAGCCTGATCGGAAGCACGCCGCGACTGCTCTCCGAGAGAAAGGCGCGAAGGAGCGAAAGCGATGGAAAGGGGGAGGCTCCGTGACGGCTTTGCCAGCATGGAGGGGGAAGCGGGCTGCTTCCCCTGAGAATCAATTCGGCGCGACGACCACGAGCTCGACTTCGGTGCCGGGCGGTACTTTCTCGCCCGCGACGGGGGTCTGCTTGAGCACATAGCCACCGCCCCGCTCGGCGTGCTCGACGCGTCGGATCTTGCCGAGCTTCAGGCCCGCGCTCTCGACCGCCGCCTTCGCCTTGCCTTCGTACAGCCCCGCGACCTTCGGGACTTCGATGCCCGCCGGCTCCGCGATCACGAGCCGCACCATCGAGCCCTGTTTCACCAGCTCCGACGCGGCGGGCGTCTGGCGCAGCACGGTGCTCGGCGGCTTGTCCGACGCCTCGGGCGTGGCGTCGCCGACCGTGAAGCCGGCGGCCTCGAGCTCCTTGCGCGCATCGTCGGTGCCCTTGCCGGTGACATCCGGCACCGGCTGCATTTCGCTCTTGCGCGCGACGATCACGCGGATCTCCTTGCTCGATAGCTCGGCACCCGCGGCGGGACGCTGCTGCACGATCGTGCCCGGCTCTGCGCCGGAGCCATCGCGCTCGCCTTCCTCGATGATGTCGATGCCCTTGGCGCCCCAGCGCTCGCGCGCCTCGGCGACCGGAATACCTTCGAGGTTCGGCGCCGCGAGCTTCGGATCGCTCGTCGTGCCGACCGGTGCGGTGCCTTGTTCGACCTTCGGTGCGACCTGCGTCGGCGAGATCGGGACGACGCCTTGCAGCTTCAACAAGTACGGCCCGAGCAGTAGCTGCGACGCCACGGTCGTCACCAGCGCGATGAAGAACATCTTGAGCGAGTCGTTCATGCGCGAGGGCGATGGGCGCGACCCACCGACCCGGCAGTCTAGCAAAGCGCGGGCGCCGTCGACACGGCGTTGCGCGAACCTGCGCGGTTGAACAGGCACGCACAGGCGAGCGCATTCACCGCGAAAGCGTCGAGGCTGCTCGGGGCCCGCACCCAGCAGAGCCGGCGACGCAGATCATGGAGCGGCGACGACGCGAAGGGCGCCGCCGGCATCGCCGTCGCCGTCGCCGACATCGACGACGATCGTCTGCCCGGGACGAATCGAGCCCGCGAGGATTGCCTTCGCCACGGGATCGATGATTTCCCGCTGCACGAGGCGGCGAAGTGGCCGCGCGCCGAGCTCGGGATCGTAGCCCTGCGCAGCGAGTCGCGAACGCGCCGCCGCAGTGACCTCGAGCTTCAGATCGCGCTGCGCGAGGCGTGGCCGCAGCCTGTCGAGCTGGATGTCGAGCACCGCAGCCATCTGCTCCACGCCGAGCGGACGGAACTGGATCACGCCGTCGAGCCGGTTGAGCAGCTCGGGGCGGAAGTGGCTGCGCAGCGCCTGCTCGCGGACCTTCGCGATCGCGGCCTCGTCCATGTCGGGGCGCAGGCGATCGCTGCCGAGG
>Ga0163144_10025676_pt1 | contig 11494 bp, 9 predicted proteins | sample OliLak19BULKMAT1_FD_123175 | JGI IMG/M metagenome (GOLD analysis project Ga0163144, IMG submission 123175) | Freshwater microbial mat bacterial communities from Lake Vanda, McMurdo Dry Valleys, Antarctica - Oligotrophic Lake LV.19.BULKMAT1 | ecosystem: Environmental > Aquatic > Freshwater > Lake... | reverse complement strand
TGGTTCCCACAAACAGGCCAATCCTCAGCACAACACGAAGCCAACATTCCGCACCAAACCAGCACCCGTCCAGCGCACCCCACTGCTTCAATTTGCCCCTAACAGTTCAATAGCGCGCCTTATCGGATGGAGCGCCCCTTTCCAGGCCGTCCCACTGCGCCATCCCACGGTAGGATAGTGCTGGCAGATGGTTGTTCGATCACACCGCTGGTGGTCAACCAGATTGTGCTGCCGCATGGATGACTATCGTTGGAGGTACCTCGTTGACGGATTTTACCACCGCGCTTACTGATGCTCAGGCCTACACCGCCTACAGCTATGCCCAAAACACGCGCCAAGCCTATGCCAGTGATTGGCATCGCTTCACCATCTGGTGTGCTACCCACCAGCGCCGCGCACTGCCGGCCACACCCGAAACGATCCTTGGCTACATCGGGACACTCGTTGACCAGGTGCAGGTGGCGACCATTGATCGGCGGCTGTGCGGCATTGCCTTCTACCATCGCCAAGCCCGGCAGCCCGATCCCACGGACGATCCGGAGGTCGCCACGGTGCTGCGCGGCATACGCCGCAAGCAGGGCACTGCGCCCATCGGCAAAGTGCCGATCACCGTTGATCTGCTGCGCACGTTGGTCGCTGCTTGTGGTGAGAACTATCGCGGAATCCAAGAGCGTGCACTCCTCCTCCTTGGCTTTGCAGGTGCCTTTCGCCGTAGTGAGTTGGTGGCCGTGCGGGTGGATGACCTAACGTTTGTGCCGGAAGGGCTGATCGTCCGCGTGCGTCGCTCAAAAACCGACCAAATAGGTTTGGGAACTGCCAAAGGCATCCCGTACGGTGCCAACCTCGCAACCTGTCCGGTGCGAGCGGTGCGGGCCTGGCTGAAGATCGCTGGTCTGCGCTCGGGGCAGGTGTTCCGCGCACTGACACCGCATGGACACGCTACATCTCGGCCCCTGCCTGCCTATGCCGTTGGGCGGATCATCCAACGCGCCATACGACACCAGGGTTTAGATGCCACACGCTATGGTGGCCACAGTCTGCGCGCAGGATTTGTGACTGCCGCCGCACGCGCTGGTGTTGCGGAACGATTGATTATGGAGCAAACGGGGCACACCGACGTGCGTACCCTACGCCGCTACATTCGCGACGGCGCGCTCTTCCGTGAGAACGCCGCTGCCCAAATTGGTCTGTAGGATTTGTGGCGATTCTGTTCAACAAGGGCTGATTCTGCGACGATCAGCCCTTCTCTGAACCCTGCGCCTGGGGTGAAGTCACGGAAGCTGTCACCGGGGGCAACGTAGCATTCGATCGGGAAGCACCCGATGACCGCCTTGTCCTGCGCCTGTGCGTCGGTGATCGCAAGCCGCGCATACACTGCAAACGACTCGCGACTGGCATGCTCAGAGGAGGGCTGGATCAGCGCTTCGTGATCGACGTGCCAACCGAGAACCTTGCCCGATACTATAACCCCGCATATCGTTTACGACGACGACATCGCAATCCATGGTTCCCTCGTGTTCATGGGCTGGCGCTCAACTCGGCTCAAGCTCAAAGCAGGGTGGGCGTTCGCCTGCTGCTCGTTGCCGTGCGCTCTTTCTCTACGGTCTGAGCTTCGCACCTGCGGCCACCCCGTCAAAGGTGCGCTTTGCGCATCCCGCTTTGCGGGCAGACCTTTGACAAGGCCCCAGCCTATGGTGCGCATCCTGACCTGCGAGACGAGGCGACGGCGACGAGCAGGGCGAAAAGGCAACGGGTGCCGTCAGAGACAGCCAAAAAGACATGACACCACTACCGTCATCGAAAACAGTGCTAACACCGATTACCCTGGTGTCAGCTTCGCTCCCACTTTGCCAATGATTGTGTCAGAACAATCTTATAGGTATAATATATCATATACGGAATACTATATTAAGGACATCATACCAATATGGACATACTGAATTGCGTATGATATAGTCGTCAGGTATTGAAATACGACTATTAAGGGAACATTCATGTCAGAAGTTATCGAGAAACGCCCGTTACATTTACGGCTGCGTGAGGTTGCAGAGCAGCGAGGGCATACTATGTCATCGCTGGCGCGTGATGCTCGATTGAATCTCAATCAGGTTCGGCGCTACTGGTACAACACAACCAATGGACTAGCAAAAGGCCCGCCGCTGCGCGAGGTGTCACTTCCTTCGCTAGAGACATTGGCGAATCTCCTTGAGGTTTCACCTGCAGATCTGCTTTCACAAGAATGTATCGTGCAGGAGCGGATAGAGACGGATACCATTAGCCTACCAGTGAAGCAAAGACTCGAACAAATCGCATCATAAAAAGCAGGGCGGCGCTGTAACGCCCCCTGCATGGCCCTGAGTGTAACTTCAGAGCAGTGCTATTTTAGCGCATCAGAAAGGGAGAACAGACATGTCAACCCGACGCCCTGTACCTGCTGGGAATGATGACCCTGAATTATTGGCGATTCTACTCGCGGGGCAGCAGGCATCTGCCCCGATTGCGGCTCCAGTTGTAACAAATCACCCTGCTGTCGCGGCTGTATCCAGTGTTAGTAGCCGAACCAATAAGCCTCGCAAGCCTAGTGCAATCATTCGTGGTGAGGATCTGGATGCAGCACGTCCCTACTTCAATCGGGTATTTGCGGCGATTCTTCTGACACTCTCTTTTGCAGGAACCATCATTGCAATCAATGGTAGCTGGCCCGCTCCGTGGTGGGCGCTCTGGACGTGTTCAACAATTGCGCTCGCTGGTGGTATCGTTATCCAGGCCGGATGTACTCTCATTGAATGGTTCTTCCGACATCAAAAGAAAAGCCTCCCATACATTGGTGCAATGGGATTCGATGTGACTGGTACAGCTATTGGCTTCGGCCCGCTATTTGTTCCGAGCCTTACAAAGTCATTTATTGGTATGCGTGTCGAGGCGGATACCGCAACGATTCTCGCGTGGATAGCAATCGTGCTGGTTTCTCTCTGGTTGGCCTACTATCCGGAAGCATCGCTGATTGATTAGAGGCTGCTATGAATAATCAGGAGTGGGGTAATGCGGTTCTAGCCTGGGCGATGCTGGCATGCGGCGCGGGTGGCGCGCTGACAATGCTATGGGGTTGGATACGTAGGAAGCAACTAGAGCGTGCAGCGCGAGTCGATGAATCGCCTAATGTATTGCCGCGTGATACCATCGCTGAGGCCCGCAGTAAGATTAAAAATGGACGGCTGCTCTCGGTTGGTTGGCTCGGCATCCTGAACTTGCAACCCGATAATTACCCGCATACCCTGATTATTGGGGCAACAGGTACAGGTAAGACAACCTTCACGCGGGCGTTGCTTTCGGCTCGGCCTGGGCGGGTTGCAGTCCTAACACCGAAACCCGATCCGAATGATTGGCCGGGTGTGCCAATTGTGACGATTGACGATACCGGGCGATTTACTGAACTAACCGAAGCATTTGCTGCGCTCGATACTGAGGTACGGGCGCGGCTTGTGGCATCAAAAAAAGGGCAGCCAATCGATGAACCACTCACCATTGTGTGTGATGATTGGCCTGTTCTTGCAAGGGAATGTGGCGCGGCTGCTACTGATGTGTTCAAGACCGTTGGGCGGCTCGGTCGTTCGCTGGGTATGCGCCTAGTGGTATTGAGTCAGTCAGATCGTGTTATGTCGCTGGGCATTAAGGGTGAAGGGGATGCAGTTGAGAACTTTGCGCGGGTCGTCCTGGCGCGTGGGCACAAGGCAACGCTAGAGCTTGATGAGCTACAATTGCCGCTCGATACATCCGCCGTGCCTCAGCTTGCCAGCGAACCCGCTCCGATGAATCACTGGTGGAATATCCCGATAGTGGTAGCTGCTACTTCTGGCGTGCTGTCAGTTCGCACCTTACCCACTGGACGACAAGCAGCAACACCGGATGCAGATCGGGTGCTGCATGGATTGCTCGATATGCCAGCAGTAGCAACGGTAGCAACGGTAGCAACGGGCATTGCTACTGAACGCAACGCCATAAACGTCCCCGTTGCTACATTGCTACCTGAGCCATTGCTAGGTTCAGAAGTGCCAGAATCACTCCCTCCTGACATTGCTGTGCTGATTGCTAGTGTTGATTGGGCAACGGTTGCTAAAATTATCGAGGGGGGGGTGAGCGAGACTCTGGTACTCAAATCGCTTGGGTTTCCTGCTGGCTCAACCAGTATCAAGTATCGAGCAGCGAAGGCCCGACTACAAGCGGCCAGGGAGTTGCTCAAGAAATAACGGCGGATATACCAATGCCAGCAGGAGAGTCGGGCTACATCCCTCGTATGATGATCTGGCGTCTGCAATCAAAATCGGCTACTCGACCAATCTAGCGAATCGGGTAGCCACCCTCCAAATCGCAAATGTGCAAAAACTCGTACTGCTTGGCTACCGGCTAGGTGAGTATAGCCTAGCACTTGACTCAGACAGTATAATCAATTTAGATGTTCAAACATTTAGAAATATACAAGTATACACGCTTATATTTCTACATTTCTAGATACTTGGGTATCCAAACGTCTGCACATCTCAACATGTAGGAGCGACATGATCATTACGATTGCAGGTTTCAAAGGGGGCGTTGGTAAGACCACGAGCGCCATACATTTTGCTGCCTACTTGCAGAAGCTCGCCCCAACCGTTCTGGTGGATGGAGATCCGAACCGCAGTGCGACGACCTGGGCTCGACACAACAAGCTCCCGTTCAAGGTCGTGGATGAGCGCAGCGCGGCTAAACATGTGCGCAACTATGAGCACATTGTGATCGATACCAAAGCCCGCCCCGAAGAAGAGGACTTGAAGGCGCTGGCCGAAGGGTGCGATGTGCTGATCATTCCGACGAAGCCAGATACGCTGTCGCTCGATGCGCTGCGTTTGACCACGAGTACGCTGCGGAGTATCGGCGCGACGAACTATCGTGTGCTGCTGACCATCGTTCCCCCAAAGCCTAGTCGGGATGGAGAGGAAGCCTATGCCGCGTTGGTACGGGCGGATTACCCCGTCTTCAGCACGCTGATTCGCCGCTTTAAGGCGTTCGAGGACGCAGCGACGGAGGGCGTTCCGGTCTATGCACTGACGGGTAACAAGAATGCCCAAGAGGGGTGGAGCGATTATGCTGAGGCAGGGAAGGAAATCCTTGTATGAGTGCTCGCCGCAGTAAGTTTCAGGATCTGCTCGACCAGCGCGAGCCATCGGTATCGCCGCCAACAGCGGAGGCACCACCCGTCGATACGCCACAACCGTTGCCCGCACCTGCGCCTCCCGCCAATGTACGCAGTAAAGCCCTTGCCAAGAGCAAAGACCCGGACTACACACCCGTGACGATCTATATACGGAAAGATACGTATCAGAACGTCCAAATGCGCTTGCTCACCCAGGGACGACACCGGGAAGTCAGTGAGTTGACCAATGAGCTTTTCCTGGTGTGGCTGGCCGCACAACAATAATGCTAACGCACACATCGAGAAATCTAGACGTGTAAGCGCCTGGAAATCTAATTAGATACACATCGAGAAATCTAGACGTGTAAACACTTAGATTTTCCCAAAAACTTGCTTGATTAAAGGGGATATGTGATTGTCCATACAGAGGGGCAATCGCATCCGTGTTCACCCATAGGTTGTCCAGGTGAGCATTGTGGCAACGCTGCTGTAGAGTTTCCAATCGATGCTGGTGATAGTTGAAATAGCGAACAGGTGATCGACCCATCCGCTATGGTGTGCTATAATCGCGAAGATTAAGAAATACAACGCGGGGCAAGGCCCTGCCTGCTGAACTGAATAAAAACGAAGCGCCCGACCGCTTACGCGACCGAGCACTAGCTTCTTCGGGAACAATCACAGCCTTGCATCTGCGATTGTACCAAAGAAGCTAGTCATGGTCAAGTATTGCCTAAAAACATGTTGCTTGGAGCCAACATCATGATGGTTTAATTGCCATCTTTGTTGGCTGTAGCCGACATTTTTTCAGGAATGGTCGGGTATTGGAGGCACCAATGCCTGATCACCACATGGCCAGGTTGGTCGGTGTTATGAACCGCACCTTCCTGGCCCACCAGCCGCCCGCCCACGCCCGGATGACCGATCCAGGCTACGCTGCCAAATACTATCGCGTGTCGTCGCCCATCGGTGACGATGACCTGTGTGCCCATCTCGCCGGCGAGATCACGCTGGCCTGTCCGCTTGCCAATGACGGCATGGCCTGGGTTGCGGCCTGTGATATTGACACCGGTGGCCTACCCGCCATCCGATCAGTGTTGCACGCGGCTGAGGTGCGTGGCTGCCATGCCTACGGCTTTGCGCTGACCAGTGATACCCATGATGGTGGCCACATCTGGATCGTATTTGACCAGCCGCACCCCAGTCAGGATCTGCACGCCCTGATGCGCGACATCCTCAGCGATGCGGGCGTGCCGGGAGCTGAGGTCTATCCCAGCGCTGCCGATCTGCGTCTGCCTTTCGGGGTTCACCGGCGTTGCAATCGGCGGGGCGATCTGCTGCTGACCAGCACGGCGGCTCCACGCTCGATTGACGCCGACCCACTCGCAGCCCTGGATCACTTTGCTGCCCACATCCAGCACACGAGCAGCGCACCCGTCGAACAATCACGCCAGCTTCAGGAACAACGTCGGCATCAGCTTGATGAGCAGATCGCTGAAGCACGCACCGCCCAACCGCGTCTGCGTATTGGTGGCCAGCCCACTGGCATCGAGATCATTCAGGCGTATAACGCCATGACCGATCTGGTGCGACTGTTGGAGCAGTATGGTGGCACGCTCGCCTACTGCTACGCTGGCGGGAAGGTGCTGATGCACTGTGCCGCCACGCAGGATCATCGTAATGGTGACGCCTCTCCCAGCCTGATCGTGCAACCGGGTACGGGCCGACAAGTGGGCAAGCTGATCTGTGGCTGCTACAGCCCACAGTGTCGGCTGCACAACAACCCTAGCCAGGTCAAAGACCCGTTTGAGGTCTATTGCATCATGGAAGGTATCGACCACCGCGACGGGGTGAAGCGCCTCAGCCGCACGTTCAGCCCCACGACGGCCCGAACACCGCAGCGGGGGAACACCAGCGGTCGTCGCTCCTTCAGCAATCTGGCAGCCAGCATTACACCACCCGACCAGCCGCAGCCGGAAGCTGCCACATCCATGCCACATCCCGCCACGGCCAGGGCAGCGGCACCACACCATGGTCAGAGCACCACACTACGGCCAGCAGCACCAGCGCACCCACCTGCCATATGGCGCACCGCTGCCCACGCACGGCTAGAGGAGCTGCGCCGGTCGCCATCAGCGCGGCCAATGGACAAGCAACTGTATGCCTACTTGCTTGAACGCTGCCAGCAGCAACCGGCCTGTCGGCCATCGAATGCCGCCGCTGCCGCCGCGCTGGGGGTCTGTGAAGGCACGATTAAACTCACCAAGCGCCGCCTGAGTCAGCTTGGCTATATTGCGGTTACGACCAGTCAGGATGGCAAGAGCACCAGTATTATCCATCTGATCCTGCCCGTGGCGCTGCCAACCCCGCACGAGGAAACTGCGCGAGGGGTGATCGGGGGGGTGATCCCCAGATCACCCGAATCTAAGCTAGGAATCGAATCAACAAAGAAGGGGGGGGGAAGGGGCGAGCCGATCACCCCCTTGGCACCAAATCCCGAACCGACCCCAACAATCACACCAGCAGCAACCACGAAACCAGCGACAGAGACACCACCAGCGACCCGTGCCGCACTCCGTCAGCAGCGCAACCAAGCGCGTGACACCGATGCACTCATCCGCGAACACGCCCTGCTGCGGGCCAAGAGCCGCGAGACAACCAATCAGCGCCAACGCTATGCGCTGCGCCACCTCGCCACCGAGATCGCAGACGTTTTGGCTCAGCGCGGCGTGATGGTTGCAGAATCGCGGGATGCGAGAGCGGAACACGCCCCCGCTGCGCCCGCCGTTCCCGCGCAGGAGCAGGACGCTGCCGTACCGCAGCACGAGCAACCGGATGCAACGATGAGCACCAGCGCGGAACTGCCACTCGTCGCCAGCGTGCCAGCACTTCGGCACACACTCGCGTTGCCAACGGCGGCGCACCCCGCCCTGACGACCGAACAGATCACGGCGCTGGTGCGTGCGGGCCTGCGCGTGCGCTTGCCCTCAATGCGGCGTATGCTGATTGACCAGATCGGGGTGCAATTGCATGGCGGTGTGATGCAGATCACCTGCCCGCCCGGATGCAGTGAGCAACAGGTGAGCCAGATCCTGCTGCCCCATCTCGCCGCCGTCCTCGACGACCAGGGTATCAGTGGCGTCCAGCGCATCAGTATTGCGCGGAGTGCTGCGGGGTTGACGGTCGCACTGCTGCCGGCGTGGCTCCCGTCCGAGGTCGGGATGGTGCTACCAGTCGGGATGCGCGATGCACTGATTGGCGCAACCTGGGTACAGGATGTCCTCTACGGTGCTACGCCAATCCAGACCGTACTACTGCACGCGGACACCACAGGTGCCGTCGCGCTGGTCATGGCCGCCTATGCCGAACAGCACCCATCGTCAGCAGCGCCAGCAAGCGCTGAGGCCGTCGCCCTGCTTCCGTGTTCTGCCGTGGGTTGTGAAACGCAGCCGATGATTGCTGAATCACGGAACATACGCGTATGTGACCGCACGGCGGTTATGCCCGAGCAGGCGCATGACCTCGTGGCGCGCCTGTTGCTCCGTGAGACCAGCGCTGGCCATCCGGCGCTCGATGAACTCCTCTGCGAAGGTTCCCCGGACGCCATGCAACCCCTTGGGCGCAATGGTCAGCTCCGCACACGCGGTGCGAATGGCGTCCTGCAGACGACGGGCCAGCTTCGGGCCGTCCATCCACAGCCAATTCTTGCCAGCGGGGATGCTGTCGAGCGCCAGGCGCAACGCCTCACGGCCAGCAGTATCGTCATCGGGCAGCACGACCAGGCGCTCGCGTCCGCCCTTGGCATTGGTCCCACGCACGAGGATCGTTTCCAGATTGCGGTTCAGGTCGGACTCGCGCAGCCGAGCGACCTCGTTATGCCGCAGGCCAGCGGCGCGCATGATCAGCAGCATTTGCCGGAATTGCAGCCCATCGTGCCGGTCGCCACTGAGCTCGTTGATCAACTGGTCGGCTTGGGCAGGACTGTAGCCACCGCGCGGGGCCGCACGCCGAATGCCGGTATACAGCGTGTTCGGGGCCAGGGTCTCGGGCGGTGTCATATTCCAGCCCAGCGTGTTCAGGGCATGGCCCAGCTTACGCACGCTGCCGAGCGTATTCTTGATATACGACCCGCTCAACTGCTCGGCCTGCATCGAGTCGACCACCAGCTGTATGTGGGCGGGACTCAGCTCGCGCAGCAGCTTGGGGCGCTGTTCCGGAGCCAGGCGCCTCAGTGCAGTAATGCAGCGTTGGCGATGACTGCGCAGGCTCTCATAGCTGAAGATGGCCCGAACCGCCGAACCGTTCAGTTTGGCCTGGTGGCGGCTCTCACCGATCCGGGAGATTTCTTCAAAGGCGTGCGCGATTTGCTTGACGAGACTCGGTCGCTTCTTGCCCATCGATGGTTCCTGTGGAGCTTCAACACTCACCATTGTCGATGCACGGTGTTACCTGGTCAGCACCAATGCCGGGAACGCGGCGCGTTTGCTGGCGGAGGGTATAGCGAGGCCGGTGGGCAGAGACACGCTATCGCCTGTCTCTGCCCACCTCGACACGTGCCGTATAATACCCCTCAGCGGAGGGGCTTTATCGCATCAGAACCAGTCTCGGTTGAGGTTGCGACATCGGTATCCGCCGATGTCAGCACGAGCAGCGCACAGACCCGCGCACCACCCGAAGGAAACCCTGCGGCTCGCAGCGTATGACCCAACGATCCACTCCGAGCGGGAACTCTTGGCGGTGCATCACGCACAACTGCCATGAGTCAGGGGTAACGATGTGACGTGAGAGACAACAGTGGTCGGGGCAGTGAAGCGGGGAATCGATCCAGGGTCTCAGAAAAGCGAGAATGGATGGAGGCACCAGTTCAGTGATCCGCCAGCGCTGGCGAGAGCGACACATCAATACGCGATGAGTATAGCACTGTGGAGGACATCATGGAAGATAATCGAGCAGCAGATTTAGCGCGAGAGCTGAAGCTCATTGCCCAGCAGCTCGCTGATACGATTGCATTCCTGGCAACTACGGAGTCGCGCAGTGCCGCAACACGGGTCATGGAAGAACATGACCGCGCCGCGATTGCTGCTGAGATCGGTGCCGATCCACTTACCACCAGGTTGATTGCGCTACGGGGTTGTTGTGAAGCCGCGCTCAAATGTGTCGATAATGATCCACCGTTGGCCCGCACCAAGATCCGTGCTGCGGTCGAGATGGTTGAAGCCTGGAACACGGTCGAAAAGCGTATGCAATCAGTACAGCAACAACGTGGTCGACCGCGATGAGCCGCAATAGTTACATCTCGCTCGATGAAGCCAAGCACATCACGGGACGCAGCGACACAACCCTCCTGCGTTGGTATCGGGCCGGCAAGGTACGGCGGCGCATGGTGCGGGGTAGCCCCTATTATCATGCCGAGGATCTGCGCCAGCGCCTGGCCGAGGTGACTGCGATAGATGCAGCAACACAACCAGATCAACCGGAAGCCCGTACTGAGCAGCTTGCAGCGCCGCCACTCTCCATCTCGAACATGCATGCGCAGTTGATTGACCAGCTTGCCGATCTGCGTGCCGAGCGTGATCAGCTTCGTCAGCAGGTCGCTGATCATATGCAGACGGAGGCCAGCATCACGCGTGATCGTGATCGCTTGCGGGTCGAATTGCGCCTCGCGCAAGCCGCGCAAGCTGAGGCCGAGAGCCAGCAGGCCCGCACCTCCGTAACGCTGGCTGAGCTACAGTCGCTTATTGATCGTGCTCGTGTGGATTTTGCCCATGTGCAGAACCAGCGTGATCAGGCCCGAGCGCAGATTCTGGTTGTGCAGCGTGAACGCGATCAACAGCGCGGTGAGCGTGAGCAGTTGCAGGTACTTGTTGAGGAGCTGGAAGTGGTGAAAGCTAAGCTGCTCGATGAGCTACGCCGGCTTACGGCGCAGTTTGATGAACGGCAGCGGCAATTCGGCATGCTCAAGCATGACAAGGAAGTATTGAATAGCGACCTTCTCTGGCTCGATGAGCTGATCAAAACCATGCTCGCCGATCCGCTGCTGGCGGTGCGGAAAGGCGAGTACCAGCGCAGGTATCAGGCTGGGCGGTAGGGATAGGGGAACTGTGGTGAGACCTACCAACTGGTTAAGCGCGTGATGCAGAAAGAGTATGGCGACGATTCGTGCGTAACTGGGCCACAGAACATAACGTTACGATTTTACCTGACAGGGGGACAACCAACGTTCGTGCGGCCAGCCGCAAAGTAAACATATGTCTCACTTTACCGCTCTACCTTCGTGATCTGTCGCTCACCGGTCAAGTGTTCGCAGTGGTAACTACGGTTTTCAGC
>Ga0163144_10025675_pt1 | contig 11495 bp, 11 predicted proteins | sample OliLak19BULKMAT1_FD_123175 | JGI IMG/M metagenome (GOLD analysis project Ga0163144, IMG submission 123175) | Freshwater microbial mat bacterial communities from Lake Vanda, McMurdo Dry Valleys, Antarctica - Oligotrophic Lake LV.19.BULKMAT1 | ecosystem: Environmental > Aquatic > Freshwater >... | reverse complement strand
GACGCAGGTCGCTGTCGAGGCCGCGCAGCTGCACCATCAGGACAAGCGACAGTGTGGCGAGGAACGCCCAGGTGATGACGCGCATGTGTGGACGTTCCACCATGGCGCAGTGCACGTCAATCAAAGAGTGGAAGATCGTGTACATCAGCCGTGGCGCGTGGCATCCCGCCTGCCAGCCGCACTGGGGTGCGCAACGGCGTTCGTGGCAATAGCATATGCTCGGCCGTTCGGATTAATCCGTTTCACCCCAGTGAGGTCGCTGCACATGCTTCGCCCCACATGATCCACGCTGCGACGTCGCAGCATGGTCGCTGCCGCCGTCGCGGTGGTCGCACTCGCACCATCGAGCGCGCAGGCACAGTTCAACAATCTGTGGTTCTTCGGTGACAGCAACACCGACGTCTTCAACGCGACTGGGTTCGCTGCCGCCAACAACTTGCCCGACCCCACGCCTCCACCGTATGCACCGGGGCGCTTTACAAACGGTCCCGTCTGGTCGGAAAACCTGGCACGACGGTTCGGTGTGCCCGGCGCGGCAGGGCCTGCGTGGTTTGGACAGGGCAACAACTACGCGGTGGGCGGCGCGACGACGGGTATTCTTGGCGCGCTTGACTCACCCACGGGTATGCTGGCGCAGGGGATAAGGTTCAGCAATGACAAGGGTTCCAGGGCAGACCCGAACGACCTGTTCGTACTCTGGGGTGGCGGCAACGACCTGATCGACGCGATGGCCGCGGCGAGCCCAAATGATCGTGCGACGCGGGTGAGCAACGCCGCAAACAAGCTTTCGCAGCTGGCGGCCAGCCTGTACGGCATCGGTGCACGCAATTTTCTGATGCCGTTACTTCCCAACCTGGGTGCGACGCCGCAGTTCGCCGGCGATGCCACACAGGCCGCTCTCGCGCGTTCGCTCACCGACACGTTCAATCAACTGTTGGGCGCCAGCATACAGCAGCTTGGGTTCTTGCCGGGCGCGAAGGCCTATAGCCTCAATCTCGACAACCTGCTCACCAACATCCAGATCGACGCAGCTGGCGGCGGACATCTGTATGGCATCACGAACACCACCACGCCCTGCTTCCTCCTGCTGCAGTTCGATTCGCAGTCGTGCGACACGGCAGCGTTCGTCGACGACAGGCATCCGACGACCACCGTGCACAGGCTCATCGCCGAGGCCGCGTTCGATCGCGTGACCATCGGCCAGGATGTCGCGGTGATTCCGGAGCCGGCGACGGTGTTGCTGGTGGCGGGCGATCTGGCGCTGGTGGGCGTGGTCGCGCGGCGGCGTCGCGCGGCGTGAGTTGAGCACAGGCAGCGTCTCTGAACACACGACATAAAGAACAGCAACAGAATTGGAACGGCCGATCAAACGGATCAGGCGGAAACGGCACAGATACCACGACAACACAGTGAATGTTGTGTGCAGTCTTCCTGTATTCTACTGCAGCGCGTCACCGGGCGATTGGTTGCCACCGGCGCCATCCCTATTCTCATGCGGGATTGAGACGCCAATCGGTTGGCGTCTCATCAGGATGCGTTGGCCTCCATTGTGCGCGCCGTCCGTTCAATTCGCGTTGTGCCGGCGTTGCGCATTCCACGATTGGTGGACGCGCTTCACGCTAAACAGCGACGATGGACTGAGCTCGGGTTGAGGGACCGTACTCCGCGGAGGCGCAGAGGCTGAATGTCTCAATCATGTCTCTGCGTTCTCTGCGTGATCAGTTCATCTATCCATCGGTATGCGCACCGTGGCAATCCCGGTATCGGCAGCGCGATCGTGATCGACCCCCCAAGTTCCCGGCGCATGGGTGCGCAGTGCCGATACCGGTAGCCAACCTCAAGCATGTGACTGGCGCCGGTATGCATCGGGCGCCACCAATCGTCAGGCGGACCGGCACCTATCCGCCGAGCATGCGCTCCACCAGCATCGAACCGCACAAGCGGCACCAAGGAAACGAAGCGGAGGCTGCGTGGTAAAAGAGATGTCAGTCCTCGCCAATCGATCTCTCGAACTTCTCCCCATGACTCGCCATCGTTCGAAAACACCCGCTGTCCTTGTTGTTGCGGGCACAGTGGTCGCGATCGCGCTTTTCGCGCTCGCTTGGCGACGGGCGATCGCCCCGCGTCGTGAACGACACCGCGCCAGGCATCGGGCGGATGAGCACGCCGGGTCGTCGGTTACAAAGGCACCTCCCGACCACGGCGTGGACCGTCAAGGCGAAGAGTCGGGCGTGGGAGATCTCACGCACCGTCGCTAGAGCATTGAGGTGCCGCGCTCCGCGTTCACACGCCAGTCGTTGATTCGGGAGATCCAGCAGCGCGTGCACGAACTGTCGCCATCAGCCCTCGCGGAATTTGAGAAGACCTCGGGCCACACGTCGTATATGGTGGTAGGCGACGAATACGACGTCACGATGCTCGGCCCGTGGAACGGTCGCGTGCGCGTGGCCAAGGTGGCCGACGACAGCTTCACGCTGATCACACTCGATGGCCATCCGGAGGCGGGGCACATTACGTTCACCGTTGAGGACCACGTAAACCAACCCGACGCGTTCGTGGTGAGTATCGAGTCATGGGCGCGTTCGCGCGACAAAACCGTGCAGGTTGCCTACGACACGATGTCAGTGGGCCGACAGGTACAGGCCGAGGTCTGGGTCACGTTTCTTCAGCGCGTCGCTGAACTCACCGGTTGCGCGGACGCTCCCAAAGTCGACATAGACTCCGAGGATCTCACCACGTGACCGTATCGCACACCGTGGCTGAGTCGCGAGTGGACGAGCGGCTTCGTGCGAGATTGGCAGAGATCGCAGCGCTGGAATCCACGGTCGATCTTACGAAGCGGGATAGCTATGTCGCGGCCGCGGGCTGGAACATCGACGCGCGGGAAATCGCGTTGCCGAGCGAAGCGCCTGGCGCGCCGGAACCACGTGGTGCATTCGCGCTGGCGCGCGACATTCTGACCGCGTATGCGTTCACCCCCCAACGATTGATCCGCGGCGCCTTCGACCCCGACGCGCCACTGCTGGCGCGGCCGATGTTGCTCACCGCACGCTTCCTGTGGTTGCGGTTTCAGCTCGGGGTGCGCGTGAGCCGGGTGATCGATGAAACGCGCGAAAACAACGGTCTCACGGAGCGTGTGTGGGGCTACAGCTATCACACGCTCGCAGGCCACATGGAACGCGGCGAAATCACCTTCGAAATTGCCAAGGAGATTGCCAGCGGCACCGTGAAGTTTCGCATTCATTCCTTCTCGCAGACCGGCCACATCGCCAACTGGTTTTATCGTATCGGCTTCCGGCTTCTAGGGCGCCGCCTGCAGCACCGATTCGCCGAGCAATCGCTCACCAACATGCGACAGCTGGTGGTGAACGCCTTGGTGCCGTGAGTCGCTCCTCGCGGCGGCAAGGTGGGAAGCGCCCACACAATGAGCACTGCAGCGCCACCACATCGCGCAGGTCGTTCTTCGAACAGGAAGCCTCCTCGAAAAGTGGTCACTCTGTCGAACGTCCACATTCCGTTGCACGCGATCGAATGAGAGCGAGCGAAGCGCGCACACTGCCGCTCGCTCGTCTACTGCAATGTGTTGTCAGGCGAAGCTTTGGTTGTTCCTGCGTCGCTCACGCCAGACGAGCACGAACGCGAAGAGCACGATGCCACCTGTGCCTGCGATGAGCACCGGCGTCACGGTGCGGATCTCAGCGGGGATGGTCAGTACGTCCGGCAGACTGGTTTGCCAGAAGACCCACTCTGCGCCGAGTTGGGACGCGAGGGTCTTGCTCCCGGTCGCCAGAACGATGATCGCGTTACCTGTACTCGGATTGATCCGAACCGTGACGCCGATTGTCGGGTCGTTGACGCCGTCATGACCAAATACGACGCTGCTTGATCTGTTGGGGCGTAAAAAACGACGAAAGCGGAGTGCCACGCACGACGACCGCGTTGATCAGCTGGGGTCGGTTGGCAATTCGTCTCACGTCGGCGCACGCGTCGCGCAGTCCGCGCGGAGCACCATGCGGTGCGACTACGATACGTCCTCGGCCTGGCGTTTCATCACCCATTCCTCTGATGCCTCGAAGCTCTCGAAGAGCTGCTCTTCAGCGACTAGGCCGGGAATGATGCCGATGCGGCGCAGCATGTCATCGGGTTGCGTCTGCAATCCGGTGAGTAGCACGGTCTTGCCGTCCCTTCGCAGCTGCAGCAGCGTGTCCTCCAGTGTGTAGAGTCCCGACTGGTCGATGTAAGGCACGCGTTCCATACGGACGATCAGTGTCCTCGCCTGCGTGGGCAGCGTGCTGGCAATTGCACGGAACCCTGAGCTGAAGCCGAAAAACAAAGGGCCGTACAGGTGCTTGACATACACCGTCGGATCGTTCGGAGTTGATATCTCGTCATCCCATGATGCTTCCGGAGGCGCCTCGACTGCCTCCTGTGCGGCCAGCGAGGTTTCGGCCTCTGCGATGTCGCTCACCTGCTTCATGAACAACACGCTCGCCAGAAGCACGCCGGCAGCCACCGCGTGGATCAGGTTGCCGAAGACAGTCCACACCAGCACCACGATCATCACCGCGGCGTCAGCGCGAGGCACATGCCGCAGATGCCTGAGTCCTTTGTAGTCGATGATCGCCACGCCCACCGAAATCAACAGACCGGCCAGCACGCTCAGGGGAATGAATGACGCAAGCGATCCGGCACCAAGCAGCACCACCAGCTGAAACACTCCGTGCGTGATGCCGGACAGCCGGGTTTTCGCTCCTGCTTTAATGGCCACCACCGTGCCCTTCGTCGCCCCGGCTCCGGGAATACCACCGAACAGGGACGCTATCACGTTGCCGATCCCCTGCCCGATCAGCTCACGCCGACTGTCATGCTGCGTCTTCGTCACGTTGTCGGCGATCACTGAGGTCAGCAGGGAATCGATCGATCCCAGCAGCGCGAGCGTGATGCCCGATTGCACGATGAAGCCGTAGTACTCGGGCGCCACGGAGGTGAGCGCGCCGATTTGCAGCGGCGGAAAGCCGGTGGGGATATCGCCGATGGTCGGCACATCGAGTCCAAGCGCCAATGCCGCCCCGGTTCCGACGAGCAGGGCAATCAGCACCGACGGCACCTTCCTCGTCACCAATGGCGCGGTGTAGTTCACGACCAGCGCCAGAACGCCCAGACCGACAGCGCTCCAGTTCAGCGCCCCCAGCGGTTCGGCGATCTGCGTGAAGACAGCGAGCGTCGACTTCGGCGACCTGCTTCCAAGCAGAGGCCAGAGCTGCAGGAAGACGATGATCAGACCCACGCCACTCATGAATCCCGACACGACCGGATACGGGAAGTAGCGGATATACTTGCCGATGCCGAGCAGGCCGAGTGCGATCTGAAGCACGCCGCCAGTCAGAAAGCAAAGCAGCACGATGCCGAGGCCCGCTTCGAGGCTCCCGGCCTTCTCGATCGCATACAGGACGATCGATGCCGAGACGACGGTCATCGGCCCGGTAGGTCCCGATGCTTGCGTGGGTGTTCCACCAAACAGTGCGGCAAAGATCCCGACTGCAATGGCGCCGTACAATCCCGCTGCAGCGCCCATCCCGGATTGCACGCCGAACGCCAGCGCCAGTGGCAGGGCGATGATGCCGGCGACGAATCCGCCGCTCACATCGCCCTTCAGATGCTTCAGGTCGAAGCCGAGCAGAGCGGCCATCAGCAAGTGAAGGTGACTTGCCCGTCGCCATCATGGGCGGAGCTTTGCTCGACTGCCGGACGAATCTTCGAGAGCATCCCCGTGATGTTACCGAGTTCGACACCGGCAATCGCCGCCTTGATCGCACCGCAGTGTTCGTGGCCCAGCACGAGGATGAGTTTCGCGCCGGAAACGTGACAGGCAAACTCCATCGAGCCCAGAATGTCGGCGTTGACGAAGTTGCCGGCCACGCGGGCGACGAACAGGTCACCGATGCCACGATCGAACACATCTTCCACCGGGATGCGCGAGTCCACGCACGACAGGACGATCGCTTTCGGATGCTGGCCGACAGCGGCTTTCCGGATCTGCGCTCTGTGATTGCGGACGGTCAGTTCGCCGGCGACGAAACGGGCATTGCCTTCACGCAGCATCTCGATGACTCGTGCGGGCGTGAGCTCGTCCTGTTCTTGCTTGGTCAAGACCGTTTCGATCAATCCTTTCTGTCCGGTGGACATGTCTCTGCTTGTGCTCAGGGAAGGTGTCCGCTGCATGGTCGGGCGATGGCTGCACGCCAATCGTGTCGCATGATCGGCATAAGTCATGCCATGCAGGGGTGACCCCGGCAGCGGCCAGTGTTAGGCCATGAGCGAATCAGCGCGTAACGAAGACTGGTGGCGCGTATCAGCCAGCACGAGCGGAGGATGCATGTGCCGCTTCTCGCGAGCAGAGACTGACTGAATGTCGCGAATTATCGTAGGCGGGGAGATGGTTAGCGCCGCAGTTCCCATGACTGTGCGCCTCAGGTTCGCCCTGAATCGATCAAGACCGTTACCATCGCAATCTGTCGATAAGAGCCCTGAAGCAGTCCAAACGGTACCGATGAAACGATTGTCCGGGCCTTCGAAGCCTCCAGTTGGTCAATAGAGACGGACTGCACCGTTGTAACACGAATTTCGCTTTCCAATCGCGTCGCTCAGCGCCCATGAGGCCTTCTCGTCGAGCAGGACGACCTGTGCCAGTCCCGCCAGATCAAAGGCAATGTTTTCTGCGAGTCGTGGCCACAGCGTTTCGCCTTCATTCTGTGAGGCCACAACCCGCGGCAGTGACCGATTGGGAGACGTCAAACGACCAACCAGGGCCTCAGCGCCCTCAGGACTGGCGACGAATTGTGCGATCGCGCCGGTAAGCGCGGTGCTGTTCATCGTCCAATCAGAAAACTTTCCGAGAAGCGTCCGAACAATCGCAGGGCAGCGCGCATCCACAGCGACCGGTGCGACAAGAATCGCAGAATGAGCCACGGTTAGGGTGACGTGTACGAGAAAGGGATGCGCTCGCCGCGAAGACGCAGCAACGCCGCGAGCGGCTGACGCGCGATGCCGCGCACTTGCGCTCGTGGCGGCCGTCGATGCCGCGCATCAGATCATCGTCGTCGCGCACGCACACGGCACCGGGTCAGAACAAGAACTGCTCGTACCGATCGTCGAGGCGCTGCAGCCGATGTTGTGCGGGACGACCATCATGGGGCTGCACCCGCTCCACAACAAAACCGCGACGCCCACAACGCCGACCGTATTCACGGCGGCGGATTTCACTTACGACGCCGACGCGCGCACCTGTGTGTGTCCCGCAGGGAAGTCGTTGTACCGCCGCGGTGGCAATCGGAAGACAAACAAACACGTCGGTGCACACTTTCGCGGCGCAAGGCGTGACGGTGGGCCATGCCCGCCGCGCACGCAGTGCCTGCGGACGTCGGACACTACGCCGGTGCGCAACATCGCGTTCGTTCACGGACGCGTCGACACCGACGGGCCCACACACACGGCGCGCATGCAAGCGCGCATCGACGCACCGGCCTGACGCGAGGCGTATGGGCGACGCTTCGCCACCGCGGAACCGGTGTTTGGCAATGTGCGCGCGAACAACGGCCTCGATCGCTTCACGCTGCGCGGCCGCGCGAAGGTGAGTGGGCAATGCACGCTGTATGCCTTGTACACAACATCGAAACACTCGCCCACGCGGGCTACGCGGCATACGCACGGGGCCACGCCGCGCGCGTTACGGCGCAAATGGGCGCCAGAAGGGGCCTCTTTCCGAATATTCCGCGTACGCAATCGCCAGACGCTGATCGCGGCTCACGACTCACGACTCACGCAGACGCAGACGCAGACGCAGACGCGCGCCCAAAATCGGCTTATTCTACAGCCTCAACGCCGCGTTTTGTTGCGAAGGCTTTCATAAACCAGCTGTGAACGAAGCAGGGCGAAGCCCTGCGCAGTTACACAGCGTACCGCATTGACTTTGACTGCAGCAACGCTCGTTAAACAGTCGCGGCGCGGATCTACTCGGCTGCGTCTCGGATCGATTGTGTGCACCACGCGTCGCGCCGACAACACCACATTCACGCACGAAACCGTCTGACACCATGCTGAAAATCGGTTAACGCCTTAAAGCGCGCGACGATGTGTGGCGTTGGCGAGCGCGCGATCGCCAATAGGAGTCATCAACCGGATCAACGCGGCACCTCTCGTGCGCGAGGAGCGATCAGGCTGTAGACGCGCACCCGCAGAGCGTCGTCGGAATCCATGATCGTTCCGAGCAAATAGTCCGTGCCGATCTCCAGCACTCGCAGTTTGGCCAACAGCGTCACCGAACCTTGCAAACGACCGTCAGGCGCGAAAACGAACCACCGCATTGTCGACTCGCCGAATCGTGCAGATGTCGACGCCCACAGCCGGTGAGAAGCGTCCACAACGAGGCTGGAGAACGCCGGGTAATCTGCGGCGTGTTTCGCGTACTTCTCACGGTTGATCGCTACCACCTGCGGCGGCTTGTTCTTGAGTAGCAATTCCAGTTCACGCGCCACATTAACTTCCTTGATTTTCACGGGCGCCAACGAGACGTGTATCAGTGCCGTTGGCTTCCCGTTGGGCGCGTGGACGCTGATTGTGAACGCTCCTCCCTGCGCGAAACAGAATCGGTCGAAGTCCACGGCAATCGCCGGGAGACTGGAATACGGAATCAGTACTCGTACTCCGCTGACGACGTCCCTTGCGCCGTCAGGGAACGGCCGGCCGCTATCGATCACTGCGGACGCGGACGCGTGGAACAGGCGGATCGAGTCACGCGCACCGAACGCCGCCTCGCTCGGCGTTCGCGGTCGGCTCGGCGTTGCGTAGGAGGCGGAGACGAGAAATGAGCCGTCGGTAAACCGCCCGACCAGCGGACGCGTAAACGTTTCCGGCCGTGCAAAACGTCCGGCGCTGTCGAAGTAGTTGACACGGCCAGCACCATCATACGTGAGCAGCGAATCGCCACCGATGCGAAAAACGCGCTCGATCTCCCGGAATTCGCCCGGCCCATCGCCGATTCGGCCGATCGTCCGAACGTACCGACCGCGCGGATCGAATACGCGCAGCTCGGACACCTTGGGTTGCGACGAATACTGCGTGATCACGAGGTTGCCGTTGGCCAGACGCACGGCGCTCGCGACGGCTGCGAGCTCGGCCTGAGGATCGTCCGAGAGCCCCCCGATGTCCACGAGCGGCGTTTCCGAAATACGATAGAGAACGCGTTCTGTGAGCGGCGCGGGGTTGGCGACGATGCGAATGCCGGAGCTATCCCGCACGGAGGCGGTTTGCCCAAGCAGTTCCGAAGGGCGTGAGCCAGCGATGATCGTCGTGGTGATCACCCCGGCTACAATCAGCCATCGCGATATTCGATGCGGACGAAGAGCGCGTTGGGTAGCTGGGTCACAGCACATGCCTACGGTGCCTCCCAAGTCGTGTGGCTGCGCGAGATCAACTTTGTAGTGCAACACGGTGTGTTATGGTACAGAGCATTCCTCGGGGGTGCGATACCCCAACCGTTTGCGGGGACGCCGATTGAGCGTGGTAGCGATACGGGTGCAGTCGGCTTGGGTGACGTGCTCCATGCTCACGCCCTTCGGTAAGTATTGGCGAATGAGGCCATTCGTATTTTCGTTGGTACCGCGTTCCCAGGCGTGATGCGGCGTGGCGAAGTACACCCGCACCGCGACCTGCGCCTCGAGGGCGCGATACGCGTGACACTCCGTGCCGTTGTCGAACGTGTTCGTGTGGACCGGTCGTGGTTGGCGTGCCAGGAGTTGCGTGGCGCGCGCGTTGACGGGCTGGGTGGTGCGGCGCCGCAGTTTCCCGATGGCCGTGTAGCCCGATTCGACCAACGTCAGCATGCAGGCCCCGCCCGGACTCGCCCCCAGCACGGTGTCGCCTTCCCAGTGCCCCCAGCGCGAGCGGTGTTCCGCGCCCGGAGGGCGCGTCCCAATCGGCCGTTTCCCGGCTAACCGTCCTCGGGAATCGTACGCGCCGAAGCGTTTACGGCGCTGCTGCTGGGCGCCCCGCAAATGTGTGTAGAGCGCGCCGCCGTGCCCCGTATCCTGCCACAAATGCCGATAGATCATCTCGTGGCTGATCGCGATAATTCCGTGCCGCGCGCACCAGCCGCTGATCTGTTCCGGACTCCAGTCCAACACGAGCCACGCGTCCGCCGCGCTCCAGTCGGCCGATGTGAACTGCGTGTTGCGGCGCGACGTGGACCGGCGACCGCGCGCGTAGAGCTCGGCCAACTCCGGGCGATAGTAGCCGCTCGAGCGCGCACGATTCCGCGCGAGCTCCCGCGTGATGGTGCTGCGATGCCGCCCGAGCATGCGGGCGATCTCCGCCGGACAGAGGCCTTGGACCTGCAGCACGCGCAGCGTGTATCGTTTGCCAGCGGTGATTTGGCGGTACGTCATAGCAACCTCGCTCGTGGCGGAGAGGGGAACCTAGGCGTACCCCAGGTCGCCGCACTCCTTCCGTGGCGTGTTGCACTTACTATACGAATTCGCGCTGTCTAACAATCGCGTTCTGTTGCAGGGCCCTTCAATAAATTGCGGCCAGTGAGCGGAGCGAGCAAGGCCGTTACCGTGAAGGCCCTGTCAACAGCAACGCACAGTTAGGTTGCGCGTGCGATGGCGACGCCAATGCTTGTCTTGAGCTAGGGATCAATCCGATACAGATTTCCGACGCGCTCGAAAAGTCCGCACGCGAGGGCAAGTCGACCACGAAAATGAACAACGGGTTCATCGCGCAAGCTGAAGGACCCGCTACTCCGGTTTGAATTTGCGGAACTCTGGTGGAAGTACATCGAGAATCGCATCACCGGTCATCTCCGTTGTATCGAAGGTGAGACTGAGTCGGTTAAACGCCTTAGCTAACCTTCCCGCACCTCCCAATCCCCTTCGCTCTCCTGGCTTGCGTTTTCCTGGATGACGGGCAGGGGACGACGCGCCGGAAACCAATTTGTTTCCGCGCAGATAGAGTTTGCTTGCCGCTCGAAAGTATCCAACATCTCTCGCGATGTTGAACCGCGATGTCAATTGCTCTGCCATGTCACCGAACGCGCCCATAGCGACGGAAAGGCAAACCATTGCGCTCTGTCCGTGTATTGAAACCATCTCAAAGCATGCACGTAGGCCGTGACGATAGTGGAGCGACCCCTTAAAGCCATCGCGAACGACGACGAAATGTTCACGCTGCTTCGGCTTCCGGTTTCTCTCCGTTGGTGCGCTTAGTTGATCGAAGTAGACCGCAGCAACCCAAGCCCAGAATGCATCGGCCTCAGGTGCCATAGGCGTCGCGAAATCGTTCTTCGCTAGTTGATTCACCAAGTACTCACCGAACTCGAATCGAGACTCGACGACAGGCATCCGACGACCACCGTGCACAGGCTCATCGCCGAGGCCGCGTTCGATCGCGTGACCATCGGCCAGGATGTCGCGGTGATTCCGGAGCCGGCGACAGTGTTG
>Ga0163144_10025671_pt1 | contig 11495 bp, 7 predicted proteins | sample OliLak19BULKMAT1_FD_123175 | JGI IMG/M metagenome (GOLD analysis project Ga0163144, IMG submission 123175) | Freshwater microbial mat bacterial communities from Lake Vanda, McMurdo Dry Valleys, Antarctica - Oligotrophic Lake LV.19.BULKMAT1 | ecosystem: Environmental > Aquatic > Freshwater > Lake... | reverse complement strand
TGATCCTTGGAGTGACTCTCACGGAGTGAACTTAATGTGTGTGATGTTCGCATGCTGCAAGGCGAGTGGCAGTGAGCATGCTGCGCGGCGAATGTCTTAGCCGTTTGAGCAAGCGGGGCATGCGCACTGCCACGCGCCGCAACGGAGCCCCTAATCGTGCCTCATCTAAGGATAGATCAGGCGCAATGGGTTGTAATGAAACGCCGCTTTAAGGGGCTCAAGACGCCGTGATCGCCGCTTTGAGCGGCTCACACACTAAAGCCCCCGGCTTTGCCGGGGGATATTTATTGAATTCCGTGCATCATTTTTTTCAACAGTGGCGCAAGTAGTAGCATCACGAGCGCCACTGCCAGGCCGAAATACAGCAATCCGCTGAACAATTCAGTGTAGCTGGCCAGGGCCGCGCCGATGTCAGTCACTGCGCCGTCAACAGTTTCAACCGCCGCCAGTTTGGCCAGTTGCACCGCGACAAATTCCGAGTAGGCCGTGGCCAGAAACCAGGCTCCCATCATCACGCCGACCACGCTGGGCACCGCGAGTTTAGTGACGGCGGACAGTCCCACCGGGGACAGGCAGAGCTCGCCGGTGGTGTGTAACAGGTAAGCCAGTACCATCCAGTAGCCCGCGACCAGGCCGGCTTCGTTGGGACTGGATGCTCCGATGACCAGAGCGCCAAAACCCAGTCCCGCCTGGGCGATGCCCAGGGCGAATTTTACCGGGGTACTGGGTTCCAGCCCCCGGCGGCCCAGAAATATCCAGAGCCAGGCGAAGAGTGGCGCCAACAAAAATATAAAGAACGAGTTGAGGGAGCCAAACTGCGAGGCTTTGAGTGTGTAACCAAAAATTGTGCGCTCCAGCACGCGATCGGCGTACAGGGTCATGGACGCTGCCGCCTGTTCGAACAGCGCCCAGAACACGACGGTAGACATGGTCAGGATCAGCAGCACCAGCATGCGACTGCGCTCCACCGGATTGCATTTCACCGCGATGAACCAGCCCAGCCCGACCAGCACTACCAATGACAGCAGATTGAGAGTGTGCCCCACCGCGCCGTGAAACTGCAGCATCCTCCAGGCCGCGAATACCGCCAGCAGGCCACACAGGTAGATGGTCCGCTCCTTGCTGAGTCCCAGCGGTGACCTCTGCTGCAACAGGGCGCTGTCCCGGGGTTCGGCGAGGCCGTGCAGGTGTTTCTGCCCGTGCAGGAACGTCGCCAGGCCGATCACCATACCGATGCCCGCTACACCGAAGCCATAACGCCAGCCAAAGGTTTCACCCAGGTAGCCGCACAGCAAGGTCGCGGCAAAGGCGCCAATATTGATACCCATATAAAAGATCGTAAAACCCGCATCGCGCCGTGGATCATCTTCGCCATAAAGGCGGCCCACAATGGTGGAGATATTCGGTTTGAGAAAGCCCACACCGATGACGATCAGCGCCAGGGAAAAATAAAATGCCTGCAGTGCTCTCTCATCGCGCACGATGGAGCCTCCAACCTGGCGCGCCTGTTCACCCTCCACTGCCATGCCCAGGTGGCCCAGCGCCAGTAGCACACCGCCGAAGATGACCGCCTTGCGCATGCCCAGATAGCGGTCCGCCAGCAATCCCCCCATCACCGGCATGGCATACACCAGCGCCGCGTAGGCACCTAGCACCTCTAGCCCGGCCCTATCGCTGAACAGGTGGTACTTGGTCAGGTACAACAGCAGCAGGAACTTCATGCCGTAGAAAGAGAAGCGCTCCCACAACTCGGTGGCGAAGCAGACGAACAAGCCCCGGGGATGCCCGAAGAATCCCGTATCTGTCGGGGGCAGGGGCACTACCGCGTGCGCGGTGGACATTATTGTTGCTCTCCCCTTGGGTTCGGCGGCGCGTGAATGCGCTCGATTATAGGGACTAATGTCGCGTGTCGCAGTCCCTTTTTCGGGGTGCGCGCGGCGCGGCAACAGGTTATGCTGGCGCGCTTGCGAGAACGCCACTGACCGCACAACGAATGACAGCCGATCAGACGAAATCCTACACGACTACCTTACACCGCTGCGCTCGCTCGCTGCTGATCCTGGTACTCGTTATCGTCGCTGCCTGCGGCGAGCCGCCCTGGAATAACCCGAATCCGCCCTCACCGGACGGCCTGGTGACCTATCAGTCGATGATGTCGCCCGCGCCGCCAAAACATCTGGATCCAGCGCTGTCCTATGCGTCTGATGAAAGCCTTTTCGTCATGCAGCTCTATGAGCCGCCTCTGGATTACCACTTCCTCAAGCGCCCCTACGAACTGGTTCCGGGCGCGCTGGAGTCCATGCCGCAGGTGAGTTATCTGGATGCCCAGCGGCAGGAGGTTGATGAGGGGGATGAGTCCGTGGCATTCACTCGCTACACTCTGCATCTGCGCGATGACCTGCACTTCCAGCCGCACCCGGCGTTTGCACTCGATGCAGCGGGGCAGCCCCGTTACCTGTTTGACACTGCCGCTGCAGGTGCGCAGTTCCGACAGATACCGGATTTCCCGCACACTGGCGACAGACCCGTCTACGCCAATGACTACGTATACGGCATCAAACGTTTGGCCGATCCGCTCAATGCGTCCCCCATGCTGGGTTTCATGTCACAGTACATTGTGGGAATGAAGGCGTTTTCCGAGCGCGTTGCCACGCTGCCCAGGGACCCGTGGCTGAATCTTGATGACTATCCGATGGAAGGTCTTGCCGTACTGGACGAACGTACCCTGACCATTACGATTACTGGCCGGTATCCGCAGTTTGTATTCTGGTTGGCCATGCAGTTTTTTTCGCCCATCGCCCCGGAGGTAGATCGCTTCTATCACAATCCGGGCTTTGCTGATCGCAACCTGACCCTGGACTGGTGGCCAGTGGGTTCCGGGCCTTTCATGATGGTGAGGAATGATCCCAACAGTGAAATTGTGCTGGAGCGCAATCCCAATTACCGCAAGGATTTTTTCCCTACTGCGGGTGCGCCGGGGGATCGCGAGGCCGGGTACCTTGAGGATGCCGGCAAGCCCATTCCCTTTATAGATCGCGCCGTCTATCGCCTGGAGAAATCGGGGCTGTCCCTGTGGACCAAGTTCCTGCAGGGCTACTACGATCGCTCCGGCGAGGTGCATGCCAACACCACTGGCGTGTTCGACCAGGCGTTTGTGGTGCGGCCGGACGGCGTGGAGATGTCGAGCGAACTGCAAGGCCGCAACATCACCATGTCACCGGATGTACAACCGGGTGTCTACTACTACGGCTTTAATATGCGCGATCCCGTCGTCGGCGGTTATACCGAGGATAAACGCAAATTGCGCCAGGCCCTGCAGATTGCGTTTTTGACGGAGGAATACCTCAACGTTTTTTACAAGGGCAATGGCATCGCCGCACATAGCCCGATCCCGCCGGGGATTCCGGGGTACCAGCCGGATGAGGCGGGTATGAACCCCTATGTCTACGATTGGGTGGATGGCGAGCCACGGCGCAAGTCCATTGACTACGCCCGGCAACTGCTGGCGGACGCGGGCTATCCCAATGGTCGCGATGCACGCACGGGGGAGCCGCTCAAAATTTTCATCGATGTGCAATCCCAGGCGATCAGCAATACGTCCATGAACTGGATCGAGCGCGTATTCTCTGCCATTGGCGTACAGGTGGAGTTTCGCCCTGCGGACTTCAACCGCACCCGGGAGAAATTACTGAGCGGGAATACGCAAATATTCTCCCACGGCTGGCTGGCGGATTATCCCGATCCCGAGAATTTCCTGTTCCTGCTGTACGGCCCCGAGAGTCCGCTGGTGTGTGCCTGCGACGGCGCCAACAACTCGAATTACGCCAGTGAGGAATATGATGAATTATTCCGCAAAATGCGGGTGCTGCGGCCAGACCCCGCGCGCGATGAACTGGTGGCGCGCATGGTGGACCTGTACCAACGTGACGCGGTATGGCTTTACGCGTTTTTCCCCAAGGAGATATTCCTGAATAACAGTTGGGTGCACAATAACAAACGCCATGGTATCTCCAGGGCCACACTCAAATACACGCGCGTCGACGCAGTTGAACGGGCGAAAATGCAGCGGCTGTGGAACCAGCCGATAACCTGGCCCCTGTACGCCGTTGCCCTGTTCCTGATTTGCCTCGTGCTGCCCGGAGTCATCGCCTATCGCCGTCGCCAGAAAGCCACGGCCCGACAGGCACAGAGGTAATTATGCTGGCCTATATCATCAGGCGCCTGTTCTACGCGATCCCGATTCTCATCGGCGTCAACCTGCTGACGTTCACGCTGTTCTTCGTGGTGAACTCGCCCGAGGACATGGCAGTTTCCCAACTGGGACAGAAATATGTGACCGCTGCAGCGATCCAGGCCTGGAAGAAAAAAAACGGCTACGATCTGCCGCTATTTTTTAATCCAGAGGCCGCGGGTAGCGGTGCAGTGACGGAGACGATATTTTTTTCCAAGTCATTGCGACTGTTTGCATTTGATTTTGGACGCTCCGAGAGCGGCCGCGATATCACCAGCGATGTTTCCACGCGCATGTGGCCCAGCCTGGCAGTGGCCCTGCCGACTTTTGTGGTGGGTATCTGGGTGAATATTTGCGTGGCACTGCTGGTGGTCATGTTCCACGCCACGCGACTGGATCGCTGGGCTGTATTGATTTTTGTCGCATTGATGTCTATTTCTTATCTGTTCTATATCATCGGCGGCCAGTTTTTGGTGGCCAAAATCTGGAAGCTGGTACCGATCTCCGGTTTCCACACACAGGGCCAGGCCTGGAAGTTCCTGCTGCTGCCGGTGCTGGTCGGCGTGGTGGCGGGGATCGGTTCCGGCGCGCGCTGGTATCGCACCCTGTTCCTGGAGGAGGCCAACCAGGACTATGTGCGCACCGCCAGGGCCAAGGGCGCCAGTGAAATCCGCGTCCTGTTCAGGCATATACTGCCCAATGCCCTGATACCCATTCTTACCGGGGTAGTGGTGGTGATTCCGTCCCTGTTTATGGGCGGTTTATTGATCGAGTCGTTTTTCGGCATACCGGGCCTGGGCAGCTACATGCTCGACGCCATCAACGCGCAGGACTTTGCCATTGTGCGCAGCATGGTATTTATCGGCTCCATCCTGTACATCGTCGGCCTGATTCTCACGGACATTTCCTATACCTGGGCCGACCCCAGGTTGCGGTTGGACTGACGCATGAAGCCACTGCTGCTGTGGTCCGACATGTTGATCTACTTGCTGGTGCTGGCGCTGTGCCTGTTTTTTTTACGGTTGCGGCGGGATCCGCAGATACGGACACACTGGCATCAGGTGTTCAGCACGCGCCTGGGCATGATCACCTTTACCCTGATCGCAACCTACGTGGGTATCGCGCTGCTGGACTCCCTGCACTTTCGCAAGGCCCTGGATCCGATCGAGGGCACCGCTGGCGACGAAATCTTTTACGACAATCAGGTGACCAGCGTGCTGGATGTCATGTTGATGGGAATGGGTGAACGCTTCGAGCGCACCTACTCGGCACCCTTCGCCCTAAAATCTTTCGAGAAGCAGGATATGAAGGATGCCAACGGCGGCGCGTATCGGGACTTTCCGCTGCTGGAACACGCCGGTCGTCATCTGGCGCAGCCGGGGGATCGCTGGCCGGATGTGCTGGCAAAATCGACGCGTGCACTGCTCTGGGGTCTACTGGCAGCCGCCGTTGTGGTGGGAGTGCAGCGCTACCTGCTGCGTGCTAGCCCACTGCCCTGGTACGCCTCCTGGATGACGCAGGCTGTGGTCATCTGCCTGGGAGTATGGCTGGTCAGCATCAGTCGCTACTACCACGTGCTGGGTACTGATCTCGGGGGTGCCGATGTCGCCTACCAGAGCATCAAGGGCGTGCGCACCGGGGTGCTGCTAGGCACGCTGGCCACCCTCATCATGTTGCCGATCGCCGTGACGCTCGGGGTGATGGCGGGGTACTTCAAGGGTTGGGTGGACGATGTGGTGCAATACCTGTACACCACCCTGAGCTCCATCCCGGGCATTTTGCTGATTGCTGCCTCGGTGTTGCTGTTCCAGGTGTATATCGACCTGAATCCGGACTTCTTTGCTGTTGGGATGGAGAAAGCCGACGCGCGGTTTATCGCCCTGTGTTTTATTCTCGGTGTCACCAGTTGGTCGTCCCTGTGCCGCTTGATCCGTGCGGAAACGCTTAAAATCAGTCAACTGGGCTACGTGCAGGCGGCGCACGCCTTCGGTGTCAGCCACACGCGCATTCTGGTGCGCCATATTCTGCCCAATGTTGTACACATTATTCTGATTACCTTTGTACTCGATTTCAGCTCGCTGGTGCTGGCAGAGGCGGTGCTGTCCTATATCGGCGTGGGCATAGACCCCACCATGGGCAGTTGGGGCAACATGATCAACGGCGCCCGCTCGGAATTGTCGCGGGAGCCCGTCGTATGGTGGACGCTGAGCGGCGCTTTCATCTTTATGTTTGTACTGGTGCTGGCGGCCAACCTGTTTTCCGACCTGGTGCGCGATGCCTTTGATCCGCGCACCGGAACGGGGGGGTCGGCACTATGACGGAGCACGCGGCGCTGGCCATGCAGGTGCGGGACCTGAGGGTGCAGGTGATCGAGACCGGCGCGGTGATCCTCAAGGGTGTCAGTTTTGAGTTGCATGCCGGCGCGATATTCGCGCTGGTCGGTGAATCCGGCAGCGGCAAGTCGGTGACCTCCCTGGCGGCCATGCGCCTGCTGCCCAATGCCCTGGCGATCACCGGCGGGACAGTGCAGGTCGCCGGCCAGGACCTGTTTGAGCTGTCCGAGGCCAACATGCAGACCGTGCGCGGCCAGCGTGTGGCGATGATTTTCCAGAATGCGATGAGCGCCCTGAATCCGGTGCAAACGGCGGGAGACCAGGTCGCAGAGACCCTGCGTTTGCACACCACCCTGGGTGGCGAGGCCCTGCGGCAGCGTGTTCTGCAATTGTTTGCAGAAGTAGGTATTCCGGACCCGGCAGAGCGCTATACGTTCTATCCACACCAGTTGTCGGGGGGGCAGCAGCAGCGCGTGATGATCGCCATGGCACTGGCCTGCGAGCCGGATATCCTGATCGCCGACGAACCCACAACGTCCCTGGATGTGACCATACAGGCGCAGGTGCTGGCCCTGATTCGCAGCCTGACCCGCACGCGGCAGTTGGCCGTATTGCTGATCACGCACGACATGGGGGTGGTCAGGAATACCGCCGACGAGGTGGCTGTCATGTATCAGGGTGAAATCATCGAGCGCGCCCCGGTGCAGGAATTCTTCCGCAATCCCCGTGAGGCCTACAGCCGTCGCCTGATTGCGGCCCTGCCCGATCTCACGCACTTCCACGACCGCTGTGACGGCGAGGCATTGCTGCAGTTGGATGATGTCAAAGTCCATTTTCCCATTCGCAAGGGAGTGCTGCAGCGCATAGTGGGTTACACCCGGGCGGTGGATGGCGTGTCGCTGCGTATCGGTCGCGGGGAGACCTATGCGCTGGTGGGCGAGTCGGGTAGCGGGAAATCCACCCTCGGTCGCGCCATACTCAATCTCGAACCCGTTGTCGCCGGACAGATCACCTTCCAGGGCGAGCCGCTACACACCCTGAGCCGCCGCGCCATGTTGCCTTACCGCAAAAAGATCCAGGTGGTGTTCCAGGACCCCTACTCATCGATGAACCCGCGCCTGACGGTGGGCGAGATTATCAGCGAGGGCATGGCGAGTCTCGGGATGGGACTGTCGGCGGTGCAGCGGGCGCAGCGTATTGAGACTTTATTGCAGCGCGTACAGTTGGGCAACGAATTCAGCCAGCGCCATCCACACGAATTGTCCGGTGGCCAGTTGCAGCGTGTCGCCATTGCCCGGGCGCTGGCGGTGGAGCCCCAGTTGATTATCTGCGACGAGCCCACCAGCGCCCTGGATGTGTCGATTCGGGCCGAGGTACTGGAGCTGCTGCAGGAACTGCAGCGGGAGTTTGGCGTGTCCTACCTGTTTATCACCCACGACCTGTCGATTGTGCCCAGCCTGGCGCATCGGGTGGGTGTTATGCAGGCCGGCCGACTGGTGGAGCAGGGCAGTGCGGAGCAAATCCTCACCCGACCACAGCATCCCTATACGCAGGCCCTGCTGAATTCGGTGCCCAGGGTGGACTCTGTATAGTTGAACAACCTTCTCAACCCCAATAACATATTTGCGGCGGAAAAATTGCCACCGCGTGACCCTTACCAGCAGACCTGGCGGAGCGATTGCATGAATGGCGCAGAGAGCTTACTGACCACCCTGATCAACAACGGCATAGAAGTGTGCTTCACCAATCCGGGTACCTCCGAGATGCATTTTGTGGCGGCGCTGGATGAGGTGGAAGGTATGCGCTGTGTACTGTGTCTGTTTGAGGGTGTGCTCAGCGGCGCGGCCGATGGCTATGCCCGCATGGCGCGCAAACCTGCGTCGACCCTGTTGCACTTAGGTCCCGGCCTCGGCAATGCGCTGGCCAATATGCACAACGCCAAAAAGGGTCACGTGCCGATCGTCAATATTGTGGGTGATCACGCCACCTACCATGTGCAATACGACGCGCCGTTGACGGCGGATATCGAGGGCATTGCCGCGCCGGTCTCCCACTGGGTGCACACCTCGAGGGCGCCTGCAGAGATCGCCCGCGATGCGGCAGAGGCGGTGCGTCAGGCCGGATTTAGTCGGGTGGCGACCCTGATGCTGCCGGCCGATGTGTCCTGGGGCGATAATCCCAACGGTGCCGAGGGGGCTGTTGCTATAACCCCGCCGCAGCCGGTACCGGCCAGCCGGATTGATGCGGCCGTCGCCAGACTGACGTCCGGCAAGAACTGCATGCTGCTGCTCGGCGGCCGCGAAATCGACCTGCCGCGCGGACTCCTGCTCAGCCGCATCGGCAAGGCCTGCGGCGCGCGGGTTAGCACCGAGACCTTTCCCACCCGACAGGCCCGCGGCGCTGGCAGCGCCGTGCTGGAGCGCCTGCCCTATCTGGCGGAACTGGCCATCGATCACATCAAGGATCTGGAGCACCTGATTCTCATCGGCGCCGCCGCGCCGGTGTCCTTCTTTGCCTACCCGGGTGTGCCCAGCCGGATGGCACCGCCAGTCTGTGAAGAGTATCTGCTGGCTGGCCCTGAAGACGATATCGACCAGGTGCTGGAGGCACTGCTGGAACGACTGGACGTCGCTGGCGTTGCGCCTGACGTGCAGCCTTTTTCGCTACCGGAATTGCCCGCCGGCAAACTCGATGTGCACAGTGCGGCCCAGTCCATTGCGTACCATCTGCCGGACCACGCCGTGGTGGTGGACGAGGCGAATACCAGTGGTCTGGCACTGTTTCCCGCGACGACTACCGTGCGGCCCCACGACTGGTTGAACCTGACGGGGGGCAGTATTGGCTGGGGCCTGCCGGCGGCCGTGGGCGCGGCGATCGCCTGTCCGCAGCGCAAGGTGGTGTGCCTGGAGGGCGATGGCAGCGCGATGTACACCATCCAGGCTTTGTGGACCATGGCCAGGGAAAATCTGGACGTGACGGTGGTGATCTTTAACAACCGCAAATACAGCATTCTGGAACTGGAGTTCGGTCGCACCGGAGCGCGCGGTGGCAAGCCGGGCCCGAAGGCTGCCAGCATGCTGCATATCGGTGCTCCGGATCTGGATTTTGTCGCCCTCGCCCGCGGTATGGGTGTGCAGGCAGGGCGCGCCACGACGGCGGCGGAGTTCAACGACCTGTTCGAAGCCGCCATGACAGCGCCGGGTCCACGCCTGATTGATGCGCTGGTGCCGACGCTGTTTTAAACTTCTGTCCATCTACAGTAGAATGGCCGCCTTTTGTAACCGGGGTGGCGCGGGTTCTGCTGCCCCTTGAATTCAATCCAGAAAACATCATCCAGAGAACGACAGTATGAAGAATTACAAGATCGCCCTGCTGGCGGGAGACGGTATCGGTCCGGAAATCATGTGTGAGGCGGTAAAAATATTGCACCTGATCGAAGAGCGCAATGACGTCACCTTTACATTGACCGAAGCAGACTTCGGCGCAGCGGCGTACTTCAAGTGCGGTGATCCCTTTCCGGAAGCGACCAAGGTCATCTGCGATGCGGCGGATGCCATCCTCAAGGGCCCGATCGGCCTGAGCCACGAAGAATCGAAAAAGATCCCGGTGGATATGCAACCGGAGCGGGGTGCGCTGCTGCCGCTGCGCCGGCGCTACAACACCTTCGCCAATTTCCGCCCAGTATTCCTGCCCAAGGCCCTGGCGCACTTTTCCCCATTGAAACCGGAGATCATCGGCGAGGGCATCGACCTGATTATGGTGCGCGAGTTGGTGGGCGGTTTGTACTTTGGCGCCAAGGAGGTTGGTGTTAACGAGCGCGGCCTGCGCTACGTGAAGGAGACCCTCGAGTACGACGAAGAGCAAATTAGCAGAATTTTGCATGAGGCCCTGCAACTGTCCATGCGCCGCAAGAAAGTGCTGCACAATATCCACAAGAGCAACGTATTGAAATCCAGCGTGCTGTGGAATGAAGTGCTGGGTGAGGTCGCTGTGGAATACCCGGAGGTAGAGATCAAACACATCCTGGTAGACGCCGCCGCCACGCTGTTGTGCCTCAATCCCGGGCAGTTTGATGTAATGGTCATGGAAAATATGTTTGGCGATATCCTGAGTGATCAGGGTGGCGGCATTTTGGGTTCACTGGGTTTGATGCCCTCGGCCTGCAAGGGGCCGGAAAAAAGCTACTATGAGCCGTCACATGGCTCGGCACCGGATATTGCCGGACAGGGCATCGCCAACCCGTACTCCATGATCGGCTCCGTCGCCATGATGCTGGAGGACAGCTTCGGCATGGTGCGGGAATCGAAAAATGTCTGGGCTGCGATGCAGAGCGTGTTTGCCGACGGCTACTCGACGGCGGATCTCTCCAAGCCTGGCAGTGGCGTGACGATGATCAAAACCCCTGAGTTCGGCGATAAAGTGGTCGCGGCGCTGCGCGCGATGCCCAGAGCGGATTAGCTCTAATCTTTCAGCAGGTTGTTCCGGGGCACGACTCTGGATTCGACATCGCGACACTGACATCTCCTGTTCATTCCTGCTAACGGCTCCGGGCGGGAAAGCCTTTTCGTCTGCTTCCCCGATACTCGCATACGAAAAGGCTTTCCCGCCCGAATCTTCGCTCGATCAGCGCGCCTGCAGGGAACAGTGAGCCGGCTGATTGATCGGAACGGGTTTGGGTGTCAGGTGTGCAATTGGTCCGCGAGTATCGGGGAAGCGGGCGAATTGCACACCTGACTGCCAAACCCGCCACACGGAATGCTCCGCTGCGCATCAACAAAGCCGACGTTGATCTGAACAACCTGGTGGGTATACATATCTAGCCCGGCGGACTAGGCTCAGGCCTGACCGTCAACAGCACCACTCGCAGCTACTACGCCCTAAAATGTAAGGCCTGACCCCTTCTTCTTTGTAAGGCCTGACCCCCTCTTCTT
>Ga0163144_10025669_pt1 | contig 11496 bp, 11 predicted proteins | sample OliLak19BULKMAT1_FD_123175 | JGI IMG/M metagenome (GOLD analysis project Ga0163144, IMG submission 123175) | Freshwater microbial mat bacterial communities from Lake Vanda, McMurdo Dry Valleys, Antarctica - Oligotrophic Lake LV.19.BULKMAT1 | ecosystem: Environmental > Aquatic > Freshwater >... | reverse complement strand
TAATGGCGCTGAAGACAAGCGTCCCCGGTGCAGCGGGCAGCGTAGTGGCCGTTGCCGAGCCGGAAACCGCCGACTCCAGGCCCTGGGTATTGAGGGCTTTCAGCACGAAGGTGTAGGCGGTGTTGGGAGAAAGGCTGCTCACCGTGTACGGCTGACCAGGGTTGCCAATGTTGGTGAAACTCGTCCCCCCGTTCGTCGAGAGGCTATACCCACTCAGGGCATCCCCCGAAGGAGCCGTCCAACTCAGCGCCACGCTGGTGGTGCCGATGGTGCCTACGGTGGGCGTACCGGGGGCATTGGGCTGGGTGGCGCGGGTGAGTTGAATGGCGCTGGAAGCGCCTGAGGCATTGGTGGCCGTCAGGCTGAAGGTATAGTTGACGTTGGGCGAAAGACCAGTTACGTTGTTGGTCGTTCCGCTACCCAGCGCGAACGTGCCCGTCCCGGAACCAGCTCCGCTAATGGTCAGGCTGTAGCCAGCGGCTCCCCCGGCGGAAGCCGTCCAGTCGAGTTGCAGGCCCGCCGTAGTGATGTTGCTCGCCGTCAGGCCGCTGGGCGGGTTGGGCAAAGTCGTCACGGAAAGGGAAGCGGCCGATTCCGCCGATAGCCCCGCCGCATTCTGGGCTTTCAACGTAAACGAATACGCTGTGTTGGCCGACAAACTCCCGACGGTGTAGGGTGAGCTGGTCTGGTTGATGAGCGTTCCGCCGCCGCCGTTGGCACTGAGTTCGTAGTTGGTCAGGGAGCCGCTGCCGCCGGGGGCCGTCCAGGCCAGACTGAGGCTGTTGACGCTGGGACTGCTGGCCACCAGGCCCGTCGGGGCATCGGGGCGGGTAATCTGGCTGCCGGTTCGGGGGGTGGAATTACCACTGGCATTGACGGCCACCAGCGAGAAGTTATGAACCGTGTTGGACGAAAGCCCGCCCACCACGTAGGGAGAGGTGACGGTAATGCCCGTCCCACCATCGATCTGAAGCTGGTAACTAACGGCACCGCCCGCTCCGGCGGCCCAGGTTAGGGTGATGCTGCTGTTTGTGATGTCGCTGAAGGCAATCGTGCCCGGCTGGTTGGGCAGCGTCGTGGCGCCTACCGATCCGGAAGGGGCGGAAGTACCGCCCGCGTTGACCGCCCTCAGGGTAAACGTGTATGGCGTGTTGCCACTCAGCGAGGCCACGAAGGGCTGGGCGGTGCCGATGCTGTTGTAGCCTCCACCGTTGATCTCAAGTTCGTAATTAGTGATCGTACCCGTGCCGGACGGGGCACTCCAGGTGAGGCTGGCGCTGTTGTTGGTGACGTTGGTCGGGGCGTTCAGGGTCGGTGGGCCGGGCTGGGTCGTGGCTTGCACCGCTACGTAAGCCGATTGGCCATCGACGTTCACAGCCCGGATTCGGATGTGGTACAAGGTGTTCGTCGTCAGGCCGCTGATCGCCTGGCTGGTGGCCCCAGCTACTGGATCGGGAAGGACTGAGGTAGGCGTGGTAAATCCCGCGTCGGTGGCGTACTGAATTTGGTAGCTGGTCTGATCGGCAGAGGTGGGGGCCGCCCAGGTCAGGTTGATTTGGGTGGTAGAAACCGCTGTTGCCGCTACGCTGGTGGGCACCGAAGGCGGAGGCAGGAACATCGGGTTCGCCAGGGCCGTCAGCGCCGACGTGGTCAGGAAAAGTAGGTTCAGAAGAAGCGTAAATCGTGTTTTCATGAGTTGAAGGAAGCGTGATTGTCAGAAATAATTAGTTAACAGATGAGGATGGGCGGGCTGGTCGGGACAGCAAGGAGGCTGAACGAACCAGGATTCGGGTCGTTCCCGGAAGGGGAGTTCGGTAAAAAGTACGGATGATTTTTCCGGCAAAAAGGGCCGAACGGAGAGCGCGGGGCGGGTAGTCTGGCGGGATGGAATCACAAGCAGAGCCAGGGCGTCGGGCCGGGGTCGGAGCATGGGATGGAGCGGGCACGCACCCTGATCTACCCGGAAGGCGGTGCCGGGGGAAACCAATCGTGCTAAGTCAGAAAGTGGGTCTTTTGAATTTTAGGCACGAAAAGTAAGCAGAAGTTGGGAGTCTACGAACATCCCGTTGATGAAATTATTTACCGGCATCATCCAACCTTACCTGCTAACCTCCGTTTTCTGAGCGGAATCGCCCATTGTCTACCTAAAATCGGTTGATGAAAAAAACGCGGCATCGCCTCCGAGGCCGGGCGTAAGCAGCCGGTCGGTTTGTCCGTACCTTTGACCGAAACCCCCTTTCCCGATGAAACTGCTCCGTGTTCTGGCCCGTATCCTGCTCGTTCTGTTCGTCTTGCTCAACGTGATGCTGGCCTTTCATGCCTACCGCTTCACCTATTTTTACGAAAACGCCGAGGTGCCCTACCGCAAGCCCGAAGACATACCCATCAGCGAGCGGATTCAGCAGATTCTGTTCGGGTTCCGTTTCGGCAAACGCCCCAACGTCGAATTTCCCGAGAAACCTTTCCAAACGGTTTGGCTCCGCAACACCGCCGGCCAGCGCCTCGAAGCCTGGGCCACCCAGGCACCCAATCCGAAAGGCACCGTGGTTCTGTTTCACGGTCATGCGTCCTGCAAATCGAACGTGCTCGCCGAGCAGGCGTACTTCCGTTCGCTGGGTTTCAATACGCTGGCCGTCGATTTCCGCGCTCACGGCAGCAGCGAGGGAAACGTCACGACGATCGGGTATCGGGAAGCGGACGACGTGAAGGCAGCCTATGACTACGCCAGCGCCCAGGGTGGCCCGAACGTGGTGCTTTGGGGCGTCTCGATGGGGGCAGTGAGCATCCTGAGTGCCCTGCACGAGTACCCGAATCTGCGGCCCAGCCGGGTGATGCTGGAGTGTCCCTTCGGCTCGATGCAGGCCGCCGTCGAGGGCCGGTTAAGGACGATGGGCCTGCCAAGCGCCGTGCTCAGCCCCATACTGATTTTCTGGGGTAGTGTCCAACGGGGGATGTGGGGCTTTGGCTACCAGCCTTCCGAGTACGCCAAAGCCGTACACTGCCCCGTGCTGCTCCAGTGGGGCGAGCAGGACAAGCGTGTACTTCGTCCCGAAACTGAGGCGATTTTCAGCAACTTCGGCACAAAGAACAAGAAATTGATGGTTTTTGAAAACTCCGGGCATCAATCGTTTTGCCAAAACGAAGCCCAAAAGTGGAAAGCAGCAGTAGCCTCTTTTCTGAACGTACCCGAACCCACGTTAGCAAAGAACGGAGTAACTGAATGGAACTGAGTGACTGAGTGAAATGCATTTGCCCTTTTCTCACTCAGTCACTCAGTCACTCAGTTCCACTCAGTCACTCCTTAGGTTAAACCACCACCTTCCAGCCCTTCTCGTACTCGCGGCTCCAGAGTTTCATGGCATCTCGGTCGTCGAGGATGTGGCCGTTGCTGGGGTCGCAGGAGAGCGCGCGGCCCGTGCGCAAGGCGATGTTGCCCAACTGCGGCAGCAGCGTGGATTTATGCCCCTCGATAATCGGGGCGTTGAGTTTCGCCTTTTCGCGCACGGCTTCGATGAAGTTGACCAGGTGAACCGAATCCTGGTCGCCAGTGGCACTAATGAGGTTGGCGGCGTCGGCTTTGGCAGTGCTTTTTACGTCTTTGACCACCTTATTTTTTTCGTCGAAAATGGTATAGGCCGCCCCGCCGGGGATGAGCATCGAGCCTTTCTCGCCGTAGAAAATGGTCCCCCGCCCGCTGCCTTCCACGGGGTAATTGTTGCAACTGCGGCCTTCCCAGGTCATGGCCGTGTTGTTCGGAAATTCAAAGGTAATTGTCTGGGTGTCGGGCGTTTCCCAATCGTCTTTGTACGCAAACCGACCGCCGCCCGAACTGACTTTGGTCGGGTATTCCACGCCCAGGCCCCAACGCATCACGTCGATTTCGTGGGTGCCGTTGTTGAGGGCTTCGCCAGTGCCCCAGTGCCAGAACCAGTGCCAGTTGTAGTGAATCAGGTTGTCGCGAAACTCCCGGCGCGGAGCGGGGCCTTGCCAGAGGTCGAAGTCCAGCCCGGCGGGTACGGGAGTAACCTTGCCCACCCCGATGGGCTTGCGGTTGTTGACGTACCAGCCTTTGGCAAAATACACCCGGCCAATTACGCCTTCCCGCAGCGACTTCATCGCGTCCATCAGCGAGGTGAAGGAGCGCCGCTGGCTACCCATCTGCACGAGCCGCTTGTATTTCTGGGCGGCATCCACCAGCATTTCGCCTTCGGCGGGGTTGTGGGCGCAGGGCTTTTCGACGTACACGTGCTTGCCCGCCTGACAGGCCATGATCGCGGCGGGGGCGTGCCAGTGGTCGGGGGCGGCAATGGCCAGGGCGTCGAGGTCTTTGAGTTCGAGCAACTGACGCACGTCTTTGATGCCCTTTGGTTTTTTGCCGGTCGCCTTTTCAATCACGGCAATGGCTTTGGCCATCGCGGCCTCGTCGACGTCGCAGATGTACGCCACCTCGGCATTGGGCAATTTGGCGAACTGCTCGGCCAGGTACAGACCCCGGCTGTTGACGCCCATCACACCCAGTACGACTTTTTCGTTGGGTGCCCCCCGGAACGCAAACGACGAGGCGGGCAACAGACTGCCCACCCCCGCGAAGGTGGCAGTTTTCAGGAAATCACGACGATTGGTCATGGCAATTTTAGGATGGTTGGAATCGAAGGAATTCAGAGTGACCAGGATATTTGGGTAAACTGAGCAATCGGGATATTCTACTCACCAATCCGTTTTCTAAACCAGTTTTACCGGCCAGAAACCGGATTTGAAAGGGGCTTCACCGAAAAGTTCCTTAAAACCAGCCCGACGTTTTCATCCATTCGGCCACGAGCAAGCCCCAGTAGGTTCCGGTGGCGTTGCCCAGCGCGCCAACGAGGATGGCGGGGAGTTCGAGGTCAGGGCGGGCGAGGCTGCGGGCGCAGGCCAGGGCCGAAGCCGAGCCGCCGATGTTGGCCTGGGAAGCGACGCTCAACATATCCCAATCCTGTTTTAGCCACGCCCCGATTCCAAACGTAATCACGGCGTGTACCAGCACGAGGATCGTCACCAGCGCCAGCAGGGTCAGGGCCAGGTGGCCGTCGCGGAGCAGGGCCGGGATGTCGCAGTACGCCCCGACCACCGCCAGGAACAGGTACACGCAAACCAACCCCAGCAGCCGGTTGCCCCGTAGGCGGTTGATTGCCGGAACCTGCGCCAGTCCGAGGGCCAGTGTGGTCAGAATCAGTACCGACGGCACGCCGGGCAGGTAGGTCGTTAGTTTTTCCGACAAAAAAAGCGCGCAGAACCCCAGCCCGATAAGAATACCCGCATCGCGGGGATTGAGGGTTTCGGCGTCGGGGTCGGCCGTTGTCGTTTCCGACGAAAGTGGGGCCGGAACCAGGGCTTTTTTCCGTGGGTAAAACCGGTTGAGCACCTTCGGAAGGGCAATGGTGGCGGCGATCCAAAGGGCCGAAAGAATGTTGTCGGCGGCGGTGGCCGCCGCGAAAAGTGTTCCCTGCTGCGACACCCCGTAGTGCATCGCCACGGCGTTGAAGTTGATGCTGCCGCCGATGTACGTGCCCGTAAACATCCCGCCCAGGGCGTAAAACAGTGGTCCGATGCTCTGTTTCCCCGAAACGACAACCATCGCCACCACAATTCCTGCGAGGGTGCCAACCGTGCCAAGCACAAACAACAAGAGCATCGGGGCGCCGGCCTGCCGCAGACTACCCAGGTTGACTCCCAGCATCAGGTAAAAAATGGCCAGCGGGGCCACGTAGCCGAAGATGCCGTTGTACAGCGGCGTAGCGGGCGAAGAAGAAGGGATTAATCCCAGGTTTGCCACCAGCGCGGTGAGCAAGATGGCGGTAAAGGCCGTGCCCAGGTGCCGTAGGTAAGGCCTTCGGGCCAGCCACTCGGCGGCGGCGATAATCGCACCGAGCACGGCCAGGATGGCGAGGGGGTGTTGGAGAAGGGGCATAAAAATGCCGACGGGAAGTAAGCGTCGGCGAGAATACGAATAGGAAGGGAGAATTACCCGGTTACCCGTTCCGGGCGAGTTGATTTTTGAACCTCTTGCGCCGCCGCGCAACTGCCACATCCTTTGGCGCAGCCCGCCTGCTTGCGGCTGAACGCCTTCCGCACGCCATTGCCGAGGTAGGCCAGCGCGCCGACAAAAAGAAGGGCAATGAGCAGGGTTTCGGGCATGAGTTCAGCGGTTTTCCGGGCAAACGTTTCCGCGTAGCGACAAAGTTCAGCTTCCCATGTACTTCGCCACCAGCGTCCGCAGTTCCCCGTGCATTCCCGCCGCCGCACCGATGACGTTGCCACCGAAGAGGAAGGTTTCGCCGCCCTCGAAATCGGTCACGGTGCCGCCGGCTTCGCGGATGAGGAGCACCCCGGCGGCCATGTCCCAGGAGTTGAGCTGGTATTCGAAAAAACCCTCGAACCAGCCCCGTGCCACGTAGGCCAGGTCGATGGCCGCTGAGCCGAGCCGCCGGAAGCCGTGGGTAGTTTCCATGATTTCGACGAGCAAATCGAGGTAGGCCTGCCGTTGCGTACCCGGTTTGTAGGGGAACCCGCAGGTGAGCAAACTCTCGCCGAGGGCCGTCACCGCCGAGCAATGCATTCGCTGCCCGTTGCACCAGGCCCCGCCGTGTTGCCAGCCGTAAAACGCCTCGTCGTGGCTGGGGTCGTAGATGATGCCCAGCACCGGCACGCCGTTTTGCAGCAAGCCCACGCTGATGGTGAAATACGCGTAGCCGTGCATGAAGTTGGTGGTGCCATCGAGTGGGTCGATGACCCAGGTAAGTTCCTGATTCTTTGACTGTTCGACGGTGCCCTCCTCGGTGATGAAGCCCGCCTCAGGCAGCAATTCGCCCAGACCCTTGACGAGGATCTTCTCGGATTCTTTGTCCACGAAAGAAACCAGGTTATTGGGCGCACCCTTAAATTCGGTCACTGTGCGGTCGAAGCGGGCCACTTCCAGGCGCTGAAACGCGCCGACTTCTTTGGTGAGGGTTAGAGCCGACTGGCAGAGGGTTTCGAGGTTCATGAAACGGGAGTGGATTTTCGGTAAACGAGTGAGAGTTGGATAAGCCGGTAAATCAGAACTACATCGACGAGAAACGTGTGGCTTTCTGGAGCAGTCAAAACAAAGCCTGTTATTCCGAGCAGACTGAAAATAACGCAATACCAAAACAGCCAGCGAAAGTGCGACGGTTTGCGAAGTAAAAAAGCAACGGCCAGGTGCGTTGGGGAGTAAATCAAGAGCGAAGCATTCCAGTCGGGCACGCCGTGGTCGGTGCCAAACCAGAGAAAGAGCAGCAGCAATCCAACGGTTCCTGCGGCTACAAACAGGACTTTATCCAACCAGAACGGTGCTTGGCGGTGCCGGTATCTCAACCAGGCGATCACCGAACCAGCGAGTGCAAACAAGAGGACTTGTAGCCACCCAGCGGTGAGGCCATGCACCTCAGGCTGGGCTACGAAAAGTTGATTCGTGCCACTCACCAGCGGCTGACCGACATTTTTAGCCTTCGCCACCGCCGCCATCAAGTTATCAGGCAGGTACATGGCTCCTTCAAACGAGGCTATCTCGTTGGCAGGCTGACCGATGGCGATGTTCATGCCGAGGCGGGCGAAAGGCTGGTAATCGAGGTACTTGTTCATCCAGGCCCGGTAACTTTTGCCTTCGATTTCGGCGACGGGCGTCCAGGCAAAGCCGTTTCCCACCGCCGCCTTGAGAATGTCGCGGGGGCGGGTGGCGCAGTTGTCGTAGTAAAACTTGTAGAAATACTGCCGGTTTTCGGGGAGGTAGTTGGTTTCCAAAAGGTCGTAAAGCCGCTGTTTCTGTTCGGGGGAAAGGTTGAGGACCTGCTCTTTGAGGCTGCGGTTGTCGGCCTGGGCTTCGCCGATGGCGTACTGAAACGGGTAGGCGCTGAGTTGGTAAGGCAGGGTACCCCGGATGAATTTCCAGTAAAAATTACCCGTCCGAAAATCGAACGTGCCGTAGTTGTATACCCGGTCAATGCCCATGGCCGGATCCTGAATCCAGAACGCCGTGTGGCCGAAACTTGTGTACAACTCCTCACCGGGGGCCATCGTGAGCAGGCTGACTTTGGCCTGAAGGCTGAGGGATTGGGCAGAAACCGAATTGTTAATGGAGAATGGAGAATGGAGAATGAAAACGACGAGTACGGTGCGGAGAAGGAACATGGGCAATGGGAAAGGCCAAAGGTACGTGTGGGATTGGAACCGCTCCGCTCAGCGTGACCCTTTCTGGAAAAGGATCCCCAAAACTCAATCCGGTTTCCCGGCCACGACCAGCACGATTTCGCCTTTGATGGTCGTCGGATTTTGGGAATAGTGCGCTAAAATTTCTGCCAGACTGCCCCGAATCGTTTCTTCAAACACCTTCGTCAACTCCCGCGAAACCGAGGCTGGACGCTCCAGACCGAATGTTTCGCCAAACTGCCCCAGGGCCTTAAGCAAGCGGTGCGGCGATTCGTAAAACACCATCGTGCGAACTTCGTCTTTCAAGCCCAGCAGCCGGGTTTGCCGCCCTTTTTTTTGCGGTAAAAAACCTTCGAACACGAAGCGGTCGATCGGCAGGCCGGAGTTGACCAACGCGGGGACGAAGGCCGTTGGGCCGGGCAGACATTCCACCGCCACGCCCGCCCGCAGACAGTCGCGCACGAGCAAAAAGCCGGGATCGGAAATGCCCGGAGTGCCCGCGTCGGAGCACAGCGCGAGGGTTTTTCCTTCCTTCAACAACTTCACCACGCCCGCTGCCGAGTGGTGTTCGTTGTGGGCGTGGTGGGCGAAGAGCGGCTTTTTGATGCCCAGGTGCGCCAGCAACTGACCCGTCGTGCGGGTGTCTTCAGCCAGAATGCCGTCCACGCTACCCAGGATTTTCACGGCTCGCAGGGTGATGTCATCGAGGTTGCCGATGGGGGTGGGGACGAGGTAGAGTTTCATTTGCTAATGGATAATGGATAATTGAAAATGGATACTGGGAATGCCTTTCGATTATCCAGTATCCATTTTCAAGTATCCATTAACTTATCGATTTCCACCGCCAGTTTCCGGTCTTTGGCCGTCACGGTGTTGCCCGCGTCGTGGGTGCTGAGGCGGAGCGTGACCCGGTTGTAGGTGTTTTCGATGGTCGGGTGGTGGTCCATCTTTTCGGCGGCCAGGGCCACACGGGTCAGGAAGGAGAAGGCTTCCGAGAAGTCGGTGAACTTAAAGTCGCGGACGAGTTGGTTGTTGGTCTCTTGCCACATGGTGCGTTGGGGTTTGAACGGTAAAAGTACGCGGTGGCTTGGAAAATCCGGGCGGAGTGGTGGTTCACAAAAAGCAGTGAAGGGCGCAAAGATTTTTTCTTTACGCCCTTCACGTCTTTGGCATTTGAAAAGAATCAGGTCACCGTCCCGGCGAAAACTTCCGTCCGTCGAGGGTAGCGTACTTGAAATCGGAGGGGCCGTCGAAGGTGGCATTGTCGAAAGAAGAGCCGCGCGGCAGGTGGGCGTATTTGAAATCGGCGGTTTGATTGAAGCGGGTGCTTTTGAAATTTACGCCTTCATCGAAGTGGGTGTATTTGAAATCGGCGATGCCCTCGAAGCGCACGTTCTCGAACGAAATGGCCTCGTCGAAATGGGTGTATTTGAAATCCCCAAACCGGCGGAAGGTAGAGCCACTGAAATCGGCATCGTTGCGGAAGCGGGTGTATTTGAAAATGGCTCCCTGCCGGAAGGTATTGCCCCGGAAGGTGGCCCGTTGGCTCATTTCGGAATACTTGAAGGCGGCTTCTTCTTCAAATATGCAGTTTTTCGATGGTAAAGGCTTCGCTAAAGTTGGCGTTGAAAAGTTTGTTACTCCCGCCGAACACGTTGCCTGCTTTCGGCTCGGTGCGGTAGGCCAGAAATTTCCCATTGAACGTGCAGTTGCGGAATGTGATTGGCGCTTCCACCACGCTCAGGCAGCTTTCTGAATTCCCCCAGCGGCCCTCGTTGACGCTCCGGCGGTTGGACAAGCTGGTCAGGTCGAGGTCGCCGTTCACGGTGACGTTTTCGTAGGAAACGGCCTCTTTGCGATCAATTTTGGCAAAAATCTCACGGGCTTCGATGGTCCGCTGGGCCAGGGCGGCGGGGAGCGTGAGCAAGGTTAGCAGGTATGCGGCGACTAATTTTTTCATGGGTTCGGAAATTGAAGAGTTGCCCGAAAGATGAAACATGGAGTCGGATGGTTGCATCCGCGCAAAAAATAAAGCGGTGACTCCGAAACTTCGGAATCACCGCTTTGCAGAGGGAGAGGGATTCGAACCCCCGGACCTTTGACAGTCAACGGTTTTCAAGACCGCCGCAATAGACCACTCTGCCATCCCTCTGGTTGGGGGCACAAAAATAGGAAATCAGGAGTGAGTAGCGAGGAGTGAGGAGTGAGAATTTTTAAAATATCCCGCCCGGCATCCGCTCAATCCTCACTCCTGACTCAAAACGCTTCCTGAATTTCCCGAACCCGCACTTTCATCCGGGGCCGGTCGCCTTCGGGCACGATGACGATGAAATCGCTCGATTCCGACTCGCCGTTGCGCAGCAAATGCCCGGCGGCCACGTTGGTCGTCATGGTCACGTCTTTGCCTTCGGAGTTTTTGATGGTTTGGCGGGCTAATACCGGTTTAGATTTGGCAACTACTTAAAAATCGCCCTAACTCGTCAGCGCCGAGAGCAAATCGGCCTGGGTGAGGATGTGGACGCCCTGGGCATCGTCGCGCACGAGGAGGGCCTTGTTTTCACGGTCGATGAGCGAGGCCAGCGTGTCCACGGTGCTGTCGAGGGCCACGAATTTGAAGGGTTTTTCCATCACCTCGGCCACGGGCCGCTCGCGCAAATCAGGACTTTCGATGAGCAGCGACAAAATCGTCGATTCGTTGAGACTACCCACAAAATGCCCGGTTTCGTCCACCACCGGAATTTGGGAAATACCGCTCTGGTTGAGCAGTCGGATAGCCTCGCTCACCCGCTGGGTGGGGGCGAGCGTCACCAGCCGGGCTGCCCCGTTGCGCCGCCGGACGATGTCGCGGGCAGTTGCGAACGTCCGGCTTTCGAGGTAGCCGTGGTCTTTCATCCAGGCGTCGTTGTAAATTTTGCCGAGGTAGCGGGTGCCGTGGTCGGGGAGGAGAATCACCATCACGTCGTCGTCGCTGAGGTGTTCGCGGGCATATTCGAGCGCCCCGTGGACGGCGGTACCGCAACTCCACCCCACGAACAGGCCCTCTTCCCGCGCCAGTCGCCGGGCCATCAGGGCGGCGTCCTTGTCGGTTACTTTGATGAAGTGGTCGATGAGGTTGAAGGCCACGTTTTCCGGCAAAATATCTTCGCCGATACCTTCGGTGAGGTAGGGGAAAATCTCGGTTTCGTCGAAAACGCCCGTTTCCTTGTACTTCTTGAACACCGAGCCGTAGGTGTCCAGCCCGACCGTGACCACGCCGGGGTTTTGCTCCTTCAGGAATTTGGCCGTGCCCGAAAT
>Ga0163144_10025668_pt1 | contig 11496 bp, 22 predicted proteins | sample OliLak19BULKMAT1_FD_123175 | JGI IMG/M metagenome (GOLD analysis project Ga0163144, IMG submission 123175) | Freshwater microbial mat bacterial communities from Lake Vanda, McMurdo Dry Valleys, Antarctica - Oligotrophic Lake LV.19.BULKMAT1 | ecosystem: Environmental > Aquatic > Freshwater >... | reverse complement strand
TGCAGACTACTGCGGGTGAAGTAAGGCAGTCACGGGTTAGCAAACCCGCGGCAGGGCACTTCGCCAAAGCCAGAACGGTCGCAGGAAAATCGATCCGCGAATTTCGGCTGGACGTAATTCCCGAGGCAGCGGTGCTGGGTGGATTGGTCGGCGTGGAAGTATTCGCGATTGGCCAGATGGTGGATGTTCAGGGCGTCTCCAAAGGCAAGGGGTTCGCAGGCGCGGTGAAGCGCTGGAATTTCCGGACCCAGGATGCCAGCCACGGTAACTCCGTGTCGCATCGCGCTCCTGGATCCATCGGCCAGTGCCAGACCCCGGGTCGAGTTTTCAAGGGCAAGAAAATGGCTGGGCACATGGGCCATGAAACCGTCACCGTGCAGAATCTCGAGATTGTCCGTATTGATGCAGAGCGTAATCTACTTCTGGTCAAAGGCGCCGTCCCTGGAGCAGTAGGTGGCGAGATCTGTATCACGCCGGCGACCAAGGCGAAAACAGCGAAGGGGAGTGCAGCATGAATCTGAGTCTCGCTGCCAACGCTGGATCCGTAGAAGTTTCGTCGACTGCGTTTGATCGTGAATTCAATGAGTCCCTGGTCCACCAGGTGGTAACGGCCTATATGTCTGCTGGCCGTCAGGGCACGGTTGGTCAGAAGACTCGCGCCGAAGTTCGAGGCGGTGGTAAGAAGCCATGGCGTCAGAAGGGCACCGGCCGCGCACGCGCCGGTAGCATCCGTAGCCCATTGTGGCGTGGCGGCGGAAAAATCTTCGCTGCACGCACCCAGGATCACAGCCAGAAGGTAAACCGCAAGATGTATCGCGGTGCCCTGCAGTGCATCCTGTCAGAGCTGATTCGCCAGGGACGACTCATCGTTGCCGAGTCTTTCACGATGGACGCCCCGCACACCAAAACTTTGATCGAAAAGCTCAAACTGCTGGAACTCAGCAATGTTCTGATCGTGACTGATACTGTCGACGAAAACCTATACCTGTCTGCACGCAATCTCAGGTACGTCGACGTAGTAGATGTCGAGAGCGTCGATCCGGTCAGTCTTATCAGCCACGACTCTGTGCTGGTCACTGTCAGCGCGCTCAAGCAGATCGAGGAGAGTCTGGTATGAACCAGGAACGTATCTACACACTGATTCGCGAGCCGCATATCTCCGAAAAGACAACGCGGATTGGCGACAAAGCCAATCAATACGCGTTCAAGGTTGCAGTTGATGCCACCAAACCCGAGATCAAGGTCGCTGTAGAAACCTTGTTCAAGGTGCAGGTAACAGGGGTGACGACTATCAACGTCAAGGGCAAGGTTAAGCGTACCGCCCGTGGCATGTCGCACAAGAAGAATTGGAAGAAGGCGTATGTCCGTGTTGCGGCCGGGCAGGAAATCGACTTCATGGTGACCGAGTAGGATTAGCGCAATGGCAGTCGTAAAGACAAAACCAACTTCGCCGGGCCGTCGGTTCGTCGTCAAGATCGTAAACAAGGACCTCCACACGGAGGGTCCGTACAAGCCGCTGCTTGAGCCGCAGAAGCGTAATGGTGGGCGGAATAACACTGGCCGTATTACCACGCGTCATCAGGGCGGTGGTCACAAGCAGCACTATCGCATTGTCGACTTCAAGCGCGACAAGGATGGTGTGCCTGCGACTGTTGAGCGTCTTGAGTACGATCCCAACAGAACCGCGAACATCGCACTGTTGAAGTACAAGGATGGCGAGCGCCGTTACATCATTGCGCCCAAAGGGGTGAACGCAGGCGATGTGCTGGTGAGCGGATCTGGCGCGCCCATTCGTGCTGGCAACTGCATGCCTCTGCGCAGTGTTCCGCTCGGTAGTGTTATTCACTGCGTCGAGCTCAAGCCTGGGCGAGGTGCGCAGATGGTGCGCAGTGCCGGCGGCTCATGTCAGCTTGTAGCACGGGAAGGAACGTATGCCACGCTGCGGTTGCGTTCGGGAGAAATGCGCAGGGTGCTGGTCGAGTGTCGAGCGACACTTGGAGAGGTATCCAACAGCGAACATAGTCTGCGTTCCATCGGCAAGGCTGGCGCCAAACGCTGGGCCGGGGTGCGCCCGACTGTACGTGGCGTCGCGATGAACCCGGTTGACCACCCGCATGGCGGTGGTGAAGGCAAGACTTCAGGCGGCCGACATCCCGTGTCTCCATGGGGCATGCCGACCAAAGGTTACAAGACACGCAAGAACAAGCGAACCGATCGTCTGATCGTGCGTCGACGCTCGAAGCGATAACGACGCAGGAGGAGAGCAAGTGCCAAGATCATTGCATAAGGGCCCATTTGTTGACCTTCACCTCGTCAAGAAGGTGGAAGTGGCCAGCGCTAACAAGGATCGAAAGCCGATCAAGACATGGTCGCGCCGTTCGATGGTCCTGCCAGACATGGTGGGCCTGACGATTGCAGTTCATAACGGCCGACAGCACATTCCTGTCTTCATCAGTGAAGACATGGTTGGCCACAAACTCGGTGAGTTTTCGCCGACGCGTACCTTCCGGGGCCATTCGGCTGACAGGAAGGCGAAGAAATAAAGGGTGGAGACGGCGATGGAAGTTAGTGCTACCGCGAAACGATTGCGCCTGTCAGCGCAGAAGGCGCGGCTGGTGGTCGACCTGGTACGAGGCAAGCCAGTCAGTGATGCATTGAACGTGCTTGCGTTCAGCACCAAAAAAGGCGCGGATCTGGTGCGGAAGGTCCTCGAGTCGGCCATTGCCAATGCCGAGAACAACGAAGCAGCTGACGTTGATGACCTGGTCATTTCAGAGGTCTTCGTCAATGAGGCTTCTACGCTCAAGCGGATCCAGCCGCGAGCTAAGGGACGCGCTGATCGAATCAGCAAACGCACTTGTCACATAACCGTTCGTGTGTCGGATCAAGCCGGGGCATAGGGAAAGACTGAATATGGGTCAAAAAGTACATCCGACAGGTATTCGACTTGGTATCACCAAGTCACATTCATCTGTGTGGTATGCGGACAAGACGCAGTACAGCCGTTATCTGCTGAATGATCTCGCGGTGCGAGACTATCTGCGGTCTCGTCTGTCTCAGGCATCTGTGTCGAGAATCGAAATCCAGCGATCGTCCCAGACTGCGCGTCTGACGATACACACGGCACGTCCGGGTATTGTCATTGGCAAAAAAGGTGAAGACGTTGAGCGTTTGCGCCGTGATCTTGAAGAGCGCATGAATGCCAAGGTGCACGTTAATATCGAAGAAATCCGCAAGCCCGAACTGGATGCACTACTGGTGGCCCAGAACGTTGCACAACAGCTGGAGCGACGGGTGCAGTTTCGACGCGCCATGAAGCGGGTTATTCAGAACGCGCTTCGTCTGGGAGCAGAAGGAATCAAAGTCCGAGTTGCCGGTCGACTGGGCGGCGCTGAGATTGCGCGTTCCGAGGTGTACCACGAAGGCCGCGTGCCCCTGCACACCTTGCGTGCGGACATCGACTACGCCACCTGGGAGGCCCATACCACTTACGGCGTGCTTGGCGTGAAGGTCTGGATTTTCAAAGGCGAGATTCTGGGTCGTCCAACCGACGACGCACAAGCCTGACAGGCTGGTGGAACTGAAGAGACAAGAACATGTTACAGCCGAAACGCACCAAGTTCAGAAAACAGCAGAAGGGTCGCAATCGCGGACTTGCACTACGTGGCAGCAAAGTCAGCTTTGGTGAATATGGCCTTAAGGCAGTGGCGCGCGGTCGTCTTACAGCAAGACAGATCGAAGCAGCGCGACGGGCAATGACGCGGAAGATCAAGCGCGGCGGAAAGATCTGGATCCGCGTCTTCCCTGACAAGCCCATTACCAAGAAGCCTCTCGAAGTTCGTCAGGGTAAGGGGAAGGGTAACGTTGAATACTGGGTTGCGCTGGTGCAGCCTGGCAAAGTCCTCTATGAGATGGAGGGCGTACCCGAGGAAGTCGCACGTGAGGCATTTGCATTGGCAGCTGCCAAGCTGCCGTTCCAGACCAGCTTTGTCAGAAGGGCGGTGATGTAATGGATGTGAAAGAACTTCGTGACAAGACGGCGGACGAATTGATGGGAGAGCTGTTGCGATTGCGCAAGGAAGACTTTGGTCTGCGTATGCAACGCGCAAGTGGTCAGCTGGGCCAGACCCATCTGCTGAAAACCAACCGTCGGGAAATTGCGAGGGTGAAGACCGTGATGCGGGAGAAGAAAAGTGGCTGATAAAGAAGCCAGTGCGGCGAAGACGAGCAATCCGCGTACCGTCACCGGTACGGTAGTGAGCAATCGCATGCAGAAGTCGATCACGGTGCTGGTTGAGCGACGTGTAAAACACCCTGTGTACGGCAAGTACGTCCGCAAATCCAAGAAACTGCATGCGCACGATCAGGACAACAGCTGCAACATCGGTGATGTGGTAACGGTTGTTGAATGCGCGCCCATTTCCAAGACCAAGACGTGGATGCTGAAGAGCATCGACGAACGGGCGCAAGAAGTCTGAGGGGACTGACATGATTCAGGTCGAAACCATGCTGGATATTGCCGACAACAGTGGCGCACGAAGAGTCCAGTGCATCAAAGTACTCGGAGGCTCGCACCGTCGATATGCCGGCGTCGGTGACGTGATCAAGGTCACGGTGAAAGACGCGATTCCGAGAGCCAAGGTCAAAAAAGGTCAGGTCATGAACGCTGTAGTCGTCCGGACCAAAAAAGGTGTCCGTCGCCCGGATGGTTCGTTGATCCGGTTTGACCAGAATGCCGCAGTGCTGTTGAACAACCAGCAGCAACCTGTAGGTACTCGCATATTTGGGCCGGTCACACGAGAGCTGCGCACGGAGAAATTCATGCGCATCGTTTCGCTGGCCCCGGAAGTGTTGTGAGCGTCGCCATGTCGAGTATCAAGGTGAAAATCAAGAAGAACGATGAAGTGGTGGTGATTGCTGGCCGGGACAAGGGCAAACGCGGTGAGGTCACCCGTGTGATGGATGACGGACGCCTTCTGGTTCAGGGGATCAACATGGTCAAAAAGAACGAGCGGCCGAACCCCAATCTTGGGCGTCGCGGCGGCATTATTGATCAGGAAGCGCCGATCCAGGCTTCCAATGTGGCGATCTGGAATGCAGCGGCCGGTAAGGCTGATCGCATCGGTTATTCGCTGGAAGATGGCAAGAAAGCGCGTGTGTTCAAATCGTCACGCGCCAAGATCGATTAACGAGGTCCGAGGCGATGAACTTAGCAGAGCGGTATAACACCGAGATTCGCCCAAAGCTCATGAGTGAGCTGGGAATCGACAATATCATGGCCGTGCCGAGGCTGACCAAAGTTGCACTCAACATGGGTGTCGGCGAAGCCGTGGGTGACCGGAAGATCCTGGATTTTGCAGTGGGTGACCTGACAGCCATTGCCGGGCAGAAAGTCGTCATCACCAAGGCGCGCAAGTCGGAAGCCGGATTCAAGATTCGTGAAGGCTGGCCGGTTGGCTGCATGGTGACGCTTCGTGCTCAACGTATGCACGAGTTCATTGATCGTCTGATTGGCATTGCCCTGCCACGGACACGCGATTTCCGTGGATTGAATCCGAAGGGGTTCGATGGCCGTGGAAACTACAACATGGGCATCACCGAACAGATCATTTTTGCGGAAATCGACTACGACAAGATCGACAAGATCCGCGGCATGAACATCACGATTACGACCACTGCACAAACCGATGCACATGCGCTGGCGTTGTTGAAAGCGTTCAATTTTCCATTTCGAACTTAAGCGAAAGGCTATTTTGCATGGCAAAAAAATCGATGCTGGAGCGCGAAGACAAGCGCACACGATTGGTAAGCAAGTACGCAAAAGAGCGCACTCAGCTCAAGGCGACCGTGAATAACCGCAATCTGCCGGAAGATCAGCGATGGGAGGCTCAGCTGAAGTTGCAAGCATTGCCACGCGACTCAAGCCCCGTTCGACAGCGGCGACGTTGTGGTATCACCGGTCGTCCACATGGCGTCTATCGCAAGTTCGGGCTGGCACGAAACAAACTCAGAGAAGCAGCAATGCGCGGTGACGTCCCTGGTCTGGTCAAGGCCAGCTGGTGAGCGCAGGAGAATCCTTATGACGATGCAAGATCCCGTTGCCGACCTGCTCACCCGAATCCGGAATGCACAGGCTGCGCGACACGCTGAAGTGAGCATGCCTTCTTCCAAGCAGAAGCGGTCGATTCTTGATGTACTGGTCAGCGAAGGTTATGTCGCTGGTTATCAGGAAACCGCCGATGCAAAGCCGGTCCTCACGGTCCAGCTCAAGTACGTGAAAGGCGTGCCGGTCATTGAAGAGGTCAAGCGCATATCGCGCCCTGGCCTGCGGATTTATAAAGAGAGCTCCGACCTGCCGAAAGTTCGCGGCGGTCTGGGTATTGCCATAGTCAGCACGGACAAGGGGATGCTGACGGACCGCGTTGCCCGCGCCCAGGGCGTTGGTGGCGAAGTCATTTGCACGGTCTTTTGACGAGGTAGATATGTCGCGCGTAGCGAAAAAGCCGATTTCGGTTCCTAACGGCGTAGAAGTGAAAATTGACGGTCAACTGCTTTCGGTCACTGGAACGAAAGGTACGCTGACGCATCAGATTCACGCGCAGGTTGAAGTTACTCAGGAAGCTGGGGCGCTGATGTTTGCGCCCCGAGGCGTAGAAAAGTCAGCCAACGCAATTGCCGGCACAACACGAGCGGTGGTCAGCAACATGGTGACTGGCGTGACGACCGGATTTCAGAAGCGTCTTGAACTCCAGGGTGTCGGATATCGTGCTCAGTCTCAGGGTAATGTCGTGAATCTGCAGCTTGGCTTTTCTCACCCGGTTGCCTATCAGCTACCCGCTGGCATCACGGTGCAGACACCTTCTCAGACCGAGGTCATTATCAGCGGCGCTGATCGACAGCGGGTTGGGCAGGTCGCAGCGGAGATTCGAGGAATTCGTCCTCCAGAACCCTACAAGGGCAAAGGTGTACGGTATCAGGGAGAGCGAGTGCGTAGAAAAGAGGCCAAGAAGAAATAATCATGCAGGAAAAGAAAGCAGCGAGATTGCGCCGAGCACGGCGTGGGCGCGCGAAGATGCGCGAACTTGGCGCCATTCGCTTGGCCGTTTATCGAACGCCTCGGCATATCTATGCACAGTTGCTGGCACCAGCGGGCGATCGTGTTCTTGCTCAGGCATCGACGCTGGAAAAGGCCTTTGAAGGCGAAGCAACCGGCAACGCCGGCGCTGCAGGCAAGGTCGGTGCACTCGTGGCTGCGCGTGCTCGAGAGCAGGGAATCACCAAAGTGGCGTTCGATCGCTCGGGATTCAAATTCCATGGCCGGATCAAGGCCTTGGCCGATGCCGCCCGTGAAGCGGGACTGGAGTTTTAAATGGCATATGCAGACGAAATCAAAGAAGAAGGCCTGGTCGAGAAGCTCGTCCAGGTCAACCGCGTAGCAAAGGTTGTGCAGGGTGGTCGTATTTTCGCCTTCACTGCGCTGACAGTCGTCGGTGATGGAAATGGCAAGATCGGATTTGGTCGTGGCAAAGCCCGTGAAGTGCCCGTGGCCATCCAGAAGGCCATGGAAGCTGCTCGACGAAACATGGTCCACGTGGATCTGAATGGTTCAACGATCTGGTATCCACTGACCGCCCGACATGGTGCGTCAAAGGTATTCATGCAACCGGCATCAGAAGGTACCGGCGTGATCGCAGGTGGCACAATGAGAGCGCTGTTCGAGGCTGCCGGAATTCACAACGTGCTTGCCAAGAGCTATGGCTCGACGAACCCCGTGAATGTCGTACGGGCGACGTTCAAAGCTCTGCAAAACATGCAGTCGCCAGAATCGATAGCCGCCAAACGTGGTCTGACTGTCGAAGAAATCAGTGCCTAGGAGCGGTTGGTACCAGATCGAAGTGATCGGGTCGAAGTACGCAAAACGGGCGAAACGGCTGAAACGAGCCAAGCGGGGAAGAGGCGATGAATAGTCCAGTAACGGGCAAAGTAAAAGTGACTCTGATCAAGAGCACGGCAGGTCGGTTGAAACGACATCAGGCTTGTGTTGCAGGGCTGGGGCTGCGCCGAATTGGCCATACCGTCGAAGTCGAAGATACCGCGGCAGTCCGCGGCATGATTGCGCGAGTGAATTACCTCGTAAAGGTCGAAGGAGAATAAGAGTGCGCCTCAACGATTTGCATCCCGCGCAAGGCAGCAAACGGCCAAAGCGCCGAGTCGGCCGAGGCTCTTCGTCGGGTTGGGGCAAAACCTCCACCCGTGGTACCAAGGGACAGAAGTCGCGCAAGAGCGGCCATGTTCGTCCAGGATTTGAAGGCGGCCAGTTGCCCCTGCAGAAGCGGTTGCCGAAATTTGGCTTTCGGACTGCGAAGGCGCTGGAAACTGCAGAAGTTCGTTTGGGTGAGCTGGCCAAGGTCGAAGGCGACGTCATATCCATTGATACGCTGAAGGCTGCCAACGTCGTGCGCAAGGACATGAAACGCGTCCGTATCATGCTCTCCGGTGCCATCACCCGGCCGGTCAAGATCCAGGGAGTTGTAGTCACCAAAGGCGCTCGCGCTGCAATCGAAGCTGCGGGCGGAGTGGTTGAAGCAGCTGTGGAAGCAGTTGCGGTTTGACAACCTACTGAACGGGAACAATAGCATCAATGGCTACTAACGCAGGACAATTGGCTGGCATGCAAGCGGGGCTCTCCGAGCTGCGCAGCCGCCTGCTGTTTGTGCTCATTGCCTTGCTTGTTTACCGGATTGGTACTCATATTCCAGTGCCGGGCATCAATCCGGAAAAACTGGCGCAGCTGTTTACCCAGAACCAGGGCGGAATCCTCGAACTTTTCAACATGTTCTCTGGCGGCGCCTGGGAGCGAATGAGTATTCTTGCGCTGGGCGTGATGCCGTACATAACCTCCAGCATCATCATGAACCTGCTGTCGATGATGCATCCGCCCTTGCAGCAATTGCGCAAAGAAGGCGAAGCAGGTCGACGCAAGATCACCCAGTACACCCGCTGGGGAACCCTGGCACTGGCTATTGTTCAGGGTATCTCCATGACCAGTACGCTTGCCGCGCAGGGTCTGGCCTTTGAACCCGGGCTCACCTTCTACGCGGTTTCGATCATTACGCTGGTCACCGGCGCGATGTTCATGATGTGGCTGGGCGAGCAGATTACCGAACGCGGTGTCGGCAATGGGATCAGTCTGCTGATCTTCTCTGGTATCGTCTCGGGCTTCCCGGCGGCAATTGGCCAGTCTTTTGAAGCTGCCCGCCAGGGTGACATCAACATTATCGCGTTGCTCGCCATTGGTGCTCTGGCCATCATCATCGTGGCTCTGGTGGTGTTTATCGAAAGGGGCCAGCGGCGGATCACGGTGAACTATGCCCGTCGCCAGCAGGGTCGTCGCGTTTATCAGAGTCAATCCAGCCATTTGCCATTCAAGGTCAATATGGCAGGTGTCATTCCGGCGATCTTTGCATCGAGCCTGCTCCTGGCGCCGGCATCGATGGCCCAGTGGTTTGGCGCGAGCCCGGGAATGGCCTGGCTCCAGGAAGTTGCGCTCGTCTTGTCGCCGGGACAACCTCTCTATATCCTGCTGTTTGCTGCCGGCATCATTTTCTTCAGTTTCTTTTATACCGCGATCATGATGGATCCCAAGGACATCGCGGGAAATCTGCAGCGACAGGGCGCCTATGTCCCGGGTATTCGACCGGGCCAGCAGACAGCGCGCTATATCGATGATGTCATTACACGACTGACCTGCTTTGGCGCACTCTACGTCACGCTGGTCTGCCTGTTACCGGAGTTCATGATTGTCGCGTTCAACATCACTTTCCAATTGGGTGGTACGGCGCTTTTGATTGTGGTGGTCGTGGCCATGGATTTCATGGCACAGATACAAAGTCATCTGATGTCTTCGCAATACGCGAAGCTCATGGAAAAGTCGAATTTACAGAATTATGGTCGAAAGCGTAGCTGACGACCCAAGCCTAACGGGCAGGAAACGGGGAACAGACATGAAAGTTCGTGCATCGGTAAAAAAGGTTTGCCGTAACTGCAAGATTGTTCGGCGCAACGGAGCGGTTCGTGTGATTTGCAGTGTCGAACCGCGACACAAACAACGGCAAGGTTGAAACATGGCTCGTATTGCGGGAATCAACGTACCGGATAACAAACACGCCGGCATTTCGCTGACTTACATCTATGGTATCGGTCGGACCACTGCGCTGCGCATCTGCGAAGCGGCAGGGATTGCGCCAAACGAAAAAATTGGCGACCTGGCCGAAGAGCGTCTGGATGCACTTCGTACCGAAATCACCAAGTTGACGGTGGAAGGTGATCTGCGTCGATCCATCAACATGAACATCAAGCGATTGATGGACCTTGGTTGTTACCGTGGGTTGCGTCATCGCCGCAATCTGCCGGTGCGAGGTCAGCGCACACGAACGAATGCACGAACTCGGAAAGGACCAACCCGTCCTATCCGCAAGTAATGAACCGGATTTGAAGAGCTATGGCTGAAAAGAAAAAAATCAAACGCGTCGTGACTGACGGAATAGCGCACGTACACGCGTCGTTCAACAACACGATTGTCACGATCAGCGATCGTCAGGGTAATGCGCTGACGTGGGCGACTTCAGGGGGGTCGGGATTCCGCGGCTCACGAAAGAGTACGCCTTTCGCGGCCCAGGTTGCTGCCGAAAAGGCATGCACGATTGCGCTGGAATTTGGCATGAAAAGTGTGGACGTGCGGGTCAAAGGACCAGGCCCCGGTCGTGAGTCTGCCGTTCGGGCGTTGAATGCCGCCGGACTGCGTATTAACAGCATTTCCGACATCACCCCCATTCCACACAACGGTTGCCGCCCGCCAAAGCGGCGTCGTGTATAAGGGTACGGAGTAAAACATGGCTCGTTACCTCGGTCCGAAACTAAAGCTTGCACGTCGTGAAGGCACTGACCTCTTTCTGAAGAGTGGTGTCCGACCGATCGACTCGAAGTGCAAGATCGAAGCTGTTCCAGGTCAGCACGGTGCTCGACGTGGTCGTTTGTCTGACTACGCGGTGCAGCTGCGTGAAAAGCAGAAAGTACGCCGTATCTATGGCTTGCTCGAGCGCCAGTTCCGCAACTATTACCAGAAGGCAGAACGCCAGAAGGGCAATACCGGAGCCAATCTGTTGATGTTGCTGGAGCGACGACTGGACAACGTTGTCTATCGTATGGGCTTCGGTTCAACGCGTGCCGAGTCACGACAACTGGTTTCTCATCGTTCGATCGTTGTGAATGGCGTGTCGGTGAACATTGCGTCTTACCAGGTACAGGACGGTGACACCGTAGCTGTAGCAACGCATGCCAAGCAGCAATTGCGCATTCAGGGCGCAATGCAATTGTCGGCTCAGAGGCCTTCCATTGAATGGCTGGACGTGAATTCTGCTGCCATGGAAGGAGTGTTCAAACGCCTTCCGGACAGGGAAGAGTTGCCCTCTGAAATCAACGAAAGCTTGATCGTGG
>Ga0163144_10025667_pt1 | contig 11497 bp, 8 predicted proteins | sample OliLak19BULKMAT1_FD_123175 | JGI IMG/M metagenome (GOLD analysis project Ga0163144, IMG submission 123175) | Freshwater microbial mat bacterial communities from Lake Vanda, McMurdo Dry Valleys, Antarctica - Oligotrophic Lake LV.19.BULKMAT1 | ecosystem: Environmental > Aquatic > Freshwater > Lake... | reverse complement strand
TTGGTGCGCCGGAGTGGACTCGAACCACTAACCTACAGATCCGTAGTCTGTTGCTCTATCCAATTGAGCTACCAGCGCAGGTGCCCGACGTAGGAGGGACGGACCTTAGGTAAGCAGGGTCGGTGGTCAAGGGTCATGGCGACGGTTCCTGACACGCGCCGGCACCCACGTCGCAAGGTTGAGCAGCGCCTCGGGTTGCTTCATCGACGCGCGGGGTAGGCTGCCGCCGCGATGGTCATCGTGATCGATAATTACGACAGTTTCACCTACAACCTGGTGCAGTACCTGTGGGAACTGGGCGCCCAGGTGACGGTCTATCGCAACGACGAGAAGACCGTCGCCGACGTGATGGGCGAGCGGCCCGACCGCATCGTGATCTCGCCCGGGCCGTGCACGCCGACCGAGGCTGGCATCAGCCTCGCCCTGATCACCGCCGCGGCAGCCCAGCGTGTGCCGCTGCTGGGGGTGTGCCTGGGGCACCAGGCGATCGGGCAGGCATTCGGCGGTGTCGTCGAGCGGGCCGAGCGGCTGATGCACGGCAAGACCAGTCGCATCCGCCATGACGGACGCGGCGTGTTCGCTGGGCTGCCGACTCCGTTCACCGCCACCCGCTACCACAGCCTGGTGGTCAACGATGCGCTTCCCGCCGGTCTCGAAGCGACGGCCTGGAGCGAGGATCGCAACGAGCTGATGGGCCTGCGCCACCGCGACCTGCCCATCCACGGCGTGCAGTTCCACCCCGAGAGCTTCCTCACCGAGCACGGCCATGCCCTGCTCAAGAATTTCCTCGAGGAGCAGCGATGAGCGACCCCGACGATGGCGGGCCGCGCGAGGTCTTGCCCGAGGACGCAGCCGTCCCCGTTGGCGATGGCGATGGCGATGCTGATGTCGGCGTCGCGGCCCCCGAGCCGACGGCCCTGACCACGGTCGAACTTCTGCCTGGTTTGCAGGTGCCGCTCGAAGGTCGGCAGGAGGAACTGCCGCTGGTCGAAACGTTGTCCGCCGCTGACGCCGCTGCGGCGCAGGAGGACGCCTCGATCACCGTCGCCGATCTGCCCGTGCTGGTGCCGGACGCCGCCGACCTGCCGCCGGGCGAGTTGCGCGCCGTGGTCGAGGGCCTGCTGTTCGTCGCCACCCGTCCCCTCTCCGTGGCGAAGCTGCAAGAGTGCCTGCCCGGGACGAGCGCGGACTATCTGCACGGCTTCCTCGCCGGTCTCGCTGAGCGCTACGACCACGAGAACCGCGGCTGGGAGCTGCGCCGCATCGCCGGTGGCTGGCAGCTGCTGACCAGGCGTACGGTGTATCCCTGGGTGCGGCAGCTCGAACGCCGCGAACTTCCGACCAAGCTGTCGAAGAGCGCGCTCGAGACCCTTGCCATCGTCGCCTACAAGCAGCCGATCACGCGCGGCGAGATCGAGGATATCCGCGGCGTGCAGTGCGGCCCGGTTCTGCGCCAGCTGATGGACCTCAAGCTGGTCATCGTCACTGGGCGCAGCGATTCGCTGCTTGGGCGGCCGCTGCTCTACGCGACCAGCGAACCGTTCCTGACCCGCTTCGGTCTGGGCGGCGTCGGTGATCTGCCGCGCAAGCACGAGTTCGGATGATGGGGTTCGCCCTGCGTGATCAGGGGCATTGCCTCGGCAACCCTGTTCGCCGCCTTTTCTTTTGCTGTCTTGGACTACAGACCACCGACCACGGACCTTTTCCATGACCCGCATCGGCTGGGCCATCCTCGCTCTGATCGCCGTCGCCCTCGGCTGGTACGTGCTGCGTCCCGAGCCGCCGAGCAAGACGGTGTGGGTGCATGTCTGGGAAGGGGCGCCGCCGCCGGCCTACCGCCTGCGCGCCAACGGCCTCGACCAACAGGTGGTGGGCAAGACGGTGACGCTCGCCGGTCACGTGCTGCCCCTCGCGGAAGAGGTCGCCAACGGGGTGTGGAACCAACTCACCGTGCTGTCGACCACCGCGGATCGCATCGTCACGGGGGTGCCCCAGGCTGACCTGGGTGCCTATGGCATCGACCCTGAAAACCGTCGCATCCAGGCGCCGGGCGTCGATCTCGGCTGGTCGCTCAAGGATGGCGAGGGCTACGTCCATGACTGGACGAGCGGCAAGCTGTACCTCGTGGGCGCCGATGCCGCCAGGCGCCTCGATCAGCTGCTGGGTCAGCGACTCGATGCGCAGTGGCTGATTCCAAATGCCGAGGCCGATGCCGCCGAGGTCGATGCGCTGCGTCTGCTGCAGCGTGGCCAACGCTGGCTGGCGGCGTATGCGCCGATGCGCCCTGATTTCCAGGTGCGCATGCGCGAGCTCGTGGAACGCATCGGCGCCCTGCGCATCAGCGATCTCTCCGCCAGCCTGCCCGCGGCGGCTCGGCTGGTCGGACGTGCGCGGCTGGAATATGCGACGGTCGCCGACGGCCTGCCCGCGGCGTACGAGGTCGGCCTGTTCGCCGACGGCGACGGTGGCTGGGCGCGCATCAACACCTGGCCACCGCTGCGTCTGTCTGGGGCGGTTCTCGATGGCTGGCTGAAAACATTGGCGGCGTTCCGTGAGGATCGACTCTTCAACATCGCCCCCGGCATGCTTGGCCTGGGTGTCGAGGAGGTCGCCGTCACCCGCGGGGGTCAGCCCTGGTTCCGCCTCACCAGCCGCAACGCGCAGGAGATGGACGACATCACCAGCAAGTGGGACGTGGTCTGGGAGGGCGGGCGCGAATACGCCGATCCCATCAGCGCAGTGCGCCTGGTCATGGCGTTCAATGGCCTCGCCGTCGATTTCACCCGGCTGCGCTTCCAGGCCGAGCCGGCGTGGCCGAATGCCATCGTCGTCCGCCTGCTCGGCAAAAGCATCGCGCCGCTGGTGCTCGAGATCGACGGTCGCGCGGTGCGCAGCCCGACCCACGTTGGCTGGGCGCGCACGCTACCGCCGCCGCTCGACGCGCTCACCCCCGACGTCTTCCTCGATACCCTCATCGCTGGCCGCGCGCCGGAACGGGTGCGCAAGGTGCAGCGGCGCCTGTTCGACAGCGAGCCCGCGCGCGACGAGGTGCTGGCGGCCGACGACCGCGGCGTGTGGAGCCGGACCTGGCCCGCGCCTGGTCCGGTCGACCAGGTCGCCGTGCAGCGCCTGACGCGGGCGATTGCCGTCGGTCGCGCCAAGCGCGCGCGGCTTGCTGGCCCTGCCGAACGCGCGCGCGCGGCGCAGCCGGCATTCGAGGTCGCCTTCCGCTTCGCCGCCAAACCAGCGGGCAAGGCCAACGACTACAACGATCTCGATGAAACCACCACCACCGACCTCGGCCTGTCGCTGTGGCGCGAGGGCGAGGTCTGGCGCGCCTTCGTCGCCGACTCGGGCGTGGTCTATGATCTCGCCGACGAGTTCGTCGACGTGTTGCGTCAGCCGCTCGACGAACTGCTTGTGCTGCCGTTGGTGCCGGCATTGGTCCAGCAGGTGACGCTGGCCGCCGGCGAGCGCAGCCTGACCGTGCGCCGGTCCGGCGACGATTGGCAGGTGAAAAGCGCCGATGGCGACACCGCCGCGAACGCGATCGAGGCGCGGCGCCTGCTGCGCGATCTCGCCGCGTTGGCCGCCCGGCGGCGCATGACCGGCGCCGCCCTCGATCCCGCCGACCTCGCCGGCACCGTCAGCATCGAGGTGCCGGGCATGGACCGCGAAGCGCCGGAGCGTCTGCTGATGCAGGTGGGGCGGCCAGGTGCCGCAGGCGTCGCGGCCGATGAGGTAGCCGTGTTCGTCGAATCGACGCGCGTCGGCGTGCTGGTGGCGGGACGGGCGGTGGTGCCGGCGGCCGCGGTGACCGGTTTCGCGCCAGACCTGGCACGATTCCGCGGCGACGCGCAGTAACCCGGTGTCCCTGCGCGCGACCATCGCCGCGGATCTTGCCGCGGCCGGGCTGGCGCCCCTGCACCGTCTCGGGCAGAACTTCATGATCGACGAGCATGCGCTGGCCAGACTGGTCGACGAGCTGCGCCTGGTCCCGGGCGAGCGCGTGGTCGAGGTCGGACCGGGAACCGGCGTGCTTACCGAACGCCTGCTGCTGGCCGGAGCGCGCGTGCTGGCGGTGGAGCTCGACCGTGGTCTCGCTGGCCTGCTCACCGCCAAGCTCGTGCCACGCGGGCTCGAACTGGTGCATGGCGATGCCCTGGCGTCGAAATCACGCCTGCACCCCGACATCGAACGCTTCGCCGGCGAGGGACCGTGGAAACTGGGCGCCAACCTGCCCTACGACATCGCGCTGCCGGTGCTGCTCGACGCGGCGGCGCTGCCCCGTCCACCGCTGCTGGCGGTGGTCACCGTCCAATGGGAAGCGGCGCAGCGGCTGTGCGCCAAGCCGGGTTCGGACGCCTGGGGCGCCTCGGCGGCGGTGCTGCAGGCGGCGGGCGTGCCGGTGATCGTGCGCCGGCTTGGGCCGGCCTCGTTCCATCCCCAGCCGCGCGTCGACAGCGCCATCCTGCGCTGGACGCCGTCGCGTCCGCTCCCGGACGGATTCGGGGTCTGGTGCCGCGCGGTTTTCGCCGCCCGGCGCAAGGTGCTGCCGCGCGCGCTGCGTGACGCAGGCCAGGAACGCGGGCCGGCCGACGCCGCGGTGGCGGCTTGCGGCCTCGACCCGTCGCGCAGGCTCGAGTCGCTCACTCCCGACGAGATGCTTGCTCTCCACGCTGCCCTGACGCCATGACCTCCGTCCTCATCCGCCTCGCCTGCCTGTTCCTGCTCGTTGCCGTCGCGGGTGCTGCCGAGGGCGCCACCAACGATGACGCGCCGGTGGCGGTGGTCGATGGCGAGACCATCACCCTGCGCCGGCTCGAAGACGACCTGCTCAAGCGCGAGGGGGCCGACATGGTCGAGCGGTTGCTGAGCGAGGCGTTGCCGCGCAGCGAATGGTCACGGCTCGCCGACGAGGATCCGGTGCTGGTCACGCCCAGCGGCCGGCTGACGCGCCGCGATCTGGTCGCCCAGCTGATGCCCGAGCACGGTGAGACGGTGATGGGTGAGATGCTCGACAGCGAACTGGTGCGCGCGGCACTGAGCAAGTCGGGGATCGCCCTCGACGATGCCCTCATCCGCGCCGAAGTTGCCCATCTCGAACACCGGCTCGGTGCGGCGCTCGGCGCGCGCGGACTGCCCAACATGGATCTCGACTCGTTCTTCCGCCAACAGAAGGGCATGGGTCTCGACGAGTACGTCCGTCAGCCCGGCTTCCGCTGGCTGGTGGCCGGGCTGCACGCCCTGGTGCGCGAAGAAGCTGCGAAGCAGATCGGGGACGCCGACCTGCGCGCCCAGTTCGCGCGCGATCCCGGGGCGTGGACGGTGGCCGAAGCCTGCGACTGCCAGGCGCTGTTCATTCCCTACCAGACCGCACCCGGCCCGGACGGGAAGCCGGTGGTGACCGAGGACGAACGGCGTCGCCTCGATGGCGTGGTCGACACGCTGCATCGGCAGATCGCGGCGGGGAAGACCGAATTCGGTATCGCCTTCCGCCTCTTCGCGCGCTCCTACGACGTCGATGCCGATGGCGAAGGGCGCATCGGCTGGATGCGCCGCGACGGCACCCGCGACAAGCGCGGCGCACGCGTGCTGGCCCCGGACGTCGTCACGGCAGTGTTCGCGGTGAAGGGGCCGTACCCGCTCCTGCTGCCGCCGATCGCACATGCCGCTGGCGTCGACGTGGTGCGCGTGCTCGGCTGGCGACCGTCGAGTCAGCCCGATTTCGCCGCGGTGCGCGGACGCCTGGTTGACCAGGCGATCGAGAGCACGCTCGAGCAACGCAAGCGCACCACCCTCGAGCGCCTGCGCGCCGAGGCCAAGCCGACGCGCGGAGCGGACGGCGGCGTCGTCGCCGATGGTTTCGCCCTCACCCGGCGCGCGCTCGAGGACGAGATCCTGGCCCGCGAGGGCGGCAAGGCCGCGATCGTCGCCGGAGTCAAGCTGATCGCCGCCATTGATTGGAGCCGCGTGGCGCCGGATGATGACGTGGTGGCGACCACCGGCTGGCGGCTGCCACGGCGCGGATTCGCCGCGCGCCTGCTTGGCGAACGGGGCGCGAAGGCGCGCGAAGATCTACTGACCCTGGTGCTGATCCGCCACCAGTTGGAGCGCGAGGGGATCGCGGTCGGTAACGGCGATGTCGAGGCCGAGATCCAGCGGCTCGAGCGCGCCTACCGCCGCAGTCCCGAATCCGCCAAACGCGACTTCCGCGCCTTCGTGCTTGAAAGCCACGGCGCGCCGCTCGAAGTGCTGCGCCAGGACCCTGCCTTCCGCCTCCTCGCCGGCACTGCCGTGCTGGTGCGTCGTCACGCTGGTCTCAGCGCCGACGAACTCGCCGCCTACCACGCCGCCAACCGCGAGCGCTATCGCCAGCCCGCCGCGGCCGATCTCGCCATCATCTACCTGCCCTACCGCGCGGCCACGCCCGGCGCCGCCCTCGCCGACAGCGACCGCCAGCGCGCGCGCGGTGCGGCGCGCGAACTGCACGCCGGGCTGTCGCGCCCGGGCACCGACTTCGCGCGCGCGTGGCGCGAATTCGGCAAGGTCCATGACCCCTATGCCCACGACGGTGGCGGGGTCGGTTGGATCGCGCGCGACGGCAGCCGCGACAATCAGGCGGCGCGCCGCATCCCCGACGAGGTCATGGCGGCGGCCTTCGCCGCCACCGGTCCCTTCCCGATGCTGCTGCCCCCGATCGCGCATGCGCAGGGGGTCGAGGTGGTCCTGGTCCGCGGCCGCCGAGAAGCGCGCGACCCGTCGCCCGCCGAATTGGCCGACCGCCTGGCCCGCGACTGCCTGGAGGGGAGTTGGGACGAGCGCCTGACCGCCTACATCGACACCCTGCGCCGTGCCGCGGTCATCGACTACCGCGAACTGGGGCCGTTGATCGAGGCCCGCCGCGGCCCCCCGCCCGTGCCGGCGCCGGCCACCCCGCAAGCCCCGCCCCCGGTCGGCGTCCCCACTCCGTAGACCCGCATCGGGCGGCGTCGGGATCACACACCGGCGAGGGGTCGTGGGCGGGACGGTTTACGGTCCGGCGCTCGCTTCACATCCTGCGGTGTCGCGAGGGACTTATGTCGATCGACATGAACAAGCTGCTTGAGATCTGCATGCAGCAGAACGCGTCCGACATCCACATCACCGTGGGTCGTCCGCCGAGCTTCCGCATCTCGGGCTCGGTCAAGAGCCTGAACGTGCCGGCGCTGACCGCCGACGATACCGCGGTGCTGATGAAGCAGATCACGCCCGAGCGTGGTCAGCAGGAGATCGCCGAGATCGGCTCGACTGACTTCGCCATCGGCTTCTTGGACAAGGCGCGCTTCCGCGTCAACGTCTTCAAGCAGAAGGGCCGGCTGGCGATGGTCCTGCGCCTGATCCCGTCGAAGATCCTGACCTTCGAACAGATCGGCTTGCCGCCTCACATCAAAGACCTCTGCACGCGGCCGCGCGGCCTGATCCTGGTCACCGGGCCGACCGGCTCGGGCAAATCGACCACCCTGGCGACGATGGTCGACTTCATTAACAGCGAGGAAGAGGGGCACATCATCACCCTCGAGGACCCGATCGAGTTCTACCACCAGCACAAGAAGTGCGTGGTCAACCAGCGCGAGATCCATGTCGACTGCCCGAGTTTCTCCGAAGGCCTGCGCCGTTCCCTGCGCGAGGACCCCGACGTCATCCTGGTCGGTGAAATGCGCGACCCCGAGACCACCGCTGCCGCGATCAGCGCGGCCGAGACCGGTCACCTCGTGTTCGGCACATTGCACACCACCGGCGCCGGCCGCACCGTGGATCGCATCATCGACCAGTTCCCGACCCAGCAGCAAGAGATGGTGCGCACCCAGCTCGCCGGCAATCTGATCGCGGTCATCTCGCAGGCGCTGGTGCCGAAGAAGGAAGGCAAGGGCCGCGCCGCCGCCTTCGAGATCATGATCATGAACCCGGCGATCTCGAATCTGATCCGCGAGAACAAGAGCTTCCGCATCGATTCCACTATCCAGACCAGCGCCAACCAGGGCATGATCCTGCTCGATGACTGGCTCTACAAGCAGTACATGTCGGGCATCATCGACTTCGCCAACATGATGAGTTACGCCAAGGACCAGGGCTACCTGCAGCGCAAGGTGCAAGAGGCCGGCGGCGGCCCGGCTGCCGCCGCCGGTTGATCTCGTGTTCCCGACCTCTCCCGTCCGACTGGTAAGGAACCCGACGTGCCCGTCATGAAATCAGCTAGCATCGATCCCAAGACCCTGCTCAAGAAACTCTTCGAGATGGAGGAGGTCGACAAAGATGTCGCGCAGGGCATCTATGCGAAGCATCGCAAGCAGGGGGTCGAGATCGTCCAGGCCTGCATCGACGGCGGCGTGCGCGAAGACGCTGTGCTGTACGCCATCGCCACCATGCTCGGCCTTGAGATGGTGCAGCTCGACGGCATCGACCTGCCCAAGGGACTGATCGACAAGGTGCCGCAGAACGTCGCCAGCTCCTACCGCATCATTCCGGTCGAGATGAAGGACGACGTGCTGGTCATCGCCACCGCCGACCCCGACAACCTCGCCGCGCTTGACGACCTCAAATTCATGCTCGGCGTGCGCCAGTTGCGCCCGGCGTTGACCTCCGAACACGCCATCGATGCGGCGCTGACCAAATATTATCCCGAGAAGGGCGACAACGAAGCGGCGATCCGCGACGCCTTGATGAAGAACTACAACGAGGACGCCGCAGTCGACCCCATGGGCGGGTCGATGGAGGTCTTCGACATCGGCCAACTGTCCGGACTGGATCTCGGCGCGGATGTCGGCGCGGCCGCCGAGTCGGCGCCGGTGCGCAAGCTGCTCAACCTGATCCTGCTCACGGCGGTCAAGGCCCAGGCCTCCGACATCCATTTCGAACCATTCGAGGCCACCTTCCAGGTCCGCAACCGCATCGACGGCGTACTGTACGAGATGCTGCCGGTGCCCAAGACCCTGGCCGCGCCGCTGGTCGCGCGCATCAAGGTCATGTCGCACCTCGACATCGCCGAGCGGCGCATGCCGCAGGACGGCAAGATTTCGGTGCGCATCGGCGATCGCGAGGTCGACCTGCGCGTCAGTACCCTGCCGACCATGTTCGGCGAGTCGGTCGTGATCCGCATCCTCGATCGCAACGTGGTCAACCTCGACCTCGACAAGATCGGCTTCCCCGACGACCTGCTGACCGAATTCAAACAGATCATCCAGATGCCCAATGGCATCGTCGTGGTGACCGGTCCCACCGGCTCGGGCAAGACGACCACCCTCTATTCGGCGCTCAGTTCGGTGAACGATGACTCGGTCAAGATCATCACCACCGAAGACCCGGTCGAGTACGAGATCAACGGCCTGATCCAGGTCCCGATCGACGATGAACTCGGCAAGACCTTCGCGATGTGCCTGCGCTCGATCCTGCGCCAGGATCCGGACATCCTGCTGGTCGGCGAGGTGCGTGACGCCGAGACCGCGCAGATCGCCATCCAGGCGTCGCTCACCGGCCACCTCGTCTTTACCACCTTGCACACCAACGATGCGCCGACCGCGGTCACCCGTCTGATCGACATGGGCATCGAGCCGTTCCTGCTTGCGGCGACGCTCGAGACCATCCTCGCCCAACGCCTCGTCCGCACCATCTGCATCAAATGCAAGACGCCGTACGAGCCGAACGAGGAAGAGCTGATCACGCTCGGCATCAAGAATCGCGACCTCGCCCATCAGCGTTTCTACTACGGCAAGGGCTGTGACCACTGCAAGAACACGGGTTACAAGGGACGTACGGCCATCTTCGAGCTGATGACGGTGACCGACACCATCCGCGAGTTGATCCTGGGCAAGGCCTCCTCCAATCAGGTCCGCATCGTCGCCCAGCGCAGCGGCATGCGCACCTTGCGCGATTCCGGCATCCAGAAGATCTTCGCCGGACTGACCACCATCGAAGAGGTGGTGCGCGAGACGATGGCGGCTGAGGAATGACGCGGGCGCAGTGTTCGCCGCTTTGTCAGGTTCCGGTTCCAGCCCCGTCCTCTCACTGATACGCCGCCTACGACGGATGGCCTAAGGCCCCTGTTTTCCACCTTCCGACCCAGCCCACCGCGCTACCGTCAGGCCAGATGCGGCCCGTGCATGGGCCACCGAGGAGCCGCCATGGCTGTATTTGCGTTCAAGGCCCACGACAAGCGTACCAACAAGGAGATCTCGGACTCGATCGAGGCCAGCTCTGAAATGGAGGCGATCGCCACCATCAAGAAGAAGGGATTCCTACCCATCGAGGTTCGCGAGGTCCGGGCCAAGAGCGGCAAAGCGGCAGCTGCCGGATCGAAGTCCCCGGGCATTGGCGGCGGACTTTTCGGCGGCGTGAAGATCAAGCAGATCACGGTCTTCACCCGCCAGCTGTCGACCCTGCAGGACGCCGGCCTGCCGATCGTGCAGTCGATGCAGATCCTGACCGACATGCAGCGTCCGGGCACCTTCAGGAACGCGCTCGGCAAGGTCACGGAAGAGATCCAGAGCGGTACCATGCTCTCGGACGCGATGAGCCGCTATCCGCGCATCTGGGACCGGCTGTACACCAACCTGGTGAAGGCCGGCGAGGCGGCAGGTGCGCTCGATGTCATCCTGCGCCGCCTGGCCGAATTCATGGAGAAGGCGCAGACCCTGAAGAAGAAGGTCATCGGCGCGATGATCTACCCGATCGCGGTGCTCAGCATCGCGACCATCATTCTCGCCTTCATCATGATCATGATCGTGCCCAAGTTTAAGCAGATCTTCGTCGATCTCGGCATCGCGCTGCCCGGTCTCACCGAGGCGCTGATCGGCTTCAGCAGCTTCATGGGCAGCTACTGGTGGCTGATGCTGCTGGCGCTGATCGGCGCCATCTTCGGTCTGAAGATGTTCGCCCGCACCGAGAAGGGTGCCGCCATCCTCGATCGCATCGTCCTGCGTATCCCGGTGCTGGGCATGATCATCAAGAAGGGCTCCGTCGCGCGCTTCACCCGCACCCTCGGCACCCTGGTCACCTCGGGGGTGGGCTTCCTTGATGCGCTCGACATCACCAAGTCGGCGACCCCGAACGTGGTCGTGCGCAACGCCATCCAGGCGGTGCGCGACTCGGTCAAGGAAGGCGAAACCGTCAACGAGCCACTGCGCCGCAGTGGCGTCTTCGACGACATGGTCGTCAACATGATCAAGGTCGGTGAAGAGACCGGCGAGCTCGACAAGATGCTGATCAAGATCGCCGACACCTACGACGAAGAGGTCGATTCGGCAGTCGGCGCGATGATGAGTCTGCTCGAACCGATGCTGATCATCTTCATGGGTGGCGCGGTTGGATTCATCGTCATCGCGCTGTTCCTGCCGCTGATCAAGATCATCGAGGGCATGTCCAATCAGACGTAGCTGGCTGGGGATCTGGGCACCCGCCCCGCGGACGCGGGGCGCTGCGCTGCTTGGGATCGGGCCACTCGCCCCGCAGACGCGGGGCG
>Ga0163144_10025666_pt1 | contig 11497 bp, 12 predicted proteins | sample OliLak19BULKMAT1_FD_123175 | JGI IMG/M metagenome (GOLD analysis project Ga0163144, IMG submission 123175) | Freshwater microbial mat bacterial communities from Lake Vanda, McMurdo Dry Valleys, Antarctica - Oligotrophic Lake LV.19.BULKMAT1 | ecosystem: Environmental > Aquatic > Freshwater >... | reverse complement strand
CCGACCACCTCACCGGTTTGCTCGGCGTAGTCGCGGATGGCTTCGGCCATGCACAATGCCACCGGCATCGATGAGTTGTTGGCCACCTTGCCCGTGCTGGTCTTGATGAAATCGGCTCCGGCAGCCATGGCAAGCATGGAGGCCTTTCGAATTTGATCGTAGGTACCAAGCTCGCCGGTTTCGAGGATGACCTTCATGTGCGCAGGTCCGCAGGCGGCCTTCTGCGTCTCGATCTCATTGAACACGTAGCGGTAGTCGCCGGAAAGAAAGGCACCGCGACTGATCACGATGTCGATCTCGTTCGCTCCGTCAGCGACAGCCTGTTCGATGTCGGCCGTACGAACCGCGAGCGAGGATTGGCCGCTCGGGAACGCTCCGGCCACACTGGCAACAAGAACCCCGGTTCCGGCGGTGTGCTTGACCGCCGCCGGCACCATCTGCGGGTAGACACACACGGCAGCCACCGACGGAATAGCCGCGTCGGTTGGCTCGGGTCGCACGGCTTTGCGACATAGCGCAGCAACTTTGCCCGGCGTATCCATGCCTTCCAGCGTCGTGAGATCGATGCACGAGATGGCCAGGTGGATGGCCGCACGCTTTGAGGTGGTTTTGATGGAGCGCGTTGTGAAGGTGCTTGCCCGTGCCTCGAGCCCAACTGCGTCGACCGGGGTCACGCGCAACGCGACGCCGCTGCGCGACCGAGGGGCGAAGACGGCCGCTACACCAGGTGTTTCGATTTCCGTGCTCACTTTGTCAAGTCTGCCCGCTCGCAGCGGCCGTGTCACCATTAGCTTGACGGGATGATGCCGCAGGAAATCATTCGTGCGAAGAGAGACGGCCATGTCCTTGCCGATGTCGACATCGCCGCGTTCATTTCCGGGGTGACCAACGAAACCGTCACCGAAGGCCAGGTGGCAGCATTCGCGATGGCCGTCTACTTCAACGGCATGAACATCGCCGAGCGAGTGGCGCTCACCACCGCCATGCGAGACAGCGGCACCGTGCTGCGTTGGGACGACCTGCCCGGCCCAATAGTCGACAAACACTCCACCGGTGGCGTCGGCGACACCGTCAGTCTGATGTTGGCTCCAATGATCGCCGCCTGCGGTGGCTACGTTCCCATGATCTCCGGGCGCGGCCTCGGACACACCGGCGGAACACACGACAAATTCGAGTCGATCCCCGGGTACACAGCCACGCCAACAATGGACCAGTTTCGAGCTGCTGTTCGCAAGGTGGGCTGTGCGGTGATCGGCTCGACACCCGACCTCGCGCCTGCCGACAAGCGCCTGTACGGCATCCGCGACGTCACGGCCACGGTCGACAGCATCGGGCTGATCACCGCCTCGATCTTGTCGAAGAAGCTTGCCGCCGGTCTGCAAGGACTGGCGATGGACGTGAAGTGTGGCAATGGCGCTTTCATGCCAACGCTGCCCAAAGCGCGCGAGCTTGCGCGCAGTATCGCCAAGGTGGCCACGGGCGCCGGGCTACCAACGACGGCTTTGATCACCGACATGGACCGACCGCTCGCCGACGCCGCAGGAAACGCGGTGGAGATGGCGTACGCGATCGACTACCTCACAGGCGTCCGCCGCGAGAAGCGGATGCACGAGGTGGTGATGGCGTTGTGTACCGAAATGCTGATCTTGGGCAAGTTGGCAACCTCACCCAAGGCTGCGCGAACGAAGTTGCAGGCGGCGCTCGATTCCGGAGCAGCAGCCGAAAGGTTTGGGCGCATGGTCGCGGCACTTGGAGGCCCAGCGAGTTTCATCGACGACCCGTGGAAGCACATGCAGCGAGCACCGTTACAGGTCGCGATCGCGCCGCAGCAGGCGGGTGCCGTCACAGCAATCGACACGCGCGCGGTCGGAATGGTCGTCGTCGCCCTCGGCGGCGGGCGCACTCGCCCGCAAGACCCCGTCGATCACGCCGTCGGCCTTACCTCGCTAGCGGGCATCGGCGAAGTCGTCGGCTCGGATCGCCCACTCGCAATTGTTCATGCCCAAACAAGCGCACAGGTCGCGCAAGCCACGGACCTGCTTCGCGCGGCCTACCGAGTCGGAGGGCGGGCAAAGCCACAGCGCGAAGCAGTCCTTGATCGCATCACTGTCTGATGGAAAGCCCTCTTGATGCACTGCTTCCGGCAGCGATGGCGGAAAAGGCAGAGCAAGTCGGGGTTACCAAAGCCAACCGCCTGCTCGGCGGCGTCGTGTTCTCACTGGGTCCAAGGGATCGCTGGGCTTAGGTCAGGCAGTCGCCAGCGCAGTCCTGGCCAACTGCCTCGTGTGCCTCGCAGTCTGGATGACGCTGTCGGCTCGCACTTTGGTCGACAAGGTCATCGTGATCGTGCCGCCCATCGCTGCGGTGCGCCAACGGGAGCGACCACATCAGCGTTGAAGGACATAGAGTCGGACAGATGACCGACCTGCAAACTCCAGCGCAAGCTGGCCGTTGGACCGCCCAATGGAAGGAGTTGTACGCCGAGGTAATCACCACCGGTCTGTGCACCGGATGCGCGGGTTGCGTGGTCACCTGTCCTCACGATGTGATCGGGTACGAGCACGAAGAGGGCAAGTACATCCCGTTTCACCTGGAACCCGAGTTCTTCCCCGACAACTGCGTGCATGGGATGAAGGGCTGCACCACTTGCACGCGCGCCTGCCCTCGCTTTCGTGCGTGGGAGCCAGCGGCCGATTTGCACCTCTTTGGTCGCGTGCGCCAACCCGACGAGATGGGCGGCATCTGGCGCCAACTACTGATGACGCGCGCCACGGACGAGACGCAACACAAGATGGGTCAAGACGGCGGATTCGTGACCGCGATGTTGAGCTGGTTGATGGACAACGACTACATCCAGGCGGCAATGGTGAGCGGCGTTGAGGAAGACGACGCGTGGAAGGCGAAACCCGTATTGGCGCGCAACAAGGCCGAGGTGCTCGCCACCGCCGGCAGTCGCTACACGTACTGCGCCAATCCGCTCGCGTTACGCGAAGCGAAGGAACAGGGCTTCGATCGCCTTGCGCTGGTCGGCATGGGGTGCCAAACCTCGTCACCGCCGATCATGTGGGATCGCAAGGCAGGAAAGGTGAGCAAGCCCTTCCTGTTCAACATCGGCCTGCTGTGCAGCAAGACATTCGACGACGCGATCTTCCCCGAGCTGTTCGAAGCGAAATATGGCCTGCACAAGCAGGACATGGCGAAGATGAACATCAAAGGCGTCTTTCAGATTTGGATGAAGGACGGTTCGTACCACGAGATCGACTTGAAAGAATGCCACCAGTGGACTCGTCAGGGTTGTAAGAGTTGCCCAGACTTTGCAGCCGAACACAGCGATATCGCTACCGGCGGCATCGGCAAGGACAACGACTGGACACTCACCATCGTGCGCACGGAACTCGGCGAAGAAGTGATCACCCGCATGATTGACGATGGCACCATCATCGCCCGCCCCGCGCAGGAGGATGAGGTGGCGATGAGATTGCTGCGCACGCTCAGCATCGTCAGCCGTCGCCGCTGGCCCGAGTGGGCCGACAAGGCACCAGCCGTTGGCGTGCCGCCACCGAAGAAGAAGGTCGTTGAGGCACCCGTCGTTGAGGCACCCGTCGTGGCGACATGACAACGTGAACGAGGCAACGGCAATGGATTACGGCGACTATTTACACCTCGACGAAGTGCTGCAGGCGCAACATCCGTTGTCGCCCGATCACAACGAGGTGTTGTTCATCATCCAGCACCAGACGAGCGAACTGTGGATGAAGTTGATGCTGCACGAGCTGCGCGCTGCGATTCGCAACGTCGCCGACGACCAACTGCAATCGGCTTTCAAGATGCTCAGCCGCGTCAGTCGCATCATGGAGCAACTGGTGCACGCATGGGATGTGTTGGCGACCATGACGCCGCCCGAGTATTCGGCGATCCGTTCGCACCTCGGCCACAGCAGCGGCTTCCAAAGCTGGCAGTACCGCTGCATCGAGTTCGCATGTGGCAACAAACAATCCGCGATGATAGACCAGCATCGGCACCGACCGAACCGTCTGGCCGAGGTTGAGAATGCGCTGAAGCAACCCTCGCTATACGACGAGTCGCTGCGCCTGTTAGGTCGGCGCGGCATCACAGTGCCGGTTGCAGTGACCCAACGCGACGTCACCGCGCCCTATGTCGCCGACCCTGGCGTCGAGGCCGCGTGGCTACAGGTGTATCGCAACCCGGAAGCGCACTGGGACCTGTACCAACTGGGCGAGGAGCTCGTGGATCTGGAAGACGCATTTCGTCTGTGGCGCTTTCGACATCTCACCACCGTGCAGCGCATCATCGGCTTCAAGACCGGCACTGGTGGAACTGCCGGCGTCAGCTACCTGCGCCAGGTACTTGATGTCGAGCTATTTCCCGAACTGTGGAGCATTCGCACCGCACTCTGAACTAGCTGTCCTAGGCACTAGCCGTGGCGGCGGCACTCTGTCAAACTTCGATTGTGAACCCTGCACTCATGCAACGGTTAGTCACGTTCAACATCTACTTCTTCGGCTTTCTCATCCTCGATCGCTTGAGCTTCTTCGGCGATCCGCCGTCGATAACAGAGTCGGGGGTGATGGCACTCATACTCGGCGCGGCGGTGACGGTGCTGCCACCGTTCTTGGCCGACTGGCTGCGTCGGCGAGCGTCAGAAGCTGGCCGAGACCGTCAGGGTCAACGTAAACGCATGCAACGCGACACGAACAAGACCGACCTCGGACTTTAGTTCCGACTCAGCGGTGTCTCGGCTTGCGACTCGGCAGCTGCGTGCCGTTAACCGGTGTGTTGCCTCGCCGTCGCGCCACTTCCGCCGCGAGACTGCGCCGCGCGCGGGCGGTGAGTGAAAGTGGCACCGGTTTTCCCGCCCGCACTGCGCGCCACCCAAGCAAGTACGTCGCCGCGGCAAACGCTCCGATCAGGCCAACCACGAGAAAGCCGATCTCGCCCGGCAACGTGAAGAACACCGACGGTAGACAGCCGAGCACCCACGCCAGTTGAAAGCGCGTCTCAAAGCGGGCGAACGCGCGCCCCTGGTTGGCGTCGGGTGCATCGCGTTGCACGATGGCGTCGAACGCCAAACGACCGGTCGCGGAACTGAAGTTGATCACGAACGCCAACAGGATGGCGGTAACGAGCCCGCCCGTCGTCGCGGCGAAGACACCGGCACAGGCGATAACACTGAGCGCGATGGTCAACATGACTTCTTCGCGGATCGACCGGCGCAGGGTGGGTGCAAGCAGATTGCCGATCATCGACCCCACAGTCGATGCGCCGGCGGCGAGCCCGAACTGAAGAAGGCCGTACTCCTCGCGTAACCAGAAGAACAGGTGGAACGTGAGGAAGCCAATCGTCGCGCGGATCAACGCCATCGCACCTGTGGCCAGCACAATCCCTGCCGAGCGCAACTCGCGTCGCTCCTCCCGGCGCGGCGGCGCGGCGGCCACCACGTCGCGCGGTAGCCGGTGCGCGGCAAAGGTAGCCATCACAAAGATGGCCGCGCCGACGCTTAGGGCTGCCGGCGCGCTCAGTTTGCCGATGCCGACCAGTGGACCGATCGCAAGCGCCCCGACGACACCAGAGATGAGGCTCAACTTCGAATTCGCCTCGACCAGCTCAGCCTCGCTCTTGACCACGCTCGGGACGAGCGCCGACTTTGAGACTGCATACGTCTTCTGCATCACCATCGCGCCAAAGATCAATGGATACAGCAACACATCGTCAACGTGGAAAGCCATCATCACGTACATCAGGGCTCGTACCAGCGAGGTGATCTTCATGACCATTCTTCGACCACCGGGAATGCGATCGACCGTTGGCCCAATCGCTGGTGCAACAACTGCGAACGGCGCGACCGAAACCAATAGATACAGCAGCACTCGATCGCGTTGCGCATCAGGGCTGAGGCTGAACAACACCGAACCAGCCAGCGCGCCGTACATCGCGGCGTCTCCCATCGCCATTAGCGCGTGCGTGCGTGCCAGGCGCCGGAACGGTGTTTGCGACTGCACCGGCTGATCGCGAGGTCGCCGACCGCCGCGGTACACCACGTCGGCTCGCACTCGCTCGCTGCTCACAGACGCATCGTAGGTGGCACCGACGACACGATCGCAGCGATCAGGCCCGCGAACGCTCGTATTTGTACCCCAACCCGCGAATGGTGGTGATGCGGGTGGGATTGGCAGGATCGGGCTCGACCTTGCTGCGCAGCCGCTTGACGTGCACGTCAAGGGTCTTGGTGTCCCCGACGTAGTCCGCACCCCATACCCGATCGATCAGCAGGTCGCGTGAAAGCACACGTCCGGCATTGGCGAGCAGAAGGTGCAGCAGCTCGAACTCTTTCAGCGGCAGCGAGACCTCGACGTCGTCGATGATCACCCGATGCTCCTCCGAGTCCAGGCTGACTTCGCCGACCGTCAGTGCTCCGACCGATGCATCAATGGTCGTGTTCACGGAAACGCCGCGCCGTCGCATCACTGCGTGCATGCGTGCTACCAACTCGCGCATTCGGTAGGGCTTGGTGATGTAGTCGTCGGCGCCAACTTCTAGGCCGACCACGGTATCGATCTCGGCCCCCTTGGCCGTCACCATGATGATCGGAACCTGGCTGCGCTTGCGCAATTGCCGGCACACGTCGAGACCGCTGATCTTGGGCAACATGACATCGAGCAACACCACATCGGGTTGCACGCTGTCGAAGCGAGCGAGCGCCTCGGCGCCATCGGTGGCGACCTCGACGCGGAAGCCCTCGCGTGTAAGGCCAACCATTAGCGCCTCCACGTAGCTCGATTCGTCTTCTACGACGAGAACTGTGTGTGCCATTTGAGTCGCCATGTCAGCTCCTGTCCGCTCGGGGTTCAACCGTCAATGGAATCCGCAGTGTGAAGGTTGACCCTTCGCCTTCTCGGGACGCGACCTTGACGTCTCCGCCATGGTTAGTCGCGACATGGCGAACAATCGCGAGTCCAAGCCCGGTACCACCCGTCTCGCGGCTCCGTGCACGATCGACGCGATAGAAGCGCTCGAAGATGCGATCGATATCACGCGCAGGAATGCCGATTCCAGAATCGGCAACCTCAATCTCGAATGACTGATCGACTACAGCAGCAGCTATCCGCACCTCGCCACCCACGTCGCTGTACTTGACCGCATTGTCGACCAGATTGCTGACCGCGGAAACCAGCTGCAAACCATCTGCCTCGAATGATTCTTGGGCAATCGAGCCGATGCACAGGTGCACTCCCAACGTTTCGGCCCGAAGTCGGTGCCGACCGACGGCCTCACCGACCACAGCGGCCAGATTGACCTCTTCGCGAACACCCTGTCCGTCGAGTTCGATACGCGAGAGCTCGAGGAGGTCGTCGATCGTGCCCGCAGCGCGATGTGCTTCTTCCATCATCTTGGTGGCCAAGTGTCGGTTGACGTCCAGATCGTCGCTGTCAGCGAGTGCTTCCGCGAGGACCGCTAGCGCGCCGACTGGCGTCCTCAACTCGTGGCTGATGTTCGATACGAAGTCGGTGCGGACCGCATCGACGCGCGCCCGATCGGTAAGGTCGTCGATCACGGCGAGCGCTCCACCACCGGCCAGAGGAACGCCGCGCACCAACAGCACCCGTTGCGGTGGCCCGAACAACGTGAGCTTCTGCTCGGCGGTTTCGCCTCTGCGTGCGCCAGCCAACAACCGCTCGACTCCTTCTTCCAACAAAACATCGCCGTGACCGCCGACTGCAGCTGCGCCGTTACGTAGTAGCAGTGATCCGTCGGCCGCGACCAGCACAAGTCCCGCCGGCACCGCCTCAAGCCCGCTGCGCAGCTGTGCCGCCTGTTCCTCAATGTTTTCTCGCGAAGACACTTCCTTGGCTAGCTCTCGGCGAAGGCTTTCGATCTCGCCCTTGCCAAACAGCGTCACGATCCTCCGGATGCCGGCGTGGTTGTTTCGGAAATGTCGTCGAGTTCGATATTCGGACGTGGAGCCCTCTTGTGATCGGGCACCCAGCCGGTGATGACGAATCGCACGCGCTCGGCGATGTTCACAGCGTGATCGCCAATGCGCTCATAGAAACGAGCCACCACCGCCAACTGCACAGCCACTTGCAGGTCGATGCGCCCTGCCGCGTGACTCTCGAAGATGGCTTGCACAAACTGCTTTTGCAACGCGTCGAGGTACGCGTCCATGTCGTCGAGCGCGGCGGCCATTGCGTCGTCGTTCTCGACGAATGCTTCGATAGTGGCGCTGTAGAGCTGCTGCGCTTGCTCGCTCATGCGACTGATAATGCCGCGCAGTTTCGGGTCGAGGTCGTGGCCGTAAATGCGGCGGGCTGCCTTACAAATGTTGGCGATCAGGTCGGCACTGCGCTCGACCTCGGCGATCATCTTCATCAAGGCCACGACTTGGCGCAGTTCGGTGGCAACAGGGGCCTGGAGCGCGAGAATGCGCAGGCACTGCTCTTCCAAGTCGACGCAACGCTGGTCGATCGCAGCATCGCCTTGGATGATGTACTCCGCGCCTTCGAGGTCGCTGTCGAGCAACACCGACGTGGCGCGCGGGACGAGTTCGACGACGAGCGCGGCAAGTCGGACAAGTTCTGAGCGAGCTTGTTCTAGGTCGCTGCGGTATGACTTGCGCAATTCGTTCATCAGCCGAACCTCCCGGAAACGTATGCCTCGGTGCGGTCATCGCTAGGTGTGGAGAACATCGTTGCCGTCGGCGCGAACTCGACAAGCACACCGGTGCGGCGATCGCTCTCCGTGTTCACTTCCGTCGTGAAGAATGCCGTTCGATCGCTAACTCGGGCAGCCTGCTGCATGTTGTGCGTGACGATAATGATCGTGTATTCGCTCTTGATCTCCTGCATGAGGTCTTCGATGCGAGCGGTTGCGATGGGGTCGAGAGACGAGCATGGCTCGTCCATCAGCAGCACCTCGGGTTCGACTGCGATTGCGCGAGCAATACAGAGACGTTGCTGCTGGCCGCCAGAGAGGCTGAGCCCGCTGGCCTTGACGCGATCTTTGACTTCGTCCCACAGTGCGGCACCGCGCAGGGACTTCTCGACGGCATCGTCGAGCTCGCCCTTACGCTTGACGCCAGCGAGACGGGGGCCGTACGCGACATTGTCGTAGATGCTCTTCGGAAACGGATTGGGCTTCTGAAACACCATGCCGATACGGCGGCGTACTTCGACGGCGTTCACCTGCGAGTCGTACAGGTCGACTCCGTGAAAGCGAACCTCCCCCTCGACGCGGGCAGAGGGGATGAGATCATTCATTCTGTTGAAACAGCGCAGCACTGTTGACTTGCCGCACCCTGAGGGACCAATGAACGCAGTGATCTCGTTGCGCAGGATCGACAGACTGACCTCGCGAACGGCACGAAAGGCGCCGTAATACACGGCGAGATCCCTCGTCGAGAACACCGCAGCTTCACTCATCGCGACTGGTTCGGTTGAAGCTTCTGAAGTGACTTCCACTTTGGTCATGATATCTAGAGCCCCATTCACCCTTGCCGCCTCTTTTCGAACCGGTTGCGCAGCAGGATTGCTGCACCGTTTAACAACAACACCATCGCTAGCAACACCACGATCGCCGCGGCGTTGAGATCTTCGAATGTGAGGCCAGTGATCTTGCCGGGCTTATTTACCTCGTTGGCCCACCCGTAGATCACGATCGGCATCGCGGTGAACTTGCCCTGCAACTGATCAACCATGCTCTCCCCGGGAAGGCTGGCAAGGCGGCCGGTGATAGCGCCGATCAACAACAATGGAGCGGCCTCGCCGAGCGCGCGGGCAACCGCCAGCATCGTGCCGGTGAGAATGCCGGGGGCGGCATACGGCAACACGTGGTCGCGGGTGACTTCCCACTGCGTTGCGCCGACACCGAACCCAGCTTCACGCAGCCCGGAAGGAACGGCGCGTACGGACTCGGCAGTCGTGATGATGATGATCGGCAACACCAGAATGGCGAGCGTGATGCCAGCGGCGATGACACTGCGCCCTCCCGTGAGCCAGCTGAGGCCTTTCACGAACACAACCAAGCCAAGGATTCCGTAGACCACACTCGGTACACCGGCGAGGTTGCGAATGTTCAGCTCAATGAAGCGTGTCAACCGATTCGACTTGGCGTACTCCTCGAGATACACGCCAGCAAAGATTCCGATCGGGAATGCCAGCACAACGACGAAGCCAGCGATCATCAACGATCCCCAGATCCCTTGACTGACACCAGCCTTATCGGGACTCGACGCGAGATCGCTCGTCAGAAAGCCGGTGCTGCGCTTGTCGAAGACGGGGATCGCACTCGCAATCACGTCCCACATCAACACTGTCAGCACGAAGAGCGCTGAGAGCAGGCACAGCAGCAAGGCGCCAGCGAAGATATAGCCACGAACGTCGCGCTTCGACTCGGTGAGCGCCGCGCGTACCGAGGTAGTCGTCGAGGCAGCGATTGCAGCGGTGATGGCCATGTTTCCTCGAGGGTGCCCTAGTACGCATTCCGAAGTTTGCGGACGACACGACCAGCAATTATGTTGAGTACCAATGTCATAAGGAACAACAGCGCCCCGACGAGGAACAGGCTCTGAAAGGCAAGAGAGCTGCCCGTGACCTGATCGCTGCCGACTGCGAGCTGCGCCATCGCCGAGGTCATCGGCAGACCAGGATCACGCGGGTCGATTGTTCGTGGCGACTGGCCGAGCCGGCCGGAAGCGAGCGCGGCAATCATCGTTTCGCCGATCGCGCGTGAGATCGAAATCAACAGCGCAGCGATAATGCCCGACACGGCTGCTGGCAGCACGACCTTGACGACCGTCGCGCTCTTGCGCGCACCTAAACCGGTGCTGGCTTCACGAAGCGAGGACGGGACGGAACGAAGAGCGTCCTCCGATACCGACGCCATCAGTGGGGTGACCAGCACCCCGATCGCGACGCCGGTGACCAGCAAGCTGGTGTTCTGAGTCGTGTCGAACAGTGGCTTGATCAGATCTGGGCCGAGAACTCGCAACGCGAAGAACCCAAAGACAACGCTTGGTATGCCAGCGAGCACTTCCAGGATTGGCTTCAGGACGCGTCGCGCTCGCGGCGACGCATATTCGCTGAGATAGCCGGCGGCACCAAGACCTAGTGGTGCGGCAACGACAATCGAGACCATTGACACAATCAGCGTGCCATACACGATCGTCGGAATGTCGAAGCGGCTGTTACGCGGATACCAACCGGGCGCTTTGCCCGAGTCGATGAGAGCACCGATGCCCGCCTCGTCAATCAGACCGGAGAGAAACGTCCAGGCTTCGGTGAACAGCGTGTACACGATCAGCGCGCTGATCACGATCGACAACGCAGCTGCGACGAACAGCAAGGAACGCATGAAGCGTTCCTTGCGCATTCGCCGAGGGTTGCCACGCAGATCGCTGACAAGAAGTGTTGCTGATGTGGAACTCATCGTGTGATCAAGATTCCCCTGCGATGGGACCGGGCGGACGGCCCGGTCCCATCAT
>Ga0163144_10025664_pt1 | contig 11498 bp, 12 predicted proteins | sample OliLak19BULKMAT1_FD_123175 | JGI IMG/M metagenome (GOLD analysis project Ga0163144, IMG submission 123175) | Freshwater microbial mat bacterial communities from Lake Vanda, McMurdo Dry Valleys, Antarctica - Oligotrophic Lake LV.19.BULKMAT1 | ecosystem: Environmental > Aquatic > Freshwater >... | reverse complement strand
TCGCCTTCTGCTCGGATTTCGACTACAAGCAAATGGAACGGATCACTCGGTACATCACCACCATGGAGCGGAGCTATCTGCGGGCGATCAAAGCACTGAATCACTCCCAGGAAAAACGGCGCACCTTGCCGAAGCCCGCCGAAATCGTGCCAGTGGCCGAAGTAGCCTCACCGGAAAAAGCGGCCGCGGCCACCTCTCCCATTCAGCATCCGTTCGATCAGCCCGTCGCCTTTGGCTTCGAATCGCAAAACCAAGCGCCGTCCTTCGTCCCGCGCTGCTGACCTTGGCTTCGAATCGCAAAACACCGCTGCCTGCGAACCGTATTTCGATCTTTGACTCTCGCGCCGCACAACCGGTGCGTCCGGAGTCCATTAACTCTTGCCCTTAACTGATCCTGGATTGAAATGAAGACTCCTGAACTCCTCGATAGAATTGCCGCGTCCACCGGCTGTCCGCCCGCGGTGGCCGCCGACCAACTCGATCAATTGGTCACCTCCTTCATCGCCAAACTGCGGCGCGGAAAACGGATCAAAATACCCGGTCTGGGCACCATTAGGCCCATCAAGGAGGATGCAAAATGAACGAGACCCCCGAGACCACTGGTACCAACACCGGGGCTGACGACGTCGTCGAAGTGCTCCGGCAGTGCCTCGCCGAAGGCCTCAGTATCGATATCGAATCCGTCGGCACTTTCCGAACCGATGCCCAGGGTCACATTCGCTTCGTGGCCGCCCGCGGCAAAAGGGTCTTTCTCGCCTATGCCATCGAAGACGTAGCCCAAGTCGAAGCACTCTACGAACTCCTTGAGAAAGCGGGGTTCCACCCCTGGATGGATCGCAAAAAGCTCCTCCCCGGCCAAAACTGGCCCCGGGCCATCGACCGCGCCATCAGCGTCACCGACTACTTTGTACCCTGCTTCTCCCGCCGGGCTCTCGAACGGGCCGGCCGGTTTCACGCCGAACTGCGCTATGCGCTCGAACGGGCCCAGGAATGGCCCCTCGAAAAGACGTTTGTCGTCCCCCTCCGACTCGATGATTGCCGTCTGCCCCGTCAAATCACGACGCAATTGCAGTACATCGATCTGTTCCCCAACCCAGCGGCTGGCATCGAGCGGCTCATCGCCGCGTTGGGAGCTACGAACCCAACTTCCTCTTGATCTCGGCGGCGTTCTTCGCCTCGGGCTCCAGCTCCAAATACTTGGCGAAAGCCTCGCGCGCGCCCTTTTTGTCCTTGCCGCGCTCAAGGCACTCGCCCAAGCGAAGCCAAGCTTCCGGCAGCCCCGGGTTCCACCGCGTCGCCTCGCGAAAACGCATCGTCGCGGCCTTCCAACTGCTCTTCTTGGCGTAGAACAGCCCAATCTTCAGCTCTTTCTCCGCCTGAATGGGGTTGAAAGCGTACTCCCGGTTCGGCGACAAACTCACGTCCTCTTCGGGCGGCTCCGGCTGCTGCTGTGCTGGCGGAACAGCCTGCGCCCCCAGAGTCGCCGAAAAAATAAAGGTCACCCAAAGTACCCGTGCCACAATCACAGTATAGCGCCCGATACCCAATGAACCTCCGCGAGAAAGTCTCCCAACTCCCCCTTCTCCCCGGCGTCTATCTCTACAAGAACGCCTTCGGCGAGATAATTTACGTCGGCAAAGCCAAAAACCTCCGCGCCCGCGTCCGCAACTACTTCTCCGACGACCGCCTGAGCGAAGCCAAAACCGGAACCCTCATCTCCGAGGCCGCCGACCTCGATTACATCGTCGTCGAAAACGAAAAAGAAGCCCTCGCCCTCGAAAACAACTTCATCAAGCAGCACCAACCCCGCTTCAACGTCCTCCTCAAAGACGACAAAACCTACCCCTACATCAAACTAACCAACGAACGCGTCCCCCGCGTCTTCGTTACCCGCCGCCTCCGCAAAGACGGCGCCTCCTACTTCGGACCCTACTTCCCCGGCAACCTCGCCTACCGCCTCACCGACTTCATCCACCGCCAGTTCAAAATCCCCTCCTGCAAAATCGACTTCAACCGCAAGCACACCCACCCCTGCCTCCAGTTCCACATCCGCCGCTGCCTCGGCCCCTGCGTCGAAGGCCTCGTCTCTGCCCCCGAATACGCCGAAGCCGTCCGCCAAACCCGCCTCTTCCTCGAAGGCCGCCTCAAAGACCTCGAATCCCACATCCGCGAACAGATCGCCGAAGCCGCCGCCGAACTCAACTTCGAACGCGCCGCCCGCCTCCGCGACACCCTCATCACCATCGACGAAATGTCCCATACCCAGAAGATGGCCACCGCCTCCGGCGACGACATCGACATCTTCGCCTACTACGCCGAGCCCCCCCTCATCGCCGTCAACCTCTTCCACGTCCGCAACGGCCGCATCGTCGACCGCCGCGAGTTCTACTGGGAAGACCGCTTCGATTTCGAAGGCCCCGACTTCATGGCCGCCCTCATCAAGCAGGTCTACCTTGACCAGGCCTACGTCCCCGCCGTCGTCCACGTCCCCGACGACTTCGAAGACCGCGAAGCCCTCGCCGATCTCCTTACCGAAAAACGCGGCCGCCGCGTCGAAATCCGTACCCCCCAACGCGGCGAGCGCAAAGCCCTCCTCGACCTCGCCGAAACCAACGCCAAACACTGCTTCGAAGCCCGCTTCCGCATTCTCAAACCCACCGTCGACTCCGTCGCCACCGCCCTCGAAGACGCGCTCAATCTACCCGCCCCCCCCAGCCGCATCGAGTGCTTCGACATCTCCCACATCTCCGGGACCGACAAGGTCGCCTCCATGGTCGTCTGGGAAGACGGCAAAATGAAGAAGGCCGACTACCGCAAGTTCATCATCAAAACCGTCGTCGGCAACGACGACTTCGCCTCCATGCGGGAGGTCGTCTCCCGCCGCTACTCCCGCCTCAAAGAAGAGGGCACCCCCTTCCCCAGCGTCGTCCTCATTGATGGTGGCCTCGGCCAACTCCATGCCGCCGCTGAAGCCCTCCAAGCCCTCGGCGTCACCGACCAGACCATCGCCTCCATCGCCAAACGCGAAGAGATCATCTACGTCTACGGCCAGGAAGACGAACCCGTCAAACTGGACCGTCACAACCCCGTCCTCCACGTCATCCAAACCATCCGCGACGAAGCCCACCGCTTCGCCGTCACCTTCCATCGCACCCGTCGCAACATCACCCGTATGCGCTCGGAACTCCTCGATGTCCCCGGCGTCGGGGAACGCACCGTCGCCAAACTACTCCAAACCCTCGGCAGCCTCGAAGCCGTCCAGCTCGCCAGCGAATCCGCCCTCTCCCAAGAGGTCGGCCCCGCCGCCGCCAAGAAGATCTTTGCCCACTTCCATGAACAAATCAACAATCACCCACCCGCTCCTCGCTGACCGCTGGAGCCCTCTCGCCTTCTCTTCCGAGCCCATCTCTCCCGATGTCCTCGCCCGCCTGATGGACGCCGCCCGCTGGGCGCCATCCTGCTTCAATGAGCAGCCCTGGCGATTCATCTATGCCACCATCGACAACCCCGAGGCGCACGCTAAACTCCTCAGTTGCCTCGTCCCCGGCAACCAGAGTTGGGCCGCCGCCGCCCCCTTCCTCGCCATCTCCGTCGCCTGCGACACCTTCAAGGGCAACGGAAAACCCAACTCCTACGCCTGGTATGACACCGGCCAAGCCACCATGGCCCTCGTCATCGAAGCCATGCACCACAATATCTATGCCCACCAGATGGGCGGCATCCTCCCGGACCGGGTCCGCGAACTCTACGCCATTCCGGCAGGCTTTACCCCCGTCGCCGGCCTCGCCCTCGGCCACTATGGTGACCGCGCCCAACTCCCCGAAGCCCAGCAAGCCCGCGAATCCGGCCCCCGCAATCGCCGCCCGGCCGACGAGACGTTCTTCCTGAATCGCGGCTTCTAATAGCCCCGCGCCAACCGGTCCGCCAACAAGGGAGGCAACCCTGCCTCCCGGATCTTCCGCTGCGTCGTCTCTAACTCGTAAGGGAAACGCAGCAACTGCACAGCCGCCAACTCACTGTCATAAATCGCGCAGCCCACCCGCCAGTCCCCATCCCGCGGTTGCCCCGCCGATCCTGGATTCACCAGATACCGGTAACCCGCTGCCAACTCAAACGCATACTCGTTCTCGTCCGGAAACGGCGGGCCAATCACCACCGTCTTCCGCTGGTGCAATTGAAAGCCGCCCTGCAAATGCGTATGGCCGAAGAACGTCAGGTCCACCGTCGCCGCTTCCATCGCCAGCCTTACCTCCGGCCCCTCAATCACGTACTCGTCTTCGTCCCGGGGCGAACCGTGTACCACCGAGTACCCGTCCACCATCACCGGCCCCCGCGGCAACGCCTTCACCCACGCCAGGTTCCCTGGCGTCAAAGCATTCATCGTCCAAATCGCCGCCCGCTTCGCCAGCGGGTTGAAGTCCTCCATCGAGTCCAATCCCGCCGCTACTTTGTCGTGGTTCCCCCGAATCACCACCGCGGCATGAGAGCGCACCCACTCCACCACCGCGTTCGGATCCGCGCCATAGCCCACCAGGTCGCCGCAGCAGATCACCCGGTCATACTGGCCCGCCGTACCGGCCAATACGGCCGTCAGGCCTTCCCAATTCGCATGAATGTCACTGATTATGAGGTCGCGCACAGTTTGATTAACGTCACTTCGGGCGGTGCTCCAATGCGCGCCGGCACGCCAACCGTGCCAATCCCTCGCGTCACATACAAGTTCGACTCGCCCTCTTTATAATGCCCATAAACGTAAGGCGTAAAGAAGCGGGCAAAGTTGACATGCTGATGCAGATACTCCACCGTCACCTGTCCCCCATGCGTATGCCCTGCCAACATCACGTCCCAACCCTGCTTCGCCGCCACCCCGAACACGTCAGGATTGTGCGAAAGCAGCAGGTTCAAAGCCCCATCCCGCCGCATTCCCGCCGCCCCTGGCAAATACGTCCCGTGCATTTTCTGGTAGTCCACTCCGGCCAAATTGAGCCGCGCCGCCCCAAACCGCAACTCTCGCTGTTCGCCCCTCAAAAACTGGATCTGCCGTCGCGCCCCCTCCCGCGCGACATACTCCTCGCACTCGGCATAAATCTCATGATTCCCCATACAGCCCCACACGCCGCTCTCGGCTCGCAGCCGTCCCAACTCCTCCAGGCACTCATCGAGCGGATCGCCGTCCCGCGTGATCAGGTCGCCCGTCACCATCGTCAAATGAGGTCGAAACTCGTTCGCCATCCCCACCGCCGCCGCCAACTCGCGCCGCGCCAAAAACGGACCATAGTGCACATCGCTCAACTGCGCAATCCGTAATCCGTCCAGGTCCTTGGCCAGCCCGCGCACCGGCAAGTTCACCTCCACCGGCCGCAAATCGCGTCGCCCCACGATAATCCCAAACCCCGTAATCGCCGCCGGCGCCGCCACCACCGCCGTCTGCGCCGCCCGCAAGACCATCCGCCGGCCCGGGTCATAGGCCGGCGGAACCCGTCGCACAAACGCCAGCGCGATCAACATGCCGCACGTGCAAATCGCCCAGGAAATCGCCGCCCCCCGCGCCCAGAAAAACCACGCCCCACCCGGCAAAAAACGCCACGCCCAATGCATCTCCAGCAGCATCCCCAGCGCCCCGAACGCCCCGCTGATTCCCAACATCCAGCCGACAAAACGAGAACCCTTCCCCGACCAGCGCCACGCCTGCCAATGGCAAAGCAGCACGATCACAATCGCCAAGTACTCCGGCAGGTTTTTAGTCAAAGTCCCCAAAACTCCATCTTACTGCGCCGGAACCACCCGGCATTGATACAATTTCGAGTACCTATGAAACTTCTGATGTTTGCGCGTCCCGGTGGTCAACCTGAGCCGGGTGTCTCTGATGGGTCCACCATCACCGCCCTCTCCGGCACCGGCTACGCGGACCTCCATGCCCTCATCGCGGATCCCGCCGGGCCAGCCAAAGCGGCCGCCTACGCCGCTACCGCCACCGATCACGTCGCCGAGTCCGCCGTCAAGATCCTCGCCCCGCTCACCCGCCCCGAGAAGATCCTCTGCGTCGGCCTCAACTATCGGGACCACGCCATCGAATCGAACATGGCCATCCCCACCGTTCCTACGATTTTTTCGAAGTTCAACAACTGCATCATCGGCCCCGGCGACGAAATCGTCCTCCCGAAAGTAGCCCAAACCCCGGACTACGAAGCCGAGTTTGCCGTCGTCATCGGCAAGCCCGGGAAGAACATCGCCGAAGCCGATTGGGCCGACCACGTCTTCGGTTATATGAACCTCCACGACGTCTCTGCCCGCGACCTCCAACTCGCCACCTCCCAGTGGCTCATGGGCAAAAGCATCGATACGTTCTGCCCCATCGGACCGTACATCGTGACGAAGGACGAAATCGCCGATCCCCATTCCCTGCCGATCAAGGCCACCATCAGCGGCGAAGTCCTGCAGGATTCCAACACCAGCGAACTCATCTTCAAGCTGCCAGAGCTCCTCAGCTACATTTCGCAGGTCATGACGCTGAAGTCCGGCGACATCATCACCACCGGAACCCCGGCCGGCGTCGGCTTCGCGCGGAAGCCCCAGCGCCTGCTCAAAGCGGGCGATGATTGCATCATCGAAGTGCAGGGGTTGGGCCAACTGCGCAATCCTGTAGTCAGTGAAGCGTAATCTCTGTTCTCTGCTCCTCTGCGCGAGCCCCCTGCTCGCGCAGAGCCTCCTGATTCAAAACGCCACCCTCATCGACGGCACCGGCGCTCCTCCCCGCCTCGCCGATGTCCTTATCTCGAATGGTCGCATCGTCGCCGTCGGCCTGAATCTCCCCGCTCCGAACTCCACTAGTCTCGACGCCCGCGGCAAAACCCTCGTCCCCGGCCTCTTCGATCTCCATACCCACGTCCAATCGGCCTCCGTCGGCGGCTCTGGCCAGGATTGGGGCAAAAACCTCAAAGCCTATCTCCTCAGCGGCGTCACGTCCGTCGCCGACTTCGGCACCTACGGCGAAACCTTCGCTTCCGTCCGACGGCTCACCGCCTCCGGCGCTTGGCCCGCGCCCCGTCTCCACCTCGCCAGCCGCATCACCTCTCCCGGTGGTCACGGTCTCGAAATCGGCCGCGGCGAAATCTTCACCCAGGAAGTCCTTACCGCCCGCGAAGGCCGCGCCGCCGTCCGCCGCGCGCTCGTTTACAAGCCCGACGTCATTAAGGTCTTTTCCGATGGCTGGCGCTACGGCACCGCCGCCGACCTCACCAGCATGGAAGAGGGCACCCTTCGCGCCATCGTCGAAGAAGCCCACAAATCGGGCCTCCCCGTGCTCACCCACACCGTCACCGTGGACAAAGGCAAACTGGCCGCCCTCGCCGGCGTCGACGCCATCATGCACGGCATGCAAGACCGGCCATTCGACGAAGACCTAATCGCCAAGATGAAATCCGGAAAGACCGCCTACGGCCCCACCTCCGCCGTCTATGAGCCGCGCGTGCCTACCCTCGACGCCCTCCTCGAAAAGGTACTCGACCCCGCCTCTCTCCTGTCCTTCAAAGGCCGTCCCGCCTTCGTCAAGCCCTCCGCCCAACGCGTCCGCAAATATCAGTTCCTCGAGAGCAACACGATGGCCCTCTTCGCCGCCGGCATCCCGATCGTCACCGGCACCGACGCCGGCATCACCGGCACCCACCACGGCTGGGCCACGCTGCGCGAAATCACTCTGCTTGCCCAGTCCGGACTCCCGCCCGTCGAAGCCATCAAAGCCGCTACCCTCAACGCCGCCCGCGTCCTCCGCGTCGACAAGGATCGCGGCTCCATCGAAGCCGGAAAACTCGCCGACCTCGTTCTGATCGACGGCGCGCCCCATCAGAACATCGCCGATATCAACAAGATCCACCGCGTCTGGCTCGGCGGCGTCGAGCAAAACCTCCCCGCTCTCGCGCAAGCCATCGCCGTAGCGGGCCCGACCCCACTGCCCGCCCTTCCCGCTCCCGCCCTGCTTGACGACTTCGACCGCATTGACGGGCGCAGCCGACTCGACTCCCGCTGGATCAACACTTACGAAGGCGGCCCCGATCTCTCCCGCGCCCTCTTCCAGCGCATCGCCCGCGGCTCCGGCAACTACGCCCTCGCCATCCAGGCGCAAATGTCGGAATCCTCCAAGCCCCGCGTCCAGATGACGCTCCCCCTGCGCCCCGGAGGCATCGAACCCATGGATTTCACCGGGTGGAAGGTCCTCGAATTCGAAGCTCGCGGCGACGGTCTCGCCTACGACCTCCTGTTGCCCACCCGCACCAAGCGCGAGGCGAAAGCCGCCCCATTTACCCCCGGCCCCGGCTGGAAGAGGTTCAAAATCCCTCTGACTGAACTCGGCTGCCCCTGTCCCGATGCCACCGCCCTTACCTTCGAGCTTGCCCGGCCCGCCGGCGTCCGCACCTGGCTCGAACTCGATAACATCCGCCTTAGCCGCTAAGCTTTAAGTTAAGCTAAAATTTAATAAGTACATCGGCCCCTCCCGAGCATCTTCGATGGGAGACTATGCGCTTTTTTCTGATCTGTTCGCTCGCCCTGCCCCTCGCTGCGCAGGACACAACTGGAGTTGGGGGCCTCCTTGGCTCCGTCACCAATTCTCAGGGCCAACCGGCCCCTCAAATTAAGGTTTGCGTGGTTGATTCCACCCGCTGCACTACCTCCGATGACCGCGGACTCTTCCGCTTTCCCGATCTCCGCGCCGGCGACTATCAGCTCGATATCACCGCCGACGGCCAAGCCGCCATTCGTAGCTCTGTCGTCACCGTCCGCGCCGGACTGGAGGGCAAAGTGGAAGTCGTCCTGCCCGCCCTCGGCATCGTTCAGCAGACGCTCACCGTCACTGAGTCCGTCTTCGTCGCCCCCGAAGAGATCAAGAGCTCCAGTTACATCATTCAATCCGAAGAGCTCTTCAAAGCCGCCGGTGCCCGCCAGGACATCTCCCGCTACGTTCAGCTTCTCCCTGGGGTCGCCATCGGGGCCGCCGACTTCCGCAACGACATCATCGTCCGCGGCGGCAGCCCCCTCGAAAACCTCTTCATCGTCGATAACATCGAGATCCCCAACATAAACGCCTTCGCCAACTTCGCCTCCGCCGGCGGCACCACCAGCATCCTTGACGCGCAGCTCATCCGCGACGTCACCTTCCTCACGGGCGGCCAGCCCGCTCCGTTCATCAATCGGGCTTCCAGCGTCCTTCAGGTGGCCCAAACCGAAGGCTCCCGCGAGAAACTGCGCGGTCGGCTCACCGTCGGAGACCCCGGCATCGGAGGAATCATCGACGGCCCGCTCAAAAAGGGCAAGGGCTCCTGGATCCTCTCTGCCCGCCGCAGCTATCTCGATCTCTTTACAAAGGACATCGGCATCGGCGGCGTCCCCATTCTCTATACCTACAACGCCAAAGTCCTCTACGATCTCTCCCCCCGCGACCGCGTCTGGGGAGTCTCCATCTCCGGTTCCGATGACATCCGCCTCGGCCCCGTCCAAGGCAAGCCTCGGAAACTCGAAGATGAGGGGGCCGATAACATTGATGTCCGCTATGGCGGATGGCGTAGCGCCAACGGCTTCAACTGGCAGCGGCTTTATGGAGCCGGCGGCGTCGGCCTCCTTGGAATCTCCCACTCGGAGGCCCGCGTCGACCAGCAAGTGAAGGATCTCATCCGCAACGGCATCCCCCCGGCTACCGTGAACGTGGACGACCTGCTCGCTCGCAGTCCCATTGTATACCGCGAGAAGTCCCGGGAGGGCGAAACGACGATCAAATACGACTATACCGGCTATCTCCCTATGCTTGAAAAGCTCCAGGTAGGCGGCAGCTTTAAGATGTTCCGGGTAAACTACAACGCCGCCGCCCCCCTCGGCTCGGAAAGCCCCTACAGTGCGGTCCGCGATCTCAATCCCTTCAACATAGTCCAGGACTTCTCCGCCCGCCAATCCAGCGCTTACGTCCAGAGTACGAAGAACCTGACGAAGCGTCTGAACCTCACCTTGGGCGGCCGTATTGATAACTATCAATTCATCGCCCGCACCCGCTTCAGCCCCCGTGCTGGAATCAGCTACCGCATCAGCGACAAGCTCTCCTGGCGAGCCAGCTTCGGCACCTACTTCCAGCAGCCTCAGTTTCTATTCCTGGCCGCTTTTCCGCAGAACCGCAACCTGACGCCTTTCCGCTCCCAACATCTCGTCACCGGCTTCACCTACATCCCCACGGCTTCCCTCCGCTTCACCGTCGAGGCGTACCAGAAGGACTACAAAGATTACCCGGTTTCCACTCAATTTCCGGCCTTGTCCCTCGCCAGCACGGGAGACACCTTCCGGATCCGCGACGTCCTCTTCCCGCTCACCAGCGCCGGCCGCGGCCGCGCTCGCGGCATCGAGTTCTTCGCCGAAAAGAAATGGGGCTCCCGCTGGTTCGGCAACGCCAACCTCTCCCTCAGCCAATCCCGCCAAGGCGGTCTCGACGGCATCCTGCGGCCCTCTACGTTTGACTTCCCGGTTATCTTCAACTCTGTCGGCGGATATCGTCTCAATAGGAAGTGGGAGTTCTCGGCACGCACGACCGTCACCTCTGGCCGACCTTACACCCCCTTTAATGTGGCCCTCTCTACCGCGCAACGGCGTGAAATCTTCGATCTCGCCCGCATCAACGAACTCCGCGTCCCCGCCTACATCCGCGTGGACGTTCGAGTTGACCGCACGTTTACGTTCAAGGACAAGCCCCTGCTCGTCTTCCTTGGCGCGCAGAATGTCACGAACCGGAACAACATCTCCGGTTTCCAATGGTCCCGGCGCGCCAACATGCCTCGCGTGAATGAACAGCTCGGGCTCTTCCCTGTCATCGGCTTGAACTGGATCTTCTAGTTAGGCCCGCGGTGTACGGAGCCACTTGTTGCAGAACGTCATTGCTTGCGACCATGCGTCGCAAGCGGCGGTCGCGTTATAGGCGGCTCCCGTATCGTTGTGGAAGGCATGCCCCACCCCTTCGAACACGTTAAAGCCAAACCGCTTCTGGCGTGCCAACAGTTCAGTCAACACCGGTGCCATGCGCGTTGTCAACGCCCGGTCCCGCTCCGCATAAATCGCTAATAACGGTGCCTGCAACCGTTGAATATCGTCGATCGCCGGGGGCGCGCCATAAAACGGCACGACTGCTGCCAGCTCTTCCAGATTAACGGCCAAATCCCAAACGTTCTGGCCCCCGGCGCAAAATCCGAGCGCACCGATCCGATCGAATTGGCACAGGGGCGAAAACTTCAAGTAATCGAGCGAGCTGACCAGGTCTAAGCGGCGATCGATCACGGTCGTTCGGCCATATGCCGCGGTCTGTTGGGTAGCTTCCGTGAAGGCTTGAATTCCGCCCTGGCGCGATAACCCTAAAAACGGCAATTGAACCTCAAGCCAGGGCCGGATCGGCCTCTCGAACCGCCGGTTTCCGATAGAATTCTCGCAGGATTATCTTCAGCAGCAGCGCCCACCGTTCCTTCCGGCTCAAC
>Ga0163144_10025663_pt1 | contig 11498 bp, 12 predicted proteins | sample OliLak19BULKMAT1_FD_123175 | JGI IMG/M metagenome (GOLD analysis project Ga0163144, IMG submission 123175) | Freshwater microbial mat bacterial communities from Lake Vanda, McMurdo Dry Valleys, Antarctica - Oligotrophic Lake LV.19.BULKMAT1 | ecosystem: Environmental > Aquatic > Freshwater >... | reverse complement strand
TCGGTGGCTGGAGTGGGTGTCCACGATTCTGCACTAACGCATCGGTTCGCTGATCGGTAGGTGTCGTGGCCGGGTGCTTACTAACTTGTTGATCCACATGGTGCCGCAAACAGGAGTCCAGAACGCAATCTTGGACACCCACTCCCTGAAAAGTCGTGGACACCCACTCCGTCCTTCGGTGGCTGGAGTGAAAAGTCGTGGACACCCACTCCGTCCTTCGGTGGCTGGAGTGGGTGTCCACGATTCTGCACTAACGCATCGGTTCGCTGATCGGTAGGTGTCGTGGCCGGGTGCTTACGCTCATTTCCGCAGAGCGGGACTCGTTGAAGGGCGTCGAGGATGTGGAAGTACGCCTGGTCACGTGTGAATACGCTGGAAATGGCGCTGAGCACCGTGAACCCTTCTGGCACCTCGGTGCCAACATGCACTCGCCCCAGGGCGGGGCCAACGCTTGCTTGATAGGACAGCACGCGCGGAGCGCGGGGGTCCCGCACGGCCTCGCGAAACCAGTTCAAAGCGGCTGTCCTGGCAATGGCGCTCAGTGCCTGCCCGACGGCGTGATAGCTGGCACCCGCAGACAATGCCAGCGGGATGACGAGGGGTGCCGCATTGGGAGTGCGCCCGGGTGCTCTGGCGGTCATCGTGAAGCTCCAAAACTCAGAGCCTCAACGATGCCGGTTGTCGGAACCGGCGGGAAGTTGCGGGCGCGTTGCCCAGTTTGCTGGTATCAGCGCAGCGCGCGCATCAGGGGGCTGCGGGGATACGGTTAAAGGCGAGCATCGCCGGCCCGTTTGACTTTCGCGGTCAATTCCCACGCGTCTTGTGGGCCACCCGAGGACGATGCGATGAGGCGTGCTCGCCGTAACCCGTGAACCGCCGACGAAATCTCACGTGGCTTGGCTCCTGGGATTGCGGCCAGCAGCAGCGCCACCGTCATGGGCGATCCATACCTCTTCAGGGCTGCAATGATGCGCGCCGCGATGTCGGATGCAGGGGTTGTTCGATCGGCGTCCATGCCGCCGGCGCTCATAGGCTTCTGCGGCCTCGGACTGACTGACGAAAGAGATCCGCGCGGTCCATTGCACCGTCGAGCGTCAGCGCCCTGCCCTCGCTGGTCAGTACCCAACCAAAGCCGGCTGGCTCTACCAAGCCCGAGGAACGCAGGGCGGCCAGCAATGCCTCGATATCCCCGACACTGACCTGACCGAGCACGGAAGCAAGCCAGCTGGCGTTGAGCGATTCAGACGACCGCAGCATTGCCGTCAGAATCTTGCGTGCGTAATGCGTGCGCCGACGGGGATCGAGCAGCGCTGGCGCTTCATTTGCGTCTTCTTGAGGCGTTACTTGGTCGAAAGAAGGCGTGATGGCTTCGACCAGCGCTTCGCTCATCAGCTGGTCTCCCAACGGACTGAGTTCGAGGTGGGGCTACTGCACCATGTCTGTGCTTGCGTCGCCGATACCTGCGTCCCGCGTGCGGTCACGTAGCGTGGCGTAAACGCAGCGGATTGATTGTTGTCCGTGGCCACATCTACCGCGCTGGTATCGACCACGATCCCTTGGAAGTTCGGGCCGGTGGCTACGAGCACCAGAATGCAGGCCTCACGCGACAGCCCGACCGCTTTCATATAGAACCCGCTGCTGGGGGATGAGGTGACCGAATTGACATAGGCACTTGGCCCGACACCAAACGCCCCTCCGAGCGGATGCCGAGCGATATAGGTAGCACCGCTTAGCGACGCCAATCCCCGTGGCAAAACGCCCAGCGACACCGCCTCATGCGTGTTGAGGCCGGTGTAGTCCTGACGATTACTGTAGTGGCCACGGATATTTGTCTGCACCGTTGTGATCATCTGCAGCAACGCATTCGTATCTGTCTGACTGCGCGCGCTCACGGCGAGGGCCGCCACCACACTCACGACGGCAATAACCACCGCCAAGACTATCAATGTCTCGACAAGCGTAAAGCCACGAAATGAAGACGGGTGTGAGCGCATGAGATGATCTCTTTACGGTGCAAAGGTGACGACGGAACGGGCAGCGCCTGACGTGATTTCGCACGCGCCCTGGCCGGTGATGCTTGCACCGGTGACCACCGCGATTGCAATGCTGACTTGGCCATTTGCATTGGTGGTGAGCGGCGCGGCCGGTGGCGTCAGCGTGAGCCCAGTGGCGTTGACCGTTTCACACCGCACGTTGACGGCAGCATTGATGACGGGCGTGGCAGGCATCGCGGCGCTGAGCACCGTGCCAAGCAACGTGACTGTCCGCGTCGTGCTTGGGGTCAGCACGACCGAGTTCGGCTGGAGCGCAATGCTCGCCGCGGTATTGGTGCCGGTTGCAGGTCCATTGATTGGCAGAACCGCCTCAACGTCACCGACGCGAACTGTGCAACGTGCCTGGCCTTCAGCTGAGGCTGATGCAACCACCTCGATCCGCACATTGGTTGTTCCATCGTCCCCTGTCGGACTGATGGTGTTAACCACCGATGGCGTAATGCCACGTGCGCCCTGGTTCGTGCATGCGACCAACGGCGTCACGCCACGGAATGGCAGTCCCGGTGATCCCGCTCCACGGACACTAATGGCCACCGAGGATTCGGTGGTGGTACCCGGCGCAACCGCAATCTGACTGGGAGCAAGGGTAATGGTGCCGACCTGCGCGCTGCCTTGGTCACAGCCTGGCGGGGGCGGAAGCGTCGCCGTGTTTCCACACACGGTGATGTCCGTCAGCGTCGCTTGCGCCTGGGTGGCGACATTGTTCGGCGTGGTAACGACCACATTGATGCGGCCGGTAGAAGGGGTGCCGTCGCCGATCACAGCGGCTGAGTAAACCAAGGGACCGCGCGCGTTACTGTTGCCGATGACGAAACTGCCATCGCCGATCAGCTCGCCATTGTCGGCGGTGATCGTCACGGTGCTGCCCGCCGGCGGCAGGTTCCCATTGAGGTCACTGATGCGCACCTGCAGCGGCTGCGGCGAGAGCTCATCGACCAGGATGAATGATGGTGAGATGTCAATCACGGCACGCGAGGTCGAGAGCACGATCACTGTGCTGCGCCGGACATCGATCCCACTGCCGCACGTGGCATTGCCACATGGCGCGCCGTCGAAGCGGCCATTCGCCGGGTCGTGTGTGCCATTCGTGTTGGTATCAATAAAGGGCTCTGCCGCGTCCCGAAGGCCGTTCTCATTGTCGTCGCGGAAGGCTTCCGCGAGGTCATCCCACGCTTCACCGGTATCGAACGCGCCATTGCCGTTTGCGTCGACGAATGTCTCACTGCCTTCCGTTCGCGCAAGCACGGTCACGCGACCATCCGTTGGCCGCGGCGACTGTGAGATGAGCTCGACCGAACAGGCCCCGGCGCTCGTCTGGCAATTGGGCTGAACAGCACCCCCTTCGGTGGTAAAGATCAGCCGTGTGCCATCGGGCACCGGGTTGTTGAAGCGGTCGGCCGCGCGCAAGGTGATGGACGTCGATTCGCCATCAAAGTTGCCGCCCTCGATATTGAAGGTACCAACAGAGAGCGAAAAGGAGTCCTGATCGGCGCCGCCCGTGGAGACCACCAGTTGCGACGATTGCACCTGTTCACCGGTTGATGGGACGCGCGCAATGACCGCGAACGTTGTCGCAATGTTGCCTGACTCCACCGTCGCCACGGCAAGGCCGTTGGCATCAGTGATGGTCGCGTTCTGAACAAGCCGCAAGCCGCCGGCCAGCGTGGTCAAGTTGAATGCCACCGGCTCACTCGGCACCGGGATGCCGGTACTGCTTAACACGCGGAAGGTGACCTGCGAGCGCTCAGGGGTGGCCGCCGCCCCACGTCCTCGCAAGGCAATAACGGAAGGCTCGGCAGAGACAAACACAATGCCGGAGGCGCGCGGCGCGCGAACCGTAATCGTCCCGGTCGCGGTCACAGGCGAGGGTTGGCCGGGGATGTCAGCGACGAGGGTGATGGTATCGACTCCCACGCACCCGGTGCCGGCGGCATAGGTGCTGGAGACGCGGGCGCCGGCGGCAAGCACGGGCGAGATGAGCGTGGCCGCCTGGTTCGCAGCGCAGGCTGAGGTCAAGGTGACGGTGACGGGCTGATTAAAATCGCGGCCGTCTTCGCCGATGAGGCGACCAATCACGGTCGCACGCCCACCCGCTTCAATTTCAGGCGGATCCAGTTGAACGCGGCCACTGACAAACGGGGTGCCGCCGCCGAGAAACACGCGGGGCACGCGCACAAAGATCGAGGTCGTCGTGGCGGTGGGCTTGCCTCCGATCGTCGCATCCGCAGACAGCGTCAGGCGGCCTTCGCGCACACCCGGGAGGAGGATCGCGGTGGCGAGACCGGCGGCGTTGGTCACGACGCGGCCTTGGCTTGGTTGAAACTGGCCTTCATCCGCGCTGAGCTGGACGGCAACGCCCGCCGCCGGCTCAAGCTGGTCAATGACACCTGTCGCGTTCACACGCACCTGTTGTGCGAGGACGGTGATCGTGATGGGTGTCCCAGGGGTGGTTTCGGTGATCGCTGCCCCGTTGGGACCCCGGAGAGTAATCTCAATCTTGGGCTGCACGATGCGTTCGACCATGTAAGCCAACGTGGCTGACGCGTTGGTCGCGCCGGCCCGAGTGGCCTCAGACGAGAGCTGAAAGGCGCCTGCCACGGGGCCTGCGACCACGCCAAAGCGTGCTTCCCCGGCCGCGTCGGTCAACGCGCTGGCGGGAGTCGCGGTGGAGCCTGTCGCCGTCAAGGTGACGGTGGCATTGGCCGCAGGTACCGTGGCGCTCGATAGGACGCGTCCGTTGGACTCCGTTGTCGTGGTCTCATTGACCCGGACAACGGCCGTTAGCCGTTCGCCCTCATCCACGCGCGTCCGATTAGCCCCGGCTGTATCTACGAGCCGCAAGGTCGAGGCCAGCGTTTTGGTGGTGGTTGCGCTCTGTTCGGCACTCGGCGAGGTGCCGCTTCCGCACGCCGCCAATGCCGCGACCCAACAGGTCAGCAGCAGGGCGCGGAAAGGGGTAATGGGGAATTTCATGGTCAAATCCTTGAAGTGAGGACAAATGCGTCCCTGACCGGCACTACGTGCCGGCCATTTTTGTGAGAATGGTGCTTTAAGGGACCCGCTTTAGCAGCAACTCCGCCACTAGGGTCAAGCTATTAGGGTTGTTACTTACCATTCTCCGCATAATCATTGTGTCGGCATCCTGAAGATATACTTCAACGAATCTGGATGTCCGTGGAACAATGTAGCTAGCCACGGTGCCTGCCGCCCCAGGGACTGGCACAACGCTTACAAGGGAAATCGCACGGATATTTCCAGTGTCTGATGGGTCGTACGCAATAACGTAGCGATCATCAAATCTCGGGTGAGGTGAGCAATCGAAGCCATCGCCTATTCTCAGCCACCGCACCTGTGGTCCAGAGGGTGGTGTCCAGAACGGCACGGATGCGGGATCTGGATCAAATCGATTCAATGATGTTGGACTCGGGATTTCTGAAATCACGACCTCGCATCCATGGGTCTCGTAGTTGAGCTCTTGGTAACTGCCACTAAGCCGCGGGAAGCGGAGAGTAAATCGCCACGTTCCCGCCATCAGTACAGGAATGGGACGCCCTAGTACGAGCTCTGCAGGACGAAGGGCATTCTCCCCAGAAAGAGCCACGGTGCCGTTGAGCTTCACTGTCGCGATATCAGGCCGTCGAAAAGACACCTCGGCATTTTGATAGAGACGCTGGGCAATGCTTGGGTTGATATGAGGACATGTGGGGCACGACCCGCCACGTCCGTCAAATACTGGGCCGCTCAGAACCGCAACCGGAGCACCCTGAAGGACGGGAACAACGCGGTTTTCTCGCGTCCACTGGCCCTGCAAGAGCAGCCATGAGGGCTGGCCATTTTGTTCGTAGGTATACGAGACGCCAATACCCACTTCGGACTGTGGGCCGGTCGAAAGGGTGCTGAATGACCAGCCTTGCCCGTCATAGGCCGGATCAAACCAAGCGTTGCCGCCCCGATACTCGGTAATCTCAAACGTGGGCAGCTCGCCACTGCGAATGATGGGAGGGGCGCTCTGCGCGAATCCGGCTGATGGGAAAAGCAACAGCAGAGCCACCACTTTTAATGCAATTGAGACCGTTGAATTGTTCATATCTGCTTCCTGCTTGATATAGTTGTCTGTGTTACTCGGGGCGACAGCACAGAAGATGCTTTGGGTTGCCGTTCAACACCCCCTGAGATGCCCAACGGACATCGGTTCTTCCGTAACCACAAACAAGGCTGCCGTATTCATTACGCGCGCCGTTATAGACGGTGTCTGTTTTACATAATGGCGTCGCTAGGCTGGTGTCGTTCAGTCTTATGTCCTGATAGTGCCGAAAGTTATCCCAAGCATAACCGGCATTGTATGCATGAAACCGGGTGCAGGGGTATGTTTCTGCGCACGCACTGGTGCAGGTTGGCACTAGTACGGTCGAGGATACTGGAAATAAGCGCCCGTCATTGTCCGACTGCGTGGAATACGAAAGAGGACCAACCGGTGTGGAACGAAACCCGAGCGTCCCCGCTGCTTCACAGACCGGTATTTGATCTATCTCTATCCAGCCCGCTCCAATGGAGGAGCAAGCTGGCTTAACCCAGGTGGCTGTTTCACTCTTGCACCCACCATAGCCGTACCCAGTGTCTATGCAGCCTTGGTCGGCTGTAAGAATTCGGCAGTCGCCAACGAAGCCGGCTGTCGGGCCTGTTACGCCAGTTGGATCTGTTTGCAGATCCGCAAACCCATGTAGCACCGCCACCCATGAGCGGTTGGCGGCGGTGGGTGCTGCGGGCAGCAGATACGCGATGTTCTTGGTAAATCCGTTGAAGTCGCCACTTACGATCGTAGTGGTCGGACGAATAATCCCAGCAATCAACCGGTGCGTTTTGGCCAGCGCACCCGAGACCGATTGCTTGATACCGAGCACGCCGTCGTCGGTGTCTTCAGCGCCAATCCGCGCCAACCGCGAGGCTAGCGCCCCGCCTGACTCGGTGATCACCCATGTCAACGCGTTCTCACCCGTTGCAAGGGTGCCGGTGATGCGAAAGACGTAGATCTTGTACGGCTGCCCGAACGGACTGGTTCCCACCGCGCCATCACGATTGGCAAAATCCGCTGGCAAGCGATTCGCGGTGATGAGCTGCGGGATGGTTACTTCCGTCCGCGTGCGGGTCACGACGGCCGTGAGGACTGTCCCGGTCATGTGCTCGTTCATCGCGCGTTCGATCTGCGCCATCTCAGTGGCCATCTTTTCGATGAGCTGCTCGCGCTGCTGTGTGTGCGCGAGTGAGCTGATGTAAATCATTGCGACGGTCAGCGCTGCCGCTGCCAGCGAAATGACGATGACCGCCTCAATCAGTGAGAACCCGCGTTGTAAGAAACGATGCCGCATGTGACGCTCCTTCTTGCCGACCGCATCTTGCGAGTCAATGGAACCGTGGTGATAGGAATACTACGGGGCGAACGGCAGGCGAAGCTGCGCGAAAGCCCTCGGTTTTCGGGTTGTTTCGCGAAATTGCTTACCGATCAGGCGATGAACCCAGGTCGCGAATGATCTCCGGCAGCCCTTTGTGCTGTCCGGGAGCGCTGCGAAGCACGTTTTCCTGATGCCGCGCGGCCTGCAGAATGCCGGCATACCGCCGCTCGCGAATGGCCACCGCAATCGGATGTGATTCGCCGTCGCACCAGACCAGCTTGCCCTCGACGCTGCCTCGCTCCCACCCGGTCCCGGTGGGACGCAGGAGGAGTTGCTGGGTAACGACCACCCGCAGCGCGGTTGATAGGAGATCGGGTGCAATCTGGTCGAGTCGGCTGTTGGCAAGTGAGACCAGGCGCTGCACCGCGGCCGGTATCGACAGGGCGTGCACCGTCGTGATGACCAGCAAACCATTGATAGCCGCCTGGATCAGCTCGGCGGCTGTCTCGCCATCGCGGACTTCGCCGACGAAGAGGATGTTGCCGCGCGTCGTCGGGAACGCCCGCATGGCCGCGCGCAGGGCGCCTGCCCAGCCCCGCTCCTTCTCGTCGGGGTGGGTCCAGTTGACGCTGCTTTGTCGACAGACGCCCTCGCCGCTCGGACCATAAACGCCATCGAGCGGCGCTTCTGCGGGATCCTCGACCGTCCAGGCGAACCCGTGGAATTTTTCGAGCCGTGACTTGACCATCGCGGCGGCCGTCGTGCTTTTGCCCTGCCCTGTCTCGGCAGCGATCACCACCAGGCCACCCGCCTGTAGCGATGGATGCAGCAGAATCGGGGCCCAGAAGGGCGGCAGGTTGAGATCCGTTAAACGCGGGCACTCGACCGGCACCCGGCGCAGATTGATTAGCTGGCCATTGCGGGTGATGGCGCGGTGGGCGCGGTAGGTCGCCCCCCGGTAGCTCGTGTTGAAGTCGATGACATCGGCATGATGTTCCTCGATGTGGCGCACCAGGCCGTCAAAAATGGGCTGAAGGGGAGTGCCCCGCACCCACTGCGTTCTAGGTGCACCCAAATACACCCAGGCACCCGCCGCAGGACTGCTCGCCTCAGACCCATCAATCGGACGCTCTGGCAGGTAGATGTCGGTGATCTGCTCGAAGTCTTCCTCAGACAGCGATCGAGGGCTCGGGGGCAGAATGGTGGGCGCAATAATCATGGCGAAGGTAAGGGTAAGGTGCTCACAAGAGCAGTCCAAAGCCGATCGAGGGAGGGACCGAGGCGGAGGCGCACTCCACTGTAATTGCCGTCTCAACCGTGCCGGAGGGGATCACATCGACGACCAAGGGCGTCGGGGTTGCCAGGGTGGTTCTGTTGACCCTGAGATACGGAAAGTGAGGCAGGAGTGTTGCCACCCACTGCCGACACGCGTCGCGCATGGCCGCATCGGTTCCCGTGGGCTCAAGCTGGAAGGTAAAGCGCAACACTGACGGCCGCGGCTCACCCGGCAACGTCAGGTGATTAAGGCTCATCGTGGTCCCGGTCGGACCCAGAAGGGGGGTGGCGACCGACGGTCCCCGTAAGCCCGTCGGAATCACCCGATTGAGAAACAATCGCTCAGCGGTAACGGTCGTGATGTCTTGCTCGGCCATGTAGTCCCGTTGAATCGCATCGCGCAGCTCAACCGCTCGCGCCTCAAAGCGGGAGTAGTCGGTTTGTTGGGTGCTGTGCTGAACGCCAAAGGCGATGACCGCCACAATGGAGATCACCACGGCAAGGACTAGCAGGACTTCGGCAAGCGCAAGGCCGGCCTGATGGCGTCGAGAGGTCACAGGGGCCCTTCGGCAATGAGTGTCGGCTGCACCGCGCAGGCCGCCTGAAGCTGCGCTTCGCTGATGATGAGGTCTTGCGTGCCATAGAGCGTACCGCCGGCAATTAACGCACCGATCCGCACATCGCGCCAGCTCATCGAAAGGCGTCGTGCAATGGACGCGCAGAGTGCTGGCGTGGTGGGTGGAAGAAGAGAGACACGCAGGAGCGGCGCAGTGCCGGCATTGATTAACGCCACGCTGATGGTCCCGCCTGACGGGGCCACCAACACTGTGCCATTGCGGTAGCGGCCCGAAATGCGCTGACTATCAACAATGGCCGCCACCGGGTTGCTGAGCGTGCGCGCGTCGTTGCCTGCGAGCGCAATGGCACTCAGCAGAAGCGCCGTCTCTTCCGTCACTGAATTGACGGACAGGCGTGTCGTGAGGCGCCAGCCAAACGTCATCACCACAAGAATCAGAGAGATGACGAAGAGCATCTCAAGGATGGCATACCCACGACTCATTTGGATGTCACCCTGACGGTCACCAGCGGGGCGCCCGATGACGGACGGCAGTACGCCGGCGTGGCAAGCATTTGCGGTGTGGGTTGGATGTGCGGACTGCTTAGCCGGCTGGAGTAAAGCGTCGAACGAATTTGGATGCGTGCCCATTGGTCCGTCCCAATACTCCGCACAAACGCCTCGCAACGCTCAGGCGACAGGGATGCAATGACTACGTCGAAGTAAGCCACCACGCCGGTGGCGGCTGGCTGTTGTGCGCTGGGAATCACGCCGATGGGAGTTGCTGCGATTGCGAAGGTGACGCTGTCTGGGCCCCTCAGCTCACCGGTTGGCGTCAATGAAGAAGGTGAGTACGTTCCGAGCGCACTAAACACACTGGCGCTTGCGATGGTTGAGTAGTCACCGCCCGGCCGTGATGCTCGGGCGGCGGTGATGACCTCCTCAAACATCAGCTTGAGGTCGGCTAGATCGGATGCCTCGTCGGCGTGACTGAACGCTCTCACAAGGGTCGCCATTAAGCCAATGGCGACCGTCATGATGAGCACCAGCTCAAGCAGAGACGCGCCGCGTTGGAAGCGTTGAAAGCGCATCGGCGTGGCGTCTGTGCGTGGGAGCTGAGTGATCAGGTACCGACCCACACGATGGTGTTGCTCTCGCCATTGCAGGCGGTCGCAATCGTGGTGGCGGTTGGCTGCACCGGTGTTGCCGCATAGATGTTCTTGACGACACCTGCCGTCGGCAGCGTTGCGGCGGAGGGGCAGGCGGTGGTGCCGGCTGAGACCATGGCGAAGCTGCTGTGGGAACTCGCAATAATGGAGTTGCATTCGCCACGCGGCACCTGGTTCATGCAAACCATAAACGCGTTGCCCGCGTTGCCCGCGTTGACGGTCTTCGCAAGCACCGTGACCGTCCCGCCCCAGGGGTTGTTGATGCCTGTGCCGGCCGCGTTGATGAGGTTGTTCGGCGCTTTACCGGCCGTGACCAGAGTGCCTTCGGTGATGCCGGTGTAGTTCGGGCCGTTGGCCAGCGACTTCACACCTGAGCTCACAGACAACAACGCCTGCTGGCCCGCCTGGGCCCGCTGGGATGCGCTGGTTTGACCAAAGGTCACGAAGCCAACCACCGCAATGGCCAGCACAACGACGAGGACGAGCAACAGTTCGATCAGGGTCAAGCCGTGTTGGCGACGGGATGAATGGATAGGACGCATGGGGTAAGTGCCTTTCTGATGAAGTGGAACCGGGGCGGCGCACCGCCCCGGAGGGAAATGGCTTAGACGCCAATCCACACTATGGTGTTGATTTCGCTGTTACACGCCGTGGCGATCGTGGTCGGCGTTGGCACCACCGGCGTCGCCGCATAGATGTTCTTCAGGATGCCGGCTGTCGGGAGCGTCAAGGCCGTTGGGCACGCCGTCGCGCCTGCGGAGACCATCGCGAAGCTGCTGTGGGAACTCGCCACGATGGTGTTGCACTCGTCACGCGGCACCTGATTCATGCACACCATGTACGAGTTGCCTGCACTGCCGCCGTTGACCGTCTTGGCAAGCACGGTGACCGTGCCGCCCCAGGGGTTGTTGATGCCAGTGCCCACCGCATTGACGAGGTTGCTTGGCGCTTTGCCGGCGGTCACCAAGGTGGCCTCGGTGATTCCGGTGTAGTTCGGGCCGTTGGACAGGGCCTTCACACCTGAACTCACAGACAGCAGCGCCTGCTGGCCCGC
>Ga0163144_10025661_pt1 | contig 11499 bp, 6 predicted proteins | sample OliLak19BULKMAT1_FD_123175 | JGI IMG/M metagenome (GOLD analysis project Ga0163144, IMG submission 123175) | Freshwater microbial mat bacterial communities from Lake Vanda, McMurdo Dry Valleys, Antarctica - Oligotrophic Lake LV.19.BULKMAT1 | ecosystem: Environmental > Aquatic > Freshwater > Lake... | reverse complement strand
CGATCATGCCGCTGCCGCGCGGGTCGGCCGCGACCACGCTCAGGCCCTTGGTCAGTTCCAGGACCAGCTTGATCACCGTGCCGCTGAGCGTCGGCGCATACGGTTGCGTCGTCAGAGTCATGCCGAACTGGTCGTCGGTCTTCTGTTCGTTGAAGATATTCCACGGCAGCGCCAACCGACTCCGCAGCGCGCGGCCGTCATTGCCGACCACCGCCAGGTTGTCCCAGATGCCAGTCAGCAGGCCGGCCGCGACCTGCTCGGGCTTGGCCACCCGATTCTTGTAATTGAACTCAGTGGCGAAGAAGTCGACGTCACGGGTGATGCCGCAGGTCAACTTGACTAGGTCGAAGTTGTTCTGGGCCGAGCTGTTGTAGCCAGTCTCCATCGGCGCGAATTCGGCATCGTAGTAGGTGTGCAGGTCGAGGCCGGCCAGCGTCCCGTCATTAAGCAGCGGCGCGAGGAACGGCCCGATCCCGCGCAGGGTCCAGTCGCTCCAGGCATTGGCCGCCATGAAGCCGCCGGCCGCCACACGTAGCGTCTTGTCGACCCCGTGGATGCCGTCGGCGAAGCCGCGCAGCGCCTCGACGTAAGGTTTGGGGCCGAGCTCGCCGCCGAGGGCGAAGGCCTCGGTCTCCGGCTCGTTGAACACGGTGTACAGGTCGATGCCGAAGCCGTCGCTGATCGTGTTCTCGACCGCCCAGGTGCCGCCCGGCCGGTAGCGTTTCGCGAAGGTGGCGCCGATCACCTTCCACTGCTCGTAGCTGCCCAGACGATGGTCGCCGATATAGCGGGCGTAGTATTCCAGCAGCAGCATCGGCTTGACGCCGGCGGTGTGCAGGCGCGTCATCACCGCGTCGATCGGCTGCGGCTGCGGCTTGTCCCAGTCGCGATTGATGATGTAGCAGTCGGGATACAGACTGATCCGCGCCTGCGTCCCGCCCAGGGTCGCCAGCACCTGGATCTGCGATTCCAGCACCGGCCCGTGCTCGCCGTTGGTGAGGTTGCCGCCGCCCATCAACTGCGCCGGTTGGATGCCGGGCGGTTCGGCGGCGGCGACGGCCGCGCAGAGGACGGAGAGGAGCAGAAGTCGGCGCATGGGTAGGATCCTTGAATCGATGGGTACGAGTTTGTCAGCACAGATGCCAGAGCTACGGAGCTCCGACGAGCAGGTTGTTGTCCTTCACCCGGAGGATGGATGCGCCGTCGCCGACCACCAGCTTGCCATCAAGGGTCACGGTGAAGGCGGCCCGGCCGAATTCCCCGGTCAGCGTGTAAGGTCCGGGGATGACCAGCAGTTCTCGACGCCGCCCGACGATGCGTTCCCCTTCTGCACCTTCGAGCTGGGTCCAGCCGGCGTAGCCGGTGCTGTCCACCACCATGATGCGGGGCGCGAAGCTCAGATGGTTGGTGGTGACGTGTTGCACGCCGATCCCCGGGGCCGTGATCTGGCGGACCACGCCATCGCGGATGGCCACATCGAAGCTACCGGAGTTGCAGTTGAAGCGCAGGTCGCAATCGATCGGAACGGTAGGGAAGGCGCGGGATTCGGCGATACGGCCTGTCCCTCCCAATATTCCGCCGGCCTCCCACCAGCCGTTGATCTTGGGATCCCAATCGACCCACAGCTTGCCGATGATGCCGACATCGATGGTAACTGGCGGAATCGGGGTCACCGCTCCGGCGGCATCATAGACGCGCAGGCTCATGCGGTTGCGGCCAGCGGCCACCACCGGCCATGCGAAGGCCCACGGAGCGGCCGTGGCCTCCCCCAGCTTCTCGTCGTTGCGCCAGAATTCGACCCGCGTCACCGGGCTTGAACCTGGGGCGACCGTGGCCGTCAAGGTCAACGGCTTGCCGGCCTCCACCGCACTGGCAGGCAGGATGAGCTTTGCTACCGGCGGCGAGAACGCTGCTTTCCAGCGGAAGATCAGCACCTTGCCATTGCCGTCCTCCTCGACGAACACGGCGTATTCGCCGTTGGGTAGTTTCACCGCTTGGATCCCATGCGGTATGTCGATCAGGCCGCAACCGGAACCGACCTCGGGGCCGGGCGCCATGATACCCACCAACGAAGCGGTCGCTGCATGGATCACAAACACGGGGCCGCGACCCAGGTTCACCACGAAGAGGTAGTCGCCAGCGTGGCACATGCTCTTTGGCTGCAGGTCGTAGGAGTCGCCCCACGGAAGTGCGGTGGTCCAGGTCGCCGTGCGATTGCCGGTGCTCCAGCGGTCGTAGCGGGCCAGCACGGTGCCGACCATGCCCCAGTTGTCCTTCGGTGCTGGCCGGGCAGCGGTGAAGCCACCGATGTACATGACGTCGTGCTCGCCGTCGTACTCGAGCCTTTGCACCCGATTGAACGGCGCAGGTTGCGCCTCGATCACCTGCTCAGCGATGACGTATTGCGGAACCCCCGCCGCATCCAGGCCATGGCACGGCAGATGGCGCAGGCCCTGCCCTTCCACGGCTTGCCAGATGTCGCCGTTTGGGGCGACGGCCCAGCCCCAGGTTCCGCCGACAGCTCCAGGTTTGGTCGGTTCACTGAACTCAGTCGGCTGGGGCCGGCCGTCGGCGTTGCCGTCGCGCCACAGGTAGGCCCCCTCGGGCTGCTGCGCCGACCAGTTTTTCATGCGTCCCATGCCGATCATGCCGGCGGGAATGGCGATCTCACCCGTGGGATCAATGCGGTAGACCGCCAGGTAACTGGAGTACATGTTGGTCATGAAGAGGATCGGCTTGCCGCCGATTCGGCGGACCCACACGTTAGCCGGGCGGTCGGACTTGCGGATGTCCTCTGGGTAGCGGAAGTGGTCGCAGGTGAAGGCCTGATAGCTCCATTCGCTACCGGGTTTCTGCTTCGACCAGTCGAGGCTGTAGCGCTCCTCGACGCCCCACGCCTGGCCGGGATCAGCGGGATCGATGCCGATCATGTCGACGAACATCGGATCGAGCAGATTCCACAGCAGCTTGCCGTCTGGCGCAAAGCTGCGCAGATCCGTGCCGCTGCCGAAGGAGGACGAAGCGACATAGCGGTTGCCTTTGGCGTCCATGCCGACGCCTTCGATGCTCAGCAGCTTGTCCGGCTTCAGCTCGCCCGACCGGCCGCTGAAGATCCCGCCTTTGACGCCGAAGGTTTCGACGCAGCGCGGCGTCGTTGCGAGATCGGTGTAGGTGCGGACCTGCAGGGCCGGGCCGCGATCGCCAACCATCAGCCGTCCCTGGCGGTCGAAGGCTAGGCAGGTGGGCGAGGTGACGTCCTCGATGCGTTGCGGCAGCACCGCGCCGGCGGCATCGATATGGATGATCCGGCTTGGCGCGCCCGAGGTCGCTCCAAGCTGGATCGCCCACACGCTGCCGTCGGCGGCACCGGCCATTCGGGCAAGGCGCGGGAGATCCTTCCACACGCCGAGCGCGGCCATGCTCGCGGCATCGTAGAGCCGGATCTCGGCGCTGAGCGGCACCGCCACCAGCAGCCGGTTCTTCGCATCCACCGCCAGGGCGCTGACCGCCAGATTCGGCCGCGCATCATCCGCGACGCACTCGTTCACTACCAGGAAACCGTTGGCAAGGTGCTCGCCACCCACGCCACCGGTAAAGGGTGCCGACTGGCCAGGTGCCGCCAGCTGCCGACGACTGACTCCGAACCATTTTTTCCCCTTCGGCGGCCAGGTCCGCGGATCGCGGTCGAAGAGCTGGCCGCCCTCGTTGTTCCGACTCTGAGCGAGGAAGAGATGCGCGGCGGATGCTGTCACAGCGCTGCCGCCGCCATGGCCCCAACCGTGCGTGAACCCTGGATTGGCGAGGATGGCGCCGTCCCGGTACATCTGGGCATTGGCGCCGCCTTCCTCCCAGCCCGAATTGGTGCAGCACGTCCCGTCGGGCAGCACGTACAGGTCGTCGATCCAATTCTGGACCCACGCCTTGCCATAGATGCCGAACGAATTGCCCAGCCAGCTAGAGGTATGCGGCAGCCGGGGTGGTAGTGGCTCGGCGGCGGCCAGGGCACTCGTCAGACAGGCGAGCACAGAGAGAGTGGCCAGAGCGGCGATGATGCGGCAATGCCGCATGGCGGTCTTTCGGGTGTTCATTTAGCAGGCTCGATGGCGATGAAGGTTGCGCTGTTGGCGGGCAAATCGAGTTCCACGACCACCTTACCGCCCTTGAGAGTCAGCGGCCTCTGCTCGACCTGAGCAAGGCCATCCTGGGCCGCGCCTTCGGGGCGGTCTTCGGCCAGGTCCCAGCGACTGCTGTGCGTGGCGTCGACCAGCCAGCGGGTCAGGCGCAGGCTGCCGGGAACGGGATGGGCGATAGTCAGCGTTACCTTGCGCGCCTGGCGCTGGGCGAAGCCGTAGTTGCTGATCGCCACGCCGGTGCGCTTGGACTTGGCATCATGGCTGGCGGCAACGAAGACGCCGGGCGGCAGGTCGCTCACTGGCTTGAGCAGGTCGCCGGTCATCACCGATTTCCAGCCGGCCAGGGCGTTGAATGGCGCCCAGCGCTCGCCGTTCAGGCCGATGAGCTGGGTCGAGTTCCAACTGCCGACGCGCGGATTGCCGTAGCTGGTGTGCGAGAAGGTCAACTGCTCGAAGCCGCCCAGGTCGACCAGCTGGCTGAGGAAGGCCGTGGTGTAGGCAGCGTTCAGTGCGCGCAGGTGCCACATGCCCTGGCTGAACTGCGGCTTGCCGGAACTGTACATGTTCTCTGCCGCCCACTGGAACTCGCCGATGACGATGGGCGGCGGTTTGGCCAGGCCGGCGGCCTTCGACCACTCGGCGACCTTCGCCTGGACCTGGCCCGGCGTCAGCAGGGTGCCGGAGTAGTCGTGGTAGCTGATGAAATCCAGCGGCAGCTTGTCTTTGCCGCAGCGTTCGATCAGGGCCTGGATCCAGTTGCGCCCCTTCTCGGCGTCCCAGGGGCCGGCCACCTCGGGGCCGCCGACCTTCGCCGTCGGATCGACCGCGCGCACCGCCTTCACCGTCGCTGCGTAGAGGTCGAGGTAGGCGTCGAGCCCGGCCTTCCAGAAGGTACCGGTGTCGGCCGGCTCGTTCCACACGCCCCACCACGGCACGATGTCCTTGCGCTCCTTCAGCACGTGGTGGACGAAATCGCCAACGATCGCCGACCAGTCGTCGAGCGAATCCGGCGGGTTCGGGCCAAAGGCCGAAGCCCCGCTCATCCACGTCGTGAGCTGCTCGCCGGTAAAGGGCGCGATGCTGCCGCCGAGGATCTGCGGCGTCGCGTCGATCGAGATGAAGGGCAGCACGCCCTGCGTTTTCATCCAGTCGAAGGTGCGGTCGCAGACCTGCCAGTCGTAGGAGAAACGTCCGCTGAGCCCCTTGGTCGGATGCGCCGCATCGGGCGCGCCGCGCACCATCGGCGTCGCCACCAGGAGCTTATCGGTGCGGACGACGTGCAGGCCTTGTGCGATTGTTCCCGGCTTGGCGCTGGTCGTGGGGTGCAGCGCGCCGAGCAGAAGTGGCGGCAGCGCACCGGAGGTCTGCTTGAGGTCGAGGGCGATCCGGCCGACGAGCGGCCGCAATGGCACTGGCTTGCCGGGGATGCGCGCGGTCCGCGAGATGCGCAGATCGGAGACCCACACCGGCGTCTTCTGCGGACCAGGCATGCCGCCGAACAGGATACCGTCGGAATGGGTGGTGTCCGACCACAGCGGCCCCCAGAACGGAGTCGGGAACTCGCCAGCCTTCTTTCCGTCCAGCCAAGTAGTCAGCACGCCGCTCTTCAGGGTCAGGCCGATGACGTGCCACTTCTGGTCGTCCAGCGACCACTCGCCGAACTTCAGTGCCAACTGGCCGCTGCCCGGCCGCTGATCGGCGGAGGCCCGCACAATCAGTTCGGTCTGGCTGACTGCCACTTCGAGGCGATTGCCGGCGGCGATGGAGAAGAAGCCGCCGCTCGGCCAGCGCTCGGCCCAGGGCCGCTCGCTGCGGAAGCTGAACTCGATGGTGAACTCGTCGCCCGGTACCAGACCGTCGGCGGCCCAGTTGAGGAAGGTGTAATCACCCATCTTACCGCACAGGATCCCCGGTCCGCTGCGGCCGGGGCCAAAGCCGTAAACCTCGGCCGCTGGCTTGCGCTCCTGCCAGGTGCCAAGGGTGAAGCCGCCCTGCTTTTCGACCGCTTCGGCGGAAGAGAGGTCGGCGAGCAGGAGGGTATCGGCCTCGGCCTTCATCGGCCCGAGCGGATTCCACGTGACGGTCGTCGTTTTGTCGGCTGCCCCGAGCAGCGCGGCGAAGACCAGGGCAAGGATGGCGCGACTCACGCGAACTCGATCCAGCGCACCAGCGCCGGCGGGCGGACGATGAACGGATCGGCGAAGTTGTGCGACCACTCCTCGGGCGTCTCGTCGTCCGGCACATCCAGCAGGTGGTCGGCGCGGCCGATGGTGAAGGTCGCCAGGAAGGGATTGTGGCGACCGGGCCGGCAGGGGCCGATGACGCTCCACGGGATCGCCGCCTGGATGCGCAGGCCGTCAGGCAGCACCTGCGTCACTGGGCGCACCGCGTCGACCGGCCCGACCGGGTAGTCATTGCCCGACAGCGATTCGTGGCGCAGCAGGCGGGTGCCGCGCGGACCGTGATAGAGGCTGAGCAGGCAGTAGGCGTTGGTGAAGAAGGGCCATTCCGCCACCGCCGGGTCGCTGTCGCGCAGCGCCAGCTGCACCAGGCCCCAGGGACGTTTCGGGTTCAGCCGGTCATCGAAGGTGCGGATGTCGAGGTAGAGATTCCGCTCGTCGTGGCCGAGGCGGATCTCGCCCGGGGTGCCGGTGGACACGGTGCAGAAATGGGTGGGGATCTGCGGGCCGACGGTGATCTGGTCGCGGCCGGCGAGCAGCGGCAGCGCAGCCCAGTCCTGGCCAGGCGTCAGCGGCGTGTTCACGCGCGGACTGGCGACTCGCGGCGTGTCCGGCTTGGCCTGCTTGTCGGCCCAGCATGGCACCACCGTCTCGCGCCTGCCCGTCACCTCGACAACCAGCCCGCGTTCCAGCACGTTGCCGGGGATGTAGATCGGCCTGCCGCTGAGGGCGAAGGACTCGTCCACGCGCTGCACACCGCCGAGATGGCCGAGGGCATCGGCGCCGCCGGGCAGGCGGGCCTGCGCCGGAGCGGTGCTCCACAACACGCTGACCGGCCCGTGCGGTCCGGCGAAAACGTAGACATGCGCCTCTCGTCCGGGATGCGCCGAAGCGATCAGCGCGCCATCGCCGACCTGGTCAACCAGCGTGCGCTGGGCCTGGTAGGGCGGAGTGAAGGCGCCGTCGGCTTGACGCACCGACGAACCGGTATTGGTGCCTGGCTCGCTGCCATTGACCGGATTGAACCAGAAGTAGCGCTCGATGCCGAACTCGCAGGCGAAGCAGTGGCGATAGATGTTGTACAGCGCCTCGTATTCCGCCGGGGTCTGCACCGCCATGCCGATTACCGCGCCGCCCGGGCCGCTCTCGGTGTCCCAGATCGGCTTGGCGCCGTCGGCGTTGGTCGCCATCACCTGGCGCAGACGGCGCACGCCGGTGGCGTAGTCTTCGGGATGGCGGCAGTTGAGATAGTGCACCGCCACCACGTCGAACGCATCGCGGCAGCCCTCCTCATAGAGGCGCTGGAGGAACAGCCCGTCGCTGAAGGTCGAGCCGGCGACGATGATCGCATCGGGATCCTCGGCGCGGATGGTCGCGGCGGTGGCCTTGAGCAGCTCGGCGTAGCGGCGGATCGGCGCGCGACGCAGGTCCGGGCAATGCTGCGGCACCGGCTCGCCGGCCGGGGTCGGATGCCACCAGAAAAAGGGCGGCTCGTTGATCACCTCCCAGCAGTGGATGCGGCCGCGGTAGTGGCGCAGGGCGGCGCGCACGAAGTCCGTCCAGGCGTCGAGGTGTTCCCAGATCGGCGAGCACCACGCCAGCTTGTTGGTGGTGCATTCGTGGCCGAAGCGGGCGTCGAGGATGCCCATGACCGCCAGGCCGTTGGCCAGAGCGATATCGATCGAATGCCCGCCGCCGCGACTCCAGTCGTAGGTGCCGGGGCCGGTGGCGACGGCGTCGAACTGGGTCTGTCGGGTGGCGCGCACCCAGCCACAACCGGCGGCGGCGAAGTCGGGCAGTGCCGCGATCGAGGCCGAATCGCTGCCCCAACAGATGCAACCCAGGCGGTTGCGGCGACGGGCGTTGAGGTTGGTGGTGCTGGTCATGGGGCCTCGCTATGTCTGTATACAAACGATAATAACCGGAGTCTGTGACCGGAAACTCTGAACTGCCGTTCGTGAGCCTCAGCGCTGCGCCGCAAATCCGCGCATCAACTCAACTTCCACCGGATTGAGCCGGCCGTCACCCATTGGCCCGAGGTTCTGCATGAACACAGCCCCCATCGCGCGGGCGCGGCGGTGCAGGTCGGCCAGCTCGGCGCTGCTGCGGTAGTCCTTGCGCGCCGGCTGCCAGCTCCACGCGTTCTTGGTCGCCGTCATCCACGCCATCAGCGGTTTGTCGCCGATCTGGGTGCAGTTGAAGCCGGTGGTGTTCCCACCCGGCAGGTCGATCTCCCACACCTGATAGTCCTCGCCGCGCAGCGGCAGGACATGGTGGTTGTTGGTGATCATGCACTGCGGCATCTGGCGGTGGATCTGGTCGTAGATCGCGGTGAGCGGCCAGCGGTCCTCCTGCACCACCGCGTCCTGGTCGGTGGTGGCGCGGGCGGCCGGCCACCAGCCGTCGAAGAGCAGGCCGGCAATCGGGCCGTAGTTGGTCAGCAGCTCGCTGATCTGCGCCGACATGTAGGCGTTGTAGGCGGCGAAGTCGCGGGCCGGCTCGAAGTCGACGCTGCTCATCAGCGGATGATGCCAGTCGATCAGCGAGTGGTAGAGATGCAGGGCCACGCCGCGGCGCTCGCAGGCGCGGGCGATCTCGGCCAGCAGGTCGCGCCGGAACGGGGAATGGACGCTGGTGAAGTCACTGTGCTGCGACTCGAACAGGCAGAAGCCGTCATGATGCTTGGTGGTGATCATGAAGGCGGTGGCGCCCCAGCGCACGAACTCGTCGATCCATTCCTGGGCGTCGAAGCCCTGCGGATTGAACAACTCGCGGCGGCGGGCGTAGATGTCGCGTGGGATCTTCTCCAGGCACTGGTCCCATTCCTTGCGGCCTTCGCAGGAATAGAGGCCGAAGTGGACGCTGACGCCGAAGCCGTCGGCGGCGAAGCGGGCGTAGCCGGCGGCGTCGGCCTGGGTGGTGGCGTCGGAGTAGCGGGAATAGGCGTGGTCGCTCATGCCTCGCTCCAGTCCATGCGCTGCGGAGCGCCAGTGGCGGCCGAGCGGCCCAGCGCCTCGATCAGCGCGTCGACGCGGTAGCCGGCGGCGCGGTCCATCACGTCGCCCTGCTGGCCCTGCGCGATCTGCGCGAGGTAGTGCCGCTCGGCGGCGCCGAAGGGGCAGATCGCGTCGAAGCCGAAGGCGGTCCACGCGCCGGCGGCTTCGTCGTACCAGTCGAGCCGGGCGGCGGCGCGCTCGGGGTTGTCCCACACCGGGAAGCGCAGCAGCAGCCGACCCTTCGATCCGATGAGCTCAAACTGCTCGTCCCAGCCGCGGCCCTCGAAGCCGACCCGGGTGTGGTGGTGCCAGGTGCAGTCGAGGTGGGCGACGCAGCCGTCAGCATAGGAGAGCAGGCCATGAGTGGTGAAGTCGACGTCGGCGTCCTTCCGGATCCAGCTCTTGCCGTAGACCTCGTTTGGCTTGCCGACCAGGTGCAGCAGCAGATCGAGCATGTGGCTACCGGCGCACACCAGCACACCACCGCCGCTCATCTGGCGGATGTCGGAGACCGCCCCGGCCTTGGGGAAGAAGAAGTCGTGATGCCCGCCATCGAGCAGGTCGCAGGGCGCGATCTGATGCGTGCGCACATGCACGCCGACGATGCGGCCCAGGCGCGGCAGCAGTTCGCGCGCCTTGACCGTGGCCGGGAAGAAACGCTTCATGTAGTTGGTGTACAGCAGCACGCCCTTGGCTGCGGCCAGGCGGGTCAGGGTCAGCGAATCGGCGGCGTTGAGGGTCAGCGTCTTCTCGCAGATCACGTGCTTGCCGGATTCCAGCGCCGCCTGGGCGATGGCGACGTGGTGCGGCGAGGGCGTGAAGATGGCGACCGTGTCGACCTGCGGATGGCGCAACGCCTCACGCCAGTCGGCGGTGGCGACGGCCGTGAAGCGGGCGGCCTGCTCCTGCGCCACCGCCAAGCGCGGATCGCACACCACCGCGACGGTGGCGCCGGTTTCGGCAAAGGCGCGGAGATGAAAACGGGAGATGCTCCCGCAGCCGATGACGGCGAGGATGGGCATGGTGTTATCCCTGCTGGGGTTCGATGACGATCTTGCGGGTGGAATCCTTGCGCTCGCGGCACAGTGCAAAGGCCTCGGCCGCGCGCGCCAACGGCAGGCGGTGGCTGACCAGCAGCTCAGCCGGGACGATGCCGGCGGCGAGCAGGCGCAGCACCGCCGGGAAGTAGATCGCCGGGGCGGCGAAGCTGGAGCGCAGCTGCAGCTTGCGGAAGTGGAAATCGTTGGCGTCGAAGCTGATCGTGCCGTCGCCTTCACCGATGCCGATGAAGCTCTGGATGCCGCCGTAGGCGAGCAGACCCAGTGCCGGGGCGATGCAGGCGGTGGGCGCGGTCATCAGCACATGGTCGAAACGCTTCGCGAGTGCGTCCGGAACGCTGCGGCCGTCCCACACCGCGGTGGTGGCGCCCAGTTGCGTGGCGATGCCCAGCCGCTCGGGATTCCCCGCCGTACCCAGGCAGACCAGAGTCGCCGCCCCGCGATGCTTCGCCAGCGCGACCGCAGCCAGGCCGATGGGTCCCGGCCCGACCACGCACACCGACTGGCCCATCTCGATGCCGGCGGTGCGCACCAGGTCGTAGGCCACGCCCACCGGCTCGGCCAAACAGGCCTGCCAGGGTTCCAGGCCCTCGTACGGCACGCAGCACACTGCCGGCGCCAGCATCTGCCCGCTCATCCCCATCGCCGCCTGACCCCAGAAGTTCGGTGCCCTGCTGTAGCACAGGTCGACGCGGCCGTCGCGACAGGACGGGCAGCGCCCGCAGAAGCTTCCCGACTCCAGCGCCACGCGCTGGCCGACGGCCAGACCGGTGACGCCCGAACCCAGCTCGGCGATGCGGCCGGCGATCTCGTGGCCCACCGCCTCCCAGTCCTTGGCCCGGGATGCCGCGGCGGTCAGGTCGGTGCCGCAGATGCCGCAGGCCTCGACTTCAACGCGGACCCAGCCGGGGCCGGGCGGAGCCAGCTCGACCATGCGCAGTTCACTGTTCCAGGGGGCGCGGATGCGGAGGGAGGATGTGTGCATAGATGTAAGTATACAATGTATGCTTTTTCCTCAAGTCAACGGCTTGACACTTCGTATGCTTTGCATATCTGAGATGTCCGAGATCCCGATATGCGCCGCGTCCACGTCGACAGTGACCACTGGAATTTCACCCTGGAAGGCACGGGG
>Ga0163144_10025660_pt1 | contig 11499 bp, 7 predicted proteins | sample OliLak19BULKMAT1_FD_123175 | JGI IMG/M metagenome (GOLD analysis project Ga0163144, IMG submission 123175) | Freshwater microbial mat bacterial communities from Lake Vanda, McMurdo Dry Valleys, Antarctica - Oligotrophic Lake LV.19.BULKMAT1 | ecosystem: Environmental > Aquatic > Freshwater > Lake... | reverse complement strand
TCCGTTCTGCCGGAAAATTTTGGCACCACAATCGCCGCCAGAACCCCGAGGATGACGAGGACGAGCAACAGTTCGATCAGTGTGAATCCCCGCTGCGTCAAGCGCCGGGCCGCATGGTTGGTATGAAGTTTCATGAGATGATGATTTATTTGATATGATCCTGAAGCGAGAAAATCGGGATGACCATTCCGATAAAAATAGTCCCGATGAAACCGGCGATGAAAAACAGCATCAAAGGTTCGGCCAAAGCCACCGCAGTCTTCAACTGACGATCCAGATCGCCCTCGGTGACATTTGCGATGCGGACAAGTTCGGAGTCCAGCTTGCCGCTTTCCTCCGCCACGGAAATCATTTCCAGGGTCGCTCCTGAAAACAGCGCGCGACACTCCCCGAGGCTCGGCCCGAGTGACTTGCCCTCTTTGACATGTTCGATGGAGGTCGAGACCGCATCCACCAAGATCTGATTGCCAATCGAGCGCCTCGCCACGTTGAGCCCGTTGATCAGCGGAACGCCCGCACCGAGCAGCGTGCCAAGCATGCGACAGAAGCGGGACATGGCAAACTGGGCCACCAGCGGCCCGACCACGGGCGCTTTGAGAATAAGCCCCTCCCACACCCTCCGTCCTTTTTCCGAAACAAACCAATTTCGCACCAGAAATCCGGCGACCACCAATCCTACAAGGATAAACAATCCATACGAACGCATCACTTCGCTCACCCCGACGATGATCTGCGTCAGAAGCGGCAGTTCGGCACCGAACCCGCTAAAAATGGTTTGAAAACGTGGTATGAAAAAAACCAGCAGAAACACCAGGACCGCCAAGGCCAGGGCCAGCAGTATCACCGGGTAAAGCAACGCGGTCATGACTTTCCCGCGCATCTCCTTTTCACGGGCCTGGAAATCGGCGATCTGGCCCAAGACAACATCGAGAAAACCTCCAGTTTCTCCGGCTTCAACCATGGCCACGTAAATCCGGGGAAAGGTGTCGGGGGAACGCGCCATGGCGTCGGCCAGAGGAACACCATCGACCACCCGGTCATGAATCTCCTTCCATTGATCCTTGGCAGACGGCGTCGCCGCCTCCTTGTGCAGAATCACGAGGGCCCGGCTCAACGGAACTCCGGCAGAAAGCAGGCTTGAAAGGAGACGGGTGAAATTCTCCAGGATGCGGGGCGTGATCTTTTTTTTCCCGCCAAACGAGAAGTTGAATTTTGGACCGGATGCCGCTGCGGTCGGTTTGTCGCCGCCAGTTTTCTTGGGAATTTTTGCGGGCTGAGGTGCGGCCGGGGCTGGTTTCGAAACTTTTTTCGCCGCAGCCTTGGGAGCATGCCCGTTTCCGTTCGCACTGCGATTCACGCTTCTTTCCGACAGCCGGATCGGTTTCAGACCACGTGCTTCCATCTGCTTGAAGGCATCGGCGCGACCACCCGCTTCGAGTTCGCCTTCAGCAACACACCCATCGCGCTGCATCGCCTTGAATTGAAAAGTGGGCATGGAAAAATTTAGATCGACGGAACCGCGACAAGCTCGGTGGTGTCGCCAGAAACATCGCCCACGGCCGAATCCTTGGTCACGCGATAGACTTCCTCCGGCGTGGTAACCCCCTGGGAAACCAGCCGCCAGCCGTCTTCGCTCAGGGACCGCATCCCGGCCTTTCGCGCGGCGACGCCGATTTCGCCGCTGGAAGCATTGCGCAGAATCATCTGGCGGATCTCATTACTTGTGTCCATCCATTCAAAAATGGCGCGCCGTCCGTGGTAACCGGTGTTCCGGCATTCCCGGCAGCCCATCGCCTTGTAAATTAAAGTCTCAGGAAGCCAGTTAAACTGGATCTTGAGCGTCGTGGTCTTCGGTGAATTGTCCGGCTGCCGGCAATGCTGACACAACACCCGGACCAGTCGCTGGGCCAGAACTGCTTCCAAGGATGAAGCAACTAGGTAAGGCTCCACCCCCATGTCCACCAACCGTGTCAACGCGCCCGGTGCGTCGTTGGTATGCAAGGTCGAAAAGACCAGATGCCCCGTGAGCGATGCTTGGACGGCGATCTGCGCTGTCTCTTGGTCACGAATTTCCCCGATGAGCAACACATCTGGATCGTGCCGGAGGATGGCCCGCAAACCACGGGCAAAGGTCAGCCCTGCTTTTTCAGAAACCTGGATCTGGTTGATCCCTTTCAATTGATATTCGATCGGATCTTCAATGGTGATGATCTTCCGCACCGCATCGTTGATTTCATTGAGCGCAGTGTAAAGGGTCGAAGTCTTTCCCGAGCCGGTGGGGCCGGTGACCAGGATAATTCCATGCGGCAATCCGAGCACCCGCCGGAATGATTTGAGATCACCCGCAGCAAGTCCCAATTCACCCATGCCGTGCAATGTCGCGTTTTGTCGCAACAAACGCATCACCACGGCCTCACCATGCAACATCGGAATCACGGAAACCCGGATGTCGATCTCGTTTTCGTCCAGCCGGATCTTGATTCTCCCGTCCTGAGGCAGCCTCTTTTCAGCGATGTTCAAATGGCTCAGTATTTTCACCCGGGAAACAATCGCCGGCTGAAATCGTTTCACCTGGGCAGGCACCGGAACTTCCTGAAGCACACCGTCGATCCGATAACGTATCCGCAGTTCATGTTCGAACGGTTCCAGATGGATGTCAGAGGCCCGTAAATCAATGGCATCACGCAAGACCTGGTTAACGAACCGGATGATCGACGCGTCTTCCGCCGCGTTATCGAGATTAGTATCGTCTTCACCCGAGTCATCCACCACCTGGAAAGATGTTTCCTCGTCCAGCGTATCGATGGTGTCGGCTCCCACCCCGAGGCGCTTTTTCATTTCCCGTTGAATGACTTCGGCCGGAGCCAGCACCGGTTGCAGCCGAAGTCCCGTCATGGTCCGCAAAGCGTCGAGCCCTTGTGTGGCGAACAATCGGCTGGTTGCTATTTCCACCACGCCGTTTGAACGTCGTAAGGGGAGCAGTTCCTCCTTTAAAAGCAAACGTGCAGGAAAAAGGGACAACACTTCCCTGTCCGGTTCCAAATCGTCCAGTGAGGTGAAAGTCAGGCCGTATTCCTGCGCCAGCCAGCGAAGCACGCTTTCCTCGCTGGCAGAATGCCTGTCCCAAGCTTCGCTCTCAGATAACATCCTGGCATCGGAAGCGGAAAGCTGCTTGGAAGCAACCATCCGCTCCAACAATTGCCCTAAACCGGCATCGCTGTTTTCTACCGCACTCATTTGGATTGAAACCGAACTGTGTCGTCTATTTCACCAAGCCGGCCAAAACTGCTGCTGCTTCCTGTTTGACGGTCAGGATTTTTTTCAAATCTTCCTGAGCAGCTTCCAACTTGGCTTCATTCGCTTTGCGAACTTCACGGACTTTGGCCAGCTTAGTCTTGATTTCTTCAGCCGGCGCTTTGTCTTCAATGGCTTTGCGCAAGGCTTCTACCTCGGGGCTTGATTCACCTCCAAATCCGCCACGGTTCCCACCACCACCACCCTGGCCACCATCACCACCGGGCCTGCGACCCCCACCGAATGCTCCGAAACCACCACCCACCGCGCGGCGGGCATCAGTCACTTTCTGGATTTTCCCTTCCAAAAGTTTCCATTCCGCATCGTCCTTGACGTCAAACTGTTCCCGCATCCGTTCCATCATCCGCTGCCGCATCTGTTCCGGGTCGCGTCCTCCACCCGGACGGTCCTGTGCCTGTGATGAGATTGATCCTGCGGCGAGCGAAACAAGAACCGCTGCCGAGAGTGCCAAAGTTTTCCCAAAAGATTTCATGGTGCCTTTCGATTTATGATTAAACTGGTAAACTGTTTGTAATTTGAGCCGTGGAACGAAACCTTCAAAAACTCAAGAACTGGAGGTTCCATTCATTCTCCCCTTATCATTACGCGTGCCAACTCGTTTTGGCCCATTTTCGCGTAAAATAACGTCCATGAACGAGCAATCATTGCGCAAAAAACCCTTCACTTGCGCAACAATTGCGCATCCGGGAATAAAGCATTGTAGGGCAAAGATCTGGAGGAATGGTCTCCGCCATGGGAGTGCGTGCTTTACAAAGCAGGATGGGTGGGGAGCGTCACGCCGGGCGCGCCGTCAGGTTTTCAAAACTCGGAATGTGGTCTCCGTGGGTGAGTTTTTATTCGTTCCCCTGGTATTGCAGTAAAACGGATCCTGCGTCCGAAGAAGACTCCACCCAGACTTTTCCCCCCATCCGTTCCATGCCCTTGTGAACAATGGCCAAGCCGATGCCCGTTCCGGAGATTTCTACGCCGTCTGCCCCACCTTCGAATCGTTCCAGCAGCGGGGGCGACGGGTGTGCGGGCTGAAGCTTGACGAATTTGCGCAGTCGATTGAAGCCAAAGATTACGCCACCGTGGCCATGGCCTGAGCCTTGTCCTCCACATTTGAAATTGGAATCAATAAAAAATCGCGAATGGTGAACGCCGCCACCGCGTTGGGCGACACGGAAATGACATTGCCGGAAGGTGCTGAAGGTGCTCCCCGGCCTGAAGTGCCAAGCTTCCCCCCCACGATTCGTGCCGGGTTCAAAGGCGCTCTCCGGCAGTTTTTTATTCGGTCGAGGTAGGGACACCGGTTGTCCGGTGCCCCCCTCACAGATCCCGGCGAGCGGTTTTCCCGCACCGGGCTCTTCAGTTCAACTCGCTCTCGCATTTGCCTGCGGTGAAGGTCACTGCTTCAGGAATTCCCCAACTCGCTCCCGGAAACTAAATTCCCGCTGGCTAGGCATTCTTTGACCTGATCTTTCCACAATGCGCGGTGGCGGCACCTGGAATCGTGTCAGCATTCGATTGAATGTCGACCATGTCTTACTTCTGCGTTGGCTACGCCGGTTTAGCCATTTATATAGCGCCCGGCATGTTTCGAGGTAAAAGAGCCGCATGCGGCGGGTATTGCCGATCAGCCCGTAGTAGTTCCACGTCCCCTGCAGCTTCGCCCTCAGTGTTTTCATTGTCTGGCTCAGCTTCTGGTGGTGGTGTGTTTTGACCCATTCGGTCATTCGTTCCATTCCAGCCTTCCACTTCTTGGTGGCTGTGCGTCTTTTGACCCTTGGTTTGCCCTGTCGATCCGGTTCCCAGTAAAATTCGAATCCCAGAAAGTCAAACCTCCCATTGTGAGGCCCTCCATTGTTCCCGAAACGCAGTGTCTTGGTTTTATCCACTGCCACTTCCAGTCCAAATTTGGCCAGCCGTTCTTTGAGTTCTTTCTCAAACTGTGCGGCTTCATATCGGTGTACAAATCCTGCCACGAAATCATCCGCATAGCGGATCAACCGGCAGCGTCCTCGTTGTTTGGGTTGCACCACTTGTTCGAACCACCGGTCCAATGCGTAATGCAGATAGATGTTTGCCAGCACGGGCGAAACTACTCCGCCCTGCGGTGTTCCTGTCTGGGGATGGATCACTTTTCCGTCCTCCTCCAGAACTCCTGCCCGCAGCCATTTGCGGATCAGACTCTTCAGCGCTCCAGCATTGATTCTTAGCTCCAGCATCCGCTCCAGCCACTTCCATTGGATGTTGTGTTAACCGCAGCGAAATTCCCCGCATGCCGCAACCGAAAACCCCGAAAACCTGCATTTTTCAAAAACATCTTGCAATATCGGGACCTGCTCCGAATGTTGTGGCGTCAATGGAACTGACAACCCAACTGGCCTTATTCCTTGAAAACCGGCCCGGCACACTGGCCCGCGTCTGCGATGCCTTGAGTGAAGCCAAAATCAACATCTACGCCATCTCCACCAGCGATACCGTGGACCACAGCGTGGTGCGCATGGTGGTGAGCGATCCTGAGAAGGCTCTCCGCATTTTCGAAGAACACGGCAGCCTCGTGGTCGAGGATGAGGTTTTGATGATCAGCGGAGACAACAAACCGGGTTCTCTGGCGGCAATCGCCCGGAAACTCGCGGCCAAAAAAATCAATATTGAGTATGCCTACTGCGCCACCCCTCCGGACGCAAGGAAGGGTCTCCTCATCCTCCGCGTTTCCGATGCAAAAAAAGCCATGAAGATCTTGAATAGTTAGAAGTTTGTAATTTCCTCCATCGCCCGCGCGCGATATCCGGTTTTACGGGAAAAATTTCCGGGCGGAGATCAAAGAATTTAGAATGAACTATTGCAGAGTTCGGAACTTTTAGTAAAAACTAGCAAAATTTTATTTTTGAATCAGGATGAGAAACAAATCGGAAAGCCCAGTTCATCAATCGAAAGTCAAGCGATATTTTTTAGCGCTTGCCCGCCTTTAATCCGGCTTTGCGAAGTTTCCCCCCGATCAAACCGATGGCTGACGGCCCACCCAATGAGATGAGTATCGATAACAGCAACACAATCAACGAGCCCACCATGCAATTCGCGGGTCTGCCCCTCAAACAGGGACTGTATGATCCGCAGTTTGAGCACGACGCATGCGGAGTCGGTTTCGTGGTGAATGTCAAAGGGAAAAAGTCCCATGAAATCATCCGTCAAGCCATTCAGATTCTTCTCAATCTGGATCACCGTGGCGCATGCGGTTGCGAAGCCAATACCGGCGACGGTGCCGGAATCCTGCTCCAAATGCCTCATCAGTTTCTGGTGAAGGTCGCTGCGGAAAACGGAATCCAACTTCCATCCGAAGGACTCTACGGAGTCGGCATGGTTTATCTTCCGAAGGAAAAAGACCAGCGCCAACGGGCCGAGGCCACGATTGAAAATATTGTCCGGGAAGAAGGCCAGTCCGTCCTCGGCTGGCGCACCATCCCCACCGACAACTCGTCCCTTGGCGAAAGCGCCCAAGCTTCCGAGCCTCAGATGCGGCAAGTTTTTGTCGGCCGGGGCTCAGAACTCTCAGACCCGCTGGCCTTCGAACGAAAACTTTATGTCATCCGGAAACGGTCCGAGAATGCCATCCGCTATTCTTCCGAGCCGGGCGCGAAGAGATTTTACATTTCCAGCTTTTCTCACAGGACACTCATTTATAAAGGGCTTTTGATGCCTGAGCAGGTGGATAAATATTATCCCGACCTGAAAGATCCGTTGATGGAAAGCGCCCTGGCATTGGTCCACTCGCGCTTCAGCACCAACACCTTTCCGAGCTGGGAACGGGCTCATCCGTACCGTTTCATCGCGCACAATGGCGAAATCAATACCCTGCGGGGCAATATCAACTGGATGCATGCACGGCAGGCGATGTTTGAATCCGACATGTTCGGCGATGACATCAAAAAGGTTCTCCCCACCGTAAACACTGACGGAAGCGACTCGGGCATGTTTGACAACTGCCTGGAACTTCTGGTTCTGGCGGGACGTTCCCTGCCCCACGCCGTCATGATGATGATCCCGGAACCCTGGGCCAATCATGAGTCGATGAGCGAGGAGAAAAAAGCCTTCTACGAATATCACAGCTGCCTGATGGAACCGTGGGACGGTCCGGCATCCATCGCGTTCACGGACGGCACCCGGATAGGCGCGGTCCTGGACCGGAACGGTCTCAGGCCCTCCCGCTATTACGTCACCAGCGATGATCTGGTCATCATGGCTTCGGAAGTCGGAGTGCTTCCCATCGCGCCGGAAAAGGTCATTCAAAAAGGACGACTCCAGCCGGGCCGGATGTTTTTGATCGACACCGAGCAGGGCCGGATCGTGGCCGATGAAGAGATCAAGAGCAGCATTGCACGGCAACAGCCCTACCGGGAATGGCTGGATAAAAACCTGGTTCACTTGGCCGCACTTCCGGACATCAACGATCTGCCGGCACCGAGCCACGAAACTGTTTTGCAACGGCAACAGGCATTTGGTTACACCTTTGAGGATCTGAGATTATTGATGGTCCCGATGGCTAGGGACGGAGTTGAAGCCGTTGGTTCCATGGGAACCGACACGCCGCTGGCGGTGCTTTCCGACCGGCCGCAGACCCTGTTCAACTATTTCAAACAATTGTTCGCGCAGGTCACCAATCCGCCGATTGATTGTATCCGGGAGGAATTGATCACCTCAGCGATCACCACCATCGGGGCGGAGCGTAACCTCCTGAAACCCGAACCGGAAAGTGCTCATCTAATCGAGCTGAAGTCACCCATTCTGACAAATGAAGAACTGGCGAAACTAAGGCATGTTGCCCAGGGAAGCTTCAAGTCCACCACCCTTCCCATCCTCTACAAAGTAGATGAAGGCGCGAGCGGGCTGGAGAAAGCCATGGAACAGCTCTGCGCCGGGGCAGACGAAGCGATCCGAAACGGTATCAGCATCTTGATTTTGTCTGACCGGGGTCTCGATTTTGCCAATGCCGCGATTCCTTCTCTCCTCGCGGTTTCGGGCCTGCACCACCATTTGATCCGCGAAGGAACCCGGACCAGGGTGGGCATTGTCATCGAATCGGGTGAACCCCGGGAAGTTCATCATTTTTCCCTTTTGATCGGATACGGCGCGGGTGCCATCAATCCTTACCTCGCTTTTGAGACCTTGGACGACATGATCCGGCAGGGACTGCTCAAGGATATCAAACACAAGGAGGCCTGCAAAAACTTCGCTAAAGCTGCGGTCAAGGGAGTGGTCAAGGTCACTTCAAAGATGGGCATTTCGACCATTCAAAGCTACCGGGGCGCTCAGATCTTTGAAGCCATCGGTTTGAAAAAATCGGTCATCGACCGGTATTTCACCTGGACCCCATCACGGGTTGAAGGTGTCGGAATGGAGATCATTGCGCGGGAGGTTGAACTCCGGCACAGACATGCTTTTGCGCTTCGTCCGGTGAATGGCACCGCGCTCGAAGTTGGAGGCCAATACCAGTGGCGTGCGGAAGGCGAACTCCATCTCTTCAGTCCGCAGACGGTTCATAAACTTCAAATCGCCTGCAGGACTGGAAATTTTAAAGTTTTCTCCGAATATTCCAATCTGGTGAACGACCAGTTGAAGAAACATTTCACCTTGCGCGGTCTTCTTGATTTCAAAAAGACAACCGCCATCCCGCTGGAGGAAGTGGAGTCGGTCGATTCGATCCTGAAACGGTTCAAAACCGGGGCCATGTCTTATGGTTCCATCAGCAAAGAGGCGCACGAATCGCTCGCGATCGCCATGAACCGCATTGGAGGCAAGAGCAATACTGGTGAAGGAGGAGAAGATCCGGCCCGTTACGTATTGGAGGCAAACGGCGATTCCAAAAACAGCGCGATCAAACAGGTCGCCTCCGGACGGTTTGGTGTCACCTCGCTTTATCTGGTTAATGCGAAGGAGATCCAGATCAAGATGGCTCAAGGTGCCAAGCCGGGAGAAGGCGGACAGCTGCCCGGTGGCAAAGTATATCCCTGGATCGCCAAAGTGAGACACGCAACGCCGGGTGTGGGCTTGATCTCCCCGCCTCCGCACCATGACATCTATTCCATCGAAGATCTGGCGGAGCTGATCCACGATCTAAAAAACTCCAATGAACATGCCCGGATCAGCGTCAAGCTGGTTTCCGAAGTCGGCGTTGGAACGGTGGCTGCCGGTGTGGCAAAAGCCCATGCTGACGTGGTGTTGATCAGTGGATACGACGGCGGCACGGGAGCCTCGCCCCAGACAAGCATCAAACATGCTGGAATTCCCTGGGAACTTGGGCTGGCGGAAACCCATCAGACATTGGTGCTGAACAATCTGCGAAGCAGGATTGCAGTTGAAACGGACGGCCAGTTGAAGACCGGTCGTGACGTGGTGATTGCGGCCATGCTTGGGGCCGAGGAATTTGGATTCGCCACCGCGCCCCTAGTCGCTTTGGGTTGCATCATGATGCGGGTCTGCCATCTCAACACCTGCCCTGTCGGTGTTGCCACGCAAGATCCCAAACTGAGAAAAAACTTCACCGGCGACCCGGAACACGCGGTCACCTTCATGAAATTTATAGCTCAGGAGGTCCGGGAACTGATGGCGAAACTCGGATTTCGCAAAATCGAAGAGATGGTCGGCAGAACTGACCTTCTTGAGGCGCACCAAGCGGTTGAGCATTGGAAGGCCAAGGGTTTGGATTTCACCAACATCCTGTTTCAACCCAAGGTTCCCGACACAGTGGGCCGGTTCAAACAGATCCAGCAGGATCACGGACTGGAAAAATCGTTGGACAAACAAAAACTGTTGGAGATTTGCCGCCCGGCCATCGAGCGCGGCGAGAAAGTCAGCGCTGAAGTTGCAATTCGAAACATCAACCGCGTCGTGGGAACCATTTCTGGAAGCGAGGTCACACGAAAATACGGCGCCAAAGGGCTTCCATCGGACACCATCCGGCTGAAGTTCAACGGTTCTGCCGGACAAAGCTTCGGTGCGTTCATTCCCAAAGGAATGACCCTGACGCTGGAAGGCGATGCCAACGACTATGTGGGCAAGGGACTTTCAGGCGGTCGGATCATTATTTATCCACCGAAGAACTCTCCGTTCGTTTCCGAGGATAACATGATCATTGGAAACGTGGCCTTTTATGGGGCGACCGATGGGGAAGCTTATCTCCGGGGCATGGGAGGCGAAAGGTTCTGTGTTAGAAACAGCGGCGTCGAAGCTGTTATTGAAGCGATCGGAGATCATGGTTGCGAATACATGACCGGCGGCAAAGTAGTAATTCTTGGTCCCACAGGCAGAAACTTCGCGGCTGGAATGTCTGGCGGTGTAGCTTATGTGCTGGACGAGACAGGCAAATTTGACCGGGACTGCAATTTACAGCTCGTCGGCCTGGAAAAAGTGGAGGACCCCGAGGAAATTACGGATCTCAAGGGGATGATCGAACGTCATGCCCGGTACACCGGAAGCCAAAAAGCGAGCAAAATTCTCGCCGACTGGGATCAATACCTTCCGAAATTCGTCAAGGTCATGCCCAAAGATTACCAACGCATTATCACGGCCATCAAACGGTTCAAAGCTTCAGGATTGAGCGATGAGGAGGCGTTGATGGCGGCTTTTGAGGAAAATGCCCGCGATGTCGCACGTATTGGCGGCGGGTGATTTGAAACAATAAATTTACAACCTACCAAGCACAAAAAATGGGAAAACCCACAGGATTTATTGAGTATTTGCGCGAACTCCCCCTTGATCGCAACGCCATAAGCCGGATCAAGGATTGGAACGAGTTCCACCTGCACATGGAGGAGAAGAAACTCCAAGAACAGGGGGCTCGTTGCATGGATTGCGGGATTCCTTTCTGCCATACCGGCACATTGATCAGCGGGATGGCATCGGGTTGTCCGATCAACAATCTGATCCCCGAATGGAACGACTTGGTTTACAGGGGCCTCTGGAAGGAAGCTCTCGATCGTCTCCATAAAACCAATAATTTTCCGGACTTTACCGGACGCGTCTGCCCCGCACCTTGCGAAGGTTCCTGTGTTCTCGGCATACACGCGCCGCCGGTGACCATCAAAAACATCGAGTGCGCCATTATCGACAAAGGTTTTGAAGAAGGCTGGGTTCAAGCGCAGACACCAAAAACCCGCTCGGGAAAAAAGGTTGCGGTGATCGGTTCAGGCCCCGCTGGATTGT
>Ga0163144_10025657_pt1 | contig 11500 bp, 7 predicted proteins | sample OliLak19BULKMAT1_FD_123175 | JGI IMG/M metagenome (GOLD analysis project Ga0163144, IMG submission 123175) | Freshwater microbial mat bacterial communities from Lake Vanda, McMurdo Dry Valleys, Antarctica - Oligotrophic Lake LV.19.BULKMAT1 | ecosystem: Environmental > Aquatic > Freshwater > Lake... | reverse complement strand
TTACAACCCCAATGTGATTCTTCATCCCTCGTTTCACTCGTTGTGGTCTTAGTGTCTTTGTGGGAAATACGACATATTAGAATTACCTAATATCCCACGGCGATACGACGAACAGCGCAGCGCGGAGAGCAGCCAAGCTGCGATGAGACATAGTATTTGTTACAACCCCAATCTGATTTTTTCGTCGCTCGCTTTGCTCGTTATGGTCATAGCGCTGCGCTATCGTCGCTCGCTTTGCTCACCGCTTGCTTCTCTCGCTGTGGGTAATAGGACAAATTAGAATTGCCTTGACACTAGATTCATTTTGAAACAATACCGATATGTATCATATATTGATTAAATTTATATATGAAAAGAGCGCTATTGGCATTGACCGTGGTTCAAATGCTTTTTAATCTTCAGGCACAGGAATCCTTTCCCAAGAATGACATTGATTTTATAAAAAAGGAATGTTATGCCTTTACCAACGCCACCCTGATCAGGGACGCCGCCCAACCTCCCCTCACGAATGCCACACTCATCATCCGAAAAGGGAAAATTGAATCAATAGGCCAGAACCAACCGGTCCCGGCAGATGCAGTCAAAATTGATTGCAAAGGGAAATTTATCTATCCATCATTTATTGATATTTATTCCGATTATGGCACGCCAGCTGTTCCAATGCCTTCTGGCAGAGGGTTTGGAGGCCCTGCCCAAATGAATAACGAGGCAAAGTATCCAGCCGGATGGAATGCAGCCATTAAGCCCGAAAACGAAGCTGCTAAAGTATTTCAGGTAAATGAAGCAAGGGCGAAAGAATACCGCAACAATGGTTTTGGAGTAGTCAATACGCACATTGCAGACGGGATTGTAAGAGGCAGCAGCGCATTGGTTAGTTTGGCCAATATAAATGAAAACCTGGCGATGATCCGGCAACGGGGTAGCTCGCATTTTTCCTTTTCTAAAGGCAGCTCTACCCAGGATTATCCGGGTTCATTAATGGGTTCGATTGCATTGATCCGCCAGACCTTCCTGGATGCCAAATGGTACGCCACTAAACCGGTGACTGAAGGAATAAATTTATCGCTGGAAGCTTTTAACGGGTTACAACAATTGCCCATGATCTTTGAGGGCAATGACAAGTGGAACGATCTGAGGGCCCTCAAGATTGGAAAGGAATTTGGACTTCAGTTTATTGTATTGGCAGGCACCAATGAGTATCAAAGAATTGAAGAATTAAAAAACACGGCTGCTAAATTCATAGTACCCTTAAATTTTCCGAGCGGACAGGAAGTGGAGGATCCTAATGATGCCAGACTAGTTGTTTTATCCGATCTTAAACATTGGGAAATGGCCCCTTCCAACCCCGGAAGCCTGGAAAAAGCCGGGCTCCCGTTTGCCTTGACGATGTATGGGATACGGGAATCTTCCGCTTTTTTGCCTAATCTCAATAAGGCGATACAAAACGGATTGACCGAAACAAAAGCACTGGATGCACTTACCAGAGAACCCGCTAATTTTTTGGGGATCTATGATCTGGTGGGTTCTCTTGAGGTTGGCAAACTGGCCAATTTTATTATTACTTCAGGACCTCTGTTTAAAGAAAAAACAACACTTGTTCAAAACTGGGTTCAGGGAATCGGTTACACTATAAAAGCGGACGAGTGGGCACCCCAAAATGGAGAATATACGCTGACCATCAATAACGATACGTATAAGTTGAACATTTCCGGGGATAATCCAACCCGCCCTTCTGTTTCCATAATTGGAAAAGACACCCTCAAGGCGGACCTTAAAGTCAATGATAAACTGGTAAACCTTTCCTTTAGTTTTAAACAGGATAGCACTAAAATTACCCGTTTAGGTGGAATCGTTTTAGGGAATAGCTGGAGTGGGACCGGCCAACTTGCCAATGGTGATTGGGCGAGATGGGCGATTCAAAAAAATGATGGAGAATTTTCGAAAGCGGTGACGGAACGAAAAGAAACGACCAGAAAAACCGCGGAAACTGGAAAGGTGATGTACCCCTGGCAGGGCTTCGGATGGACTGAACCCCCTGTGGCGCAAGACTTGCTTATTAAAAATGCAACGGTCTGGACCAGTGAAAAGGAAGGCATTCTAAAAAGTACCGATGTATTGGTTCAGAATGGGAAGATTGCCAGAATCGGTAAGAATCTTTCTGCATCCGGTGCCAAAATAATAGACGCGTCCGGACAGCACTTAACTGCAGGAATCATAGATGAACATAGTCATATCGCAGCTACCGGAGGGATTAATGAGTGCACCCAATCTGTTACCGCTGAAGTCAGAATAGCCGACGTAATCAACCCGGACGATATTAATATTTACAGACAACTCAGCGGAGGGGTCACCGCGTCTCACATTTTACATGGCAGTTGTAATGCTATCGGTGGACAAACCCAATTGATTAAATTAAGATGGGGCAAAAGCGCTGAAGAACTGAAGTTTGCAGGTTGGGATGGATTTATAAAATTTGCATTGGGGGAGAATGTCAAACGAACCAGCAATACTCAAAACAATCGGTATCCGGATACCCGCATGGGTGTCGAACAAGTGTTGGATGATGCGTTTTTAAGAACCAAACAATACCAGGAGGCCGGCGAGGGCAAAAGAAAGGATCTGGAACTGGAAGCCCTTCTTGAAATTGTTAATCAAAAAAGGTTTATAACCTGCCATTCGTATATAGCCAGTGAAATTCTGTCTCTGATGAAAGTGGCTGAGAAGTACAATTTTAAGGTAAATACGTTTACCCATATCCTGGAAGGATACAAAGTAGCCGATAAAATGAAACAACATGGAGCAGCAGCATCCAGTTTTTCTGACTGGTGGGCTTATAAAATGGAGGTACAGGATGCCATTCCACAAAGCCCCTATATCATGGATAAAGTAGGGTTGAATGTCGCCATCAACAGCGATGATGCGGAAATGGCCAGACGGTTAAATCAGGAAGCCGCCAAAAGTGTTAAGTACGCCGGTATGAAAGAAGAAGACGCGCTCAATATGGTCACCATCAATCCAGCAAACATGCTTCATGTGGGTAATAAAACAGGCAGTATTAAAGTAGGAAAGGATGCCGATATCGTTTTATGGAATGAACATCCATTGAGCATTTATGCCAGGGCAGAAAAAACAATTGTCGACGGTGTTGTTTATTTTGACCGCGCAAAGGATGCAGAAAAACAACAAGAAATAAATAAAGAAAAAAGCCGGTTGATCCAGAAAATGATATCCGCGAAAAAAGGCGGGGAACGTATGGAACCTGCCCTCCCTGCGTTTCAGGAGGAAGATGAGTGTGAAATGGACCATGCCCATGGAAAAGGGCTGTGGCACCGGCTTGAACAAAGAATAGTAGAATCCATTCAAACTCAAAATGATTAACCATGAACAAACGATATCAACCCATTCTAAAGTTCATCCTTTTTATAACTTGTTTGTCGCCGGTTTGGTCAGCAAAGGCACAAGAAACCATTTATCCGGTATCGAACCACCAGGGCACCGTGGCCATTACCGGAGCAACCATCCATATCGGAAATGGAAAAGTGATTGATAAGGGTACCCTGGTCATAAGGAATACAAAAATTGAAGCAGTAGGCGCTTCTGTGGCAATACCCGGAGGAAGTCGGGTGATCCCGGCTAATGGCGCTCATGTGTACCCCGGAATAATTGCATCCGGTACCAATCTTGGATTGTCTGAAATATCCAGTGTCCGGGCTTTATCTGATTTTTCCGAAATCGGGGACTATAACCCCAGTGTAAAAGTAATTACGGCATACAATGCAGAATCCAGGGTCATACCAACCGTGCGCAGTAATGGAGTCCTCTTGGCTCATATCACGCCAAGAGGAGGTACGATCAGCGGCACCAGCAGTATCGTACAACTCGACGCCTGGAATTGGCAGGATGCGGTATACAAATTAAACAATGGAATTCACCTCAACCTACCTGCCATGATAAACCGTCCCAGGCCTTTTGCCGCCTTACAAGGACTTAACCAGGGACCACCTGCGGATGCCATTAAAACAGCATTGCTTAAAGTGGATGAAATCAGAAATTTTTTAAGAGAGGCTCAGGCGTATGCAGTTAAACCTGAACCCACCAATTTGAAATATGAAGCAGTCAAAGGATTGTTCGACCGGACCCAAAAATTATTTATTCATTGTGACCTGGTCAAGGAAATTATGATAGCCCTGGATATTAAAAAAGAATTTAATCTGGAGGTGGTCATTGTAGGTGGCAGTGACAGTTGGATGGTGGCCAATTTGCTTAAAGAACAGGGAGTTCCCGTGATCCTGAGTGAACCCCATACACTACCTTCGACTGCAGACGATGCCGTAGATCAACCTTACAAAACGGGATACCAGCTAAAACAAGCCGGAGTATTGTTTTCAATAAGCCTGGATGCCAACGATGGGTATTGGCAACAAAGATGCCTCCCGTTTCAGGCCGGCACCATGGCTGCTTATGGACTGTCCAAAGAAGAAGCACTGCAGGCGATAACGCTGGATGCAGCCACTATACTGGGCATTGATAAAATCACCGGCAGCCTGGAAGTGGGTAAAGATGCCAATGTAGTAATCAGCCAGGGAGACATCCTGGATATGAAAAGCAGTAAGGTTACCCATGCCTTTATCCAGGGAAGGGCGATTGACCTGAACAATAAACACAGCCAGCTGTTTGAAAAATATAAATTTAAATACGGTATTAAATAATTTACACTTTTAAGGTGTCCACGGCCCGGTCGATGACCTCCCTGGGTACAGGTACTAAGCTGAGCTTTTCATCTATCCAGGTTTGGCACTCCTGCATCAATACGATTGGATCCTCATTTTGATACGCATGGTCAGGGAAGTGTACATCCACTTTCGTTTTCCATTTGCCGAATTGTTTAATAAAATGAGTGAGAAGGGAATCCCCGGGAATCCAGAAGTCCAAGGCAGGCTGGTGGTAGACCATGGCTAAAGGGATTATAGGAATTTTTTCCTCTACTGCTATTTCGAATGCCCCTTTTTTGAACTCTTTGGTAAGTTGTAATACACTCGTAGTCCCTTCCGGGCATAAAAAAATACTTAAGTTTTGACGGAGTTTTTGCCGCATAGCTTCTTTTACCTTATTCCTGCTCGTTTTATCGTGTCGCTGGACGAATAAGATGCCGGTTTCTTCTGACGCGAGACCGATCAGCGGATAACGCTCAATTTCGGCTTTCCCAATGGGCAAAAAATGATAATAGTGGAGCGCCAGTATAGGATCAGAAAAACACCGGTGATTTGAAATGTATATCGCAGGTTGTATTTCCCCGAAATGTCCGAACCGGGTGATCTGGTATCCCAGGATCTTACCCATGATTTTAATACAGATTTTTCTGAACCTGAATGCCCGATGGATGTTCCGGCCCAGGATCAGTGCAGAAATAAGATACGCAGATAAAAAAACCAGGATTAATAGAACTAATAATATAATTCGCAGCCAGGCCAGAAGATATTTCATTTAATGGTTGCGGATTACAGTCAACGTGTTATAAATCAAACCAACATACGAACAGGTTCTTCCAAAAGATTTTTTAAAGTTTGTAAAAACTGCGCTCCACTGGCTCCGTCTACCACCCGGTGGTCACAGGATAAAGTGACTTTCATAATATGGGCAATTTCTATTTTTCCATCCTTTATGATGGGCTTTTCAACAATTCCACCTACGGCGAGGATGCAGGAATCAGGTGGGTTGATGATCGCGGTAAATTCATCTACGCCAAACATACCCAAATTGGAAATGGTAAACGTATTGCCCTGCATTTCATCGGGCTGGAGTTTACGTTCTTTAGCTCGTTGGGCAAGGTATTGTACTTCGGCATTGATTTGGGTAAGCGTCTTGATGTCCGCAAATTTTACCACGGGAACCAGGAGGCCTTCCGGGACTGCTACGGCAACGCCGATATGAATTTGATGATTTTCACGAATAACATCCTGAATCCAGGATGAATTAAGCATCGGATGTTTCCTTAATGCCAGAGCTGTCGCCTTTACGACCAGATCATTAAAAGAAAGTTTAGAAGGTGCAATGGTATTCATGGCTGCTCGGGCACTTACTGCCTTGGTCATATCTATCGCCATCGTCACATAAAAATGTGGAGCTGTAAACATACTCTCACTCAGCCGGCGGGCAATAGTTTTCCTCATCATACTGAGTGGCTTATCCTCATAGGATGCTCCATTGTTTTCTATACCTAAAGCCGGGGAAGAAGGTGCTGTTTTGGACGCAGTCGACGGTGCAGTCGTTTTATGTTGGACAGCGGCTTGGACATCCCTCTTTACAATCCGGCCGCTATCACCGGTACCTACCATTTTATTTAAATCAATTCCTTCTTCACGGGCAATAGCTTTTGCCAATGGTGAAGCCTTGACCCAACTATCCTGCACACTAGCAGGAGGTTCAGTGGTTTCAGCAGAATCAAGAGCCGGCGTTGCGGTTGCCCCCGAAGTTTGAACAGCCGGTGAATTGGATTCTGCATTTGATGGGGTGGTTTCCGGGATGGCTGCAGGGGCTGGCGCACCCGACCCTGATGCCTCCAGGGCTGCCTTATAATCCTCTCCCTTTTTTCCTATAACCGCTAAAATTGAATTTACCGCTATGGTACCTTTCTCAACGCCGATGTATAATAGATTGCCGTCGTAAAAACTCTCCAGATCCATAGTTGCTTTATCGGTTTCCACTTCGGCCAGGACATCCCCAACCTTGACATCGTCGCCTACTTTTTTATGCCATACCAGTATGTTTCCTTCTTCCATCGTATCACTCATACGGGGCATTCTGATTACTTCAGCCATTTTGTAACTATTTGAGGCGTAAAGATAGCTGGGAGTTTGCACTTTTCGAATATCATCTCCTCAGGTCCAGGTAAATTGCCATGCGTTCTATTCTGGACATGGTTTGAATCTGGAATGATATTAATTTATAAATTTGTGATTCCAAGCAGCTAATACATGAAATTTTCATCCAAACTATTAGAAGAAGTGATGCTGGCTTTTCATTCCCTCCCCGGGGTGGGCAAAAAATCTGCTTTGCGGATGGCCCTTCATATCATGAAAAAAGACCCTGAATACTCAAAAAAATTTTCAGAAGCGATCTGGCATGCCAGAAGCAATGTCAAAACTTGTATACAATGTTTCAATTTTGCCGATGAAGAATTGTGTTCAATTTGTACCAGCCCCCGCAGGGATATCAGGACCATTTGTATCGTAGAAAGTACCCGGGATGTCATGGCTATTGAGGATACCAACCAGTATCAGGGATTGTACCACGTGCTGGGTGGGGTCTTGTCCCCTATTGACGGGATCGGACCGGCACAGCTTCAAATAGATCCATTAATCAGCCGATTGGGCAACGGCAATGTAAAAGAGTTGATCATGGCCATTAATCCCACTATAGAAGGGGAAACGACCATTTATTATCTCACCAAACTTATCCAATCTTTTCATATTCCGGTATCGGTCATTGCCAGAGGCGTTTCATTTGGTGGTGAACTGGAATATGCCGATGAGATGACCTTAGGCCGGTCCATTCTTGCCCGTACCCCTTACCAGCTAAAACTCGGTGGAGGATAGATGGATCTCACCGTCATTATACTGAATTTTAATGTCAGGTATCTTTTAGAATCGTGTCTGGAATCCGTCTTCACGGCGATCGCTTCTATCCCTTCCGAAGTCATAGTGGTTGACAATGCTTCCACCGATGAATCGGTGGCCATGGTCCAAACCCGGTTTCCTCAGGTTATCCTTTTGACCAATGCAGAAAATCTGGGATTTGCAAAGGCCAACAACCAAGCTATACGCAGGGCCAGGGGACGAAAGATTTTGATACTAAATCCCGACACCCTGGTCAATAAACAAGCTATAGTCTCCGGGTCTGAATACCTGGATCGTTATGACCGGGTAGCGGCTGTAGGAGTAAAGATGACGGATGGCAATGGTAATTTTCTGAAAGAATCCAAAAGAGGATTTCCTACCATGTGGTCGTCCTGGTGGAAACTTACCGGGATAAGTCGCTGGTTTCCTACCCACAACCAACTCAATCACTATTATCTGGGACACCTCGATAAAAACGGCACCCACGAAGTAGAAGTGTTGACCGGTGCTTTTTTGATGGTTAAGAAAAACATCCTTGACCAGTTAGGGGGATTTGATGAAGGTTATTTTATGTATGGGGAAGATATTGATTTATCACATCGGATCAGGCAGTTGGGCTACCAACTGGTCTATTTAGGTAGTGCATCCATCACCCATCTCAAAGGGAGGAGCTCAAACGCACATTCCATTCAGCATGTCCGTAATTTTTACCAGGCCATGCTGGTCTTTGTAAAAAAATATTATACCCATCCGGGTACTAAATGGTTAATGACAATAAGTATCTGGCTGGCTGGGATATTTTCATGGGTGAAAAGAAAAATATTTTTCCATTTCCTTCCTTTGACCGACCTGATACTGATTACAGGGACCATTTATCTGATACAACTAATTTGGTCCAGGTACTGGTTTGGTGATCCGGATTATTTTTATCACCCTGCCTTTTTTTGGAATGCTTTGGGATATTTAATCATTTGGTCCGTTTCGTTGTTTTCCGCAGGGGCTTACCGAATTCAACGGTCATCACCGGGTTTTATAGGTTTTCAGGCAATAATTTCAGGTACCCTGGTTATTCTGTTGCTTTATAGCCTGCTGCCCGAAACCTGGCGAACGTCAAGGGCAATAATTCTGTTAAGTGGTTTTATTTTAGCTGCAATTATCCCGTTGAGCAGGACCTTACTCAAACCACAAGAATTTGGATACCGGGCTTTATTATTTGGCGATGAGATGGCTGAAAAAAAATTAAATGGTCTTTTCAGGAGACTGAGCTTAAAAAATTTTTTTGCTTATATATCGAGACTGGATCCCGGTAATCAGACTATTCCCTTGGAAAATAAACGGGCCAAATTGTTTGAAACCGTAACTAACCAAAATATCACCCATATCCTCTTAGCCCGTACTCCGGAATGGAAGCATACTTTATTAAACCTGACCCGCTCCCGGATTGGCAATGTAATTTATATGCTGGAAGACCAGGACACAAATAATTTTACTAACCCAGGTCCAATACCCGGTCTGACGGAAGTCACTATCCGGTTAAATATTCCGGTATATAAATTAAGTAAATTAATAGTAAATGTTTTTTGTTCCCTGCTGATTTTGCCCTGGGCTTGGGTATTGCCTGAAATCCGGCATAATTTTATCCAATTGGTTACCGGTAAAAAACAATGGGTTTCCTATCAAACCCCTGCTGATCCGGCTTTGCCCATGCAAAAAGACGGCCTTTGGCAGCCCGCAAACCATTTTGGATCGCAACCTGATTTTTCCTTTGAGGTAAATTTTGAGTATGCACAACATTATAACCCCATGAAGGATATCAGGATAATATTGAGTAAATTGTTTAAAATAAGTGAATGACAACACCTTCCCTTAGCCCAGAAAAATTGCTCAACTTATCAAGTAAGTATTTATCAGAAACGATCCGTTTGCGCAGACACCTGCACCAACATCCGGAACTGTCTTTTGAAGAATACCATACGGCAGATTTTATTGAGCAGACCCTGAAGGGATATGGGATCCCTTCCGTGCGTTTGGGAAAAACCGGGGTGATTGCCGTGCTGGAAGGTCAGGCCAAAGGTAAACGAGTTCTGGCCCTTCGGGCGGATATCGATGCCCTCCCCATCCAGGAAAATTCCGATCAAAATTATGCGTCGAGAAACCCCAATATTATGCACGCCTGTGGTCATGATGTCCATACGGCTTCATTATTGACGACAGCCAGGATATTGTCAGAAAATACAGCAGCCTGGGGAGGAAAAATTAAAATCATTTTTCAACCGGCAGAAGAAAAATTTCCTGGTGGGGCATCCATACTTATTGAGGAAGGAGTGCTTCAAAATCCAGCTCCGGACATTATCCTCGCCCAGCACGTTTTTCCTGAATTGGAAGCCGGTAAACTGGGATTCAAAGAAGGCCCGTTTATGGCATCAGCGGATGAAATTTATATAACCGTACATGGCAAAGGGGGACATGGAGCCATGCCACACAAGACCAGGGATACTATACTGATTGCCTCGCACATCATTGTTGCACTTCAGCAAATTGTAAGCCGGAATAACAATCCGCTGACTCCATCGGTATTGACTATTGGAAAAATTCAGTCCACCGGTGGCGCTACGAATATTATTCCCGGTGAAGTAAAAATTGAAGGCACTTTCAGGACTTTTGATGAAGTGTGGAGAAATGAAGCAAAAACCTTAATCCGGAATATTTGTGAAGGGACAGCCCATGCCATGGGTGGTAGTGTGGATTTGGATATTAAAAATGGATACCCGGTACTCCTGAATGATTTAAATCTTACCCAATTGATGAAATCCTGGGCAAAGCAGCTGTTGGGGCCCGACCAAATTGTCGATCTGCCGATGCGCACTACAGCAGAAGACTTTGCTTACTATTCTCAAATGATGCCAGCCTGTTTTTATCGCCTGGGTACTTCAAAACCCGGCCACGCAGGGGAAAGAAGGGTTCATACCCCGGATTTTGATATTGACGAACAAGCCCTGGTTACCGGTGTTGCCTACATGGCTTTCGCTGCTATAAACTGGTTGAATTTAAGGTAAATAGACACATTTATATATTTATAATATTTAAAAAATTAATATTATAGTAGTTATAAATTATAATAATATTTAATGTATTTTGCTGCCTGAATATATTTTGATCATGACTAAGATATTGATTGCAGATGATGAGCGTAGTATCCGGCGAACGCTAAAAGAAATACTGGAATTTGAAAAGTTTGTCGTCGATGAAGCCTGTGACGGTTTGGAATGCTTGAGCAAAATTAAACAACAGGAATACGATGTCGTCCTTTTGGACATTAAAATGCCCAACCTGGACGGATTGGAGGCCCTGGAAAGGATACAACAGATCAACCCTGACCTTCCGGTCATCATGATCAGTGGGCACGCCAACATTGATACAGCAGTGGACGCGGTTAAAAAAGGGGCATTTGATTTTATCAGTAAACCTCCTGACCTCAATCGAATGCTGATCACGATACGAAATGCAATGGACAAGACTTGCCTTATTTCGGAGAAAAAAGTCCTGCAGCACCGGATAAGTAAAAGTAAAATTCAGGAGATCGTGGGTGATTCTACGGCTATTTCCAAAGTCAAGGAAACTATCGCACGGGTGGGGCCTACCGAAGCCCGGGTTTTGATTACCGGTGAAAACGGGACGGGTAAAGAATTAGTAGCCCGTTGGATCCATGAATTCAGCGGCAGGCAACATGGGCCAATCATTGAAGTCAATTGTGCCGCGATTCCTTCTGAGCTCATTGAAAGCGAATTGTTTGGTCATGAAAAAGGTTCTTTTACATCTGCTATAAAACAGAGGCTGGGTAAATTTGAATTAGCCCATGGGGGCACCTTGTTTTTGGATGAAAT
>Ga0163144_10025656_pt1 | contig 11500 bp, 20 predicted proteins | sample OliLak19BULKMAT1_FD_123175 | JGI IMG/M metagenome (GOLD analysis project Ga0163144, IMG submission 123175) | Freshwater microbial mat bacterial communities from Lake Vanda, McMurdo Dry Valleys, Antarctica - Oligotrophic Lake LV.19.BULKMAT1 | ecosystem: Environmental > Aquatic > Freshwater >... | reverse complement strand
CGAAAGCGGCATCGGTCTCGGCGTCGGGAGATCGGCCTCGGCTTTCACCTGAAGTCGAACCTTGCTGCTCCAGATCACCGCGCAGAGTCCATTGAATCCTCGAATAGCGATAGATCAAGGCCTAGAGCACCGATCAGGTTGAATCACCGGTACAAACGGCCGATTCTCTTGCTGCGACGCGCGGCCTCGTCGCTCCGCTCCTCAGATTACTGTCAGGAGTGTGTCGGCGAAAGGATTCGGGTGCGGATCGTCTCGCGTCAGGAAAAGTGGAGAGCCGTCAGCGATCAGCGATCAGCGATCAGCGGTCAGCGGTCAGCCAGATCCGAGAGCTGAAAGCAACCGCTGAGCGCTTGTCGCAACCTCGGTGCGATCGCGAATATCGTTCTGTCGTTCCTTGGCACGCTCAAGATCGGCTCCCACAGCATGCTCCCCGCCAGCGGCCTGCCACCACGCACGTTGTCCATCCTCAGGCTGGATGACCAGCCAGCGTCGGTCGTCGTGCAGCGCCAAAAAATTCTCTCGTCGAAATTCTCGCTCGCCGATCAGGCGCCTGCTGCGCGGCGCATTCGCCGCAGCGTGCCGCGCCAATCGAAGAGAACGCGCGGGTATGCCTCGACGTAGAGATCATTCGTCAAGCTGCGCGCAATGGCGAAGGCGTCTATTCGCCCGAGCGCAGTCTGGATGTCGTCGACATGGACGAATACGTCGAAGGCGCCGTCGTAGCCACCGCCCACGCACCCTTCCCCCTGCGGCAGACCGGCGCATTCGAGCGTGCTCACTTCACGGAGAGCGTCGCGGAGCTTGGGGAGCTCCAGAACGGGAACCTCGGCGCCGCCGCGGTAGGCCATTACGACGTGCAGCGTGGCGGCGCCAGCGACCGGAGCGGTGGGAGCTCGCCCGCCTTCGCGAAAGACCTCAGTGACCCGCTGCTCGAACACCTCGCGCCGTCGCTTCTTGAATGGCGGCACGACGCCATCCAGCAAGTAGGGTTCGTGCGGGTGCGGGTCGAACATCTCCCACGGGTCGACGCCGAGGCAGCTCGCGACAATGCAGTCGATGGATCCGCTCCGTGCGTGCTCCCGCGCGGTGAGGGCGTCCGCGTCGACGGTGGGAAGCGGTCGACGACCGATCTGGGGCCACGCGCCAGACGCGAAGTCGCTGTCGGGTGTCTGTCGCGCCGCGATGGGTACGCCGTCTCCGGCCTCGATGCGAGCCTGCAGCGTGGGCAGGTCATGGCTCAAGAGGTCGAGCGCCAGCACGATCGGCGAGCCTCGGCGCTTTGGCGAGTCACCCGTGAAGGCGAGGATCTGCACCGCGCCAAACGCGTCGTCGGTGAGTGGAACGGCGAAGACGTCGCCGACGTCGAAGGCTTTTGCGGCCGGCCGGCGCCACGCGCGCATGGAGGCGCCCGCGGCGTCGAGCTCGCTATCGTTGAATATCGCATTCGGCGCGAGCTGGCGGATCACGCGGAGGGCGGCCACCATGGCGTCAGGGGTACGTGCGTCGACGAAGACCCAGTCAGACTCCGCATCGATGTCGAGCCCGCGCACGCTCGACTCCCGCAGCGCCTTTTTCAGCCGAAGCTCAGCCTCCCTATTGGTCTCGTGACCGAAGAGCCTAGCGAGATCGTGCATCAACCAAAACGTTGGATCGCTGGCGTCTGGGAGGTGCACCGTGAGCGGACCACACTCGATGCGGTCGGGCGTCGTGCCGTGGGCCACTGTCGCAGTCTACCCGACTCCAGCCTGGTCGGTCAGGCGAGCCGCCGTCCATGACGCATTTCGTCCACGCAGCAAGAGCTGCGGAGATCAGTCATCGATCGCCTCGACACCGAGTCGTCGAAGCTCCGCAATGTGGTCCCTCATCGTCTTGAGCTCCTCGGGTGAGGTGCCCCTTCCAATCCGCGACCTCGCCCCTGACCCGCAACGGATCGCGCGAGCGGTATGACTTCGTCGGGTTGCCGGGGAACTTCTTGTCAGTCAGATTGGGGTCGTCTGCAATCGGACCAGTCGGCTCCACGATGTAGATTCTGCCGGGCCCTTCGCCGGCGGCCAGCTCGGCTCCCCAGGTTGCCGCATTCAGAGTGGCAGTCAGGTAGACGTAGCCCGCCTTGTTTCCCTTGCCGTAGTTGGAGCTATAGCCGGGCTCGATCAGGTCGCCCGGCTTCAGGTCGGCCTTCGTACCGTGGTAGAGCTGCTGCGAGCTCAGGTCGTCTATGGCTGCCATTGGTTTCCTCATTCCAACTCTGGACCGTTCTGCCTGTCACGCCACTCGTCGGGCTTTGGCTCGGCGTTGACAGAGGCCAGGCATGGCATCTCAGCCAGCACTGTCCAGGATTGCCTCAACCCGTGAGATCGTGTCGAGCTCGCTCTCGTAGTACTCGCGATAGTCGAAGTAGTCCTCGTCGAGATCCGTGTCCGCCAGCCCCTTGGCGACAACGTCGCGCCTGTGCTGGACGGCAGCGCGGAGGCCGCGTCGATCGTCTTCCGCGATCTCCCCGACGTTTTCGCGGGAAAGCAGAGTCGCGATGTAGGACCATCCGGCGACGCGACAGACGTCATGTTCGTCGGTGCTCGCAACGTAGGCGTGTACGAGCCACGGAAGCGCGGCTTCGGCGGGGCACGCGCGAGTGGTCCGAAGCACCGCGTTCGCGATGGAAACCTCAGTCCTCGCGAGCAGAAACGCCAGGTCGTTCCAGCCGAGCTCGAGGCGCCCTTTCGCGATAATTCGCAGGAGGGCGTCGACCGTCGCTGCCTTGGCATCACTCAGCGCGCGCAGAAGGGAAATTGCGTCAGGTCGAACAAGCTCGGCGATGGACTCCTCGGCGAGGCGCTGCCCGCTGGAGACCACAGCCGAGAGGCCGTCGGTTGCCATTGGGTCGTCCGCGGCCATCGCCACGAGCGCGAGCAACGCCGCGCGCCGTTCGACAACGTCTGCAGCGTCGAGAAGGGGCAGTATGGTCCTCGCGTCGAGGGTCAGCCGCCCGGCGACGATCTCGTTCAGGACGGCAATGCGAACTTCTGGCATGTCGTGCGTCAGCTTGCCTTGCGCGAACGAACGCGCTTCGCCGTCATTGGAAGAAGCCGCAGTCCTAATGGTGTAGGCAGTGGCGACGGCGCGCACGCTCTCGTGCGGATCGCTCCGGGCGACTTCGAGCACAGCGAGTCTCTCTCCAAGCCCGGCGAGGATGACAACGAGTTGCTGGCGTAGACCTTGCGTGATCTCGCCCGCGGCAACCTCGCGCAGCACTGCGTTTGCGCTTGCGCCGAAGCGCAGCCCGATCGCCCACGCGGCGCGAAGGCGGTCCGGCGGCTCACCCACCTCCACCAAGTGGCGCAGCTCGCTCTCCGGGAGCTCTAGCAGCTGAGGGAGGGTTCGCATGTTCGCTGGTTGGAAAGCAGGGTAACAAGCGCGCTGCGCGACCGATACGCAGCCCTCGTTGCAGTGAACAACAGGCCGATCCAGATCGCACGCTGCTCGCTTGCTCGCAAGAGTCGGAAGCAGGCCGCATCGGTGGCGAAGCGGCGCCCACCTTGCAGGGCACCGTCACCGAGCCGGCGGTCGAAGGTGACAGCGTCGACCTCTTGGTGTTCTGGAGCTTTTACCCGGGCCAGCTCGACGAAGAGCCGCCGAGCATGATGCCAGCCGAGCGAGTACAGGTAGCAGGCAGCTTCCCGAGCGCGTTCAAGCTGGGCACCATCGCCCCTCCGCCCGATTTCGACCACCGACGCCTCCGGTCGCCACGGCGGGCGATTTGAGGACGTCGGAAGGGTGCAGGCGCGGATCCGGCGGCGACGGCGGGCCTCGCGCCGAGCGCGGACGCAACCGCCACCCCCCACCCCCACCCCGCCGAACCAGATTGAGCGTTTCCGCGCGTGAGCGCTGCCTGGTGCGTATCTTGCCAAACCGTCTCTCAGCACCGCACCACGGCCCTTTTCTGGGCCGTGTTGGGCCACGCCCGGGAGACACTGTCATGCAAACCAAGACCGTCACGCAGGCGCCTGTTCGCAAACCCCGCTCGAAGAAGCCGCTGCGCGCTGCGTTCGTCGTGACACTTGCGCTGGCAGCCGGCGGTTGTGACAGCGAGATCAGCTGCGACGATCCCAACGTCGCGTGCAACCCGCCCATCGTCGATTGCCCGGCGGCCGTCCCGACCAGCGGCGACAGCTGTGACAGCGACGTCGGTAGCTGCTCGTACACCGACGATTGCGGCAGTGACGTGACTGCGACCTGCGACGGCACTTGGTCGATCGAGATCGCTTCCTGCAACCCACCCCCGCCAGGCGACTGCCCGGAGCAAATACCTTCCTTCGGGGAGGAATGTGACCCCGCGGTCGGGGACTGCCAGTACCTCGACGAATGCGAACAGCCGATCACGGCCAGCTGCAACGGAGCCACGTGGGAAATCGAGGAGGGAGGATCTTGCAATCCGCCTGCGCCGTGCCCGACCGAGCTACCCGCCGAGGGAAGCGTTTGTGACTTCAAGGGCTATTTCGGACCGCCAATCGGTTGCGAGTACGACGTCGAGACTGCCTGCGGGCCCGCCCTCGCTGAAGCCGAGTGCGTTGGTGTCGAGGAGCAGGGCATCGTCTGGCATGTCACGGCGCCGCCGTGCACGCCGCCTACGCCCAATTGCTTCGACTACGCCAATGGCGGTCTCTGCGAAGCCGACACGGCTTGTCGCTGGCTCGTGCCCGGTTGCGGAGGCGAAGGCGATCCGGGGTTCGCCGCCGGTTGCTTCCCGGCGCTCGAGTGCACTGTAGGGCCGGACGACAACTGCGCCGAATTCGAAGAGTGCGTGACCTTGAATCACGACCCGTGTTGGAACTCGAATTGTGGTGCATGCGGAGCCGACACCAACGTGTGCCTGCCCGTCTTCACCGACGAGTGATTCATCCGTCGAACGTCAGGGCGGCGAGCAGCAGGCTTGCATCGTCGGGCATCACGACCACGTGAGCGGTATTTAGCCGGGTCACGGCGATCATGATCGACCTCGCGCTGATGGCGAAATCCGGTGACGACTTCGACGCCATGTTCCGCAGCGTGTTCGATACGAACTCGGCGGTGTGGCTGACGGGGCTCACGATCCGCGGCCCGCCCGGGGGCGGCCGGTACGTCGAGCACGATGGTGCGGTCGGCATCGCAATCCACAACGAGGCGCTCGCCAAGGTCGGAATGATGAACGTCATGTGGCACGGCGCCGCCGGTGACACCGTGCCGGTCAAAAGGAGCGACTTCGCATTGCTCACCAAGAACATGAATGACTATGCGAGTGACGGAAGCGTGCTCGTGATTCACGACTACATCCGAGCCGACGCGTTGGCGTCGAGCCTCGATCGCATCGAGCGCGACCCGCAGGTGTCGGTGATCACGATGGCACAAGCGGTGGCAGCAGGTAGCTCGAGCACGCGGATCCCGGGTAGACGATTCCGCGGATCGTTTCGCGTCGAAACACGAGAACGAGTGACGCGGCCGGAAGAACCAGTGCCAGCTGCAGGTTGCCGGGGCGGTGCCAAGCGCTGTCCAAACCGTTGCCGGTGATCTCCTCGAGCAAGATGTCGAGGTGATCGTCAACGCGTGGAACCGCAACATCATCCCTTGGTGGTTGCTGATCCCGCAGGGCGTGTCCCGAGCAATCAAGCAACGCGCCGGTAACGAGCCGTTTCGAGAGGTCGCGCGGCATGGGCCGATCCCGTTGGGCGGCGCGGTGCTCACCGGTGCCGGTCGCCTGCCCTTCAGGGGGATCATCCACGTCGCCGGGATCAGCATGCTCTGGCAATCATCGGAGCGGTCGATCCGGGCGTCGGTGGCGAGCGCGCTGCGCGTGGCTGGGGAGCATGGCTTCGCATCCGTTGCCATGCCGCTGATCGGCGCAGGCACCGGCGGCGGCAGTGAGCCGGTCGTCCAAGCGATGATCGAGGATGAGGCCCGCCGCTCGAGCTTCGCCGGCCGTGTGGTCGTCGTGCGCTACGCACCGCCGCAGCCGCGATAGCCTGCGAAACCAGTGCACGCCATCTTTCAGCAGCTTCAGGGGCGCGGTTGGATCGTCGAGCCAGGAGCGAGATCCGAGCCGATGTTGCCTCCCGCTCTCGCTGCTCGATACGCGGCGCTACCGAGCGAAGTCCTGGCAGTCCTCTCCGCTGTCGATCTCTGCTCACACCCCAACAGCCAGTCATGGTTCATCACACGCGATGCAATCGAAACCTCGCACGGCGGCGTCGCGTGGAGCGCGTGCGAACAGAACGTCATCGATGAGGTCCCGGAGGTTCGAGCGGAGGTCACGGCCTTCTGGGATGTGCACTTCCCCCTCGTCCTGACGACCCACTCGGATTTCGACTTCTTTGCGCTCGAGCTCGACGGCGCACCAGCGCCCGGTAGCGTGGTGCACGGTTGCGCCTTCGAGGTGGCTGACGAGCCGTTGCGGGTTTTGTCGCCCACCTTCTTTGCCTTCCTGGACGAATTGGGGCGGGCAAGCGAGCTGGTAAAGGTTGCCTACCCGTGGGACCTCATTCTTCAGGCGTGGGATTCGTAACGAGCCGTTCGCCTGGGTCAGACAAGTGAGCGCCTTCACGTCTGCACCCTCGGAGCATCGTGTCGTATCGTTCGGAACGGAGCAAATTGACCAACCCGCTGAACATCGCTCGATACCGGAGAATCGTTGTGCTGACCGGCGCTGGCATCTCGGCCGCGTCTGGGCTGCCGACCTTTCGCGGGCCGGACGGCCTGTGGGAGCGTCCGGATGGCCCCGGCGATGGTGGGCTCGACGCTGCTGCGATCAAGGACGACCCGCAAGCCGTGTGGGCTTTCTGCAACAACCTGCGCGACGCCATTCGCAAGGCGAAGCCGAACGCTGCGCACATCGCGCTCGCCGACGCCGAGCGGGCGTTGGGCACCGATTCGTCGCTCACCATCATCACCCAGAACGTCGACAGCCTCCATCAGCGCGCCGGCAGCCAAAACGTCGCGGAGCTGCATGGCTCGCTCGCGCGCACGCGTTGCTCGAACCGTGACTGCACCACCGAGGCGTTCGATGATCCGGCGCCGCCGGTCGAGCTTCCTCGCTGCCAGGCATGCGGAGCGAACCTACGCGCGGACATCGTGCTGTTCGACGAGGAGATCCCCGCCGAGCCAGAGCACCGAGCGAAGCGCGCGCTACGCGAGTGTGACCTGTTCGTCGCCATCGGCACCTCGGGTACCGTCTGGCCCGCGGCCAACTTCGTCCGCGCGGCCGAGCATGCGCGGGCGCGGACGGTGTTGGTCAACTTGACACCGATGGTTCCCCGACACCCGGCCTACGACGAGGAAATCGTCGGACGCGCCGAGGAGCTGCTTCCGGTGCTGTTCGCAACGTGAGCGTGTCGATGTTTACCGACGCAGATCGAATCGTCGTGATGGATCTGGAGGCAACCTGCGACGACCGCGGCACCGTCCCGAAGCACGAGATGGAGATCATCGAGATCGGCGCCGTGCTCCTCGAGCCCGAGTGCTTCAGCGTGATAAGCGAGCACCAGAGCTTCGTGCGACCTGGGCGTCACCCGACGCTGACTGCGTTCTGCACGCAGCTCACGACGATTTCCCAGGCCGACGTCGATGCAGCACCGCGCTTTCCAGAAGTCGTCATTGCGTTCAAGAAGTGGATGTACGCGCATAGCTCGTGATCCAGAACAAGGGCAAGCTGCCGATCTTGGTGCTCGCGGGGACGATCGTGAAAGGGGGCAAACAGGACCGCCAGATCGGCGAGGACTTCGTCGTCCCACGAGACAAGCAGGTGGATGTCTCGGCGTTCTGCGTCGAGCAAGGTCGCTGGAACGGGACCCGCGTGGCCGTTCCCGAGGCCTCGGAGGTCACGGCGTTCATCGATCGGATGGAGGTCGCCGCAGTGCAGGAAGCCAAGAGCTCGGGCAGTCAGACCCAAGAAGTGCGCAAGGCCGACGAGGGGTACGCCTCCGAGCTGCGCTACGACTTCAGCGACGAAAAGTCGGCCCCGCCAGCCAAGGGCGGCAAGCCCGCAGGCAAGAAGGGCAAGCCCTCGGTGCGGCATCGACAAGCTGAGCTACGACGGCATCTCGGTCGGCGACAGCCTCGCGTCCGTGTTCGCACGCGACCCCTTCAAAGAGCCTTGCGGCGACGGCGCCATCAACGACGGGCAGCGTCGGCTGATCTCGTTCATGGCCAAGCCCTGTCGTGAGCGGGCTTTTCCCAACAAGACGACCGTGATCATCTTCGTGCCCCGCAAAGAGCGGCCCGACAAGGACGCGCAGCCGGTCGAGGCGCTGGTCTGGCTAGGCGGCACCTACTTCGAGCCACGCAGTCAGTTCGCCGGGAAGAGCGGCATGCCGGTCGCTGATCACGCCGTCAGCACGCGAACTGCGGGAAACAGTCGCTGCAGTCGGCTGAGGTCGTCGAAGTCGCTCGTGTAGACAACGTCGCCGCGCAATGCAGCGGAGGCCATCACGGCTGCGTCGATAGCTCCTGCAGCGGGCAGCTCCGCCAACGCCTCCCCCACGGTTCGAGCGAGCTCCGGCGTCAGCGGCTCCACGATGATGGCGTCGACAATCTGCTCGCGAACATCGGTGCGACCGCGCCACCACTCCATGAAAACCGGCGCCGGAACCGTGATGGGTACTCGCTTGGTTACGCAGGTGCGTAGCACCGCAAGCATGCGCGAGCGACGGCGCTCGAGACCGATCAAGGCGCCGGTGTCGAAGGTCACTCCCATTCGCGGGTGATTGCGTTCATCTGCGTCTCGTCGAGCGGCGGCGCCTCCAAGGTGCACAGCAGCCGGAGGCCAGCCTCATGCATTCGCTGGGCACGGAGCGCCTCGCTCACCACCGCCGACAGACTGAGACCCAGGCGCTTAGCGCGACGACGCGCCCACTTGACCTCGGATTTGGCCAGCGTCACGCTCAGCTTGTCAGTATTCGCCGCCGTCATCCCACCAAGGGTAGGATGACAGACGATGGCGGTCAATCCGGCTGGCAATCCTTTGGGGACCTGGCGTTATCCAGATCGCGAACAAGCCAGCGAGGCTGCGGTCAATCGCCAGCGCCTGTCGCACTCACTCGCAGTCGGCGGCCGAGATCTTCTTCACCTCGTTCGCGTCCGTACACGCTTCCTGCGCCTTCTTGTCGGTCTTGGCCAGGCAATCGATCTTGCCCTTCTCGTACGCAGCGACATCGGCCAGACACTTCTCGCGGTGCTTGTTGCCGCACCCCGAGAGCACTGAGGCGACCAGCACGACGGCAGCGAAGGAGCTCGTTTTGAACATGCCGGACCTACGCGCGGCGCCCGCGGCGGTTACCCCTCTCCACGAACCTAACATGCTGAATTTGGAAGCCTATTGGGTGGTCCATGACCCCAGCGGTCGCGCGCCTACATGTCGGCCCACGCCCGGCTCAGTGGGCGGTCGCTGGGCAGCGCAGCGGCGCGAACATCAGACGCGTCATCCTCACCGCGGCCCTCGACCCAGGCGAGCGAGGGCGCGGGCGACTTCGCGAAAACGTAGCTTTGTCGCGAGCGGAGGCGCTTCCATCTTGTCAGAGCGTCGCTTCGCGTGACTCGACGACGGAAAAGCGGGCCGAAGCGTCGGTCGCCAATGCGTGTTCGCCCGCGGACGAGGGCCGGAGATGTGTCGCTTGATTCTCTGACGCCCCCCGCGCTGGAGCGGCGACCACCGCCCGCGGCGGCCCTTTGCTGCCGTCCTCGGAATGAGGCCGAAACCGTTCGCCGGACGCGCGACGTGAAGCTCGTCATCGACCGTACGGGCGCGGTCGCACCCAGGACGGAAGAGGCATCTTGGTCGTGTGTTGCACGGCGTGGAGTTTCAGCGACCTGTCGTTCCGGCAGCCCGAGGACCTCGAAGCGCTCGGCTTCCGCTGCGCTACTCCTCCAATTGAAAGGTTTCCCGCTCGGGGCCGCTGCCCCGTTCTCGAGCTCGAGCTCGGTGCGAAAGCCTTGGCGTTCGTGTGCTTCCCGATTCGTGACCCTGACCCTCACGAGCTTCGCAAGCAAATCGAGCCGCTCCCCGACTCGTTCGTCCTGCGCCTCGGTGAGCTGTTCGGCGAAGAACCCGTGCAAGCCTATGGCGTGTGTTGTGAGCGCCCGTTCGTGTACGGCTACATCAACGACGAGACGCTGGCGCTCGTCCGCGGTCGCCGCCTCTTCGTGCTCGGACTGGGCTGGAGCGACTGACCGCCGCCTGACGCCAATGGTGCCGCAGGTGTTGGGTCGCGCGCTGGGTCTTGCAGGTCTGGCGGATCGCGCGCGCGGCGCTCGCGCACCTCCGCATTCGCCCCGAGGATTCGGTACATCGTGCGCACGGAGCATTGGTACTCGCCCTCGTCGAGCAGCTGCGCCCAGACCTCGGTCGGCGCGAGGTCCACGAAGCGCGGCTCGTGAAGTCGTTCGAGCGCAAGCCGGCGCTGCTCTGGCGACAAAGATCGTGCTGGCGACGGCCTTGGCCCAGGTGTCACAAGCCGCCGTTCCTCAACCCGGAAGAAGAGCCATTGCGTTGCTTCGCGTGTCGAGGACCACTGCCAATGTGGCCTGCCCTGCCTGAACGTTTCACAGGGGATGTACCTGTGCGGTGATCCTTGCACCAGTGACGATGATTGCATCGGGCGAAACGACCCTGCCAGCGGCGTCCCGTATGAGCGCTGCGCGATGGCCGCGACGGGGTTCTGCTCTTGACTGGGGCGCCCCCCTACGCGTCGGCGATGAGCGACAGCTCGTGGCGAATGCTGGCGACGCCATGGGCACCCGCTTCGAAACAGCTCGCAACCTGGCTGGGCTCGACGCCGCCGAGCGCCACCAACCTCGTGGCGGGCGCGTGCTCTGCCAGACGTCTCGCCGCGTTTCGCAGCGCGACGACACCGAGCGGCGCCCCCTTCCCCGGGCTCCGGAAGATGGGCGAGAGAAAGACGATGTCAGCACCCTCGAGCGCGCGAAGCTCGACCTCGTGCGCGCTGTGACAGGCGACCGACACCCACGCAGGCTGCTCGATCGCGCCTGCAAGCCCTTGTCGTGCAGCGCGTGCGCCGACCGCCGACCAGGCAGCGCTCGCGAAGTGAACACCATCGAGCCCGAGCTCTGCGGCCCACTCGAGCGTCGGCTCCAGATCGCTCGCCTGCGGGATCGCGAAGAGCACCGTGAGCGGAGATCCGAGCGTCGCGTCCCACAAGCGTATTTCCATCGCCAGCGTGAAACGTGCTTCCAGTGGCAGGTCCTTGTCGCGCACGAGCACACACACCGGATCGACAGACCGTGCGACGCGCACCCATAAATCTTCGATCTTCACGCTCGCCGTGTCGGTGACGTACGTGATGCACGGAAACGGCGCGCTCAAGGGGTCGAAGACGCGGCAGCGCTCGCGGAAGCGCTGGCTTGCGGAGGTGCAGACGCCGACGGCGCTGCGCTTGCCGACGAGACACCAAGCTCGCCGAGCTCGACCTCTGCCGCGGCGGCGGCGCGACTACGCGGGTATCGCTCGACCAAAAATTTG
>Ga0163144_10025655_pt1 | contig 11501 bp, 9 predicted proteins | sample OliLak19BULKMAT1_FD_123175 | JGI IMG/M metagenome (GOLD analysis project Ga0163144, IMG submission 123175) | Freshwater microbial mat bacterial communities from Lake Vanda, McMurdo Dry Valleys, Antarctica - Oligotrophic Lake LV.19.BULKMAT1 | ecosystem: Environmental > Aquatic > Freshwater > Lake... | reverse complement strand
TGGAGCCCGAGGAAATCAAAACAAACCTGTGGGAGGCCCGCGCGACGGCGCGCGGCATTCCGATCGACGAATTCTACACCGTCGCGCGGAGCCTCAACGAGCGCAAGGTCATCGGCCGATTCAGCACGTTCCTCGAACACGTCAAACCCCTCACCACCGGCGAGCAGGTCACACGTTACAACGCCCTGTTCCACTGGGCCGTCCCCGAAGGCCGGCAGCTCGAGGCCGGCAGAGAGGTCGGTAGACACCACATCATGACCCATGCTTACTGGCGCGAAGGCGGACCTGAATTCGGCAACGTGAATGTCATGGGCGTCGCGCACGGCCAAGATAAAGACCTGGTCCTGGCGCACAAACGCGCGATCGACGAACACCTCAAAGAAGCCGGCATCCCCGTCTCCTACACGAACGTCTTCTGGGGCGGGCGGAGTGAAATCAAACCGAGCGAAATCGCGCCGGGCGCGTATCGGGAGTTTTGTGAGAAGCACGGCGCGGATGTGGGGCAGATGAGGGCGTAGCCGAATCTCGACGCAATAAAATCATGAATCCGAAGCAACGAATCAATCGCCAGATTTACCTGAAAATCCCCGCACGGATGACCCCGTCGGAGCGATTGATGAAGGCATTCGAACTTTCAAATATGGGCAAGGCGGCGATGAAGGACGGGCTCCGTCAGCGATTCCCAGAGAAGGGCGAGACAGAAATCCACGAACTATTTCTGAAGCGGCTTGAACGATGTCACAACCGGAATTACTAGCACGAGTCGTGTCAGCGCTGGAAGCGGCGGACGTGGCTTACATGATCACGGGCTCCATGGTGTCAAGCGTGCTTGGCGACCCGCGCCTGACACACGATATCGACATTGTCGTCAACATTCGCGCTGCGCAGATCGCGGGGATTCGGGCGGCGTTCTCGAACGACGAATACGCGTTCGACGAAGTCGCAGCGACCGAAGCGATCGCACGACGGGATCAATTCCAATTGCTCGAATACGCCAGCGGCGACAAGGACGACTTTTGGATTTACGAACCGGAAGACCCGCATGATCGCTCGATGTTCGAGCGACGGCATCCGGTAAGTCTCGTCGGCGTCGAATGTATGATTCCGACGGCGGAGGATCTGATCGTCCGAAAACTCCTGTGGGCTCACGAGTACGAAAGTGAGAAACATTTCTTGGACGCGCTCGGCGTATTCGAACTGCAATTCACGAAACTCGATTTGGCCTATCTTAAAAAGTGGATCACCCGCCTCAGACTTCAAACAATTTGGCAACGACTCAATAGCGAAGCCGAGCCATTGCAAGAATGAGTGACGACTTGATTGAACGTTCACAACCGTCTACCTGCCCCGCCTGCGGCGAAGCCGTCCCGCGCGAAGCCGCGGTCGCGGGGAACTTTAGTTTGCTCGAATGCCCACAGTGCGGGGAGCAATTTTTTGCCGCTGACGCCACAGATTTCGAAGACGATGGTTCCGTTGCCGACGACGACGCTCGGCGAGAGCTTGAAGAGCGGCGTCGCGCCCGGCTCGATGACGAAAAGCACGCCGCCGCGACGCAGCAATTGTCAGACCGACGGATCCGGCTCATCTCGATGGAACGCCGCGCCCTGTTCCGTAGCCGCAGTTGGGCCGTCATCGCCGCGGGCGTTTGTGTCGTCGGCGCGGGGCAGGCGCTGCTCTACGTCCTGTCCGACCTGCGCCACCATAACATCCGCCCGTCGACGCTACTGTTCGCGCTCGGCATCCCGCTGGCGCTGGTCGGAACGTGGTTTTTCTACACCAAGGCCGCCCGATTTCACGCTCTCGCCCGGCAGACCCACCTCGACACGCCCCAGCAACCACCCGACTTCTCGGCGCTAAGCGACGGTAGTCAACACGTCCAAAACCTGGAGGCGATGGGGGAAGAGAATGAATAGAAAAGTGACGAGGAAGTGCCGCATTCTCCTACCAGAAATCACGCGGTCCGCACTTCATGCGACTGGACTTGAGCCCCCGCCACACTTGAGCGCAGCGAACAACGAATGAATCCTCGTTCGAGCCTTCGCGTGTCGTCGCCACAGGGCTGACTGAAAAACTTTCATTTCGATCAGACACTCTCATGCTTTACGCCCGTCGTAAAAACCTGTATCATTCTCCCCTCAGTCTGGAAAGGAGACCATCGTATGGCCAAGCCACGGCGCCGACGGAAGATCGGCAGCAAGAAGCGCAAGGCGCGGCGTGACCGACGCAAGCGTTAACGAATGACCCCGACCTCCCGTCACGCGACCCGTCGCCGGTGGTCTGTTTCAAATTTCAATCAAACCCCCGCCCGGCCGACGCGTGCCCACCACGCACCGGCCGGGCTGGCTTTTTTGGAAGGTATCAACGCTACGCCGCGGACGTGTCCGCGTCGTCTTCGGGACGCTCCGGGCCGGTGCGTGTTTTCAGATTCTGATTGCTTCCACACCCGCGCGGAACAATAATCCGGTCAGATATTCATCCCAAGGATCAACACCATGAGCGTGGACGCAAAAACCGGACATTTCTTCGAAAACGCCGACATCGACCGGGATACACCCCAGCCGCACATTCATGTCGAAGAGCGACGGCTTAAGCTACGCGACTACCTCAAAACGCTGGTGAAAGTGAACGGCTCGGACCTTCACCTGCAATCGGGCAGCGTGCCGATGATCCGCGTCGACGGACGCGCGCGGTTTCTCGACTGCCCCGCGCCCGACGACGTGGTGATGAACGAGTACGTCCGCGAGATCGTGACCGATCCGGATAAATTCGACATTCTGGAAAAGAAGGGCGCGCTCGACTGTGCGTTCGTCGCGCCAGAGGTCGCCGCCCGGTTCCGCACGAACGTGTTTCACAGCCGTCAGAAATATGCGATCGTCATGCGGCGGATCATCACCCGAATCCCCAGCTTCGACGACCTGGGCCTCCCCCCCATCGTCGAAGCCATGGCCGACTACCACCGCGGCATTGTCATCATCTCGGGCACGACGGGGTCGGGCAAATCGACCTCATTGGCGGCGATCATTGGAAAGGTCAACTCGACGCGTTCGGAACGGATCATCACCATCGAAGACCCGATCGAGTTTCAGCACGAGAACCGCAAGTCCTTGGTCAGTCAGGTCGAAGTCGGTACCGACACCGAAAGCTACGAGTGCGCCCTCAAGGCGGCGATGCGTCAGGATCCCGACGTGCTGTTGATCGGTGAAATTCGTGACCCCTTCGCGCTCGGCACCGCGCTCCGCGCCGCCGATACCGGACACTTGGTCTTCACGACCATCCACGCCACCAACGCCAGCATGGCCGTCCAGCGCATCGTGTCGCTCTTCGACCCCAACACCAAGGAATTGCAGCAGCAACAGCTCGCGCTCAACCTCAACGCGATCGTCTGTCAGCGTCTGGCAAAAAAGCGCGAAGGCAAAGGCCGCGTGCCGGTCATCGAGATCATGATCGCGACGCCCATCGTGCGCAAATACATCCTCGACGGCGAATTCGATAAGCTCAAAGGCACCGTCGGTAACAAAGAAGGCGGCAGCCAGAGCTTCGACCAACATCTCGTCGAGCTGTTTACCAAACAGGTCATCGACGTCAAGGAAGCCGAACGCCTCGCGAGCAACGTCGACGCGCTCAAGCTCGCGCTCCGGGGCATTGGCAACAGCGATACGAAATTGCGATAGCACGGAAGTTGCCCGCAACCTTCTGAAGAACACCAGTGCCTTTCAGTTCTTCACCAATAAATGGGAGCCACGGAGAACGCAGAGTGAACGGAGACAGGAAGAGAAACACTCAAAACCAGTTTCAACCACTGATTACACAGATTTCGCAGATTGAAAACCAAGACTTTTTAATCTCTGTAATCGGCGCATTCTGTGATTCATGGCTCTTTTTTTTTCGTTCACTCTGTGCCCCGTGCGGCACCCCCGTGCTTTCTGTAGAACCAAAATTTCCCGCGGAAATCATGCGGAAGGTAGCAATGGACCATACGTCCGTTACAATCCACCCCGCGCCGTGTCTGGAGGGACTGAGTTTCTCCGACACTTGGGAACCGACGCCGAAATAGTTCAGCCGCGTGCCATTGAAAAGGACGTTCATGCCTGTCGAGATTGAAGCGAAAATGAAGGTCGAGAGCCTCGAGTCCGTTCGGACCACGCTCAAAAGCGTCGGGGCCGAAATCTTCGGCGAGTACTTCGAGACTAACCAGTTTTTCGACACCGACGATCGCTCGCTTCTCGCCGCCGACGAAGGCTTGCGGTTGCGCGTCGCTCGTCACGTCGTGGACTCGGCCAAAGCGGACGACATCACCCTCACCTACAAAGGCCCACGCAAGCACGGCCAACTCAAAAGCCGTGACGAAAACGAACTCAAATGCACCAGCGCCAACGACGCCGCTGGCTTCCTCAAATGCCTCGGCTACACGCGCGTGATGAGCTTCGAAAAGAGGCGTCAGAGTTGGAAGTTCGACGGGTGTCGTATTGAACTGGACGAAATCCCGTTTCTTGGCACCTACGTCGAAATCGAGGGGCCCTCGGACCAGGTCGTCATGGCGACACGCGAAAAGCTTGGCCTCGGTGGACGGCCGATCGTCCGCGCGTCGTACGTCGCTTTGATCATGACCTACCTTCAAGAACACGGCCACACCGACCGCGTCGTAAAGTTCCCGCAATCAACGAACGGCAAGTAGCCCCGTCACATCACACAAAAAATAACCGGGAGTCGGACGCAAGTCCGACTCCCGGCTTTTTCCACTGAAAGCGGATTTCAGTCGATCGCAGCGTCCTGCTCCGCTTGCGGTTTCGCTGTCGCGTGAGCAACCGTTGCAAAACCGCTAGCGGGTATCAACCCAGCGACGCGACGTGATCTTCAGAAGTTGGCCGGCGGAACGGTCACGCCGAAGCCCCAGCCACCTTGACCTTGACGCAGCTTGATGAGGAATCGGTTCACGCCCGATTTAAGGTGCACCGCGACCTCGTCGCTGCCGGCGGAATAGCCGCGACCGACGTCGTGCGTGTGGACGATCTGGCCGTTCAGCCAGATTTGAATCCCGTCGTCGCTCCCGACCTTAAGCACCGCTTCCCGCGCGTGCACGGACTCAACTTCACTGTACCCGTAAGCGATACATTCGACGTGCCGGCCGAGCGCGTCGTCGAGGTTGACCATGGCCTTCTTCCGCGCGGTCGCCTTCGTCCACTTCAGCGTCTTCCCGCCAACGTTATACGTCGCCTTCAGGTCGACGGGCCCGGTCGTGGTTTTAGCACCCTCGGCGTCGAGAGGCGTTTTGAAATCCAGCGACATCGACGTGACCTTTTCGTCCGAGAACGGCCCGATGACGTGCCAGTTTTCGATCGCGCCCGCGTCGCCCTGTCTCTGCGCTTTGTCCCAACTGGCGCGAAGTTCCTTCGCGGTCGGAGGCGCGAATTGTTTGCCGCTCGTCGGAACAAGCGTCTTCTTGGCGTCGAGGTTCGGCAGGTACCCGCCGTCCTTTTCGAAGCCGTGACCCGCGATCAGCTCGTCGCACATCTCGACGATCTTGTCCATCGGCATCGTCGCCGCGGTGAGTGGGTCGAAAAGCGCGGCCTGATACACATGGTCGCGCCGGCCTTCGAGCGCCGCGCGAATGAACAACTCGTGCTGCGTCACATGCGGTTGCATGTACCCGATCAGTTGAGGAGGAAGCTCGCCGACAGTCGTAAATTGCATCCCTGCGCGGTCCACCAGCGTCGGCACCTCCGCGATCGCGTTGTGCGGCAGGTTGCTGATCGCGCCCTTGTTCGGCATGTTGCCGTAAACCACGCTCGGCTTGCCCGTCACCAACGAGTGAATGATCGTGCTCCCGTACTCGTGGCTGCGGCGGTGGGTCGTCGCGTCTTCGGTCTGCGCCAGCTTTTTCATCCGTTCGAACTCGTCCACGATTCCGTCGCAGCGACGCAGGTACTCGTCGATCGGGACGTTGTACTTGGCAATCATTTCCGGGCCGCGCGGAATGAAGTGGGCGCTGTACTCGGCGTTGTGTTCCGAACTTTCCGTCACGTAATACCCGAGCCGCTTCATCATTTCGAACCGGACGCCGTTCTGATTCTTCCCGATTTTCTCATCCGCGATCGCGAAGAGGCGCGGGTAAAGGTCGACGCCGTTCTTTTCCAGTTTCTGAAAGAATGCCATGTGGTTGATACCCCCGCATAGAAAGCCGACGGCGGGGTCGTTTGGGTCTTCGCCGATGTAGCGCATCAGTTCGTCGAACGTGCCCTGCACGCTATGACACAGGCCGACGGCCCTGATGTCGCTCGTGCGGCTGACGGTCTGCATGTTCATGCTCATTGGGTTGCTGTAATTGAGCAGCGTCGCCTTCGGACAGACCTGCATCATGTCACGCACCAAGCCCGAAAGCATCGGGAACGTCCGCAGCGCCCTGAACAGCCCGCCGGGCCCGGTGGTGTCGGCGATGGTGAAATTCAGACCGTACTTGCGGGGGATTTCGAAGTCGACCAGCGTCGAATCGAACCCGCCGATCTGCACCATGTTGATTACGAAATCCGCGCCGCGTAAGGCCTCGCGCCGGTCGAGCGTCGCCTCGATCTTCGGATTCGCGCCGAGTCCTTTGGCTGCCTTCCGGCAAAGCTGGGCGCCGACCTCCAGCCGTTCCTTGTCGATGTCCATGTAACTGAACGTGGCGTCCCTGAACTCCGGGTAGGACAAAATATCCCCCGTCAGATTCCTTGAAAACACGACGCTACCGGCACCGATGAACGCTACCTTGATCATGATCAAATCCTAAAAAAACAGGTGTACGTGAAGACGAGACGAAAAAACCGAAGACGACCGAGCAACGGTTGAATGCTCCATTCGTGAACAGCCTATCACGGAATAGACCCTTTAAAATAGCAAAGACGTAATACTTTTAGTACAAATGTGACATGCCCTCAGCTCGTCGCACCCGTCCACCGGCACACGGTTCGACTTCGAAGTCGGGTTCCGATGAACCGCTCCTGTGGCTGCGTGGGGCCGGACACGAGACGCGCGGATCGCCGGACTATCAATTCGACTGTCGGAAACGGGCAGACTCACCGCATTTCAATCTGCAATTGACGCTCGCGGGGCAGGGATTTTACCGAACGTCTCAGGGGACGAGCGCGCTGGAGCCCGGCATGGCCTATTTCGATCGGATTCCCGGTCCGTTCGAGTACGGGTTCCTGCCCGGCGCGCGCCGGCCTTACGAGCACGTGTTCGTCAGCCTCGCCGGGCCGGTGGCGCGACGGTGGCACGGGCGCGTCGTGCGGCAGTTCGGAAACGTCCTGAACTTCGGTAGACAAAGCCCCGTCGCGGCGCTGATGCTCGCGATCGCGCACTCCGCGGAGTCGGGGACGCTGCCGGACCGGTATCTTCTTTCGGGCCAGCTTTATCAATTGCTGATGACCGTTTTCAGCACGCTCCGCGTCTCGCGCCTGAACACCACGCCGCGCGCGACCCGTGCCGTGGAACTGATCACGACGCACGCACGCGAAGCGCTGTTCAACATCGAGGCGCTGGCCGAGCGGTTGGACTGTTCGCGCGAATATCTGACGCGCCAGTTTACCTCCGCGGTCGGTGTCAGCCCGAGCGACTACCTCACCCAACACCGCGTACGCCTGGCCGCAACGGAGCTGCGCACGACGTCGGACAAGCTCGACGCCGTCGCGCGCCGCTGCGGCTTCAGTGGCGCGAATTATTTTTGCAGGGTGTTCAAACAGCGCACCGGCGCGACGCCCGCGGAGTTTCGCAAACGTGTTTGGCTGGTCATGCCTTGAAAAAATTCGGGGAGCACACAAAGGCGCGAAGGACCGCAAAGGCGCAAAGGCCTGATCACATGCGGGACGTTCTGAACGGATAGAGGTTTTTTGAAAATGGTTTTTGGGATGCTTCAGAATAGAAATCAATCCGGCTCACCACTCCCGTGCACCCGACCCATCAAAAACGCCTTTGCGCCTCAGCGGTCCTTAGCGCCTTTGCGTGCTCCCCCCCGTTGCTGTGCTAAAATTTAAGCCTCCGCCAGTTCCACAAGTTTGTCCGCGTGGCGTTGCACCCACAGAACTTTTCGCTGGACCATCTGCAAAAACGCCGCCCCTTCCATGCGCCCGAACGAACCCGTCGCCGCGATCGGGAAGACCGCCTCGGCGATCAAGGCTTCGACCATCAGCCACGGGATCGCCTTGAGCTCCGCCTGGCTTAGCAGCATCACCTCGTCGTACCCGCGCAAAAACCGTTTGAAGCGGGATTCATCCGGATAATCAGGCCATTTCGTGACGTCCTCGTCCCCGCCGATGATGCTGAATTGCAGCGCGCCGTTGGCGGTGTCGATGACGCGCGGGAGGAGCCGCGCGCTGTCGTAGTCGATCACCGCGACCACCCGATTGTCACGAAAAAGCATGTTCCCTGGGTGCCAGTCCGCGTGCGTGATTTGGCGCGGCCACGTCGGCATCCCCTGACGGTCCACCATCATTGACGCGTGCTGATAGCTCTCGAGCAAAAACGTCACCACTTCCGGCAACTGATTCATGGTCGCGATGTGCGCTTTGCTCGCGTTGCTGAGCTGGTTCAAGATCGCAGTCAATCCATGTTCGACCGACGGGGCCGCATGATAACTCCCCGTCGGCGGAGACCACTCGCTCTTAAAATCGTCACTCAGTTTGTGATAAAGCGACAACACACGTCCCGACTCGAACGTGCTCTCCAGCGTCTGAGGGTAGCCTTGGCCGGGGATGTATTCGAACAGCTCGTAAATCCCGTTCCGCCATTGCAGCATCGAATTGTTATCACGCTTGGTCCCGATCAAATGCGGCAGCGGAAACTGTTTGTTCGCCAAGTGAAGCTGCAGCGCGTGCGTGAACGCGACCTTGAACGGGTCGTCCTTCCCCCGCGCGCGGCGTTTGAGCAAAAACTTTCCCTGATCGGTGACGACCAGAAGTTTCGGCGCCTTGCGCGACCCGCGCGGGAATTCGACGATCGAATCGACGATGCCGATGTCGAAGTGCGACAGAACGATCGCTAGCTCTTCGACGCCAAACTGCTCGCGCTGGCCCGACGTGCGCGTGGATTGGCCGGTACCTGAAACTCCGCTCTGCATCGGCATGGAAGGCGTACCGGGGGTCATCGGTTCCGGGAAATATGACGGATCATTGGAACAAATGGAAGGGGCATCGCGCGCGGCGCGACTTTAACGCTTCGGCGCCTACAGAAACCATGGACCTCGGATTAATGATGATGTCCGCCAGCCCCGTGGACGTGGCCGTGCTGGATTTCTTCGTCACTGGCGTCGCGAACGTCTTGAATGACCACATCGAACGTGAGCGGCACGCCCGCGAGCGGGTGGTTGGCATCGACGGTGACTTCGTTCGCGTCGACCTGAGTCACGGTCACGACGCGCGCCTGTCCGCCGGGGCCTTGCGTCTGAAATTGCATACCCGCTTCGATCTTGTCGATGCCTTTGAACGCATCGCGCGAGACGGCCTGGATCATGCTCGGGTCTTTCTCGCCGTACGCCTTGGCGGGCGCGACGGTAATGGTCAGCGCCTCGCCTTTGACGCGGCCGGTCAGCGCCTCTTCCAAGCCCGGAATGATGTTCCCCCCGCCGTGCAGGTACGCGAGCGGCTCGCGCCCGCGCGAGCTGTCCAGCACCTTTCCCTGCGGGTCGGTGAGGTGATAGTCGATCAAAACAACTCTGTTCTTGGCGACCTGCATGAAGATTCCTTTACTGGTGAATTGACGTTTGCAGACAAACCCTCTTTGCCCAAAGATTTTCACCGATTACCGAATTCTGAATCTGTGTTCATCTGCGTTCAACTGCGTTCATCTGCGAAATCTGTGGAAACTTTTTTCCAGACATTAGAACACCTCAGGGATTTCCTCGACGTCCACGACTTCCCGCGTGACTTCCGACATCTCCTGTCCGTTCAGCGCCGCAAGAAGTTGCTGGCCGTATTGTTTGACCTTGTACGGGCCCATTCCGCGGACGCGTTCGAGGGATTGCAGGTCGGCGGGCACGTGTCGCGCGATCAGCTTGAGCGTGCTGTCGTGACAGATGCAATACGACGGAAGTTGCTTCTGTTTTGCAATCGACAGCCGTGCGGCGCGCAGGCGTTCGAAGCGGGCGACGACGTCGGGGCCGGACTCGTTCCCGTCGTCGTCGGGCATCGCGGCGATGCGCATCCCGCGCGGATTCGTCCCGGTCGCGCGGGGGTTTGTCCCATTGGCGCGGGAGCTCTCTCGCATGACGATCAGGTCGATTAAAGACGTCGGCGGCGTCGCTTCGCCTTTCATCACCGCAACGCCCGCTGCCGTCAGTTCCATCACGGGGTAGGAACGGTCGTCACTGCCCGTCACCGTCTTTTGCTGCGCCAGCCCCGCTTCCATCAGCCGATGAAGCATCGCCACCACCTGCTTCAACTTGCGATCGCGCAGCAATCCGTACACGCTGAGGCTTTTGAAACTCCATCGCTCGGCACGTTCGTTTTCCGAACCGGTGAGGACGTCCGCGATCGTCCCCACGCCGAATTTTCCGTTCAGCCTCGCGATCGCGCTAAGCATTTTCCGAACCAGCAGCGTGACGTCTTCCGGCACGACGACCGGTGCCTCCATCACATTCTCGGGAGACTGACCGCGGCGGCACACGTCACAGGCGCAGTTTTGCACCACGGCGTCGTCGTCGCCGAAATAATCCAGAATCATCTGACGCCGACATTTGGGCGTCTGCGCGTACTGGATGATGAGGTCGAGCTTGCGCCGGGCGTTCTGTTTCCGCTCGGCGAGCAGGCCGGGGTTGTAGTTCGCGCCGGGCTCTTCGCCCATCTTGTCGATGAAAAATTCCTGCATGTACCGGTCCTGATAACTGAACAGCACGATGCAGCGTGACGGTTGCCCGTCGCGTCCGGCGCGACCGGCTTCCTGGTAATAGGCTTCGAGCGTGCCCGGCAGATTCCAGTGCACGACCCACCGAATGTCCGGCTTGTTGATCCCCATCCCGAACGCGTTGGTCGCAACCGCGATCGAGCGCGGCGTGGACATGAACCGCTCCTGATTCCCCGTCCGCGCCGCGGCGTCCATACCGGCGTGATACGCGAACACCGGCCGGTCGCGCAGTGCGTTCGACAGCGTCGCCGTCACCTCATCCACCGCCTTACGCGTCGCGCAATACACAATCCCGCTTCCCATCTCCGTGCGCAAAAGGTCGAGTAATTCGTGCGTCTTCTCCGCGACCTTGCTCACGCGCCGGCACTCGTAAAGCAGATTGATCCGGTCGAACCCGGTGACGACGACGCTCGGCTCATTCAGGCCCAGCGCGCGGATGATGTCGTTCCGCACGTCTTCCGTCGCGGTCGCGGTCAGCGCGATCGTCGGCGGGTTGCCGAGGCGCCTGCGCACTTCGCCAAGACGGGAATATTCGGGACGAAAATCGTGTCCCCATTGACTGACGCAGTGCGCTTCGTCGATCGCAAAAAGGCGTGGCTTGAGCTTCTCCATCAGCGACTGAAAGTTCG
>Ga0163144_10025654_pt1 | contig 11501 bp, 8 predicted proteins | sample OliLak19BULKMAT1_FD_123175 | JGI IMG/M metagenome (GOLD analysis project Ga0163144, IMG submission 123175) | Freshwater microbial mat bacterial communities from Lake Vanda, McMurdo Dry Valleys, Antarctica - Oligotrophic Lake LV.19.BULKMAT1 | ecosystem: Environmental > Aquatic > Freshwater > Lake... | reverse complement strand
TGCCGTGGCAGCAGAATTAATTGTTGATCGCAGTCCTGACCGCTGTGAATTTCGCGCTTGCCGCCGTTCCCACCGAAGTGATTGCGGTTTAGCAAACGACATCGATCAAAGCCAGCATGACTGCGTGTTCCACAGCCGTCGGACCGTCTTCTTCACGGAGGAAGTTGACGATACTCAAAGCGAACTTTTTCATATTCAGATCCTTATGGCCATGGTGTCTAAATCGCTACGAGACCGTAGCGATTTAAACTAGTTGTTGATTGCGGTTGCAACAGCGGCGAACTTGGCACTAGCTGCCGTTCCAACGCTGGTGATTGCGGTCAAGCAGACCACAACGATCAAGGCCAACATAACTGCATACTCAACAGCGGTTGGACCGTCTTCTTCCTTGAGGAAGTTAACAATACTGTTTGCGAAATTCTTCATAGTTCTTTGCTCGCGAGGTGAGGTGCGATTGACCGAGGTCGGCTGTTCGCGCTTCGGATTTGGTATGGAGTCACTTCGCCTCCCGCTCGTTTGGACACAGGCCGCAGAGCAGCGATACGGTGAGACATCAATACCGGGCAGCGAACCGAACACCGATTCGCCAATTTCTCTACAGGGACACTACGGCATGAAATGGCGGTGTCAAAAGAAATTGAGTGAGTCCTGTTTTCTGACTAGCAAAACTTGGGGACGAGTGATGATTTTAACGATCAAGGCAGGTCGTAATGGATGACGCTTACGCGTTTGACCGATGTCTTCGCAAATAGGGTAGCCGTGACGCTAGCGAATGCGGTGCCAACCATTCAATCACGCGAGGCGAACCGTTCGCGTGATAGGAGAACGCAGTAACTCGTTGACTGCAAGCAATGCAAACGGCAGCCAGAATAGCTCCACCTACCAAGTCAATGAGGTAGTGCGAGCCTGTCGTCAGGGTTGACGCAATGATCAATACACTCATCGCAGACATCGGAATTGACAACCACAGTGTTTGCTTACGCCACAGAAATATTAGGCAGATCGCCCAGGTGGTGTGGAACGATGGAAACGTACACAAGCCCTCCGTTTCTTTCCATGAAAACAAGTACCGATCGCCTGAGCAGAGTGCGGCTAAGTGGTCCACGTAAGGTTGCTGCCATGCGCGAGGAGTCATCTCGTAGCCGTAGATCGGCCCCCATGCTGGCAGGAAAAGTGCGAACAAGCCGCAGACAAATATTCCAAGCATAAACTGAAACACAAACTGCTCCAGGATGATGCGTCGTCCAGCAAAGGCCACAACAAGCATCCCCATAATTGTTTCTGGGACGATGAAGAGGTACGCCCAAGTCGACCAGTGTTCGAAACCGGGGTGTTGCCGCGTCCACTCAACGACACCAACCGGAGAGAATCCCACCCATTCGTCAGCGGAGCGGAGCCAAGGGTCAATCAATGGAAAAGCAAGCGAGATGGACGCGTAAATAAAGACGCTGACGACCGACGTGTAACAACCAAGTTGAATCAGCGAAACCATGCACAACACGAGAGAATCGCCACCGCGATGGTGGTAAAAGATCGACATTACCGACAGAAACATGGCGCATAATAATGGCACAACGAGATCGCTCCACTGCAGTTCCATGTTGCAGAAACTCAGCAGGACCAGGTCAGCGATCGCAACGCCCCCGATGAATACCCATTTGATCGCTTGGTCATAACTCATGATCTGTTGATTCGGAATCATACCGGTGATTCCCGCCATGATCTTTAGATTTCATATTACAATTCGATCATCGGAATGCATCGGTAACGATTCGAGTAAGAATTCGGGTGCGGTGCTGGCTAGTCTTTGTTTCAAAACCCACTGGAGAGACCCGCGTGAAGACGTTTGCGATGATTCGCTTCCACGCACTTGGGCCGTGGATTCTAGCCTCCATTTGCGTTGCGCTGGCAGATTTGTTCGTGCCACCGACGATCGCGATCTCGACGCTGCATGTGGTTCTGCAACTCGCTTCCTTTCGATGGCTCTCCGCACGACGAGCTGCAACGTTTACGGTCGTGTTGTTGATTGCAACGGTCGTGCCGGGCGTGGCACGCATGTTTTTTAACTTCGACGCGCACTTGGGCAATGCAATTGAAGCTCCCGACTCGTCAATCGCACCTGTCCGGATCTGGATCGTAGTTGCCCTTGGCGTTGCCATGCTGTTTCATGCGGACCTACAACGTGTGCGCATTCGCCGATTGCGCTTACGCAAGCAGTTGCAACGAAAAGTACGGCGGCGGTCGGCTCAAGTTCGGCGGATCAATGACGCGCTTCGACGCGAAGTCGCGCGGCGTCAGGCGACTCAGCATCGCTTGACACGTACCGAGACTCACCTTCAATCGCTCTCGGAACGAATGCAGCTTCAAGTCCTGCGGAAAGATATCGATGGCGTGATTACGTATGCCAACGACGCGTTCTGTCGTGGCGTTGGGAGGACCGTGAATGACGTGATCGGAAGTACCGATGCCGATCTCTATCCGGCTGAAACGGCAGAGAAATATCGCAACGATGACGAGCTGGTGATGTCCACTGGAGTCCCCGTCGATCATGTTGAATCGCATCCAACGGCTGAAGGCGCACAAGCTTGGGTCCAAGTTTTTAAAGCTCCTGAATATGACGAAAAGGACATCTGTACCGGCATTCAAATGGTTTTTTGGGATGTCACCGAGACCTACCGCAGAACTGCCGAGTTGCGCCGTAGCGAGGCGAGAAAGCGAGCCTTGTTTGACGCTGCTCGAGAAGCCGTGATGCTGGTGGACGATCTGGGTTGCATCGTTGAAGCGAACCCGGCTGCCGAAGCTTTGTTTGGCAATGGGCGCGACAGTCTCGCTGGGCACTTACTCGACTCGATTGCCGTTCCTGATTCAGTTATCTCCACACCAACGGATGATGGTGGCATTCATGAATCGAGTTTTGCCAGAGCGAGCTCGCATTCGTCGTCTCAATCATTACCGATTCGTTGGCAAGACCTACCGACATCCGAGCGCAGGGAGCTTGCCGTCAAGCGTCGTGACCATTCGGTCTTTCCCGCTGAAGTCTCTGTGCATCCGATACCACTGGAAAACTCGCAAGGGCTGGCAGTGTTTGTTCGCGACGTGACACTTCGCCATCGCGCCGTTCGTGCGCTCCGCGAGGCGAAACGAGTGGCTGAAGATGCCAGTCGGACAAAGAGCGAATTCATGGCCGGTGTGAGCCACGAGATTCGTACACCGCTGGGCGGTATTACCGGTTCGGCTGATCTACTAGCGCGAATGGACTTACCGGCTCGAGCGATCCAGTACGTGGCGATGATCCGTCAAAGCGGCGACCTGCTGAGCGGCGTCATTGGCGATATTCTTGACTTTGCGTCGATCGAAGCTGGCCGGCTGCAAATCGATCCAGCGCCGACGGACTTGCATCTCTGTGTCAGCGAGGCATTTCGTTGTTTAGCGACCAGGACGGTCGGCAAAGACATTGAACTGATTCTTTCGATTTCGCCAGATGTGCCGCGCCGCGTCTTGGCGGACGCTAAGCGATTGAGACAAATTGTCATCAACTTGGCGGGCAATGCCATCAAGTTCACTCCCCGTGGACATGTCTGGTTGCGCATGACGTCCAATCCGGTCGCTACTCGCAGTAAAGCATCATTCGCCGAAATGCATTCCAAATCACTTGCGATTGCGTCGCCCAGCATCACGATTGAAATGATCGACACCGGCATTGGAATCGCAAAGGAAATGCAAGCGAAAATCTTTGAACCTTTCGAACAAGGCGACTCGGGAACGACTCGTCGTTACGGAGGCACGGGGCTCGGACTGTCAATCAGCAATCAGCTTGTAAAGCAAATGGGTGGCAGTATCGAAGTCATCAGTCGTCCGGGGCACGGCAGCACGTTTCGTTGCCATCTACCGCTGCCAACGACCGCCGATACGTCATCGCATCAACCTATCAAACAGCCAAAATCTCTTTCGCGCAAGATTGATCTCGATATCTCAAACCCGGTGCAGAGAAACGCGATTACCGATTTGCTCGTTTCTCAAGGGTATCGCATCGATCATCGAGCAACATTGAAAATCGTTGATCTATCGAAATCAAAAACGACACGAAGGTCGATTCCCGCAAAGACAGTATCGGCATCTCACCGAGACGCGAAATTGCGTGAGTTTCGCAGTGACTTGCCGCTTGACCTTAGCAGTCGAGAGCGAATCATTTGGTTGGCGAATGTCGACGACGTAACGCCGATGCTAGACCAACGGCCCCAGATTGTGCTTCTCAAACCGATCATACCAGACGAATTGCTCGCGGCCATCAAGCAACTTTCTTCGGCCTGTCCAGCAATCGGGAAAGCACCGCAAGTCAATGCTCCTGAATCGATCGTGCCGACGACATTGACGAACACGCGGCACGAGCGCCTGCTTGTCGTTGATGACAGCGAAGTCAATCGTACGGTGATTCGTGATTTCCTTTCGCTTGCTGGTATCGAATGCGATGTTGCGGATTGCGGTGCGGCCGCGATCATGGCGGCTGGAAAGAATCGATACGATTGCATTCTGATGGATTTGCAAATGCCAGAAATGGACGGCATCGAAACGATGCAGCAGATCACTGGTCAGTGTGAGGATCGAAACGTGCCTGTGCCGCCGATCATCGCGTTGACGGCGCACGCGACGAACGAGCATAGAACGCGATGCCTCGCCGCAGGAATGAAGTCGTTCTTGGTGAAGCCGATCGATCCAAAGAAGCTGATCGAAGAGGTAGACAATGTCCTTAATTGTCGTCGTACTCCTGAAGGCGAAACCCACGAACAACTTGGGCTGCAAGAATTCTCGCCAAAAACCGATGACTGGCAGGCCAAAATGCGGGCTTGTGTCGGCGGCGATCAAGAAACATGTCTGGCACTTGCGGAGGCGTTTGTTGTTGAAGTGCCGCAACTGTGCGAATCATTGCGCGCTGCCGTCGAATCCGGTCAAATGAAACAAGCCCACCGTGCGGCGCATACCCTCAAATCTTGCCTAAAGTATTTGGCCCCAGATGCAGATTGGCAATTTGTCTTCGAGATTGAAAGGGCTGCTGCAGCCAATGATCTTGACACCGCAAAGAAAATGACGCCGGAAGCCATCGCTATCGCCCAAACTTGGACGGATCAAGTCATGGCATTCATTGCGGCCAATTAGCCAACGCACGGTGAGTCTCAGTAACACACTCTCGTCTCAGCAACTCGGTAACTCAGAGGTACACCGATCCGAGGCTTGGAATCTACGGATTGACCCGCGTCGATTGTGTTGAGAAGGTGCCCGTTGGAACCAAACGGCTGATGGCTTCAACGGTCAGCTCCAGGTCTTGCGGCAGATTGCTAATCAGGTCAATGTCGAAATCAACGACCTCGCCGGGCCGCAAGTCGCGGATTTTTTCCAGATATACCAGCTCGCCCTCGGGACGGAAGCCGCCTGCTCCCGGAGCTCGACGCTGCGCTACTTTCGAAACCTCAACGCCCGGTGGCCTACGGAATCGGATCTCAACATCACCATCAAGTTGGTTGCTGTTGTTACGTATGGACAACGAGTAACGAATCGGCTGGCCAACGCGAACGGGATCGTCACGGTCAAGCAGCGACAATGATAACGAGTTGCCGATTGGACCGGTTGGGCTTGTAGCCCCGGGTGCGGCTGGCAATGCAGCAGGTGGTAACCGCGGTTCGGCAGAATTCGGTGCGGGATTGCTCGGTGGAGGTAGGATTGCCGGAGGGCTGGCGTTGATTACGAAGTCAAACGTATCCTCGGCAGTCGCACCTTCAGTAGACGAAACCGTCAGCACCATCGTCGACCTTGGTGAGGGTCTGGTCGCAACGAACACGCCTTCTTTTATGAGCGCTTTCGCTCCTGGCTGCATGACTGGAACCAGCCAGACGATTTGGAACTGGCCTAGCCTTGACGTATCTTTGCCCTCGGTGGCTTGAATCAATTGCAACTGAGAATCAAACGTTGCGACGATTCGCACATTGGTGAGGGGAACCTGTCCCGTGTTGACGATGTTGTAGCTGAATATTCTCTCGACGCCGGTTTCAATCGGGTCACGTCCCGTGATCTGTGCTGTGATGGCAGGCACAGGGACAACTTTGTTGATCACCGTCGCACACGATTCGCCGGATATCTTTTGACCACCATCTGCCATCGCTTCGACAGTGATGCAGCGACGCCCCGAGCCAAGCGGCACAAATGTCGTGGCTGTGCTCCACGTCTGGCCAGGTTGTAGCGGTCCATCCTGTTTGTTTTGGCCGACAAAGCGGCTACCGGTTTCTGTATGAGTCATTTCCATATCACCTACGGCACGTAGGTTCACGCCGGTCAACACGCGATCGCCCGTATTAGTGACGTCGATGTTAAACGTGATGGGGGTACCTACAGGCGATGAATCGTTCATCGCAGGTCGAACTTGAATAGCGAGACTGGGGCGGAACACGTTGATGTTGACGCTTGATCCGGCAACAAGACCATTGTCGCCACGGCCTTCAAAATTCAATCGAATCGGCGACTGGGCCGCGATTGACATAAACAAATCAAGCTGCTGCTGTGGCGGTATTGCACCGAGTTCCCACGTCACATTGCTGGGCGATATCGAAGCGAACGAATCCGCACGCGTAACGCGAGCGCCCGGAGGAATCGCTACGTTCACTCTCACGTTGGTCGCTGGTTGGTCACCAGGATTCTGGACGTTGACCGCGACTTCAACGGGCGTATCAAACGTAGCAATCTCCGGAGCAGCGGCGCGAAGCGCAAGCTGCGGTGCGCTCCAAGTCACGAACGTCTGACCGCTTCCAAGAGTGAGGTCCGGCATATTGTCGCGATCGCCACCGGGACGGACAATGCGAGCCACGATCGTTGCGGTTCCTGAAGTGAAACTGCCAGTCGCATTTCTAGTCGGGATCAATTCGACGGTTGCATTACCCGAGTCGTCCACTTTGGCTTCGACGACGGGTGAATTGCTTGGAGCAAAAAGCGCCAATTCCGGATTCATGATCTCGTATCGGACAGTCCAGCCACGAGCTGGGATCGCACCTTCAGCGCGAGTGACTCGCGTGGATAACGTGACAGGCGTTCCTGCAAGCACTTGCTGCGGACCTGGGAATTGCCAGCGTGCATCGATCCAATAAATCGTCGCGGTTGCTTTGCGTTGATCCCAGCAATCGCTATCCGGTGCAAGTACGGTCACGCGGCTCGTGCCTTCGGTCGGACTGCTGATCGACAGCCAGGTCTGCCCTTTCTCAAGTGGCACATCGTCATTCGGGTTAAGGTTACCGCGAGTGATCAGCGCTTTCTTCGTGCTGGTCACACCGCGAGCGAACGATGGGCTCAGCTTGTCAGTCTTCTCGATTTTAGCGAGCCGATGCAGCGCACCGGGCGCATCGTCACCAACTTCAATGAATGTTCCAACGCTTTCGGGGGTAAGCATCCATTCCAGGGACTCGCCCAGGGCGAGATATCCGTCGGTTCCGCAGACGCCAGACATCAAGATTACTTCGCCACCGACCGGTGCAACGATTCGTTGCGGCGACAATAAGATACAACCACGTGTACCTTTTGTCGGCAACTTCAAGCAGTCTCGCATCTTTGCATGGCATTCATCGCCAAGCAGTACGGCAGGAGGGCCGATCCGACACTCATCACCACACGGAGTCCCTGAGCCAATCGCCGTTCCAAATGATGGCAACACGCCGGCCGCGTTTGGATCGATGCAGGGCGGAGGCGTCGTTGGTTCGGTAAAAACCGGATTGGCGACACCTCGATGAAACTGGCTAAGCGCGGTACTGACTCTGGCACTGGTATTCTTTAAACAAGACCCGACGCCGCGAGCGCACGCCGTGCAAGTGCAGCCTTCACCAGAGCAGCCAGGAAGCGCGAGCGAGGTGGTCGTTGGATACGGCGAGAACAAACACTGGCCGTTTGGATCGATCGCGGGCAATCGCAGTTGTTGACAACCGACTGAGATTGCCACCAGGATCAGGGCAACAAGAGGCAGAAACCGCGCCGAGGCCATCGGTCGATTCCGTTCAGTTCGGCTCGTGTGTGGTTTAGGAATCACAGCGGCATCAATGTCGCAAAGGCTTTCCAAGATGTAACGGGCGCACCTTGCCCGATACAACCTAGCACGCGCTAACTTGACATGCCTCTTTTTTGCAATGGTTGATCGCAAAAAAAGTATTCAATGGATGTCCGCAACGTCCGCGTAGGACGACTAGTAGGATTATGCGGCTCAAGCAGAACTCATCGTTGCTTTCGAAGCCTGCTAGTTGCCGCGGGAACGAATTGGCGCTGCTTGAAAACTTGGTAACCCGACGCGTAAGCGAGGAACATGCATCTAATTCCTCGCTTACGCGTCGGGTTACCAAGCAAGGTCATGTACTTCTCGCAGCACTAGTTGCCGATGATGCCTGCGTAAAACTCGGGACGTCGGTCGGCAAAGCGATCAATGACGTGAGCTCCAGGTGTTCTTTCGATACGTTTATTTCTCGCTTGGCTGAGTTGAATATTGACAACAAGTAGCTCCTCCTGATCAGAACTCGCCCTCGCGAGTTCAACTCCGTCTGGGCCGCAGACGGAGCTGCTACCGCAATAGGTGAATCCGCGTTCGGTCCCGATCCGATTGGCGGCAACGAAAAACAGATGGTTTTCCATGCTGCGGGCTGGAGGCACAATCTCGGCGGTTCGCTTGGCCGCGATCGGCCAGTTGGTGGGCAACGCGATGATATCGGCGCCACCCAGACCAAGCAGTCGAATCGGTTCTGGAAAAGAACAGTCGTAGCAGATTGCCAGCCCAACTCTCGCTTCGCCCGCTTGGTGGACTGCGTATGGGCGGTCGCCGCGATCGACGAATCGATCGACTCCGAGATGTGGCAAATGGACCTTGCGATAGGTGGCGATCAAGCCAGCAGGCCCAAGCAACGCAGACGCGTTGTAGAGTTTCGTTTCGCCACCCGTTCCCGCGCTTTCCAAAAATCCGATCACGGCGTGTAGCTTGCCATTGGAACGGCAGATGGAGATTAATCTGTCCCACGCAGGGTCATCAGCGGCGATGGCGTGAGTCATCGCTTCTTCGCGGGACTCAAATCCGTAGCCGGTCAACATACACTCTGGCAGCACCACTAGCTCGACGGACCGCGATGCGGCCTGCTCAAGCCAGGCTTCGGCACGTCGAAAATTGTCGGAAACATCGGCAAAAGTGACGTGGGACTGGACGCAGGACAGCAACATCGTACAACCGTAACATTCGAAGGTAGCAGGGCCGAATTCTGGCGAAGTAATCACGCCTTCGCTGCCAAATACCATAACGTTGTTACCCACTCACGAACAATACAACCAAGCGATGATTGACAAGAAATACGATTTTGACCTGTTTGTGATTGGCTCGGGTCCAGGCGGCGAGGGAGCTGCTATGCAAGCGACCAAAGGCGGCCTCCGCGTCGCCATCGCGGAAAGCTACTCGCAGATCGGCGGTAGCTGCACCCACCGCGGAACCATTCCCAGCAAGGCCCTTCGGTACGCGATCACCAATACCGTCAGGTTCCTTACCAACCCGATGATTGAAGCGATGGGCTTGCACTTCAGCCCCACAATGGACCAGCTTCGCAAGGGAAGTCAAACGATCATCAATCGTCAAGTTTCCATGCGACAATCGTTCTACGATCGAAACAATGTTCCGGTGTTTACCGGCATCGCTAAGTTCGTTGACGATCACACCGTTACCGTGGATGGGCAGACCTACACATCAAGTCATTTTGTCATCGCGTCGGGAACTCGTCCATTTCGCCCCAATGGCGTCGACTTTAATCACGCTCGAATTTTCGATAGTGATACGATTCTTGATCTCAAAGAAAAACCTTCTGCGATTACGGTTTATGGCGCTGGGGTCATTGGCACAGAGTACGCATCAATGTTTCGCAATCTGGGTTGTAAGGTGAACCTAGTGAATACACGCGACAAGCTGCTCGAATTTCTTGATGACGAAATCATCGACGCGCTGTCGTACCACCTTTGCGAACAAGGTGTTGTGATTCGTCACAACGAAGAGATGGAACAGATTGAAGGAGTCGACGACGGTGTGGTACTAACGCTCAAGAGCGGCAAGAAGCTCAAGACCGATATCCTACTGTGGGCCAATGGACGATCAGGCAACACCGACAGCTTGGGCTTGGAGAACATCGGCCTTGAAGCAAACAATCGTGGCAACGTGATTGTCGACGAGCATTTTCAGACTTCAACGCCAAACATCTATGCCGTCGGTGACGTGATTGGTTACCCATCGCTAGCTAGCGCGGCTTATACACAAGGTCGTGCGGCATCAATGCACATGCTGGGAGAGCAAACCGAGAATATTCGCAAGAATGACATTCCGACTGGTATTTATACAAGCCCCGAAATCAGTTCCGTGGGAAAGACTGAGCGAGAGTTAACGGCAGCGAAGATTCCTTATGAAGTTGGCCAAAGCCAATTTCGCAGCCTCGCTCGCGCTCAAATCACGGGCTCAACCGTCGGCATGCTCAAGCTGCTGTTCCACCGCGAAACGCTGGAAATTCTCGGTGTGCATTGCTTTGGTGCCAACGCTTCGGAGATCGTTCATATCGGCCAAGCGATCATGGCCCAACCCAAGCCTCAGAATACACTCAAGTATTTTATCGAAACCACTTTTAATTATCCAACCATGGCGGAAGCCTACCGTGTGGCAGCGCTCAATGGGTACAACAGGTTGTTCTGAATTAGCGACCGACCACCTACTGACGCCAATCGATACCACTGAATGTCGCCTGAAACGCGATTTCACCCAACACTCGAACTTCGGTGAATCGCGAAATCAACATTGCGTTGTCGACCACCGAAAGATCGCGGCTAGCCGTCGTCTGATTGAGTACGACTCCCACGACGGGTAACTGCATGGCCGCTGCGGCGGCGATCGTCGCCAGGACTTGATGGACTACTCCCAGCCGGTTTGCGGCAACGATAATCAAGCTCGCCCCCAACTGTCGGGCCAAATCAGCATTGAGCAAATCATTTGATAATGGCGACATCAGGCCGCCAGCACCCTCAACGACCACCAGATCGACACCGGTAGAAACTGCATCGATTCCGCTGGCCAGCAACGGTTCGTCGATCGTTTTTCCTTCGGCTTTGGCGGCGGAAGGTGGCGCCAACGGAGCCCGAAATCGCTGCGGACAAACCGCAGAAATCGGCGACAAACGACCGGATGCTTCCCAAAGTTTTACCGCATCGCTCGATATCAAATCGTCCCCAGCGGAGGCACAACCGCTGGCTACGGGCTTGTAGACGCCGACGCAGTGCCCAGAATGACGCAGTTCCTCTACGGCCAGTGCCGCCACATAGGTCTTGCCAACGTCGGTGTCGGTTCCGGTAAAAAAGAGGATTCGTGGCTTTGAATGACCCATCGACCAACCCATTGATTGAAAAGCGAAAATTTCAATGACAAGCGTGCGCCTAGCCATTATCCAAATGCGAGGTAACGATTCGCGAGA
>Ga0163144_10025653_pt1 | contig 11501 bp, 12 predicted proteins | sample OliLak19BULKMAT1_FD_123175 | JGI IMG/M metagenome (GOLD analysis project Ga0163144, IMG submission 123175) | Freshwater microbial mat bacterial communities from Lake Vanda, McMurdo Dry Valleys, Antarctica - Oligotrophic Lake LV.19.BULKMAT1 | ecosystem: Environmental > Aquatic > Freshwater >... | reverse complement strand
ATCGGAGAAGCCGCCCGCAAGGTCGTCGCTGGAGATTGCCACAGCGGTCATGCGTTCTCCCCCCGGACCATCGTGAAGAAATCGACCTTCGTCGCTGCGGCAGTTTCGGCGCGGCGGCGGGCGGCGTCTTGCGCCTCGGCGGAAAGGGGGGCGATGACCTGCGCCCGCACCGCATCCGCCGCATCCGTCTGCATCAGCGCATCCACCAAGGCCGCACGCAGCGCATGGCCCTTGTCGCGACCTTGCACCCAGGCATGACCAACCGTGCCGCACTCCAGCCGGACCGAGGCGCGGGTGACCGTCATTTCGCCCAGATTGAACGCCTCTCCGGTACCGCCGGCACGCCCCTGCACCATCACCGCACCGATTTCGGGGGCGCGCAGCAGGGCATGTGGTGGAAGATCGGGCATTACCTGCAAAAGCCGCAGCGGCGCAGCCTTGGCGAGGATTGCCATCCACTGTTTCCGTGGCAGATCGGGGGCTTTGGTCATCGGAGCCTCGACAATTTTGAGGGTTGTCTAATGATATAGACAACTATACAAGTGTACGTGAACCGACCGGTCTTTCCAACTGGAATCTTGTGAAATTTTGGTGACGGGAACTGTGATGTCAAAGCTGGCACTCTGGTCGACCATCGCCGGAACCCTGCGATCGGAAATCGCGGCAGGGCACTACCGTCCCGGTGACAAGCTGCCGACCGAGGCCGAGCTTTCGGCGCGTTTCGGCGTCAACCGCCACACCGTCAGGCACGCGCTTGCGTCGCTGGTGCAGGCCGACATTGTCCACTCCCGCCGTGGCGCCGGGGTTTTCGTGATCGCACGGCCGACCGAGTATCCGCTCAGCCGCCGGGTACGGTTTCACAGGAACGTCGAGGCTGCCGGCCAGGTACCCTCCCGGCGCTTCAACAGGCTTGAAACCCGCCCTGCCGATGCGGACGAAGCCCGGGCGCTGGCGCTCAGGCAGGGCCAGATGGTGCATGTCGTGGAAGGCGTGTCCCTGGTGGATGATCAGCCGGTTTCGGTCTTTCGCTCGGTCTTTCCGGCGGCACGGTTCCCGGCATTGACCGAAGTGTTGCCGACCCTTGGCTCGATCACCGCGGCCCTTTCCGCCTGTGGTTTGAACGATTACACGCGGCTTGAAACCCGGCTGAGCGCGCAACTGGCGGATGCGGTGCTGGCGCTGGCGCTCCATCTGCGGCCGGGCGCTGCTGTCTTGCGGTCCGAAGCGGTGAACATCGATACGGAAGGGACGCCGGTCGAACGGGGGACCAGCTGGTTTGCGGGCGAACGGGTGACGTTGACCATCGCGCCGGATTAGGCCTGATACTTCTCAAGGAACGTTTCGGCCGAAAGCGCGCGAAAGTCGGCAAGGGCGCTGCGCAACCGGGCGTGGTCCCACTCCCACCAGGCGAGCGTTAGCAGCCGGTCGCAAACATCTGACGCAAAGCGGGCGCGCAGAGGGGTGGCCGGGCAGCCCGCTACAATCATGAACGGGCCGACATCGCGGGTCACTACCGCCCCCGCCGCCACAATCGCGCCGATGCCCACCGTCACCTCGGGCTTGATGATCGCGCCGTGCCCGATCCAGCAATCGGCCCCCAGCGTGGTCCGCCTTGCGGCACGGGCGGTGAAGAAGGCCGCGTCATCCTCTGCGTCGTCCCAGTAATAGGACGAGCGATAGAGGAAATGATGCTGCGCGGCATTGCCATAGGGGTGGTCGGTCGGGCCGATCCGCGTCATTGCCGCGATGTTGGAGAACCGTCCGACCGTGGTGTTGGAGATATCGGCCAACCGGTCGCAATAGGCGTAATCCTCGAAGGTGGAATTCACGACGATCGAGCCCTGCCCCACCTCGCACCACGCCCCGAAGGTGCTGTTCACGATTTTGCAGCCGTCGTGAACCAAGGGCGCATCGGGCGACAGCTTGGGCATGGGCGCATTTCCTAACGGACAGGCATCGGATAATCGCCGGGCACCAAGCGCCCGGCAAGCCCGGACTATTCGCCCTTGATCAGCTTGCGGCGCAGCCAGCCCGACAGGCTGTCCATCAGCATCACCATCAGCACGATCAGCACCATGTAATAGGCAACCTCTTCCCAGTCCTTCTGGGTGATGATCGCCTGGGTGAGCAGAAGGCCGATGCCGCCCCCGACGATGGCACCGATGACCGTGGCGCTACGGGTGTTGCTTTCCAGATAGTAAAGCACCTGAGACAAGAGGACCGGGGTGACCTGCGGCAGCACCCCAAAACGGGCCCGCTGCACACTGTTCGCACCGGTGGACTTGATGCCCTCGACCTGCTTTTCGTCTATGTTTTCCAAGGCTTCCGAGAAGGTCTTGCCAAAGGTCCCCACATCGGTGATCGCAATCGCAATCGCCCCAGTCATCGGTCCCGGACCGAAGGCGCGCGCCAGGATCACGGTCCAGATCAACCCATCGACACCGCGGACAAAGTCAAAGAACCGCCGCACGGCAAAGCGGAGCGGGCCGAGCGGCATGAAGTTCCGCGCCGCCAGAAACCCCATCGGGAACGCAACCAGCGCCGCAGCGGTGGTGCCAAGGAAGGCCATCAGGATTGTTTCGAAGATCGCCCAGGCAACATCGCGGTGCCGCCACATCTTGTTGTTCCAGAAATCCGAAACCATATAGCCAAGGTTGGTCCGTGCCGGGTCGATACGGTCCCCGACGGTGACGAGGGACAGCACCTCTCCCACGCCCTTGCCGTAGAAAGGACTGTCGAGGGTGAAGAACCAAAGCTCCCACCCGGGATCGTATTTGAACGTCTCGACCTTGGAGCGGGAATAGTTGAACCGCCCCGCATCGGTGGTCACAGAGACCTTGTTTTCCGCCACGCTGATCCAGTCCGGAACCGGTTCCGGCGCCGTCATCACCGGCTTGCCGTTGACCTCACGGATGTCGATAGTGCCATAGCTTGGCACGACAAAGCGCGCCCTGCCCTCCTCATAGGTCACGATATGGCCGGTGCCGAGATCGATGGTGGTGATACCGTTTGCAATGGTCACCCAGTCGGGGAGCATGCCTTCGGGATAGGTCCCTTTGGTTTCACCCTCGATCGCCACTTCGATCAGGCCGGTGCGATTGTCGCGTGTCACATGGGTCTTGTGCGACCAGAAGTCGGACAACAGGATCGAGGCGTTTTCAAAGCTGGCGCGCTTTACCAGACCGGAAATGTCAAAGCTGATGGCGGCGTAGGTCAGATAGGCAAGGATCACGAACGGGATTGCAAAGGCGATCCGGCGACGGCGGTCAAAGCTTTTGGTGACCGTTTCGACCAGTGAGGCGGACGACAAGGGCGATGGGACGGATGCGGTCATGGCTCAGGTCCCCTTGACCAGCTTGTTGCGGTAATAGTCCGACACCTGGTCGATCACCACGATGGTGATGAACAACAACGCAAAGATCGCGACGACGTTATCATACCGCCCCTGCCCCCATTGCATCGCCAGCTTCAGGTCATGGCCGATGCCACCCTCACCCACAAAGCCAAGGATGGCCGAAGCGCGCACGTTGATCTCGAACCGGAGGAGCGCGTAGCTGAGCCAGTTGGGAGCGACCTGCGGGATGACCCCCAGCCACATCCGCTGCGACCAGTTCGCCCCGACCGAGGCCAGGCCTTCGACCGGTTTCAAATCGGCATTCTCGGCGACTTCGGAGAACAGCTTGCCCAAGGCGCCGCCAGTGTGCAGCGCAATGGCGATCACCGCAGGCACCGGCCCGCCGCCAAGCACGTAGATCAGGACAAGCGCAATCACGATCTCGGGGATGGCACGAAGGCCGTCCATCGTGCGGCGGAACACCCCGATCAGCCGGGGCCACCGCGCAAGGCCGCGCGTCGCCAGAAGCGACAGCGACATGGCGGCCAGCGCACCCAGCAGGGTCGCCACGGCGGCAATGTTCACCGTCTCGATCAGCGCGGGAATATGTTCCCAGAAGATGCCGGGAAGGTTGGCACGGTCGCGCCACGCTTCGGAAAACACTTCGGCAGGAAAATCGAACAGCTGCGGCAGGCCTTCGATGAAGCCCCCGGCGTTCCGATCCTCCGACACCGACCAGCCGGATGCCATCAGCGCAATGAAGATGACAAGCAGGATGCCACCATACATCCGCTTGCGACGGACCATGCCCAGATAGGCATCGCGGGTTCCGGACACGGTCAGGCCTTGGTCGGCGCCTGGTCCAAAGGTCGTATCGGCCATGGGTTCATCCGGAAAAAAGGGAAGCCGGACCCCGGCAGACGCGGGGTCCGGCGAGTGAAAGCCTTAGAGGCCTTCCTGCAGCTTGCGCGCGGCAAGCACGCCTTCGTACATGGAATGCTCGACGGGGATGAAATCCTTCGCATCGCCAGCGGCAACAGCGTAGGCGCATTCCTTGTCGGTTTCCCACAGGTCGGCGGTCAGCGCGGTGACCTTGTCCTTGACGTCCTGCGGCAGGGCCTTGCGAACAACCATCGGGCCTTCCGGAATGACGGTCGAGCGCCAGATTTCAACCAGGTTCGACATGTCGACGAGGCCAGCATCAGCCGCCTTGCGGAACGCGCCGGAGTTGTAGCCGTCTTCCCAGTTGCCGAGGCCGTCTGCCCATGACACGCCTGCGTCGAAGTCGCCGTTGGCAACGCCGACGATGGTCTGCTCATGTCCGCCCGACATTTTGACTTCGGAGAAGTAGGCTTCCAGATCGCCGTACTTTGCGGTCAGTTCAGCGCCGGGGACCAGGTAGCCCGAGGTGGAGTTCGGGTCCGCAAAGGCGAAGATCTTGCCCTTGGCGTCATCCATCGAGGTGATGCCGGTATCAGCGCGGGTGAAACCGATCGAGTAGTAGCCGGTCGAGTCGTCAAGGTTCTGCTTGATCAGCTTGACTTCGACCGCTTCCGGGTCGGTCAGGTAGATCTTGGCATAGGCCGAAGCGCCGAGCCACGCATAGTCCAGCGTGCCGCCGAGCAGGCCCTGGATCACGCCGTCATAGTCGGCGGGCGTGAAGAGCTTGACCGGAACGCCAAGGGCAGCTTCCATGGCAACGCGGAAGCACTCGTTCGAGGTCATGCGGTCCTGGGCGTTTTCACCGCCAAGGATGCCGATGTTGAATTCGGTGATGGCTTCCTGGGCGAACGCCGAGGAGGCGAGAACCGCGGTCATTGCGGTAGCAGTCAGCAGCTTTTTCATGGTAGCTCCGTGGGTTAGGGCCTAATTGGGCCGGGTCGAACGGGGTGGGTTACGCCAGCATCTGCGCCGCAAAGGTGCGGTCAGCGCTTTTGTCGGTGGGAATCGAGGTCGACGTCGCGTCCTCGTTGAAACTTTCGTCCGCGCCGTAAATGTCGCGGGCCACGCCGGTGGAAAGCTGGTCGGGCGTGCCGTCAAAGACGATCTTGCCGTCACGCATCCCGATCACCCGGTCGCAATAGCGGCGCGCGGTATCAAGCGTGTGAAGGTTGGCGATGACCATGCGGCCGTCCTCGACGTTGATCTTCTTCAACGTCTCCATCACGATCTGCGCGTTCATCGGATCAAGGCTGGCGATGGGTTCGTCCGCCAGGATGATCTTCGGGTCCTGCATCACCGCCCGGGCAATCGCCACACGCTGCTGCTGGCCGCCCGACAGCGCCTCGGCCCGTTTCGGGGCCTGTTCGCTGATGCCGAGGCGTTCCAGAATGTCGATCGCCTTCAGGATGTCGGCCTTGGGCCAAAGGTTGAACATCGTCTGCAACGTGCCGCGACGGTTCAGGATGCCGTGAAGGACGTTGGAGGCGACGTCCATCCGGGGCACGAGGTTGAATTGCTGAAAGATCATCGCGCACTGCGATTGCCAAGCCCGGGCCTCGGCACCTTTCAGCGCCAACACATTGCGGCCATCCACCAAAATCTCGCCGGAGGTCGCGTCGATCAGCCGGTTCATCATGCGCAGGAAGGTCGATTTGCCCGCCCCCGACCGACCGATGATGCCGACGAATGCGGGGCCATCGATGGTGAAGCTGGCATTGTCGACGGCGGCCTTCTGACCGAACATCCGCGTGACAGACCGGACTTCGAGCATGCTGCGTCTCCCCATGACTTGGGGGCTAGCTAATGTGAGGGTGTGACGCTTACTTCGCAGTATTGTGAAACTTGGGTAACAGCGGCATGGCGAGACCGGGGCAGGTTGCCGCACAAATCTCGCCGGAGTTTTGGGTACAACGTGGCCTCAGCCGCCCGATGCGCCGTGGTCCATCGTGGAATGATCCATCTGACCGGCCCCCTGCCCGGTTGGCGGATCAATCTGGAACTCGATCTCGACCCGACCGGCCTTTTCAAAGACCAGTGTCGCCTTTTGCATCTCGCCTTCGACAAGCGGACCGACGAGCCCCATGAACATCACATGATAGCCGCCATGTTCCAGGCTGACCGTGGCACCGGCGGGGATGTCGATGCCCGCCACCGAATTCATGCTGCCTAAACCGTTCGCGTCGACCATGCTTTCATGCAACGAAGTCTTGGTCGCAAACGCAGTTTCTATCGCGATCAGTCGGTCAGCCTCCGCCCCGTCATTCACGATCGACATGAATCCACCTGCGGCTTTCGCGCTTCTCGCGGGCTGCGGGATATGGGGATGGATGATGGTCAGATCGCCGACCGTCACCTCATGCGCAAAGACTGGCGCGGCAAGTAGCAGGGCCGCTACAAAGGCGAAGACGCGTGTCATCAAGATCGATCCATCTATTGGTCTGGTAACAAACCGATTGAAAGAACGCACCCGGTTTGCCGTAGGCGATGCCGCTACTGCCAGCGTTCTGCGCTGTCAATCCGGCAGCCTACCGCAGGCTTGCCACCGGCCTTTGCGGCTGGTTTGAACTTTGCGATGCCAGTTCCTCGCGCATGATCCGGGCCAGTGCTGTGTAATGGTCGGCCAAAGGGGTGCTGCGGCGCCAGATCAAGCCGATAGTGCGGCCTGGAACCGGCTCTGGCAGCCGCTGGATCGACACGGGGGCAGATCGTGCTTCAACCTCGGCGGCCATTTCGGGGATCAGGGTGACGCCGATACCTGCACCCACCATTTGCACCAGCGTCGACAACGACGACCCTTCGATGATCTCGCCGCTTGGGGTCCGCGGCAACTTGCAGGCGGCAAGTGCCTGATCGCGAAAGCAATGCCCTTCCTCCAGCAGCAGCAGTGGCATGTTGTGGAGGTCGGCAAGTGCCGGCACCGGCAGAAGGGCGGCGTTCAAGCCGCGCACCAACAGGAACGGCTCGGCAAAAAGCGGCGCTTCGGCCAGCGACGGTTCTGACACCGGCAGGGCCACGAGGGCAAGATCAAGCCGACCTTCCACCAGATCGCGGACCAGCTTTGGGGTCACCGCCTCTCGCGGTCGCAGGTCGAGACCGGGGAGACGTTCCGGCAACCGGCGCAGAAGCCGCGGGAGAAGATAGGGCGCAATTGTCGGGATGATTCCCAGCCGCAACCGCCCGGACAGCGGCCCGGCAGTGGTCTGTGCCAGCCCGGCCAGTTCATCGACCGCGCACAGGACATCGCGAACTCGCAATGCGAAATCCTCACCCAATGCCGTAAGTCTGATCTGGCGCGGGCCCCGTTCCACAAGGGGCGCGCCAAGAATCTGTTCCAGCTCCTTGATCTGCAAGGACAAGGCTGGCTGCGAGATTGCCGAAGCCTCGGCAGCGCGCCCGAAATGACGGTGGCCCGCCAGCGCATCGAAGTAGCGCAGGTGCTTCAGGGTGAGCGCGCTCATAAGCCTACCTTATCGCTTCGATATAAAAATGAAAATTCCCTTTATCGCTCTCCCATGCTACGCACCAGGAATAAGTGCGGTTTGGCGGGAACGAAATCCGCCGAACGCAACACAGCCAGCCCAGGAGAGATCAAGATGGACGGTAATGATGCAGCCCGCGCGGGCAAATGCCCCGTAATCCATGGTGCCATCACCACGACCGAGGCGACGGTGACCGACTGGTGGCCAAAGTCGCTCAACCTTGACATCTTACACCAGCATGACACCAAGGTTAACCCGCTGCACGGCTTCACCTATCAGGAAGAGGTCAAGAAGCTTGACTTCGTGGCACTGAATCAAGACCTCATCGCGCTGATGACCGACAGCCAGGACTGGTGGCCCGCCGACTGGGGCCATTACGGCGGGCTTTTCATCCGCATGTCCTGGCACGCGGCCGGCACCTACCGCATGGCAGATGGCCGGGGTGGTGCCGGGACCGGCAACCACCGCTTTGCGCCGCTGAATTCCTGGCCGGACAACGCCAACCTCGACAAGGCCCGCCGCCTGCTGTGGCCAATCAAGAAGAAATACGGCAATCGGCTCAGCTGGGCCGACCTGATGGTGCTGGCCGGGACCGTGGCCTACGAATCGATGGGGTTGAAGACATTCGGCTTTGGTTTCGGGCGTGAGGATATCTGGGCGCCGGAAAAGGATGTCTGGTGGGGGTCGGAAAAGGAATGGCTGACCGACCAGCGCTATCCGACTGTCGAAGACCGCTCCAGCCTGGAAAACCCGCTTGCCGCTGTGGTGATGGGTCTGATCTACGTCAATCCGCAGGGCGTGAACGGCCAGCCCGACCCTTTGAAGACTGCGATGGATGTGCGTGAAACCTTTGCCCGCATGGCGATGGATGACGAGGAAACCGTGGCCCTGACCGCAGGCGGCCATACCGTCGGCAAGGCGCATGGCAACGGCAATGCGGCGCTGATCGGAGCAGAGCCGGAAGGTGCCGATCTGGAAGAGGCCGGGCTTGGCTGGAACATCCACGCCGCCCGGTCCGTCGGCCGCGACACGGTGACCAGTGGCATCGAAGGGGCTTGGACGACGCATCCGACGAAGTGGGATGGCGGCTATTTCCACCTCCTGTTCAAGTACGACTGGGAGCTGGTGCAATCCCCCGCCGGGGCGTTCCAGTGGCAGCCGATCAACATCGCGCTTGAAGACATGCCAGTAGATGTCGAGGACCCGTCGATCCGCCGCATGCCAATGATGACCGACGCCGACATGGCGATGAAGATGGACCCCAAGTATCGGGCAATCAGTGAGCGTTTCGCCAAGGATCAGGCTGCGTTCAGCGACGCGTTCGCGCGTGCCTGGTTCAAGCTGACGCACCGCGACATGGGGCCAAAGGTGCGATACCTTGGGCCGTGGGTGCCGCAGGAGGACCTGATCTGGCAGGACCCGGTTCCGGTGGGCCCGACCGTCTGGAACATCGACGCGGTCAAGTTGCAAATCGCCGCCTCCGGGCTTTCGGTGTCGGATATGGTCGTCACCGCTTGGGATTCCGCCCGGACCTTCCGGCGGTCCGACAACCGGGGCGGCGCGAACGGTGCCCGCATCCGCCTTGCCCCGCAGAAGGACTGGGAGGGGAATGAGCCCGCCCGTCTTGCCCGGGTGCTGTCGGTGCTGGAGCCAATTGCGAAGGCCGCCGGTGCGTCACTGGCCGATGTGATCGTGTTGGCCGGCACTGTTGGCGTCGAACACGCGGCCAAGGCTGCAGGTGTTGACGTGAAGGTGCCCTTCCACCCCGGTCGCGGCGACGCGATGGACGCTGAAACCGATGCCGACAGCTTTTCGGTGTTGGAGCCGGTGGCGGACGGCTTCCGCAACTGGATGAAGAAGGACTATGTGGTGACGGCTGAAGAGTTGCTGCTGGACCGCGCGCAGCTGATGGGCCTGACCGCACCCGAGATGACCTGCCTGATTGGCGGCATGCGGGTGATCGGCACCAACCGTGGCGGCACGGCGCATGGCGTCTTTACCGACCGGGTCGGCGCGCTGACCACGGACTTCTTCACCGGCCTGACGGACATGACCTACAAATGGGTGCCGAAGGGAACCAACCTTTACGCGCTGACCGATCGCAAGACCGGGGCAGTGAAGTGGACCGCGACACGGGCCGACCTTGTGTTCGGCTCCAACTCCATCCTGCGCTCCTATGCCGAGGTCTATGCCCAGGACGACAATCACGAGACCTTTGTCTGCGACTTTGTCTCGGCCTGGGTAAAGGTGATGGAGGCCGACCGCTTCGATCTGCGTGGTTGAAACGACAAGGCCCGGGCTGACGCCCGGGCCTTTTTGCACAATCTAAAAATTCTCGCCGAAAATTTTCAGCCCCTCAGTCTTCGGCGAAGATTGCGCCGGACTGGACTGCGAACAGGTCTTTCGGGGCCAGAACGAAGGCAAGTCCCCCCAGATAGACAGCTACAAACGCCAGTATCGCAGCATAGGTGCGCAGCGACCGCGGTCGGGGCGGCAGGTCGTGGGTATTGTTGGTCATGTCGGGATCCTCCAAGGTGGCAGCGACTCGGGGCCGATCATAGGATTTTAGCATCCGGTGCTGGGGTGGGGCTCCCGTTGTTTTCGGGCTTGGCGGAACATCTTCCCGAAAAGGGACTTGTATCGGCGAAAATTGGCTTACCCAAGCGCTGTTTCTGCAGTTGCACAAGGAAAGTGTTGCATCGCCGCTTGGGTTGGACAGTTGCCGGATTGAACATAAAAGGGCCGGCCCGGGGTGTCCGGACCGGCCAATTCGTCAGCCAATAGGATCAGTAGCAGACGTACCAGTATTCGCAGTAGCCGTAGTAATCGCACCAGTATTCCCAGTAGCAGGCACCACGGGTCTTGGTTTCAGCCGCATCGCGCAGGGTATCGGCGCGGGCGACGATCAGCGCGTCATCGGGGGCCAGGGCGACGGCTTCGTCAAGGATGGCCCCCAGATCGATCGGCGTGCCGGCGGATTCGATGGTGGTGCCTTCGGCAGCGGCGACCATCATCTGCACCCCGGCGATCATCGCCAGCGGGTCAGCATTCGCCCGGCCATAGGTGACCATCGCATTGGCGACAGAGAGAGTGCTTTTCGCTTCGGCAGTTGCGACCGGGTTCTGTGCGTCTTGGGCAGCGGCGGGGACAACCCCAAGCAGGGTGGTGGTAAGGGCAAGGGCGGCAATCAAACGCTTCATGTCATTCTCCTGAAATTTCGGTTCCGCACCACCCGCTTGGCCACTTCATGCTTCGCGTCAGATGCAGGCAGAGATTGCCTCAGCACCCCGCGCCGGGCAAATGAAATTCATTGTCATGAAGACGTCGGCGTCAATCTTCGCGTTTTTCCCGGCCGGACGGTCAGGTCCGGACACCTGAAAACCTTTGCTGCCAATCGGCGCGCTCCTCATCCGTGATCTTGCGAAACAGGTTTTCCGGCACGGCAAAAGCATGCCCCGGGGCCAGCGCGCGCATCGCCTGCGACATGTCATGCGGCCAGGACCAGTCGTCGCTGCCCATGGCCTGCATCATTGCCTGTGCCGCATCCGGGATGAACGCGGCCGACAGGACCGCGTAGACCCGGATCAGGTTCAGCGCGAGGCGGCTGATCGCCTGCGCATGCTCCGGGTTGGTCTTGACCACGGACCACGGGGCCGCAGCCTGCAGGTATTCGTTGCCGATCACCCAGATCCCGCGCAACTCTGCCGCCGCTTTGCGCACCTCCATCGCTTGCATCTGCGCGGTGT
>Ga0163144_10025652_pt1 | contig 11501 bp, 6 predicted proteins | sample OliLak19BULKMAT1_FD_123175 | JGI IMG/M metagenome (GOLD analysis project Ga0163144, IMG submission 123175) | Freshwater microbial mat bacterial communities from Lake Vanda, McMurdo Dry Valleys, Antarctica - Oligotrophic Lake LV.19.BULKMAT1 | ecosystem: Environmental > Aquatic > Freshwater > Lake... | reverse complement strand
GTTCACGAAGTCACTGCTGGAACGCTTCACCAAATGGTTCAACCTCACGGATTCGCTTCAATAAACTGCCAGAGACACAGATAAACAAAAAACCGCTTGTTCTCTTTGGCCACATCCTCATCGCCGCCAACTCCCAATCCACCATCACCCTCACTTACGATATCGCGGGCCGCCGGCTCAGCGTCGAAAGGGTCAGTCCCGACTAACAAGAATTTGCTTGGAAAGCGGTGTATCGACAACCGGCCCATGGTTAGAGTTTTAAGATTCATGCTGCGGCGAAGTCGAGGTTGCGGGTGACGCGGATGGGCTTTGGAGATTCAGCGGGAGTTTCCTCAAGCTTTGCAATGACGACGGGCGATGTAACGAGGGCGTCGCTCCACTTTGCCACCTCCCACCATTCTCTCGTCCATTTCCGGCGCGCCTGCAGTTGCACGCCTGTCCGGGTTTCAAAGTAGAAACTCGGGATGCTGCCCAATCATTGACTTGCAAGGCGCGGCTCCTCAGCCTCGCCCTCGTGAATGTTCACGGAAAATCCCCGCTTCTTCGGATCGCCTTACTCGCCGCATCATTGGCCTTCCCTTTGATGGCAGCCGAGCCCACCGCACCCTCGTGGCCGCAATTCCGCGGACCCACCGGACAAGGTATGGCCGACGGCACGGGCCCACGGAAATGGACGCGGGACGCCGGCATCGCCTGGAAGGTCGAACTGCCCGCCCATGGCTGGTCCTCGCCGGTGATCGCCGCCGGGAAAGTGGTTCTCACCGGCGCGCGCAAGGACGGTGAAAAGACCATCCTCAGCGCCTTCGCCCTCGATATCGCAAGCGGCGAAAAACTCTGGAATGTGGACCTTTTCACCCCGTCGCCTGAAGAGACCGCCGCCCTCCATGGCAAAAACAGCTTGGCCAGCTCCACTCCCATCATCGGCGAGGGCATCGTTTACGTCCACTTCGGCCACATGGGCACTGCGGCGTTGCGCCTCGATGATGGCGAAACCGTTTGGAAACAGCATGTGCGCTACCAGCCGATGCATGGCAACGGCAGCTCGCCGATCCTCGTTGGCGAGCTACTCGTCTTCAATGCCGACGCCCAGGAAGCCCCCACCGTCATTGCCCTCCGCAGGGATACCGGCAAGATCGCTTGGCGGACTCCGCGCGATCAAAAGGTCCGCAGCACCTTTTCCTTCAGCACTCCAGTCGTCGTCGAAACCGATGGCCGCCGCGAAATTCTCAGCGCCGGCAGCGGCATGATCGGAGCGTACGCCCCGGACGATGGCCGCCTGCTTTGGAAGGTCACCTACGGCGAGGGCTACTCGGTGGTTCCGCGTCCAGTGGTTGCCGACGGCATGGTTTACGTCGCCACCGGCTACAATGTCCCGAATTTGCTGGGAATCCGGCTCGGCGACGCGGCTGGCGACGTCACGAAAACCCATTTGGCGTGGGAAGCCACCCGGAAAATGCCCAAGACCCCGTCGATGATCGCCGTCAATGGACAGGTTTTGGTGCTGGATGATACCGGCTCACTCAGCGGCCTTGATGCGAAGTCCGGAAAATCACTGTGGTCTCAAAAGCTGCCCGGAAATTTCTCCGCCTCGCCCGTCCTGGCCGGGAAAATCCTGTATGCCGTCAGCGAGGACGGCGTCTGCTTTATCGTCGAGATTTCACCCACCGGTGCCGAAATCCTCGCCGAAATCGACATGGCAGAGCGCAGCCTGGCCTCTCCCGCGCTGCTCGACGGTGCCCTCTACCTCCGCACCGAAAATCATCTGTGGAAAATCACCGGCGAGTGATTGGGATTCGATAGAATTAAACAGCCATGCGCCTCCTCATTCTCCTCATCGCCCTGCTCGGTTCTTGCGCTCCGGGTTATCACGCCGCTTTCAAAAAGGAAGCCGCGCTCCTCCCTGATCCCCCGGTTTCTCCGGAGGGTGCTTGGCAGGGATCTTGGAAAAGCGACACCAACGGCCACCACGGCCCGCTCTGGTGCATCGTCCGGCCCACTCCCGGAAAGGCCGGCTCCCATGACTTCCGCTACCGCGCGGGCTGGGGAATCGTCAGCTTCGGCAACTACACTCATACCACTCCGACCACGCGGGACCGGAACGACTCCCTCCTCCTGAACGGCGCAATGACCCTTCCCGCCGGCCTTGGCACCTACAAGGTCAAGGGCACCCTCACCCCAACCACCTTCGACGCCACCTACAGCTCCAAGCAAGACCGCGGCACCCTCACCCTCCGCCGCCCTTGAACCTCCACCACCGAATCATGGCCGTTGCCCTCAAACCAACCCTCTGATACCGCTCCCCCCTCCACGGCCTTCATCACCCGTTTGTCTTCACTATCCTTGAAATCCGCCAGAGTCTGACAGAATCATTGAGGACAGAATGATTTCCAAAGAGCCGGAGAATCCGGTACTTGCCCTGTCGCCCCTGCATCCCTCTTGCCTCCATCATTCCAAATCGCGTCACCGAAGGCATCGTGGCGGAGCATTGGCCGGAGCGCGGACATTCATTCCGCTTTTAGTCTGGCTCATGCAACTCGAAGGCGAATGACCGGCAAGGAGCGAGACGCTCCTGCGACGGTCTGCGGCGAGACGCCACAGCTACCAGCGCTTCGACCGGCAAGGAGCGAGACGCTCCTGCGACGGTCTGCGGCGAGACGCCACAGCCACCAGCGCTTCGTGCGAGCCTTCGCGGTCTCCGCATTTCGCTTTGCCCTCATCTCCTTCAGGCCGTTCCGGTTTCCAGATTAATAAGACGGTGCGCAAACCAGTTTCATCTTTGTTAAACACGCTAACTCGATAGAACCCACCCATGATTCCCGACGCAGAGCGATTCATCGATCTCGCCACCCGACCGCTCGACGACAACGCGGAGCTCAGGCTGGCTGCTAGAGCACGGCTGCGGGAAGCCATTGAGGAAAACAAGGGCGAGTCGCCTGAAGCTCTCGCGGAGGCGGTGAACGCACTGGAAAGAGCGGACCGGCATCCGCTCCGGAGGCGGTGGCGGATGGTTCTCGTGGGGATCATGTTGGCGGTTTCCCTGCCATACCTGACAGGGACGTTTTTTCAGTTCAGGCAACTCGCGAGGAGCCGGATCCTCTTCGGTCATTCAGCCACATACGGCCCTAGGGATTTTGAGATGGCCGGACTTGGCCTGCAACAAAGGCTATTGTTATCAGGTGCTTCAGACGCGACTTCCGACTCGGAGAAATGGAAACCTTTGTGGGAAAGCGAGCCGGAAAACGCGGCCTTCCTTGCCGAGTATGCTTCGGCCTATTTCAGGGATCACAAGAAGCTCTCGGAGGAAATCACTTCGGCCGCAGGGCGCTTGGATCCTGAGAACGGCTGGTTTCCCGCCCTCGCCGCCGCAGGGATTGCGGAAGGAGCCGTCACGAAAGAACGCGTGCCCTATTCCTACGGAACGAAGAGCCCGTCCAAGACAGCGGTTTGGATCATCAACGATGAGGAACGTCTGAATGAAGCGCTTGCGGCGATTCATCAATTCGCCGGAAAACCCAAATTCACGGCCTATCAGAACGAAATGTTGCGAAGGCGGATTCCTTTGCTTCCACCGCGCCGTGATTTCGTCAGCCAGTTGCCGGCATTGCTTTACGTGACGATGCAGCCAGCCCCCGGCATCGGCCTGCGAAGGCTTTCGGATGTGATGTCCGCAGGAGCCCAACAGTGCGCAGCACACGGCGACGTCGCGGGTTTGGAAAGGATTGTCGCCGATTGGGAGGCATTGGTTCCGCAGATGGTCAAGGGCGGGGATAGCATGATCGACGTCCTGATCGCGAAGGCAATCTACCATTTTCCGGTGGCGAATTTCCGCGATGCGGCAAAGACACTCGGGATGGAGGACGAGGCCGAACGCTTCGGGGAGATATATGATCGCCACCAAGCTGAAAGGAATGTCCGCACAACCCGCCGCCCGGCAAGCGATAGCGAGGTTCTTGTCGCACAACGAGGGTCGGTGATGACAAGCTTGACGTTACCGATGCTGGACCGGCAGGTCACGAATCCTCCGGTTCTGACAGATGACGATCTGCGGCCCGGTCGCTATGCGGATCAAGCGATGCTGGAGAGAGCCGGCGCATGGGTTGCCTGGTTCCTGCTCGGCTTGTGCGCCATTTCGGCGGTGCTTGTTGGCAAGCTCCGGAACCCACTGGCACGAAGCTTGTCCGGAAGAATCCAGCGTTTGATCCGCCCTTCCGACTGGGCATGGATGATTGCGGGAGGGATCGCTTTTCCCCTGGTCTGGTATTTCATGATCACGAGGGTGACCCCGCTGAGCGCCCGCGAATGGTCGTCGCGAATGACCATGTTCATCCAGCCTGGCGGGCAGCTCGGTTGCATGGCGGCTTCCATGGTCATCCTCACGGTGCAGGTCGCGAGCTGGCGTCTGGCGAAACGCGGCGCTGTGATTGGACTGGTTGCGCGTTATCCATGGATGGGATGGATGGCTGCGGCTGCGGCATTGTTGGGAATACCGGCATTCGGCGGGCTGATGCTGCCGGGTCTGGGCGGGGCTTTCCAAATCACAGCCTTTGTTTTGTCCGGCGTGGCTGGCGTCTGGTTGGTTGCCGCTTTCTCGCTTGCGATCTTCGGCAGGGCGTCACAGGCGTTGCATCGAGCCACTTTGGCCCGACTCGTTTGGCCGGTCCGGGTTTTCGGGATGCTCGTGATGGCGTGTTTGGTTCCCTATTTCCATTCGGAGGAACGACGGTGGATCCAACAGGATCGGATCTCCGAAATCACCACCGATGCCCCGGCTTCCACCCGCTACGAATATGAGGTCACACAAATCCTCAAGGGCGAGCTGCTGGAAATACTCGGAGACGGGTCGGCGGAAACTCGATAGATCCGGCGGCTTACCGCCTGCTAACATGGTTTGGGCAGGTTGAAACGTGAGATCATTTGCATCCAGCCGCCAGTCCGCTAGGGTGAAGGGTTGCTGCTTCGTTTTTACGGAGTTTGCGGAACCCCCAAATACCCCCCTATGTTGAGATTATTGCCATGGAAGTTTTTCGTGAAACACGCGGCGAGGCGCTACGGCGTGCTCGACCCGGCGACGCTGCTTGCCCGTTTGCGCGGGTTCGCGCAGCCGTCGGAAGTCGCTGAGCCGATGGAGCTTCTGCGCGCCGGGATCGTTTTCCACGCACGGGGATTGGTGAATGCCAAGGCGATCCAGCACAATCTCGACTGGGTGTGGCCGTATTGGGTGGAGCGGCAGTTCAACCCCGAGGACCCGTCGTTCGTGCCGCGGGCGTTTTCGTTCAGCCACATCAATCTGACCCATCGGAACTGGACGGCGGTGGGACTTCCCGAGGTGGCGGTCTATCCAATCGTCGATCCACGCGGGCTGGTCACGCCGTTGCATGACGGCTGGTCGCTGGACTTCTGGATCGTGACGGAGAACCGCAAGCGATTGCTGCCAAGCAAGCTGGAGGATGACGAGGTGACGCAACGGCTGCACCTCGACCCGAGGCTGAAGGTGACCACGGAGTGCCGGCGCGACGGGCTGGAGCTGGATCTCGCCACGCGCATGCTGCCAAAGGACCCGGGAAGTGCCGAAGTCCGCACCGAGGTGCGGGCGCTTTCGGATGAGGACGGATGGTTGGTGGTGGCGGTGCGGCCTTACAATCCGGAGGGCGTCCAGTTCATCCATCGCATCGTCGTGGAATCCTCAGGAACTGCGTTTCGGGTGAATGACGAGGCAAGCGTGGAGTTCTCTGAGACGCCTGATTCGTCGCGGATGGCCCATTATGCGGAGGGAGATGTCTATCTGGATCTGCCGGGGAATGGCGGCCCTCAAGAGATGAAGTGCGATGTCGGGATGGCGACGGCCGCCGCGCTGTTCCGCATTCGTGCGGGCGTGCCCCGTGAGCTGGAGGTGTCGGTGGGCCTGGAGCGTGATCTTCGGGTTTTGAAGCGGCGCGACACCACCCGCATTTCCTGGAAACAGGCGCTTCAGGGCACCGCGCAACTCGCAATCCCGGATGACCGGATGCAATTTCTTTACGACTCGGCGGTGCGGACGATGTTGCTGCTCTCGGCGGAGGATCTGGTGCCCGGTCCCTACACCTATCGCCGTTTCTGGTTCCGGGATGCCTGTCTGATGCTTCACGCGCTGTTGGTGATCGGTCAGTTCGAGCGCGCGGAGCGGGTTCTGGAAACCTTCCCGGTGCTGCAGAAAATGTCGGGCTATTTCCTCTCCCAGGAAGGCGAGTGGGATTCTAACGGCCAAGTGCTTTGGATCGCCTCCCGCTATGTGGAAATGACCGGGAAACCGCTGGGCAAGGAAATGGAGCACGCGCTGCGGAAGGGCATGCGCTGGCTGGCTAACAAACGTGGTTCGTCGAAGATCCCGCCCGGAACGGAGGGATTGTTGCCCGCCGGGTTCAGCGCCGAGCATCTGGGGCCTAACGACTTTTACTACTGGGATGATTTCTGGGCGTGGGGTGGATTGAAGTCGGTGGCGGCACACTGGCGGCGGAGCGGTCAAAACGAGAGTGCTGACGAGGCGGAAGCGTTTGCGGGTGAGTTCGCCCGCAGCATTGAGGCGAGCATTTCCTCGATTCCGGCATCCCGGTCGAAAGGCGCGATCCCCGCTGCGCCCGGCCGGCGGATGGATGCGGGTGCGGTTGGCTCGATGGTCGCGGACTACCCGCTGCAACTCTATCCGCCCGGTGATGCGAGGATCATGCGGACCGCGGAATTCCTGATGGAGCGGTGTTTCCACAAGGGCGGATTTTTCCAGGAAATGATCCACTCCGGCGTGAATGCCTACCTGACGCTGGATCTCGCCCAGTCGCTGCTGCGGGCTGGCGACCCGCGGTTCGCCGGACTGGTTAGACGGGTGGCGGAGCTGGCGTCTCCGACCGGCCAATGGCCCGAGGCGATCCACCCGCAGACGCTCGGAGGCTGCATGGGCGACGGCCAGCACGGGTGGGCGGCCGCCGAGTGGATCATGATGATGCGGAATTGCTTCGTGCGGGAGGAGGAGGGAATGCTGGTCATCGGATCCGGCATTCTACCGGAATGGCTGGCGGGCGATGGAGAGCTCCGGTTCGGCCCGACACCGACGGCATGGGGGCCGGTGAGCGTGAGCCTCACCGGATCGAAACTGGTTCTAACCACGCAGTGGCGGGATGCCACTCCGATCGTTAGAATCGCGGTGCCGGGATTTTCGCCCGTGGATGCCGGACCTTCCGAAAGTGTTTTCCAACTTCAAAAAGCATAACTCATGAAAATCGCCCTGTTTACCAACACCTATCTGCCCCACGTCGGTGGCGTGGCGAGATCGGTCCAGACGCTTGAGGATGCCTGCCGCCAGCGCGGGCACGAGGTCCGGGTGATTGCCCCGGAGTTCGACGGCGAGGCGGAGTCGCCGGACGTGCTGCGGGTCCCGGCCATCCGGAATTTCAATGGCAGCGATTTCTCGGTGCAACTGCCCGTGCCTGGAACCATCCGCGAGTATATCGAGGATTTCGCGCCGGATGTGATCCATAGCCATCACCCGTTTCTGATGGGAGATGCGGCACTTCGCGCGGCATGGAGCATGCGGGTGCCGATCGTTTTCACCCACCACACGCTTTATGAACGCTACACCCATTACGTGCCTCTGGATTCGAAGGCGCTGCGGCGGATGGTGATCCAGTTAGGGACGGAGTATGCGAACTTATGCGACCACGTCATCGCCCCCAGCGGGAGCATCGCGCGATTGCTGCGCGAGCGCGGGGTGGAGAGCCCGATCAAGGAGATTCCAACGGGGATTGATGTGGAATTCTTCGCCAATGGAAATGGCGGGCAGTTCCGGGAAAAACGTGGAATCGCCCGCGACGCCAGGGTCATCGGTCATGTCGGACGGCTGGCCAAGGAGAAGAACCTGCTTTTTCTAGCGGAAGCGATCACGCTGAACCTGAACGATGATCCGGATGCGGTCTTCCTGATCGTCGGCGCGGGTGCCGATAGCGCTGATATGTTGAAGATCCTCCGGGGGAACGCTGACGAGCGCCAGATCCATGCGGTGGGGGAATTGTCCGGCACCGCTCTGGCCGATGCCTATGCCGCGATGGATTGTTTCGTTTTCGCCTCCCAATCGGAGACCCAAGGGCTGGTGTTGGCGGAAGCGATGGCGGCGGGAAAGCCGGTGGTGGCACTGGATGGACCGGGCGTCAGGGAAATCGTCGCGGATGGCGGGAACGGCCTGATGTTGCCCGGGGACGCGGCCGTCTCGGTGTTTTCTTCCGCGGTGGGCAGGATTCTGAATGATCCGGAGCTGGCGGATTTATGCTCTGCAAACGCCCGTGAAACCGCCGGAAATTACAGCACGGATCGCTGCGTCGGGCAGGTGATCGAATGTTACGAGGAAATGATCGGGAACTACGAGCAAGTCGGATCGAAACAATTGTCGCAATGGGACCGCGCTCTATTGGATATCGAGATCGAATGGGACCTGCTGATGGAGAAGATTTCCGCGGCTTCGGCCGCCGTGATCGAAACCCAAGCCACGGAGGCCCGCATTGATTAGCCGCGTCGCCGTTCGTTTGAAATGGCTGCGGTCGAAGGCCGGGCGCAGCCACTGGGCCGCGCGCCTCCTTGGGATCAAGACACCGGCTGGAGAAGCGGGCGAGCCGGGACTGATCATGATCCAGATCGACGGGCTTTCGCGCACCCAACTGGAGCGGGCACTGGAAAAAGGGAAACTGCGGTATCTCGGACACTTGATCCGGCGGGGGCATTTCACCTTGAAGACATTCTACTCAGGCGTCCCGTCCACCACCCCGGCGGTGCAGGGGGAGATCTTTTTCGGCGTCCGCGCGGCGGTGCCGGCTTTCGAATTCCTGCACCGCAAATCCGGCAAAGTCCTGCGGATGTATGACTCGGACGCGGCTGCGGAGATCGAGACGGAATTGGAAAAGGCCTGCCCTGATCCGCTTTTGAAGGGAGGCCACGCCTATGCGGATATCTATCGGGCCGGTGCCAGGCGCTCACGTTATTGCTCGCAGGATTCCGACTTGGATCTGGTTCTGAAGCGGATTCATCCGATCAAAGGACTGATTCTCGCCATCGCTTACGCGCCGAGAATCCTGCGGATGATCGCGCTGACGGTGGTCGAGATCGGCTTGGCCGTGGTTGACGTGATCGGGGGTCTTTATGAGCGGCAAAATCTCATCAAGGAACTCACTTTCATCCCCGCGCGGGTGCTTGCCAGCATCCTGATGCGCGAGTTGATCCGCTTCCGGGTGTTGCTCGACATCGAGCTCGGCGTGAAGCTCATCCACTTGAATTTTCTCGGCTACGATGAGCAGTCGCACCGCCGTGGACCGGATTCCGCCTTCGCCCATTGGACGCTCAAGGGGATCGACCGGATCGTGCGTGACATCTGCCGTGCTGCCGGACGCTCGCGGTATCGTGACTATGAGTGGATTGTTTACTCCGACCACGGGCAGGAACGGACGATTCCATTTGCGGAGAAACATGGACGCGAACTCGACGCCGCCTTGCGCGAGGTATTCTCCCGAGGCCCGCTAACGGAGCGGGAAATCCGGACGAAACGGCCACCCGTTAAGCTCGGCGAGACGCTCGAGCGCGGCATGCACTATTTTGGATTGATGCCCGCCCCCGTAACTAACAACGGTGATCCCGACCCGGCGCAAGAGATCATCGTCACCGCCATGGGGCCGCTGGGGCACATCTATTTCCCGGAGAAACCATCGCCAGCGGAAATGGAATCCTACGCACGGGATCTCGTGGAAATGGCTGGCGTGCCCTTGGTTTTGCAGCGGACCGACGACGGTATCATCCATGCCGTCAACCGGCGCGGAACATGGATCCTGCCGGTGGACCGCACGGAAGTCCTTGGGGCAGACCATCCCCATCTGGACGAAGTGACGGAAGATCTCATCCAATTGTGTGCCCATCCCGATGCGGGCGACTTCGTCATTTCCGGCTGGGATCCCCAACAGCCGCCGTTGAGCTTTGTCATGGAAAACGGAGCGCACGGCGGTCCCGGATCCGAGGAGACGCGGGGATTCATTCTCATTCCCGACCGGGTCCGCCGCTGGCACATCGCGCATCTGGATCACACGCTGAGCCGCGTCAGGGGCGAGGATTTGCGGAAAATCGCGCTGCATTTCCTCGACCGCGATGGCGGGCGGGAAGAGCGGGTGCCTCATCATCCGGCGCGTGACAAGGATCTAACAATCCGGGTGATGACCTATAACATCCACAGTTGCCTGGGCCTTGATGGCAAGGTCCGCCCCGAGCGGATTGCGCGGGTGATCAACCATTTCGATCCGGACATCATCGCCGTCCAGGAAGTCGATTCGCACCGGATGCGCAGCGGCGGTCAGGACCAGTCGCAGGTCATCGCCGACCACCTGCGGATGGAGCATGTTTTCCACGCGATGTTCGAGGAGGAGAGCGAGCGTTACGGGATTGCGATTTTCTCGAAATATCCATTCACCACCGTGAAGGCATGCCATCTAACCACAGCCGACCGGCGACTGTTCCGCGAAGCCCGCGGGGCGATCTGGGTCAAGCTCGAATTCGAGGGGCGGCGTCCATTCCATTTCATCAACACCCATTTCGGACTCAGGCGGAACGAACGGCAGGCACAGGCGGAAGAATTGTTAGGTAGCGGATGGCTCGGTAAAATCCCTGAAAACGAACCGGTGATCCTCTGCGGGGATTTCAATGCGGGGCCAAAATCGGAGGTTGTGAGGAAACTGCAGGAGCGTTTCCGGGACGTCCAGCTCGCCATGCCCGGTCACCGGCCCCGCGCGACATTCCTGTCCGTGAGGCCGCTTTTCAGGATCGACCACGTGTTCGTCAGCAAGCATTTCGAGGTCAATCAGGTGGCGCTGCCGGACACTCCGACCGCAGTGATGGCGTCCGATCATCTTCCGCTTTGCGTGGAACTCACCCTGCATGCGAACCATGAATCTAACTGACACGCTGGGACGGCATCCGTTGAAAACCTTCGCCGGCGTCCTGGTGGTTGTGGCGGTGGCATGGTATCTGGCCGCCCGCCCCGAGGACCTGAGTTGGGAAGCGCTGGTCGCCTTCGTGAGAAACCTGCCCATGTTCTGGTTCATCTCGGCATTCGTCATCCTGCCAATGGTGGGATTTCCCATCAGCGTGTTCCTGATCATCTGCGGTGTCCGGTTTGGCTTCGCCGACGGAATGGCGGTGTCGGGGGCGGTGATATTTTTCCATAAACTCGCCGCCTTTTATCTGGTCCGCGGGTGGTTCCGGGATTGGGTGAGCCTGAGATTGAAGCGCGCCGGCTACGCGATTCCGGCCATCAGGACGAACCGCCAGACCGCGTTCACGCTCGTTTTCACCTCCGTCCGGGGCCTGCCTTATTTCGCAAAAATCTACCTGCTAGCCCTCACCGACATCCCCGCGCGGATCTATTTCGGGGTTGGCGTACCCGTCCACATCCTGTTCTGCGCGTTCTCCGTCGGAGTGGGTGCCGCGGTGTTCCAGCTCGACTC
>Ga0163144_10025651_pt1 | contig 11502 bp, 10 predicted proteins | sample OliLak19BULKMAT1_FD_123175 | JGI IMG/M metagenome (GOLD analysis project Ga0163144, IMG submission 123175) | Freshwater microbial mat bacterial communities from Lake Vanda, McMurdo Dry Valleys, Antarctica - Oligotrophic Lake LV.19.BULKMAT1 | ecosystem: Environmental > Aquatic > Freshwater >... | reverse complement strand
GAACGCGCCGACGCGGAGACAGGCGGAATGGATGCCGCTCTCGGGTTTGTCGGTGGATGACTTCACGTCGTCGAAATCAGGGGCTTATTCTGGTGGTGCGTGCTCGGAGGAATCGGGGCAGATCGCTCGAAGCGACCCCGGCTGGTTCGAGGCCCATCCCAAACCGATGTGGGTGTACGACCTCTCGACCCTGCAGGTGCTGACTGTGAACGAAGCGGCGTTGGACCATCTCAGGTACACGCGCGAACAATTCCTCACATTACGGCATTTTGAGCTCGAATCGAACGACACGGCCTGCGCGCGGCGAGCTTTCACGACGCCGGGCCTCGTGCCCTCGGTGCCGCGGCAATTTTTACGTTCCGACGGGACCGCGATCGAAGCGTGCGTCACGCTTTACGACATCAGTATGGGTACGACGCGCGCGCGGGTGGTGTCTCTCGACGACGTCACCGCACGCCTGTCCTACGACCGGCGCGTGTCGCAGCTCTACGTCGACTTGGTCGAAACCAACACGCACCTCGCCGCCGTAAACTTGAGGTTCGAGCAGACCAACCAACGCCTGGAGCAGGTCAACCAACGGTTCGTGCAGGCCAATCGGGAACTGGAGACCGCCAACCGGACGCAAGAGGAATTTCTGGGGATCCTTAGCCACGAACTGCGCACACCATTGAACGCGATCGTCCTCTGGACACGCCTGTTGCGCAACCGGCCACTATCGGAGTCGGACCTGGCCGAGATCACCGACATGATCGACGCGAACGTGCGCGTCCAGAAGCGGTTAATCGAAGACCTGCTCGACCTGAGCGCGTTGTTTGCGGGTCGACTGCACCTGCGCCCGATCGAGACTAACTTATGTTCGGTCGTCGAGGACGCCTCCGACCTCGCAGGGCCACGCGCCCTCGATGCCGAAGTGACCCTTCGTCTGACCAGCGTTCCCGACCCGTGCATGCTCGTCGCCGACCCCGTGCGCCTGCGTCAGGCGCTGATGCACGTATTGGACAATGCGATCAAATTTTCCCCCCGCGGCTCGACGGTCGATCTATCAATCGTACCGACCGGGACGCGCTTGCGGGTGGTCGTCACCGACCACGGGGACGGTATCTCGACCGACTTTCTGCCCCACGTTTTTGACCCGTTCCGACAGGCAGACGCCTCGACCCACCGCCGGCACGACGGTCTGGGCATGGGCCTGTCGATCGTCCGAGGTCTGGTCGAACTCCACGGCGGGACCGTCGAGGTCGTCAGCCCCGGACCCGGTGACGGTACGACCGTCACAATCGACCTCCCTTTCGGCCCCTCACCGCCGTCCGTCCGGAATTCGTGAAACTTTCAACTTCGGACGTCGTCCTTGCTGGGGAACAATGATTGACATTACTGGTAACTTGCGGCTGATTTGTTCCGTGTCGCGACGGTTCAAAGAACCGGGGTTTGTGCGTCATGCTGGAAAAGCCCGGTTCTTCGAACCATCGCGACACGTAAAAAATGAGTTGCAACGCACCCCCAACTGGGGAACGCACTTTTGGAGAATTTTAGCAGCCCGGCTGATAAAGACTATACAAGACCGCAACCCCTAGGTACGCTGCCACTGTTATAACAGACTTCACCACAGGAGATTTGCAATGTCCGCTAGCCGATTGATCGAGAGAATTGAACCGCGCCTGCTCTTGGCTTCCGTCCAGGTCTTCACGGATACCTTTACCGACCCTGCCGACGGTGTGACCACGCAGGACGCCCAGATTTGGATCGTCAACGGTAATAGCCGTGACGGCGTCGACCCGAACGCCACCGGGTCGGATATTGACGATAACATCGTCGTCCGCCCGTCGAGCAACAACCTTCAGATCGAAGCCTACCTCAACGGGACGTTATTGGGCAGTGTCGCCAAGAGCTCGGTCCGTGGCGTGCTCATCCAAGGCTTTCAAGGTAATGACACGCTGACCGTCCTTACGACGGAAAACCCCAACGATTCCAACAACCCGTACCAGATCGACGTCCCCGCGCAATTCAACGGCGGAAAGGGCAACGACACCCTCCTCGGTGGCCCGGAAACTTCGATCTTCCAAGGCGGTGTCGGGGACGACAACATCAGCGGAGGCGCGGGCCGTGACGTCGGTCGCGGTGGTTTTGGCAATGACACCCTGGCCGGTGGACCGGGCCGGGACTCGATGTTCGGTGGCGCCGACAACGACCTCATCTACGGCGGCGCCGCGAGCGACACCCTCCTCGGTGGCCCGGGGAACGACACTATCTTCGGCGGAAACGACAACGACCTCATCGTCGGTGGGCCTTCGGACGGCTCGCAAAGCGACATCGACAACCTCTCCGGTAACGCCGGCAATGACACCGTCTACGCCAATGCCGCAGACTTTGACGTCACCGACAACGACAGCTCCAACCCCAACGACGTCTACACCACCACCTCCCTGACCGGCGCGATCAGCGTCGCGACGCACATCAGCCTTATCGATCTCGTCACCGTCACCGGTGAAGACGGCCTGCGTGACCTCAACCGTAACTTCACGCTCAACTACAAGATCTCGACGTTCCTCTTCACGACGTGATCTGAATTTTGACCTCATAACAAAACAGGAAAGCCATTCACGCGGGTGGCTTTCTTGTTTTATATTCACGATCGAATTCAAGGGTCGCATCGACCGATCCGCGCTTTCACGTCTTGCTTTTCGACACCAATCGCACGCCTTCGATCGACATCCGTTTGTCGACGGCTTTGCACATGTCATAAATCGTCAACGCCGCAACACTGACGGCGGTGAGCGCTTCCATTTCCACCCCCGTCTTCCCCGTGATCCGCGCGACCGCTTTAATGTGCAACCGCACCGGCGACTTCCCGCGCGGCTCGAGTTCCGGTACGTCGAACGTGACTTCCAGACTCTCCACCGACAGCCCGTGACACAGCGGAATCAATTCCGAGCACCGTTTCCCCGCCAAAATCCCCGCGACCCGCGCGACGGCAAAAACGTCCCCCTTGGGAATTTCCTCGTCCGCGATCGCGCGCAGCGTCTGTGGTTGCAACAACACGTATCCCTCGGCGACCGCTTCCCGACGCGACACCGGCTTGGCCCCCACATCGACCATTCGCGCGCGGCCTTTGTCATCCAGATGCGACAGCTTTTTCTTTGTGGGCATGGGGCGTTCCCGTTGGTGTAGATTGACTCCACGTCTTCCTAGCACGGGCGCCTGCCCGTGTCTTTGAATCACATCACCAAACACGGGCGAGGCGCGGGTGCGACGACATCAGACACGACACCAATCGACTTCAGGTCGTCGACCGCACGGCCGACGCGATTCGCACGCATTGCCCGAGCAGCGCTTCCACGTCGTTCAGGTTCATCATGGTCGCGGCGTCCGATTTGGCGTTTTTCGGGTCGGGGTGACATTCCAGAAACAACCCGTCGACGCACCCCGTCGCGACCGCCGCACGCGCGAGCAGGGACGAAAACTGCGGATTCCCGCCGCTGCTCGTGCCCATCCCCGCCGGATGTTGTGTGCTGTGCGTGACGTCGAATACGACCGGCACGTCGAACGACTTCATCACCGACAACCCGGTAAAATCATTGACCAGCCGGTTGTATCCGAAAAACGTGCCGCGCTCCGTGAGCAGGATCGTCGGGTCCGGGCGCGGCGCGCTTCCTGCGGCGCCTTCCCGCACTTTGACGATCGCGTTGCCCATTTCCTGCGGCGACATGAACTGTCCTTTTTTGATATTCACGATCTTGCCGCTGTGCCCGACGGCGTGGAGCAGGTCCGTCTGCCGCGCGAGGAACGCGGGCACCTGCAAAATATCGACGACCTTCGCGACTTCGTGCACCTGATCGACTTCGTGCACATCGGTCAGCACCGCCACGCCGAGGTCTTCCTTCACCTTCTCCAACACCACCAGCCCGTCCGTCAACCCCGGCCCGCGGAAGGACGAATTGCTCGAACGGTTGGCCTTGTCGAAACTGGCCTTGAAAACGTATTCGATCCCGAGCGCGTCGCAAACGCCCTTCACGTGCCTGCCGATCTGAAGGCACTGTTCCAGCGATTCAATCACGCACGGTCCGGCAATGAGAAAAAACGGCGAGCGCTTCAAGTCGAGCATGAAAATAGTCTACCGCGGGCAGTGGTCCGTGGGCAGGGCGCGGCCAAGGCCCGCGTCGTGCTCGACTGCGATTCCGCAATGGAAGCGACTCGTCCCACGCACCTGCGTTTCGGAGGATTTGCCGTGGCACGACGTCCGGTCGGTCGACTCCAATCGGTGCTACGTTCAACGTCGGCCAAAAGATTCGACGCTCGCGAATCAGAACCCGCGCATATGAAGCCAAGGGAGCCGTCAAGACGCCACGAGCGCCAAGCAAACGGCAAGAGGGAAAGACCGGGAGCCGCAGAGGGGGAAGAGAACAGGGAGATAGGAAGAGGGTCAGAAATTGATTTTCTAGGAGCGTCGAAATCGTGAAATCTTCGGTCTGAAAACCCGTTTTCCCTCTTCCTATCTCTTTCTTCTCCGCGTCCTCTGAGGCTCCCCGTTTTGCCTTTCTCTGCCCTTGGCGTTTGCTTGGCGCTCTTGGCGTTCTTTGCGGCTCCCCCTTTCGCCAGATGCGAAAGCCCTGGCTCGCGAATGACCGCGCCGGTTCGTTCGGTTGTGACCCTCTCGACGCAGGAGTATCATCGGCGTTCCATTTGACGTTCGACCCAGACCGGGTTGACGTCGTCCCACCGGAGCTGCCTTTGCCCATGCCGCCGTTGATTATTGAGAACGTGACCAAGCTCTTCCGTCAGGGGGCGCGAGCGGTGACCGCGCTGAACGACGTGACGCTCGAAGTCGCGTCGGGCCAGTTTACCGCCATCATGGGCGCGAGCGGGTCGGGCAAGAGCACGCTGCTGCACTTGATGGCAGGGCTGACGCAGGCCGACGCGGGGCGGGTCGTCATCAACGGCACGGAGCTCGGTAAACTCGGCGATCGCAAGCTCACACTGTTCCGTCGGCGGCACGTCGGGCTGGTGTTTCAGGCTTTTAATTTAATCCCGACGCTCAGCGCCGAGGAAAACGTCGCGCTGCCGCTCCTGCTCGACGGTAAGCTCGATAAGACCGGCCGCGCGAAGGTGAACGAGCTACTCGACAAGCTCGGTCTGGGTCCGCGTAAGTCCCATCGCCCCGACGCGCTGTCCGGCGGGGAACAACAACGCGTCGCGATCGGTCGGGCGCTCGTGACCGACCCCGCCGTCATTCTCGCCGACGAGCCGACGGGGAATTTGGACAGCGCCAACAGCAAAGCCGTCTGCGAACTGCTTCGCGACCTGAGCGTGATTCACGGGAAGACCATCGTGATGGTCACGCATGAACCGACCGTCGCCGCATTCGCCGCAGAGGTCGCGGTGATCCGGGACGGAAAGCTGGTCGAGCGGTTTCCGGTCGACGGTTCACAAAATGGGATCGGCTTGGCAGCGCGGTATCAGGAGGCGCTACGATAGTCGGATGCGTGAACGCGTCAGGGAGTTATCTATGAATATTGAAATCACTGTCCGCCTGTGGCAGGACCGGGAGACGAACGAGTTCGTCGCGCATGCGTTACCGATCGACGTGTCCAGCTTCGGCGCGACGCCCGATGAGGCCGAGCGGATGTTGTCTGAAGCGGTGCAGGCGTTCGTCGAGTCCGCCGACGCGATGGGGACACTCGACGACGTCATGTCTGATTGCGGTTATGTCAGGCTCGGGCAGAATCGGGTGAAACCGCAAGTCTCTGAAGAGGAATTGTCCGTCGCGGTGGGGGCCTGACCCCGATGCCACGACTCACTCCGCTGCGACGGCAGATTCTGGAGAAAGTTTTCCTCAAGGCCGGCTGCGTTTTCTCGCACCAGTCGTCGAGCCATCGTGTCCACACGCACGCCGGCACGCCGAGGCCGGTCGTCTTCCCGGCGTACCGGGAAGTGCCGGTGTTCATCATCGAAAAGAATCCGAAGACCGCAGGGATCGGGCGGGATGAATTTCTGCGTCTCCTGTCCGAGGTCTGAACCGCATGGTTGCCTTCAAACTCGCCTCCTCCACCCTCTCCGCGCGTCGCGTGCGCTCGACGTTGACGATTCTCGCGATCGCGCTGTCGGTCAGCCTCGTCGTCGCGGTGACGTCGGGGTATTCGACCGTGCAGAACGTCGCCCAGTCGTTCCTCACGTCGTTCCTCGGTGACACCGACGCCCAGATCACCCGCGCCAACGACCGGCGCGGCGGATTGTCGACCTCACTCGTCGACGCCCTCCGCGCCGACCCCGGCGTGAAGTCGGCGGTCGCGCGTTTCGAGCTCGAGTCGGTCGTCCTCGACGCCGGCGGGCAGCTCGTCCACGCGCCGGCGGCACAGGTGATCGGCGTCGACCTGCCCCGGGACACGACCATCTCCAAACTCAACGTCACGCGCGGCCAATGGTTCACCGGCGACGCCGGTGACGTCGCCGTCATCGACCAGGCTGCGGTTGTGCTGCTCAAGGCCGACGTGGGGCAGACCTTCATCCTGCCTGGCGTTCGCGAAAAGCGCGTCCTGCGCGTCGTCGGCGTGGTGCACAAACCCAGCCCGATGGCGGCGCAACAACAAACGATTTACGTCCCGCTTCGCACGATGCAGTCTTTCGCCAGCCCCGACGCACCCGACCGCGTGACGCGCGTCATGGTCACATTCAAACCCGCCACGGACTCGCTCGCGTGGGGCGAAAAGTGGAAAGAAAAACTCAAAGGAATCGACCCCGCCGCGCGGCTTAAGCTGACGGCGGACAACCGGCGCGAGATGAACAACAACCTCCAGGGTATGGAGGTCATGAGCTACATGGGCGGGACGATTTCGATGCTGACGGCGGCGTTCATCGTGTTCAGCGCGCTGAGCATGGGCGTGACCGAGCGGCAGCGCGTGCTGGCGATGCTGCGCGCGATCGGCGCGACGCGCGTGCAGGTGGGCAAGTCGGTGGTGATCGAAGGCATGCTGCTCGCGGCCGTCGGCGTCGCCGCAGGCGTGCCGTTGGGCGTGCTGTGGTTGCGCTTGTTGCAATGGCGCTTCAGCGAATTCATCACGCCCGAACTGTTGGTGCTGAACTACGCCGGCATGACCTACGCGACGCTCGCGTCGGTGGGTGCCGCGATCGTCGCGAGTGTCGTGCCGGCGTGGCAGGCGACGCGCGTCAGCCCGCTCGAAGCGATGGCGCCTCTCGCGCGACCGGACCGCGCGCGGGGCGTCGTGGTCGCGCTGATCATCGGGCTGGCGCTGGCGATGCTCGACACGCTGTTCATCTTCGGGCCGGTCGGGCGCGTGGTTGAAATACTCGGTTACGAGCCGACCGCGGAGCTCGTGCGGAGCGTGCAGTTTTACGGACATTTTCTGGCCGGGCTACCGGGCATCATGCTCGGCTTTTTTCTGCTCGCGCCGGCGGTGGTGTGGGTGACGGAGCGCGTGATCGGGCCGGTGGTCGCGCCGATGCTCGGCGTTCGGTTTTCGATGCTTCGTCAGCAACTGACCGGCGGGGTCTGGCGCGCCGCCGGCACGTGCGCGGCCTTGATGGTGGGCCTGGCGACGCTGGTCGCGATGCAGACGCAGGGGACGACGTTGCTCAAGTCGTGGCGCTTGCCCGACCGTTTCCCCGACATCTTCATGTTCGCGCCGACGGGCGTGCGCCTGGCCGACCTGGAAAAAGTGCGCGACCTACCGCAGGTGCTCAACAGGGAGGTCACACCGATCACGGTGGCCGCGCCGGAGTTCGGGACGGAGCTGTGGCGTATCGCCGGCGCTTCGGTGTTGCCGAACGCGACGATGTTTCTTGGCATCGAGCCGGGGCTGGGGCTGGAGATGATGCAACTGGAGTTCAGAGAAAACGACGGCAGCGTCCCGTCGCGCGGGCGTCAGGCGGAATTGCTATCTGCCGCGCGCGAGCGGCTGGCGAGACCGCGTGGACTGGTCATCACGGACGAATTTCGGCAGATCAAATCGCTGAAGGTAGGAGACACGTTCCCGCTCAAGACGATCCGTCACGGCGTGCAGGATTACACGATCGCGGGGATCGTGTGGAGCCCGGGGATGGACGTGATCGTGAGCCGTTTCGACATGGGCCGACAGTTCGACCAGCGCACCGCGGCGACGGTGTTCGGGACGCTGGATGACGCGAAAGAAGATTTCGGCGTCGACAGCATCTACCTGCTTGCCGCCAATTTGAAAATCGGCGCGCAGAAAGAGGCGGTGGTCGAATCAGTCCGCCAGAACCTCGGCGGGATGGGGATGCGTGTGGGGGACGTGCGGGAGATCAAGCACAAGATGCAGGAAGGGTTCGGCCGCCTGTTGCTGGTGGTCAGCACCGTCGCGCTGGCCGCGATGGCGGTGTCGTCGCTCGGCGTGACGAACACGATCATGGCGAGCGTGCGTTCGCGCCGCTGGCAGTTCGGGATTTTGCGGAGCATCGGCGTGACACGCTGGCAGCTGGTAAGACTGGTCTTCGCCGAGGCGGTTTTGATCGGGCTGGTCGGAGTCGCGCTGGGGCTGGGGTCCGGGTTGACGATCGCGCTCAATGCGAAGCACCTGACAACGCTCGTCATCGGCTACAACCCGCCGCTTCTAATTCCTTGGCCGATGATCGGCGTCGGATGCGCCGCGGTCATGCTGGTGTCGGTCCTCGCCAGCGTGTTGCCCGCGCTAGGCTTGGCGCGGAGCGAGCCACTGGCGCTGCTCCAGTCAGGCCGTTCAGGCGCTTGACGAACGTCACTCCCGCACCTCATGCAGTTTACCCCCGCACCTCATGCAGTTTACCCCAGCACCTCATGCAGTTTACCCCAGCACCTCAACGGTTTAGCCGGCGGCTTGCCGCCGTCTTGTATTCAAGCCGTTTCCCTCTTCGTCCACCCGTTCAACACACTTTCCCGATCCTCCCCGCCTCCCCATGCCCGACAGGATTTTCACCGACCCAGCGTTCGTCGACGGGCAGGTCGGCGCGTTGGTATCGGGTGTCGGTGGAGAGGCGGACCTTGTTCGAGCGGTTGTCGGTCCCGCCGTGCACGGTGTAGCAGTTGAACAGAACGACGTCGCCCATTTTGAAGTCGGCGCTAAGCCACCGGTCGCACTTCAGACTTCGACGAAGTTGCTTGGCGGTTCCGTTCAACGAGCCTGTCGTGCCCCACGCTTTTCCCCATTTGGTCGCATCGGGTTTGTTGACACAGAACGCGTCGACGTCGCTCTGCCAGTAGGATTTTTTCAGCCCGGCGTGGTCGTTCGACCCTTCAAGCACCAGCAGCCCGCCGGTGTCGTAACCGTTGTCGCCCATGGGGGTCCAGGCGGTGAAAAGTTCGTGCGTGCCACGGCCCATGTAGACCACGTCGGAGTGGATCTGTGTCGCGGGGCCGGGGTTGACCAGGCGTGCCCATGTGAAGTCGTAGTGTCGCACGTCCCCGTCGACCAGCATCCGCGTCACGTCCAACATCGCGCCTTCGTAAAGGACCGCATGCACGTGCCGCCAGTCCGGGTCGGGCAGCATTCTCTGTAACGTCCCGCCATTAAGGCCCGGGGCCCTGTGAGGCGTACGAAGGACGCCCTCCATCGGGTCGTACGCGGGGTCGAGCGCGTCCGCGCGGACCAGGAAGTCGATGAACGCGCGACGCGCCTTGAGCACACGCTCGCGGCCGAGGTAGCCGGGAAGATAAATGTACCCCTTGCTCCGCACGTGCTCGCGCAATTGCCCGGGATCGTTTAACAGATCCGTGCAGTCGTTCATTTCGCCGAAGTGTTCCGGTTCGAACGCTTCGCCGCGGTAGGTCACGTCGGGAGTGGCAAGGGTGCTCGTGCTCATATTCATATTGATACCCGCGCCGGGGCGAAAGAAAATGAAGCCTTTGGTAAAAACATGTATCTTTTGATACACTCAGAACAGTGTCTTTACTGAACTTTAAGAGCCGCGCGCTGCTCAGTGCCCCACGGTCGTGCAGCTTAGGGCGAGTAACGGTCGCGGGGACGATCCGGAACAGCGCAGGCGTTTCGGCGACGCCGATGCGACGGCTCGGCGCGTACGCGGTGGTTCACCTGCTCGGAGGCGCCGGACGATTCCAGGACGCCCGCGGGACCGACCGCGCGGTGTCGGCGGGGGACGTGCTGCTGATTTTCCCCGACGTCCCGCACGCCTACGGACCCGGCCCCGGCCAGACCTGGGACGAAATCTACTTCGTGTTCGACGGCCCCGTCTTCGACGCGTGGCGACGGTCGCGCACGATCGACCCGGCGCGGCCGGTGGTCCGCGCCGAAGCGATCGAGTACTGGTTCGACCGGTGGAATCAGGTCGCGCAAAAGACCGACGCCCTTCAAACCGTCTGCGCCTTGCAACAGACGCTCGCCGACCTCCTCACGCTTCCGTCGGCACTGCCCTCGCTGGCGGGGGAGCAGGCGTGGCTCGGGCGCGCGCGGCGCAGGCTCGACGCGCTTTCGCCCGACGACCGCCCCGACTGGGAAACGTTGTCCGCGAGCTTGGGCCTCAGCTACGCCGGCTTCCGCAAACGCTTTACCCGGCTCTCGGGTCGCACCCCCGGCGCGTACGTCGAATCCCGCCGGCTCGACCTCGCGACGCGCCTGCTGGGTAGGCCGGGCATGGTGATGAAACAGATCGCGAGGGAGTCCGGCTTTTGTGACGAATTTCATTTCTCCAGGCGCTTCAAACGCTACACCGGCCTCACCCCGCGCGACTACCGTCGGCGTGTGGGCGTCTAAATCTGACAGGCTCGAAGCACCGGCCCACGTCCGTCCGAGAAACACGCTTCGTCGCGCAGCCGGCATACCGGTATGATCCGGGCATGAACACTCCCACATGGCTGGTCTACGCGCTGCTCGGCGCGCTCTGTGCGTCGATGATTAACGTGTTCGGAAAGATCGGAATGGCGGGCGTCAACGCGGACCTGGCGACGGGCTTGCGCAGCATCGTGCAGGCGTTGTTCGTCGTGGGATTTTGTGTGGTGATCGGCGCCTGGGACAAGGTCGGGACGCTGGGAACGAAGTCGATTTCAATGATCGTCCTTTCCGGTATCTGCGGCGGGCTGTCGTGGATTTTCATCTTCCGCGCGATCCAGCTCGGCGAGGTGACGCGCGTCGCACCCATCGACAAACTCAGCTTGCCCCTGGGCATTCTGCTGGCGGTGCTCGTGCTCAAGGAACGGCCGTCGATGATGAACTGGGCAGGATTGTTGTTGATCGTCGTCGGCGTGTATTTTGCGACGATCAAATCCTGACACGACACACTGATCCGCGGCTCACGCCGCGGCGTGAGCCGCGGATTAGCGCGTGATGTCCGAGCAGATTTATGTTGAGTCCCCGAGTCTTCTTCGACTACGCTTGCCCCATGCCACGACCCGAGCGAGCGAGATTAAAGTTGAAAAGCGTTCGTGACGTGTTCCGGCTCGTCGGGACGATCCGCCAATCGGGCGCCGACCCGAAAAGCTGGCGGCCGTTGCTCGTACGACGGCTTTTGAAGGTGATGCGGGCGCAGGTGGTCGTGTCGTCG
>Ga0163144_10025649_pt1 | contig 11502 bp, 9 predicted proteins | sample OliLak19BULKMAT1_FD_123175 | JGI IMG/M metagenome (GOLD analysis project Ga0163144, IMG submission 123175) | Freshwater microbial mat bacterial communities from Lake Vanda, McMurdo Dry Valleys, Antarctica - Oligotrophic Lake LV.19.BULKMAT1 | ecosystem: Environmental > Aquatic > Freshwater > Lake... | reverse complement strand
GTGCGGCGGCACTGGGAACCCGTGCACCGCGAATGTCGGCGACAACGACAACGATTGCTCGGAGAGCTGCAACGAGGCGACCAACAACTGCACGACGAACGATCTGAACGGCTCGTCGTGCAACGACGGGGCGTTCTGTACCGTGACGGATACGTGCACCGGCGGCGTGTGTGGTGGTACGGGAAATCCGTGCACCGCGAACCTCGGTGACAACGACAACGACTGCTCGGAGAGCTGCAACGAGGGGACCAACAACTGCACGACGAACGATCCGAACGGCGCGGTGTGCAACGACGGGGCGTTCTGCACGCAGACCGACACCTGCACCGGCGGAGTGTGCGGCGGCACCGGCACGCCGTGCCCCGGGCCTGACAACGACAGCAACTGCAACGAGTCGTGCAACGAGGCCACGAACAACTGCACGCAGGCCGATCCGAACAACTCGTCGTGCTCGGATGGAGCGTTTTGCACGAGCAACGATCGGTGTCAGGCCGGCACGTGCGTCGGTGGTGCCGATCCGTGCGACGGCGTCGACGGTGACACCGACTGCAGCGAGCAGTGCGACGAGACCAACAACAACTGCTCGGACGACGATCCCAACGGATCGCTGTGCGACGTGAGCTGCTTCATCGACGGCGCGTGCCTCAACGGAGGGTGCGTCACCGTCTGCCCGTGAGCGCTCAGCCGGCGGGCGGCGGAGGTGGGGCCTCGGCGTCGGCGGGTGCCTCGCTCGCGGCCGGAGCCGCCGCGGCCGTAACGTCGCCCCAGCCGAGCAGGATCGGCAGGCGGTGGATCGGCGGCGCGCCGTGGGCGAGCGCCGCGTCGTGGAACGCCGCGAGGTCGAACGTCGTGCCGGCATCGCGAGCCTTCACCTCGGCGTGCTTGCGCAGCCGTAGCCACGCCTGCGCACCGACGAAGTACGTCGAGAGCTGCGTCGACGTCACCTGTGCACGCACCCACTTGCCGCGCGCCTCGCCCTCTTGCTGGAACGAGCGCTGGACCATGAGATCGATCGCTTCGTCCTCGGTCATCGATCCGGCATGGATGCCGTGATCGAGGATCGCGTTGGTCACCGACCGCAGATAGAACTTGAGGCCGTGGAGCGCGATCGCCTTCGCGCGCATCGCCGGATCCTGCGCGACCTTCCACGCGCCCTTCGACACCCCGCGCGGACGCTTCGCACCGACAGCCGGCGCCGCGCCGGCATAGCCCGCGTCGACCATGACCTTCTCGGCATAGACCGCCCAGCCCTCGACGAACGCGCCGTTGCCGAGCACCTTGCGGACCTTCGACGGCTCGCGCTTCGCGAGATACAGCTGCACGAAGTGCCCGGGAATCGCCTCGTGAATCGAGAGGATCTCGAGCATGAAGTCGTTGTACTCGCGCAGGAACGATTCGCGCACGTCGGCGGACCACGCGTCGGGGATCGGCTGCACGAGGTAGAAGCTCGGTAGACCGACGGCCTGCTGCTCGAGCGGCCCGGGAGCCGCGAGGCCGGCGATGAACACGCCGCGCTGGTGCGATGGCGTCCAGATCACCTGCAGCACCTCGGCATCGTCCATCGAGAGGATGCCGTTGCTCTTCACGAAGTCGGTGAGACGCGCGAGCTTGGCTTCGATCGCGTCGCGCAGCTCGTCCGGCTCGACGTGCACGGCCGCGAGATCCTCGAGCACGGCACGGATGACCTCGGTGTCGGGATCGCCGGAGGCGCGCGCCTTGATGCGCGCGACCTTCGACGCGCCGAACATCACCTGTGCGAGGTCATACGCGATCTCGGCCATTCGCTTGCGCACACGGCCGTGCTCGACGACCGCGACGCGCCGCAGCTCGTCGGCCGTGATGTTGCTCTGCAGCGTGAGTGCGAGCTTGCGCTCGAAGCTCTGCGCGCCGAGTCGCCACTCGCCCTTCGCGGCCGGGAGAATCTCGCCCTGCAGCTTGGTCTGCAGCTCGCGCACCGCTGCGATCGCCGTCGGCGTCGCCGCGACGATGCGGCCCTTGATCTCCGGTGGCGCCGCCTCGAGCCGCTGCGGGATCACCTGCTCGATCAGCACCGCGATGCCTTCGACCTGACCGATCGCGACGTTCGTGTGCGGCTCGAGCGAATCGGATGCGACGAGGTTCGCCGTCGCCTGCTCGCACAGCTTTGGCAGCGCCTCGAGTCGCGATGCGACGCTCGCGGCGCGGACCTCGAGCGGCAGGAAGTCGCGCGACACCAGGTCCTCGAGCCCGCCGCCGATCGTCGCCGTGTACCACGAGGGATCGCGCTTCCACGGCTGCTCGACCTCGTGACCGAACTTCTGCAGCTCGAGCTCGGCACGCAGCACGTCGAGATCGATGCGCTCGTCCGCGGTCAGCTCGCCACCCGCGAGCGTCTGCACGGTCGCGAGCCCATCCTCGATGCGCTTGCGATCGGCGGCGATGCCGTCGGCGCTCATGTCCGGCCACGCACCGTCGTGGCTGTGCTCGCCGAGCGAGGTTGCGGTGACCGGACGCGCGGCAAACCACGCGGCGAAGACCTGATCGACCGCGGCCGCGAACGCGACCTTCGGCTTCTTGCTGTCGGCCGGCGGCGTGGTGACGGTTTCGTCCTTGTTGCAGCCGGCTATCTGCAGGGCGCTCGGCAGGGCGAGCAGCGAGCCGAGCACGAGCGCGAGGGAGCGGGACATGGCGGACCTCATGCGGTGGTGACCATCGACGGGGGAAGGTGGCCGGTCTCGTTGAAGCTGATGAGCGCCTCGAAGCCGCTCGCGTACACGCGCAGCTCGGTGAGACCGCTGTGCGCGATGTCCATCATCGCCCACGCCTCGTACGGCAGTCGCAGCGTGCGACTGACCATGAAGCGGATCAGGTTGCCGTGGGTGAACAGCACGACGAGCGACGAGCGACGCGGCGGCTTGAAGAAGCGGTCGCGCACGCGCTCGATCTGTTGATGCGCCACCTCGCGCTCCTCGGGCGGCGTGCGCTCGAGGCCCATCGGCAGCGGGCCGAAATCGACGCGCGCCGGATCGACGACCGGCACGACCTCGTGCAGGTACGGCTTGATCTTCACGGTGCCGAGATCGAGCTCGTGCGCCGAGATCTCGGCGGTCTGCGCCGCGCGTGGCCACGGGCTCGCATACAGGCCCTCGAACTTCGCGTCCGATGCCGCAGTGAGCAGCGCGAGCCGTTTGCCGAGCCGTACTGCCTGCCTGCGACCGAGCGGCGAGAGACCCCACGAAGTGTCACCTTGCCCGGGTGTGCGCTCGTAATGACCGTGGCGCAACATGATGATGCGGCGGCACGGGATGTCGTCGTCGGACATGTGATCGGGGGGCGCTCGTGGCGACCGCCCAAGTCATAACATGATCAGTGGAAGCTGCGCACGGAGGTCCCGCGGGTCGACAGGCGCAGATCGGGATCCCAAAGTGTGTCGGCGATGAGATGGCAGACCCCGTGTTGGACCTGCAGCTTGCCGGCGACGCCCAAGAGCAGCGCACTCTTGGCCAGCACCAGGTGGGCTTCGAACACGCGGTTCCACACCACGACGTTGACGCAGCCGGTCTCGTCCTCGAGCGTGTAAAACGTGACGCCGCTCGCGGTGCCGGGGCGCTGGCGGCAGATGACCAGGCCGACGTAGTCGACAGCCTTGCCGTCGGGGTGACGTAGCACCTGCTCTGCGGTCGGCAGGCCACGACGCTGCAGCTCGGTGCGCATGCACGACAGCGGATGGCCGCGCGTGCTGTGCATGCTCGTGCGGTAGTCCCACAGGATCGCCTCGCCTGGCGCGACCGCGGCGAACTGCGGACGCTCGTCCTCGAGGGCGATGTCGTGCGGCAGCGGCAAGCGATCGTCGAGTGTCGCGAGGATGCCGCGCATCGCCCAGATCGCATCGCGACGATCGATGCCGAAGCACTCGAAGCCGCCCGCCTCGGCGAGCGTGTGCAACGCTTTGCGTGATAGTCGCGAGCGCGCGATGAAGTCGGAAAGCTCGGCGTAGGGACCCGGTGCGGACTCGAGTGATGCGCGCTCGCGCATGCCGAAGCCCTTCACGTAGCGCAGCCCCATGCGCACAGCGTGCTCGTGCGAGTGTTTCGGACTCGGCGCATCGAGCCGCTCGAGCGTGCAGTCCCATGCGCTGTGCTGCACGTCGATCGGCCTCACCTCGACGCCGTGGCGCTTGCTGTCCTCGACGATCGTCGACGGCGCATAAAAGCCCATCGGCTGGGCATTGAGCAGCGCGGCGGTGAAGGCCGGCAGGTGATGACAGCGCAGCCACGACGTGATGTAGGCGATGAGCGCGAACGAGGCCGCGTGGCTCTCGGGGAAGCCGTACTCGCCGAAGCCGCGGATCTGCGAGAACACGCGCTCGGCGAAGTCGAGCGGGATTCCGTTCGCGACCATACGACCGACGAGTCGTTCGTGGTGGGCCTCGATGCGTCCCGAGCTGCGCCACGCCGCCATGTCGCGACGGAGCTGATCGGCCTCGCCCGGCGTGTAGTCGGCGACGAGGATCGCGAGCTTCATGACCTGCTCTTGGAAGATCGGCACGCCGAGCGTCTTCGCGAGCGCGCGCTGCAGGCTCTTGTGCGGGAACTCGACCGCTTCGAGGCCCGATCGCCGCCGCAGGTAGGGATGGACCATGTCGCCCTGGATCGGCCCGGGGCGCACGATCGCGACCTCGATGACGAGATCGTAGAACGTGCGCGGCTGCAGGCGCGGCAGCATCGACATCTGCGCACGACTCTCGATCTGGAACACGCCGACGGTATCGGCGCGGGAGATCATCGCGTAGGTCAGCGGATCCTCCGCGGGCACCGTCGCCATCGAGAGATCGATCCCTTCGTGCTCGCGGATCAGTGCGAACGCGATGCGCGTCATCGTGAGCGTGCCGAGGCCGAGCAGATCGACCTTGAAGAGGCCGAGATCCTCGACGTCGTACTTGTCCCACTGGATGACCGTGCGGTCTTCCATCGTCGCGGGCTCGATCGGGACGAGCGTGTCGACCGGCTCGTGGCCGAGCAGGAATCCACCGGGATGGATCGACAGGTGGCGCGGGAAGTCGCCGATCTCGTGCACGAGGCGCAGCAGGTGGCCGTACGCGGGTACCTCGGGATCGAGACCGGCGTGGCGCATCGTCGCGTGATCGAGATCGTTGTCGTAGTGACCGAGCAGTTTCGCGAGGCGATCGAGCGCGGTCTGGGGGATCGCGAGCGCCTTGCCGACGTCGCGCACGGCCGAGCGCGCGCGATAGCGGATCACGTTCGCGACCATCGCAGCATGACGCCGACCGTGACGGCGATACACCCACTGGATCACCTCTTCGCGGCGCTCGTGCTCGATGTCGAGATCGATGTCGGGCGGCTCGGCGCGCTCGCGACTGAGGAAGCGCTCGAACAACAGATCCATGCGCACCGGATCGATCGCGGTGATGCCGAGGCAGTAGCAGACAGCGCTGTTGGCCGCGCTGCCGCGGCCTTGGCACAGGATCTTCTCGCGAAGGCAGAACTGGACGATTTCCCACATCGTCAGGAAGTAGCCGCCGTAGTCGAGCTCGCGGATCAGATCCAGCTCGCGGTCGAGCTGCGCACGTACGTCGGGCGGAATGCTGTCGCCGTAGCGCAGCGCGGCACCTTCGTAGGTCTTGCTGCGTAGCCAGTCGATCTCGGTGATGCCGTCGGGAATCTGCTCGCCGGGGTAGCGATAGCGCAGCGTGTCGAGCGAAAAGCGGCAGTCCTGGGCGATCTCGCAGGTGCGGGCGAGCGCAGCGGTGTCGTCGGCGAACAGCTCGCGCATCGTCTGGATCGTGCGCAGCTCGTGCTCCGCGTTGCCGCGGATCACGGTGCCGGCCGTCGGCAGCGAGGTGCCGGCGCGGATGCATGCGAGCACGTCCTGCAGCGGTCGGCGTGCCGACGTGTGGTAGAGGACCTCGACGCACGCGACGGTCGGCATCTGCAGGCGCAATGCAGCGGTGCGTAGATGTTTCTCGCGGGTGTGCTCGGCGGCGTCGCGATGACGAGCGACGAGCGCGAATGCACGATCACCGAAGCTCTCGCGCAGCGCCGGCAACACGCTCGGTGCCTCCGACAGCACGACGACGCCCGAGCCGAGCGCACATACATCGGCGATGCCGACGAGCGAGCTGCCCTTGGGCTGACACGCGCGGCCGAGCGAGATCAGTCGACACAGCGCGCCGTAGCCCTCGCGATCGCGGGCGAGCACGACGACGTGCGTGCTCGCCGATGGATCGTCGCCGACCGTCATCTGCGCGCCGATGACGAGCCCGATGCCGAGCTCCTTCGCACGCATGTGGGCACGCACGATCCCGTAGATGCCGTCGCGATCGGTCAGTGCGATCGCGGGCAAGCCGAGCTGGTGCGCGCGCTCGACCAGCTCGGGCGGATGACTCGCGCCCTCGAGGAACGAGTAGTTGCTCTTCGTCCACAAGGGCACGTAGGCCATGCGTGGGCGATTGTACTGTGCGAATGTTCAGGTGTCTGAACGAGGCTCGAACGCCGTGGAATTCCGCGGTCTTCGCTCGCTCAGTCGGTGAGCGTCGTCGGTCCGCTCGGTCGCAGCTCGCGTGGCTCGCGGACGAGCACGTTCTGCTGCTTGGTCGGGACGTAGCCGAGCTCGCGATAGAACGCGAACGCGGCTTCGCGATGGATCTGGCTGCGCACGATCACGCGATAGCAGCCGCGCTGGGCCGCCCACAGCTCCACGCCGCGCACGAGCGCACGCCCGACACCGCTGCGCCGCGTGCTCGCAGCGACGACGAGCACCTCGATCTCGACGAACGCGCCGTTGGTCAGATCGAAGTGCAGGGCGGCGTGCACGGCCCCGAGCACGTCGCCGTCGGCGTCGACGGCGAGTCGCAGCAGGTGATCGGAGTGCGCGAGCACCATGTCGACGCGACGGCCGAGCGACAGATCGGCGATCTCGTAGCCGAGCTCGAGCAGCAGCCGCGACAGCGTAGGCAGATCAGCGTGGCTCGCGGGGCGCAGTACTGGTTCGGACAGCACGGATGGCCACACGCTATGACGGGCGCGGGCGCGTCGGCAACCGCTGCGGAGCGATGCCTCGCGGCCGGGGCGCGCGTGAGGGTCCGCGCGTGTTAGCTTCGGCCGTGGGCGACACGCGCCTCGAGATCATGAACGTCGCGTTCTCCGCGAACGTGCCGCACAACGCCGCGCTCGGGCTCGAGATGATCGCGGCCGGTCCGGACGGCGTCGAGATGCGCATGCCGTGGTCGCCGGATCTCGTCGGCAATCCGGAGACGGGCGTGATCCACGGCGGCGCGGTGACCAGCATGGTGGATGCGGCGTGCGGTGCGGCGGTGTTCCTCGCGCTCGTGCCCCCGCGGCCGATCGCGACGCTGGATCTGCGCATCGATCATCTGCGGCAGGCGACCGCGAGGATGGACGTGATCTGTCGCGCGACGTGCGAGCGGATCACGACGCACATCGCGTTCGTGCGGGCGGTCGCGTATCAGGGGGATCCGGACGCGCCGTTCGCGATGGTGGCGGCGACGTTCATGATCTTCCGCGAGGGGCAAGTTCGTCCCGACGGGAGTATGGGATGACCGACGATCTGCGCACGCGCATCACCGCTGCGAAGCGGGACGGTAGCTTCGCGGGACTGCTCGACACGATTCCGTACGCGAAGTTCCTCGGGGTTTCGATCGAGCTCGGTGATGGCGCGTTGATCGGACGTCTCGCGTTCGCGGAGCGCAACATCGGGAATTCGGCGCTACCGGCGTTGCACGGCGGGACGATCGGTGGGTTGCTCGAGCTGACCGCGAGCTTCGAGCTGCTGTGGCGGACGGACACGGTGAAGCTGCCGAAGATCATCGGGTGCACGATCGAGTACCTGCGCAGCGGGAGGCCGCAGGACACGTTCGCGCAGGCGGAGATCGTGCGGCAGGGGCGAAGGGTGACGCCGCTGCGGGTGGTGGCGTGGCAGGGCGATCGGAGCAAGCCGATCGCGGCGGCGACGGTGCAGTTCTTGGTCGGGTGACGCGGAGCGCGATCGAGGATGTCATGATGGCGGACAGCGCCATCCGTCGGTGCAATCCGCGCTACTTTCGCAACCGCATCGGCCGTCGATGCAACGCCCGAAGCCACTCTCTTCGCACTCAGCATCGTCGTCACACGCGAACGGATCTTCGCTCGACACGCAAAACGTGACGCCGTCGACCTCGCCGGAGCAAGTCCGCGTAGGGCTGAAGCAGTCAGCGTCTACCTCGCAGCCCAGCAAGCAGCGCGCCGTAGATCCGGTACCGATACAGCGGAGCTGCAAGCCGCCGCTGCAGTCGTCGTCCGAGGTACAAGCGTCGACGCCACAGATCCCGGCGTCGGAGCATGTGACGTTCAGTGGGCAATCGCCGGGGCAGGTGACACCCGGCGGAAGGTCCTCGGCCGGGGGACAACAGTCGCCGACGACCGAACACGACGGCTGACACACGGTTGGCCCCGGGAGAAGCGAAGTGCCGTCTGCCGTATCGGTCGTGGCCGACGACGTTTCTCCGGCCCCGCTGCTCTCGACGGTGCAAGGGCTGGTGGCAAGCGCCACCGCGAGGGCCCACTTATGGCTGCCCGAGGCGGCAGCGGCGTCTATCCGGCGGAGACTCAATGATCCTCAATCCTCGGCTATCGTGACGCCAAGTTCGAGTTTGGCATCCGATTCCCAAACAGCACTCAGCTCCGCTTGCCAACGAAGCTCCACGTCACCACTGATCGGTGGAACTCGAACGAAAGAGATGTCGCAACTCACGTCGACTGGTGCATCCGCACCGACGCTCTTCGTGAGTAAAGTGTCGTACTCATCGAGCGGATCCCCGACCCTTCGTTCGACGGACTTCTCGCCGTAGTCTCCGCAGTCTAATGAAACGGTGAAGCGTTCGTCTGCTTCTCCAGTGAGTTCATTGCTGACTATCCTGACGTCGCTCACCGTAAGGTCTGTGCGCGGACCATCTACGGATAAAGAAATTTCGAGGCTGCTTGGCGCGGTACCGAGGAGCAGTGTCGTTACGGCATCGCTGACCACGTAGTCCGAGTTTGACGGTTCGCAGCCCGAGAACGCTGCGAGAACGAGCAGGACTTTACGGCGTCTCATCATGGCATTGCAGCCCCGTGAGGAAAGACGCAAAATTCCCACGCGTCGTATCTATTGTGCAGCCATGAGACGTAGTTGTCGTTGTTGGACCGAGCGGCGGGCCACCGCACCCACTTTGCAATCTCTTGATCGTAGTTGAGCACCGTGACGTCGAGATTGTCTGCAAGGAGCGCTGAGTCATTCTTCCGATAGCATTTATTGGAATCACCGTCCGTGCAGCCATCGCTCCGAATGTCGCGCGGTGTGTTCGCGATGCGGGTCGGGAACGACCAATGAAAGAGTTCGTGTAGCATTGTCCACCCCCGATCTGCCCCGTTCCTCTTCTTCCATACCGGGCAGAGATTGATCGTTCCCGCGTGTACGCCGCTTGAAGCAGATGTTGCATATGCCGCGCTTCCGCTACACGCATCCCAGTTCCAGCATCTTATGTTGATGGCGGGAGAACTGGTGATTCGTACGAGGTTCCACTGAAGTGCCTCGCGTATCCGATGGAACGAGTAGCTCGTATACGTCCCGAGCCACCCACGCATGCTCGGATCGTCGACGCGATCGTTGGTAGAGTTGAAGCCGAAGTTCCATAGGTATCGGCGGTACTCTTCGGAGGCGTCGGCCATGACGTCGAGCATCCGGAGGGCTGGCGCGAGTCGCCGGACACAGTGCTGGAGGGCGTCGCTGACCCGGCTTGCCCAATTGTCAAAGGCGCCTACGCAATCACCCGGGAGGTGCAGCCATTCGACATGTGGATCATCTAGATCCAGGCACTCGTTCGCAACACACTCTAGCTGGAGCTCCGACCAAACGTCGGTCGATCCGCATTGCACGGCCTCGCACTCGCGCGTGTGCTCGTTCCACCGTTCGCCGGGCGGGCAGTCAGCGGCGCCGAACAACGTGTGCCCTCCGCTTCCCGGATTCCAGGGATCCATGGGAACGGTTCCGTGAACCCAGCATTCTCGGCTGTCGGAGAGCCAGCTTTGACCGGGAGGGCACTTGCATGCGTCTTCCCACAGCCGTCCCTTGGGGGGCCACCGCCGCGGCCTCCCCTCGGGTGAACAGCTTTGCCATCCGTAGTCGAAGCGGTAGCCAATCGGACACAGCGGCTTCTCAGGGGCTGCGATGTCATCAATCACGGGTGCCGAGCTTGGGGCGCTTGACGACGCGAAGCCCTGCCGCGCCGGCGATGACATCCGACGACGCGCAGCGCTGAATCCCAGCCCTGGTACGGGTGGCGGGTCAACGATGCGCCTTCCGCTCGCGAACCCCAAGTTCGGAAGTGGAGGAAGGTCCGGATTGAGGTCACCAGTGGGATCCGGTGGCGCCTGGATATCGCAATCGATCGTCTTCCCCGGCTCCCAAGGTGGAATCGGAACCCCCGGATCAGGAGGGGGCGGCGGAGTTTCGCCGGCGAGGTCGTCGATCTTGCGTCGCCTCGCGACGAGGCCAAGAGGCGGCGGGTCGGAGGCGGTGCTATCGGGCAGGCGCGGGCGACGGGGGTCGCGTGGTGGTCGAGGTTCGCCTCGAGGCCTTGGGCTCCCGTGGCCGCCGGCATCGTCGACGCAGGAGTGGCAAGCCTTACCCGTCGCGTCACGGCAGCCACGACCCGAGGCACATGACCCAGTGGAAGCAGCTTGTCGCCGGTCGCGCGGCCTCTGGACGCTTCGCACTCCCGGCACTCGCTGTGAGCGCATCGTGGCAGTACGCAGCGCGCCGTCAGCGATCGACGAGAGCGACGCGGATCGCGTCTCGAAGATGTCACCGTCCGGCCCGTGCCCGATCACGGCGGGCTCTATGATGCGAGGTGCGGGGCGCGACGAGGTCCGTTTTTTCGGTGCACAGTCGCGACACTCGCAACCACCGTCCCCGCAGGCAGACGTCGTGGCCGCGGGGGAGATGCCCCGCCGCCGCCACTCCGCGCGACTCATCGTCGCGACGCGGGCACCCTCCGCGAGCGCCTCGCGGTCACGGTTGGCGACCATACAGCACCCCGCTGAGCTCGGCATAGCACCGCGTCGCGCTGCCGGTCTGCTGCAACGCGCGTAGCTGCAGCTTCATCATCGGCCCCATCGCGTTCGCAGTCGAGATGTTGAGCGACGGCACCGCCGTGGAGTTTCCGATGGTGACCTGCAGGTTCGGAGCGACGATGTTCGTGAACTCTGCCGGGTCTTCATCGCTCGGAAGCGTGTTGAACCCTTCGACGATCATGGTACCGGTGCCGCCGCCGAAGTCGCGGTTGTGGCAGCGAATGCCGAGCCAGAAGTAGTAGAACGGGATGACGGGCAGCGCCCGCTCGATGATGATGGTCTGCGTTCCCCCGGACGCGAGGAACGAGAAGTCGAAAACGGTCTTGTCGAAGAGGGTGATGATTTGTGAACCTTGCATGGGTTCACCATGACGCGACGGCAGCAGGTGGCTGTC
>Ga0163144_10025646_pt1 | contig 11503 bp, 11 predicted proteins | sample OliLak19BULKMAT1_FD_123175 | JGI IMG/M metagenome (GOLD analysis project Ga0163144, IMG submission 123175) | Freshwater microbial mat bacterial communities from Lake Vanda, McMurdo Dry Valleys, Antarctica - Oligotrophic Lake LV.19.BULKMAT1 | ecosystem: Environmental > Aquatic > Freshwater >... | reverse complement strand
CGCAGCCGCGCCTGGGCGAAGTAGTCCAGTTGCGCGTCCAACCTACCTCCGTTGAAGTTGAACCGACTCAGATCGGTAATGTAGGGGTTGTCGTTGTCATTGATGCTTTCAATACCCGCGCCAGCGGTAATGTCGGGGCTTGCCGGGCGCACGCGCGTCAGTTGAAGGTCCCGATACAGCAAATCGAAGATCTCGTTTTGCTGAGCGGTCGTCATAACGGGCGCTGCGCGACCGGTCGGTGAACTAAAAAAGAGCCCCGGGTCGTCGAAGGCGCGAGCGGAGGCTCCAAAGCCGTCCATGGTTTGATGACGGACAGCCGAGTCTACCACCACCGTGGCTGCGGTCAGGTTGGAGGAGACGTGTAGCGCCAGAAGTGAGATGCAAAGCAGAAACGATTGGCGCGTTCGGCTCCACGGCCATCTGCAACTTCTAAGGGAAATACTCATCAATAGTTGATTCGTCGTAAGTGAGATGCACTAGAGTCGGCATTTAGCGCCGTCGGTTAGCTGCTCCTTGAGTTGCTGCAGAACCAATGCGGCAGGCTACGGCCTTGATTTGCCCCTCGAAGATGGATTCGTGCCACCTGTGTGCGCGCTTTTTAAGCGGTCGCGGTTAGCGGTGCTCAAAATTAAAAAGTCCGCATTACTTAGCAGCGCATCCCATCGGATCTTGCGCTCACCTCCCGCGTTTGGGGGCGATTCTACAGCGCCGGTTAAATCCGAACTCTGGGCACGACCGGTATGAAGGTCGTGCCGGAGCATTCTAGCGGCTTGCCGATCTGTTTTGCCCTGACTCTAGTGGAAACGCAACCGGCCTCATGGTACCGTCGTTATAGCATTTTGCAGGCGTTTCCACCGGGCTGGAAACGCCTGGAATCGGGAGTTTTCCGTCGCCGAGACTGTACGGACGCTTGGCAATGGGAAGTCACATCACTGAAGCATGGACTCATCGAATGCCAACCCAGCTTTCTCAAAAAATTGCTGAAAAACGAGCGATTGTCGGCATCATCGGACTCGGTTACGTCGGTTTGCCGCTGGCCAAGGCATTTATCGAGGGGGGCTTTCACATCCTTGGTTTTGACGTCGACCAGAGAAAAATCGACCAATTGCAGGCGGGGCAAAGTTACATCGGACACCTGAAATCGGAGTGGATTTCTGAGTGCATTAAGAATGAGTGGCTGCAGGTCACGAGCGATATGGGGCGGCTAGGCGAACCCGACGCCATCCTCATTTGCGTCCCGACCCCGCTCACAGCCAGCCGCGATCCAGACCTGTCGTACGTCGAGTCCACGGCGCATCAGATCGCCGCGAGGCTACGCCCAGGCCAGTTGGTCGTACTGGAAAGTACGACCTACCCAGGCACGACGCGTGACGTCATGTTGCCCATTCTTGCGGCCGGAGGACTAAAGTGCGGAGAGGATTTCTATCTCGCATACAGCCCCGAGCGAGAAGACCCCGGCAATCCTGATTTCTCAGCCGGCCGAATTCCCAAGGTGGTCGGCGGCTATGATGCGATTAGCGCTCAACTCGCGGAGCAACTCTATCAATGCGCCGTCAGCGAAGTCGTCCCAGTTTCCTCTTGCGAAGTCGCGGAGGCCTGTAAGGTCCTGGAGAACACCTATCGAGCGGTCAACATCGCGTTGGTCAATGAGCTCAAGAAGGTTTTCGATCGATTAGGGATCGACGTCTGGGAGGTGATCGACGCAGCCAAGACCAAGCCGTTTGGGTTCCAAGCGTTTTATCCGGGACCCGGACTCGGCGGGCACTGCATTCCGATCGACCCGTTTTACCTCAGTTGGATCGCGCGTAAACACGATGTCCCCACCCGGTTTATCGAACTGGCGGGAGAAGTGAACGCAAGCATGCCCGATTACGTGGTGGAGCGCGTCGCACTGGCATTGAACGATGCTCGAAAGGCAGTTAACGGGAGCAAGATCTGCATCCTTGGCATCGCTTACAAGCGAGACGTTGATGATCCGCGCGAAAGCCCGTCGTTTCGAATCATGGAGCTACTTGCGGCGCGTGGGGCTGTGATCTCGTACAGCGACCCGCATGTGCCGCGGCTGCCGAGAATGCGTCATCACCGCTTGCCTTCGATGACGAGTTGTAACCTCACCGAGGACTACCTGGCCGCCCAAGATTGCGTCGTCGTCGTCACGGATCATGCGGCCTTCGACTACGCCTTGATTGCGGCTCACAGCGGGCTCGTCGTCGATACTCGCAACGCTATGGGCGGCTTGCCGATCGCTCAAGCGACCATCGTCAAAGCATAAGCGATCTTTGCTCTAGATCGGCGGCAACTTGGATCAACCTCATGGCTAAAGTCCTAGTGACCGGCGGCGCCGGCTTCATCGGCTCGCACCTGACGACGGCGCTCGTCGATCGAGGTGACGAGGTAATCGTCCTGGACAACCTTAGTACCGGTCGTCGTGAGAATTTGGGCCGCCTGGAAGGCCGCTTTGATTTGATCCACGGTGATTTACTGGATCGCGAGACCATAAATCGAGCCATGGCAGGCGTCGACCTTGTGTTTCATCAAGCTGCTCTCGCGTCGGTACCGCGCAGCATCGCGGCGCCGCTGGAGACTCATGCCGCCTGCGCGACTGGCACGCTCAACGTCCTCGAGGCGGCGCGAGAAAACGGCGTTCGCCGCGTCGTCTACGCCGGATCGAGCAGCGCCTATGGCGATCAGCCGTTTCAATCGAAGCGGGAACTCGATCTGCCGAGGCCATTGTCGCCCTATGCAGTCGCCAAACTGACAGGCGAGTACTACTGCCACGCGTTCACCGCAAGCTACGGGCTGCCGACGGTTGTGATTCGCTATTTTAACGTCTTCGGCCCGCGCCAGGACCCTAAGAGCGAATACTCGGCAGTAATCCCGAAGTTTGTGACGACGATGCTCAGCGGCGATCGGCCGACGATTTACGGCGACGGATCGCAGTCGCGAGACTTCACCTACGTTGACAACGTCGTCCGCGGCAATCTCGCTGCCGCCGCATCGGCGGACGCGGTCGGAAAAGTGATCAACGTCGCCTGCGGCGCCCAGATCACGCTGCTACAGTTGGTCGCGTCCATCAACAACATCATCGGCGCGGATATCATGCCAATTATGGCAGAACGCCGTCGTGGAGACGTGCGCTCAAGCTTGGCCGACCTATCACTCGCCCGCGAAGTTCTCGCCTACGATCCGGTGATCGATTTCGATGAGGGGCTGAGACGTTCGATTTCTTACTACCGTGCCTTGGGCGATTGAGTCTCGAGGTTATTACTATCGAAAGGGATTCGGCTGAGGCGGACTGAAGAGGGTAGACCCGCCCAAATTGATTGGACGGCTGGCGGTCGGCACCGGAAGCGGTTCCGGTGGTTTGACCGTTGGGCCTTCTAGCCGATCCCTCACGCTATCCTGGATTTCCACGGGCGTTTCGGGGCCGATATATTCCATTCCCGCTTCGATGCAACAGTTTGCATCGCGCCACTCAGCGCCTGACGTCGGCCAGACTCGCCAGCATGTCGGCTTGTGACCGTAGTACGCGTAGGCGGGTCGACACGGACATTTGAAGACCGCGTCCTCGCCGGCGCACCAAGGGACGGTCTGACGAATGTCGGTGGGACAATTCGCCTCAGACTGTCGTTTCGCAAACAAGCCGCTGTGACACCCGCTTAGCGCCAACGTGGCGGCGATCAAGAAAACTGTTTTGAAGCTGTACATCGCAACTTTTCACAGACCGCTAGCAGCCTGTGCCCCCCGTTTGATTTCTAAGCTCTATGTATTATCAAAAACCGCCGCCGCCCCCGCCATTGATGGCTGTTTGTTCGAAGTAGATTACCCGCTGAGCTGTTTGCGCCCCTAGCAGCGTCACGCCGAAGATCCGCTCCAGCGGCGAGAAGATCTTCGCCATCGCCGTGTCCAATGCGACGAGCTTGTCTTCGGAGACGTAAATGCGATCGCCGGGCATGACCTGGTAATTAGTGGAAACGTCGCCTCGCTGGGTGACGGCAACCCAGTCCACCGGGAGAATTTGATCGCCGCCAGTTTCATTGTGCCCAGGGCGTGCGATCCACATCCGTGTCGAGGAATTTGACTGCAATCCTTGAATCTGCCCGACGGCATCCAGTACGGTTTCATTTCCTCGCGCCGGCAGAATCGCGACCTGGTCACCCAAGCCAGCACCCTGCGTGACGACGTAGTAGACCTTGCTGTTGTAACCGAGGACGTCGAGCGAAATCTGAGGACGCTCCAGGTACTGCGAGAGGTGAGCCTGGATGGCCGCTTGCGCCTCTTCCATCGTCAGCCCGACGACGCGGACTCGGCCGTACGTGCCTAGACTCACTTTTCCGTCAGGCGCCACCAGATGCTCACCGGTAATCTGCTGTTGAGCAGACATTTGAACAAGCGTTACAAATACTTTAGGAGCGGTGTAAACCTGTTGCAGCTTCGCAAGAATCTGCTGTTGGAGCGCTTCAGTGGTCAGTCCCTGAGCCTGAATGGATCCGAGCGAAGGCCCAAGTTGAAGTGAACCGTCCGGCTGGATCGCATATTGGCCGTCGATCGACTCTTCTTCGGGCAATCCGATCGCGCCGATCGAGAGCACATCGTAGACGCGCAGCTGGTAGGGGCTCTTGGGAACCAGGCCGATCCCTTCGATACTGAGAATATCTGGCGGTTCAATGATATAATCGGGGAGCGTTACCTTCGCTTGCTCCCGCGGCACATCTGGAGCAATGCAGGGTTTTGGCCCATCAGGTTCGCGACCTGGATAGATCGTGCGGCAACCGCTGCAGACCAGCAGCATTGCGAGTGAGCAGCCGATGCGACGGCTGAGTGCGGAGGAGAGCATAGGAGATGTCGTTGGCACAGAAACCTCCGGAAGACTCCGGTGAATCGTTCTCGCACGTCAGAACGTGCGCCAGCGAACAGGAGCGTTTGGTAACCCCCACGCAATCGCTATGATTAGGATTTTCGGTGTTCTTTGCCCAATCCTTGAGCTTTAACCCTGAGGGCGACCGAAAACTGACTAGAGTGCGGTGCAGGTTCCCGTTAAATCTGCGCCGATTCACTGGGAACGATGCATACCGCTCGTCGGAGGAATCAATGCCATTTCGCCTTTTAACGCGAGGACTGCTGCTAGCAGCCTGTCTCTGCGGACTGAGCCTTTGCTGGAGCGACGCCTGCCATGCTCAAGTTGCCCGCTATCAGCCGCGAACTCCAACGATCAGCCCCTACCTCAACCTGACGCGGTTCGATAACGGAGGTCTCCCTAACTACTATTCTCTGGTGCGGCCTCAGCTCAACCAGCAGCGCTTCAATACGCAAGCGCAGCGGACCGTCAATCTCCAGGAGCAGCAGATCAATTCGCTGCAGGCAGAAGTAAATACTGGGACGAATACGCCGGTTATCACTGGCGGTGGAAGCTGGTTCATGCAACCGGCAACGCAGACCCGCTTTCTTGATAGTTCCCGCTATTTCCCGACGCCAAGTCGCCCGGCAGTCCGCCGCTGATCTTCTGCTATCAGAGCGCTGGCCGCCAAACTGGGATTGTCCGTATCCAACCTCCCGGATTGCGGGGTAACCCCGAAAGCGTGCTTAAACAGCCCTGGATTTAGCGGCTCCGCGAAGTTTGGGGCAGGAGGGCGTGGAGCGCTCGCTGCTTCAGCGACGGCCAAATAGTGTCCCGGGAGACGGCGCTTTCCTGTCAAGTAGGGTATATGCGTTCACTACTTTGGCGAATCTCGGGGTTAATAGACCCAGATTCGGGATAGCCCTGCTCTATTCACCGAGGAATTAGGGCTTCGATTCGCCGGCAAAATCCTTGCCGATGGACGATTCCTCGTGTTAAGATGGGGGGCTGAGTGCAAGCTCTTCGGTTTCCCGCATGACACGATGATGACAGCTGAACGTAGCAACGCTCGACATCAACTTCACCCGCTAGTAGCGCGGTGTTGGGTTGCCATTGTCGTCGCCCTCTGCTTCCTCGCTGGCGCTTCGTCGGTTGAAGCAAGCATCGTGGGTCCTGCGGCCCCTGAGTTCTCCCTAGAGCCATCCGGCGCTGGGGTGGGAACGACTCACTCGCGGGACACCGGGACCTCGTCCGGTCATCAGGGCTCAAAAGCCCCCGCCACAGAGCGAGCGTTGACGATGCTCATGGCTCAACCTGGACCGAGCAGCACGTCCTCCACCTCTGGTTCGTCATCGCTGGCAGGGTCCAGCATCACAGCTGCGCTGGCCTACGTCCCTGCCAGCATTCTTTGCGATCCGGCTGTTGCCGGCTGGGTATCCGGCGAGCGACAAGTCGCGCTCCCGTCGCCTCCCGACAATGAGCTTGTCAGGCCGCCGCAAGCGGCATAGTCGCGCGGCGGGCATGCCCGTGATCCGGGCTGCTCAAGGCAAGTACGCTTGGCGCATGTCACATAGTGGTGAATCTGCGCTCCTTAAATATCAGTAATTAATTGCCCAAGGAAACTACACCTGTGAAATCAATATTAACACTTTGTTCGATTGCTTTACTGTCATTTTCGCCGTCTATTTCGTCGGCGTCGCTGCAAGTCGGCAGTCAAGTCACAATGAACACGAATCTCCCTGGCACCAATGGCGGCCGGTTTGGAGTAACCGACGGCGGCTCGCCAGCCGGCAAATTTGTGGCTCCTTTCGAAACGTTCTGCGTTGAGATTGGGCAGAACATCGGAAATGGGACTTACAAGGTTGTCGGTATCGCGACGACGAACTCGTTGAACCCGGCTCTATACAAGCTCACGAACTACGCCGCTTGGCTGTATACGGAGTTTCGCGAGGGTACGCTCAACGGGTTTAACTACGCGCTAAGTGGCGGCACAACGACGCAAGACGCCAACGCATTGCAATACTTGATTTGGCGGCAAATCGGATTCAGCGATGCGACGATTAACGCCGCAACAGGAAACTCTGCTGCTGCCTACGCGGCCCTCGCCGCGAGTAAGTCATGGCTCACTGACTACACCAACGACGCCGGTTGGGACGAAAGTGCGAACAACTTCGGAAACGTCCGTATCATGATCCTCCAAACGCTTTCGGGAGGAGTTGCCCAAGACCAGCTAGTACTGGTACCCGAAGCGACTGCGGTCGCAGTATGGGGAGGGTTGGGGCTGTTAGGCGCCGGCGCTGCGTATCGTCGACGGAATTTGGCTTGAGCTCAATGGCGCTTTGCAACGCCGGCTGAGCGAACAGCGTTCAGCCGGCGGTCTCTTATTTGTTAAGTACTTGAGTTAGCGATTTCGGGTTAAGAGGTAATTGGCTTCCGAGAAGGATTCGGCCGTCGATTTTCCTGGATCGGCTGATGAAGATGGTTTAGATCCCAGCCTATTCTGCGTCTCGATTAGGGCGACCGGACTTTCCCCGCGTCGCAACTCTTTACTGAAAAACGTGTTGCGACGGTTTCTGGGGTTATTCTCAACTGCGGCAGTTTTGCCTGTTTTTTCAGTTTATTTGATTGCACAAGAGCCCCACTTGCCGCTATTATGTCCTGAGTGCTAGTTCTTCGGTTTCCCGCATGACACGATGATGACAGCTGAACGTAGCTACGATCGACGACAACTTCACCCGCTATTAGCGCGGTGCTCGGTTGCCTTTGTCGTCGCTTTCTGCGTCCTCGCTGGTGCTTCGACGGTTGAGGCGAGTATCGTCGGTCCCACGGCCCCTGAATTCTCTCTGGAGCCATCCAGCGCTGGGACCGGAACGACTCACTCGCGTGACACCGGGACCTCTTCCGGCCCTCAGGGCTCAGAAGCCCCCGCCGCAGAGCGGGCGTTGTCGATGCTCATGGCCCAACCTGGTCCAAGCAGCACTTCATCCACCTCTGGTTCATCCACCTTGGCAGGGTCCAGCGTCACAGCTGCGCTGGCCTACGTCCCTGCCAATATTCTTTGCGATCCGGCTGTTGCGGGCTGGGTATCGGGCGAGCGACAAGTGACGCTCCCGGCGACTCATGGCAACGAGCTACTCAGACCGCCGCAAGCAACGTGATATTCGCGCGACTGCGTGGCGCAATCCTTACAACTAATCTGAGCTTCGGCTTGGTGAGTAAGGTTTCCTTTGCTGAGTAGGCGAAGTTTGCAGTCGCGATTATCCACGTAGTGTGGCCTCATCGCTTCTTGAGGCCAGCGTTCAATGAGTATCTTTTTCGCAGTCGCCCGTCCCCGCTATCACGGATTCGGGCAAATTAATAAGGATCAAAACCATGAAGTTTTCAACTTCAGTTCGTTTAGTGATTTGCGGTGCCATGTTGTCCATGGGATCGTTGGCCCAGGCCTCGCTGACAGTCGTGCCATTTCTCGGCGGTTCGCCGTTGGGCGGCGTTAACTACGTTACGTTCGACACGCTACCCTTGGGTACTGTGGGTACTGGCGCAGGTATCACGCCTAATACCGTGCTGTCCGCCAACCCCGGTCCACTAAATGGCATTAAGGTGAACATCACCTCCAATTCCCAAGCTGTAACTGGCTCGAGCAGCGGCCTGTATGCGGCCCCCGTACTTTCTGTTGCCAATGGGACCCTGTTCGATGGTCAACCCAATGGGGTTGACGCGACCACGTACTTGACGGCAGGTAGCACGGGCGCGACGGCTGGCGCCCAGGTCGAGATGGTGTTCAGCGGCCTGCAACAGTACTTCGGTATCCTGTGGGGTTCGGTGGACCTTTACAACACGCTCGAGTTCTTCAACGGAAATGTTTCCGTTGGAACAATTACAGGTTCGGCGGTTGATGCAAATGCGAACGGAAGTCAAGGTGTCAACGGAACGTTCTACGTGAACATCAATTCGACGCTGGGATTCGATCGGGTTGTTGCCACCAGCACTGACTTTGCGTTCGAATTTGACAATGTGGCTTACGGTACAGAGCAGATTGTGCCCGAAGCAACGACCATTGCGATTTGGTCCGGGCTCAGCTTACTGGGCTGGGTTGCCTATCGCCGTCGCTCGTCGTAGTTTGGAATTTGCAAGATGATCGAATTGCAGCGGTGGGAGGACAATCACTCCCATCGCTGCTTTCAATCGAAGTTGATCGATTGCTCGAGTTGCCGCATCCTTTTTTGAGGTGAACAGAGAGATGTCTCACAAGTCCAATCGCTGGTTTGCGATTGCGATTGCGGCTGCTTGTATTGTTTCGCTGGCCAGCGAACGTGCATCGGCAAGTCTGCAATTAAGCGTGAATACTGGCAGTGGTTTTCTCGTGAAAAGCACGCAGCCCAGTGGCGGAGTAGCGTTTTGGTCGGGCAGCCAAAATAACGTTACTTTCAGTTTCCTGGCGGAGTCATCGAATAGCCCCGGTTCAAGTCCGCAAAGCGTGCTGAATATCACTTCGCTACTAATTACGAATACCAATGCTTTTGACGTGACCGTTCAAGTATTGGTCGGTGATACGGGCTTTGCGTTTCCGTCGGTTGGGCCAGTTGGTCTAGCCAGCGGGATCGGCGGGTCGGTTACCAGCCGCACGGTCAAATCGGTTTCCTATCAAACGTGGCTCGACGACACGAATACCCAGAATGGGATGTCTGGCGTCACCTCCGGGGTGTTATCCCAGAATACCACGGGCATTAATAATGGCGGCGCGTTTGGTCCGCTAAGCAACGTCGTCTCCGGCACGATCGGATCTTCCCCGTATTCGATGACGGGGCTCGTGACGATTGTGTTGGGCGGAGGCGCCTCGGCTAATTTTTCGTCTTCCGCCGTCGCATTTGTTCCCGAAGCCTCAACCATCGCCGTCTGGTCGGTGCTGAGCCTCGTCGGGGCGGGCGTTGCCTACCGCCAGCGGATGGCCAAGGCTTAAGCTAAACCATCTAGGTTGGTACATAACGAGACCGGCGGGCTGCCGTTAGCCCGCCGGTCTTTGTTTACATTCGGCGTCCGTGAAGCATAGTGGACTACTGGAGCAAATATTGCGGTAACGCGGGAGCCTGGAAGGGGGCAAGGCATTCGTAGTTGACGGTCGCTTGTGGAACGCGAAGATCAACCGTCGCTAGGTTCTCGACGCCAAACTCCGAACGTGGTAAGAGTGAAATGCGATCTGCGCCGTGAAACTAGGCTTGGCGCCTGCGGTCGTTCCCGGTGGGTACTTCTCGAATGATTTCGTGATCGCCGGTCCAATCTCTTCGAGTTGACCGAGGACTGCCGTGGTGGCCATGCTGAGAATTGTTTTCGCTCTCTCCGTGATGTTGTCTTGCGCGATGCCAGCGCTAGCGCTGGACGTTCTATGGACCGACTCGACGACAGGCCAAATCTTGCGGGGCCCTGCGGAAGGCGGGGCGGCGCAAGTACTGTTCGACGCCAGCGACTATCCGCTTTCGCCTGCGGCGATCGCTCCCTTCGGCATCGCGGCCGACGACAATTTCGTGTACTGGAGCGATTTGATCACCGGCCAAATCTTGCGTGGCTCCTTGAATGGCCAGGGCGCCGCGACGCTGGTGTTTGATCGGAATGACTATCCAGGTTCGTCGGCCTCGGCGCGGCCGGCCGGGCTCTCCGTGGACGCTTCCTTCGTCTACTGGGCGGACAGTGTGACAGGCGCTATTCTCCGCGGGCCCAAGACTGGCGCTGGCGCCGTGACGTCGTTGTACACGGCGGCGAACTATCCTGGCTCTCCAGGCGATAGCTTTCCCTGGGACGTGAAGATCTCCGGTAGCCAGCTATATTGGAGCGACGCCGGCACCTCTCAGATTCTCCAAGGCGCCGCGGATGGCAGTTCGGCCGTCCAAGCCCTCTTCACCTCGGCCGATGAGCGAGTGAATCTTGGGCTGGCGATCGATGGCGGCCAGGTTTACTGGGGAGATACGGACACGGCAGGCCAGACTGGCAGCGTACTGAGCGGCTCGATTTCCGGTACCGGCTCGCCTCAGATCCTTTATGAGCTGGCAGACTATCCAACCTTGGAGACCTCGGCGGCGCCGACGGGGATCGCGGCCCAGAATGGCCAACTCTATTGGGTCGACAGCCTGACGAAACAAGTGCTGACCGCAAGCGCGAGCGGATCCGGAGTGATCTCGGTCATATTCGACATCAGCGATTATCCAGGCTCGCCCAGCTACATTAGCCCCACGTATTTGACCGTGATTGGCGCCGCCTACGACGCCGATTTTGACGGCAACGGCGTCGTCAACGGCGGTGATTTCTTGAAGTGGCAACGCGGGCAGTCGCCCGCTCCATTGAGTGCCGCGGACCTGGCCCTGTGGAAGCCGCAATTTGGCACGACGACTCAAGTGGCGAGCGTCCAAGCGGTCCCTGAACCGCTCGCGATCACTTTGGCTCTTTTGGCTAGTCTCGCGGCCGTTTCCGTAGGCAGGCCACGTTATTGATTTGCTTTCGCGACTATCTCGCCTGGCTGCACTGTTCCCAGGGCTCACAAAAGCGCGAGATATAACCAAAAGTCGACGCGGCGGCAAAAAGGCTTGTTGATTGGACTGTGGTCGCGGTCAGGTTCTCGAGGCTTGGCGGTTGGGCTTGAGAAATCGTGGTTGCTTCCATGGGCGAGGGCGACTT
>Ga0163144_10025643_pt1 | contig 11504 bp, 10 predicted proteins | sample OliLak19BULKMAT1_FD_123175 | JGI IMG/M metagenome (GOLD analysis project Ga0163144, IMG submission 123175) | Freshwater microbial mat bacterial communities from Lake Vanda, McMurdo Dry Valleys, Antarctica - Oligotrophic Lake LV.19.BULKMAT1 | ecosystem: Environmental > Aquatic > Freshwater >... | reverse complement strand
TTTTCGCAGCCGGGCGGGATATGTCCGACAGGCTCCGGGTAGCCGTGAGGAAGCCGGCTCGTCTTCAACGTCGAACTCGAACGAAGGATTGCGATTGCGATTGCGATTGCGGTCGACAACGAACGACAACGAACTGCCTCAACTTACCCGACAAACCGCTCCACTACCAACGAGGCATTGTGCCCGCCGAAGCCGAAGGAGTTCGAGATCGCTTTATCGACTTTCATCTCGCGAGTGACGTGGGGCACGTAATCGAGATCGCAGGCTGGGTCGGGCTGATCGAGATTGATCGTCGGGGGGACGAGACCGGTCTCGATCGCTTTGACACAGACGGCCAGCTCCACTCCACCTGCGGCACCGAGCAAATGTCCCGTCATCGACTTGGTCGAGCTGACGACGAGGCCGTTCTTCGCATAGTCACCGAAGACTTCTTTGATCGCGTTGGTTTCGCAGACGTCACCCAGTCCCGTCGAAGTGCCGTGGGCATTCACATAATCAATCTGGTTGCCGTTCAGCTTGGCATGTTTCAGTGCCATCTCCATACAACGCCGCGCACCGTCACCACTGGGATGCGGCGAGGTTAGATGGTAGGCATCGGCCGAAAGCCCGTATCCGGTGATTTCGGCGAGGATGTTCGCCCCGCGCCGTTTGGCGTGCTCCAATTCCTCGACCACCACGACTCCGGCGCCTTCGCCCATGACAAACCCGTCGCGATCCACATCGAACGGCCGCGAGGCCTTTTCGGGGGCGTCGTTGCGGGTGCTGAGGGCTTTCATATTGCCGAATCCAGCCATACCCATCGGGCAGATGGTTGATTCCGAACCGCCCGCGAGGAACACGTCGGCGTCGCCGAATTTGATGATGCGCCAGGCCTCCCCGATGTTGTGGTTCGAGGTCGCGCAAGCGGTCACGATGCACATGTTCGGACCGCGCAGGTGGTACTCCATCGAGATCATGCCCGAGGAAATATTCGCGATCATCATTGGAATGGTGAAAGGCGAGACCCGCGAGGGTGACTTTTCCAAAAGTGCTTGATGCTGGTTTTCCAGGGTGACGAGACCGCCGATTCCGCTGCCCACCATGCAACCGAAGCGGTCGAGGTCGGTCTTCTCCAAATCGATCCCGGAGTGCTCCTTGGCCATCTTTGCCGCAGCCATGGCGAGTTGGGCGAAGCGGTCGGCGCGGCGGGCGTCTTTGTGATTCGTAAACCACGGCGCGGGATCGAAATCGCGCACTTCTCCGGCGATCTGGCAGTCGTAGCCCTCAAGAAAACCGGGCTGAAAATGACGCACGCCACTCCTTCCGGCGACTAGACTATCCCAAAAAGAATCGAGATGATTGCCAACCGGAGAGATCACTCCGATGCCTGTGATGACGACTCTACGCTCCATAAAATGACGGGGAAAAGTGGCTAAACTGCCCGCGCTTGGAAGTCATTGCAAGCCGATTTCTCCCGCTACTTTGCCGCAAGCGTGCGCCAGAGGAATTTGCAACGGATTCGGTGGTGCTCAGATCTCGATAATCCGCTCCCGCTCATTCATCGCCCCGCAGCGGGGGCACTCGGCGAGGTCATGGCTGGTGAGGTCTTCAAAAACGTGATCGCAAATGCCGCAAATCACGAAATGCTTGCGACGACGATTCTCCCGCCCCCGACGGAACACCTCTGCCGCCAACCACGCGAAAAAAAGTGCGCAGAGGATGCTGATCAGGTAAACGGCGATCAGCCCATCGAGAGTGACGCGGAACATGATTCCAAGATACTCCCTCAGGAGACTTTTGTCACCTCGATCCAGCCCATCGTCGCCTCGTCGCCGGGAACGAAGCGGAGGGTGGACTCGATCAACTCGCGCAAGGCGGACTCGCTCTCCTGACCGAAAGCCGGGGTGATTTGCAAAACCTCGACACTGCCTTCCGGGGCGACCGTCACTTCGGCACGGAAGGCGGGAAGCCCCTCGACCGATCTCAGGTAGTCCTCCAGAAGTGACCAGGGCGCTACCTTCCTCTCCGCAAGGAGGGCATCGCAACTGACCTGAACAGGCGGGGGAACCGGTAGGCCCGCGATCGGACGGGGACTTTCGAATCGGGCGGCCAGCACCTGCTGGGCCAATACTTCTCTCCGCCCGTCCGGGAGCGCGGGGCGGCTCCCCAAAAAAGTCGGCTCGAAGCGTACCTGGTGTTCGGAGAGACCAACCCTCACTTCGGTTCCCTCGGAGGGGGGACGGAGGACCACCGTCCGGTCCTCGACGCGCTGGAGCAGACTGCGAACCTCAAGATCCTCTCCGTCGAGCATGGTCAGGACGTCCGCCGTGGGTTCGACCCGCACCGGAGGGGGATAGGTGACCTGAAAGAGGTAAAATCCCGCCCCATGCACAAGCACGGAAAACAGCAGAAAATTCGTGATGTGGAGCAGTCCGCCCCGGTCCCTGGCCCAATCAAAAATCGAGGATTCGTCACCCCGTTTACGCTTTCTCCACCATCGGGACAACTTCATGACTTCGCGGTAGAGCGGCTGCGAGGATCTCAGCGAGCCTCATGCTGGGCGGCGAAAGAAACCTCAAAGCCGCGTTTCAGGAGCGCATTCGAGACCTTCATGATGAACCCCAGCGGGATGGACTCGTCCCCGAGCAAAAGGACTTGATCGGAACGTTTTTTTGCCTCATCGAGCCGCTCTTCCAAACCGGCAAGGTTGATCCGTTCGTCATTGAAATAGAACTCCGACGTGGCGGAAGGGATCAGCGTGATGATGTGGGCGTCCTCCGCCGAAGGCAGCGAAGAACTGGAACTCGGCAACTTCACCTCAACTCCGGACTTGAGCACGAAGTTCGAGCCGAACAGGAAAAAGATCAGCAGGAGCAGGATCACATCCACCAAGGGTGCCGTGTAGAGCAAACCGGCCCGGTCGGTCAAGTTGGATTCGAGCTTCACGGGGCGGAAGGGAGGGGAGGGGTGGAAAGCGAATCGAAACGCGAACGGCGCAGTCCGCCGGAATCAACTTCCGGCGAGACCTTGACCTCCGGAAATCTCTCGATCCGGGCGGATCGAGATAATGTCACTCGGCTGGGTACGCAGGTCACAAATGATGTTCACAATTTCGATACCGGCGCTCTCCATGTCGTGCATCAGGCTTTTCGCATAGGCCCGCAAGTGAGCGTAAAACACGAAGGCCGGGATCGCGACCATGAGGCCGGCCGCCGAGGTGATGAGAGCTTCGTAAACGCCCTGGGAAATCTCGCCCACCGTGGCGAACCCTCCAACAGCACTGATCTGCACGAAGGTATCGACCAATCCGAGGACCGAGCCCAGGAGTCCGATCAACGGAGCGATATAAGCCACCGTCAGCAACACGGTCAGATGTTTTTCCAGCTTGGGAACTTCGAGTTGCCCGCTCTCCTGAGTGATCTCCCTCAGTTCAGTGCGGGGGGAAGAATAGCGCCGGATCGCTGAATGAATAACCCGGGCGGCCGGGCCGGGAGTGGAGGCACACTCGGCGAGGGCCTCGGCGTAGGCTTTGTTTTTGATCAGGTTCCGCAGTCCGAAGAGGAGATCCCCCACATCGATGCGGGCGCGATGGTAATAAAAAAGGCGCTCCAAAAAGATTGCGATCGCAATCACGGAACAACCGAGTAGCAGCCACATCAGGGGCCCGCCTTTGGTGATCAAATCCATAGTCTAGAGAAGTAAGGACGTTCCAGTGCGGCGTCCTCTTAGGCGTAACCGACATTTTCCGACCGTTCAAGAACGGAAGACGAAGCGCCGGGGAAAACTTTCGACTCACCCGGCCCCCCGGGAAGCCGCTTCACAAATCGGGTCTTCAGAAGTAATAGGGCCCCGAACCGGTGGCTGGGGGGAGGGTCGGCTCGGGCGAGGCAGGTTCCGGTTCGTAGGTCGGCGGGGCCACTTCACCTAGAGACGAAAGAGGCTCGTCGCCTTCCGTCGAATCGTATCCCTCCGGCTCGTATTCTTCCTCGTCCTCGTCCTCGTCGTCGCTTTCGTCGAGCTCGAACACCGGCATCGTCGCGTCCGGGAGTGGGAGGACCGCTTCAGGCATCACGGGCTCGGGCTCCAGAGAGAGCCTCGGTGCCACCTCCGGGAGCGGTGGGTTGACTGCGGTCACGGGAACGCTCGGAAGATGGGGAGCCTCTTCCCCATCTTCGTCGTCCTCCATTTCAAAGACCGAGTCACTGGGTAGAGACTGGGCGATCGGGACAAAGGCTGCCGTTGAACTAGCGACAGGAAGCGGGATCGGAGAGAAAGGATCCTCTTGATCATACGCGGTGCTCCCGGGCGAGCGGGCCGCACCTTTCGACCCGCCGCTCAGAGGAGCCCGTTCGAGAGCGATCCGGCGCAGCGATTTGGAAAGGGAGACAGGCCGCTCGGGCAAAGGCATCGGAACGAGGATGCCGACCAGCATGGGAAGCAACAACTCAACCAGCGGTCCCGCCGCCGCTCGCACTACCCCGACCGGCACGGTCGAAGGCGCGACCGCGACCAGAAAAAACCGCTCATCGAGTTCGCGGAGATAGAGCAACCGATCTTCGCCGAAAAAGAGGCTCTCTAACGGAGCGCGATTTTTCAGCTCATGAGCCAAGGTCCGGGCATTCCCCCCCGCTTGAGCGACGAGAGCCGCCACCGCTTGAATCGTAACTCCATTCTCGACGGAAATTCCCGCAACCAGCGCGCCACTGCGTGCCACCACCAACGCCGTATCCAGTTCACACTCGTCGGCGAATACGCCCAAACGATCCTCAATCTCCGTAGCCAACTCCGGCCGAATTTCCAGAGTTAGCAAGGGCGAGGCATCGATTTCGGCAGGGGGATTTCCGAGACGTAGCTCCATGGCAAGCGGGCAACATCGTTGCTATTGGATCGAAAATCAAGCGTGAAGGGCTATTTGACCTGCGGACTCGGGTCGGAGGATGCGATGCTCGACGGGGTGATGCGCCTCGTCGTCTGACATCACGGGATCCGAATCCACCGGGTGCAGAAGTTTCTCGCTAAGCCCCTCCAGGGTCGCGAAGACCTGATAGCCCGAAGTCGCGCAGGCAGGATACGAAGCCGTTCTCACGCCGAGATACTCGTCCAGATCTTCGGGGGGGGTCACGAAAGCAGCATCTTGTTTGTTGAACTGAAACACGACGGGAACCCTGCCCCAACGCGAACCGCTCGACTCAAGCGCGGCGATGGTGGAGTCGAGCGCCACCCGATTGGCCTCGAAGCGTCCGGGCGTGGAATCCGCCACGAAGACGATTCCATCCACCCCGGTGAGCACGGATTCCCGCATGGCTTGCAAGGTCTCTTGACCGGGGACCGTATAGAGTTGAAACCGGATCCGATATCCGTCGATCTCCCCCACCGCGACGGGCAGAAAGTCGAAGGCGAGGGTGCGGCCCGAGGCGGAATCGATGCTGAGCAGGTCGCCTCGCTCATGGGGATCGAGACGCCGATGGATGTAGCGGAGATTGGATGTTTTTCCTCCTTCCGGCGGACCGCAATAAACGATCTTATAGCGGACTTCCTTAGCGTCGTGATCAATCTGGGCCATGGGCAATCGCTTCAATACAAATGGTAATTTATCCCACCAGGGATTCCAGATTCCGCACACTGAGCACAAACCGCTCCCGCACGCCCGGAGAGAGACGTGCCTCGGTGTGGCGAACGATGACGGCCTGCTGTCCGTGGGTGAACAGACTGATGAATCCCTGATCGGCCTGAAAGCTGAACGTGTCGTTATCCATCCCGACGATTCGCCCGAGGGAGCGGGTGGCTTCAACCATTTCCAAAGCCTTCTCGCCCAGTCGTAACGAGCGAGGACTGGTCGCCTCGGCGAGATGCGGAGGGAGGGAGAGAACCACAGAGTTAATGCCGTCCTGAGCTTGCAGCATATTCGCCGCGAGATTCAGATCAAATTCATCGTCCGTTCCGAACATAGCGCGGAAGATCAGGTTCCGCTCACTGTGACCGCTCATCTTGCGACCGGTCCTCTCGCCTGAGGGAAATGCCGGCGATTCGCCCGCCGTCAGCGTGCTTGGTTGTACCGGACACGGCAGGTCGATGCCGGCCCAAGGATTCGGCGCAACGGTTTCGAAAGGGGGGCGCGCTTCGTCGCCTTCCTCCTCCAATTGCTCAAAGATATGCGGGACCGCTTTCGCCTCACTGACTGGAGCGGCGACGGGCATCTTCGCCACCACCGGAGCCAGGAAGGGCACCTCGGGCTTCGCCTCCGGTTCCTGAACCTTGTCGAGAAAGAGACTACCCCAACTTCCCGGGACCTCCGCACCCGCAGCCGCTTCAGCGGATGCCTGGGGGGCGGGAAGCGCGGCATCCTCCATCGCTTTCTTCGCGAAAAGACTGCCTCCCAAAGGAGCGATCGGCCCTGTCTCGCTCCGACGGGGACGGAAGGGGTTCGGCCCCTGCCCGGTCGCGCCCGGAGGGGACGCTGAAGCTGCCGAAGCTTTCTGAAACAAAAGCCGATCCCACGTCCTACTTTGAGGGACAACAGGCTCCGCCTTCATCCCGATGCGAGGAGGCAACGTGATGGCGAGATCATTCACCGGCGTGATCTCCGCCGCGAACAACGCCGGGCACAAATGATGCAGCACGGAGAGTCGCACCTCGCGGCTGCCATCCTCGGGCAGAGGAACGGACACGGAAAGTTCCATTGGGATCCCGCTCCGCGCGACGATCGCCGGAGGGATGAAGGGGAGAATCTCACCCACGAGAAATACTTGCCCCTTACCGCTTGTCGAACTGGAAGCCGGAGCGCCCCAACCGTTCGTAGAACTATTCGCCCCGCTCTCACCGGAATGGCCCTCCGCAGCGCGTCCGGCCCCATCCATCGAAGTGCCTCCGAGGAAACTCGGCTCCGAGGAAGGCAGACCATCTCCGTCGTCGGGAGAGAATAGATTGCGAAAACTTGGAGACATAAAAATCAGATTTTCTTGAATTAACGAAACTATCCAGAGAGCCTTTGTTCTTTAAAAGTCTGAAAGTTCTGAATATTTTGAAAAATACTTGCAGCTCAGGATTTAATCAAGGCAAACTTATTATTAAGATTCGCGAAGATTCTCCAGAAGGAGCCGATTGAGCGCCTTGCCGCCCACGTCCGAAATCACAGCGCGATGAGGAGCAGTCCGGTGATGACTCCGTTGTTCAAAGCGTGCGCCACCATCGGGGCGATGAGTGATCCTCGCCATTCGCGGAGCAGGGAAAGCGCGAAGCTGATGGAAGCGAGTGCCGGGATTCCCCACAAACCCTGAGGATGAAGCGCCGCAAAAATGACCCCGGTGAGAAGCGCGGAACCCACAAAACGCCATCGGCTCCGGAGATAGCCCTGCAAGCCCCCCCGGAAAAAAATCTCCTCGACCAGAGGAGCGTAGACCACCGCCAACAACAAAAGGGCCACCCGCATCGACCAGTTTCCCTCGACGAGAAAACCCACGATGGGATGCTCCTGCGGCCCCATCGGCGGAGTCTCGCCACTCGCACCCTGCGCCCAGCTTCGTCCGAATTCGGCCGCCTCGCTCAGCATCAAAGTCACGGCCACCCCACCCGACGCCATGGCCAACAGCACCAGATAACCGACCACCCCCGCGCCCGCCTCCCGCCAGAAACCGCGCCCCCGGGTCCAGCCCACCGCCGCCGCCAGCTCACGCCAGCGCACCCCGCGAATCCTTGGCCAAAGCAGCGGGAACACGAGAGCCATGCAGAACCCGACAATCTGCCAGATGTGGTGCCAATAGGTCAGAACTTCCCCGGCAGCCATGAAGCCGAGGTAGAGGGCAAATGATTCCAGCAATACGCCGGGAGCTGATTGCTCGGGGCGATAGGCGTGAAAATCAACCTCCTTGCGCTTCACCAAAATGTAGTAGCCGAGCAGCCCGGCACCCAGGAACCAGGCTCCCCCTCCAGCGAGGATCAGCAAACCCGCCGTGACCATCGCCACCGTAGCCTCCCGCCGGATCTCCCCGGCTCCCTCTGGTTCGGTCAGTCCGGGCCCCGATGCCAATCGGGCGAACCAACCCAGCCATGTTTCCAACTCGGCGCGCTCCGCCTCCGTCACTCCGTCGGTTAGCGCTTGTTGCAAAAGTTCGCGACGCTCAGGCGCGAGGTCCGCCCAATGTTTCTCCATCGCCGAATCGGGAAAGGCTTCGGCCTTCAAAAAAGAAGCGACCAGCGCGAGGGCGGCCCGCTCCTCCGGCTCGGTCGAGCGATCCCATAACTGCCGGAGATCCCGCTCGACCTGACTTGATGCGATCGTCGCGCTGCCAATGATGACTTTGGCCTGAAACCGCAGCATGACCAAGCCGGTCGCATTGCCACGGGAGGGTTCCGCTCCGCTCTCGCCCTGCTCGGCATCAATCAGGCTCGGCTGGACGACGCTCGCGATCACCAGCGCCAGCGACACGACAATCAGCGGCCAGGCCCACCACGCTGCCGGACGCGACAGGGGACGGGGGCGAGGGAGCGGAGTCCCCCCTTTTGCCCGCTCTCCAGCTTCCCGTTGGTTTTCCGCTTCGGTCACGACCCTCTATCCGACCTTTCTTCGGCGAAGTCAAACCGGCGCTCCCATGATAAAGCTGGTGACATAGGCTCCCCGTTTTGATAGCGTGGAGATTAGAAATTTTTCAAGACGATTTTCCACGATGTCTTTCCCCGCCATCTTTTCGCCCGTTAGTCGGCGATGCCTCTTCGTTGCGGTCGTCGCAACCCTGCTCGGGCAGTCATCGACTCGGGCCATCGACGCGTCCGATCACTTCGAGGCAAACATCCGACCGGTGCTGGTCAAGCACTGCTACGAGTGTCACTCCAGCGAGTCCGGCAAAGCCAAAGGCGGGCTCCACCTCGACACCCGCGAAGCAACCCTGCGCGGCGGCGATAGCGGACCTGCGCTGGTGCCGGGCGATCCCGAAGCGAGCCTGCTCTACGTCGCGATGCGACAGAACGATCCCGATTTTCAGATGCCTCCCAAGGGACCGGCGCTTGCGTCGGCAGTGGTGGCGGACTTTGAAGATTGGATTCGCGAGGGAGCGCTCGATCCGAGGGAGGGGGCACCTGGTGGGCCGACCCATCCGTCGGGAGTGAAACCGCGCGACTTGGATCACTGGAGCTATCGACCGATGGAGACCGGAGTTGCGACAACAAATGAAGGAACGCCGATCGATTCTTTTGTCGAAGCAGCTCTGCAAGAGAAAGGACTCGCACGTTCCCCCGAGGCGGTCCCGCTCACGCTCTTGCGCCGCCTCTGCTTCGACCTGACCGGACTGCCGCCCACGCCCGAGCAAGTCGCCGATTTTTCCCTTGATCGCATTAGGGAGACCGTCGATGCCCTGCTCGCCTCCGACGACTTCGGAGTCCGCTGGGGACGACACTGGCTCGATGTGGTCCGCTTCGCCGAATCGAATGGGAAAGAGGCCAACATCATTTACCCGCACGCCTGGCGCTATCGGGACTATGTAATCGATGCGGTGCAGCGGGACCTTCCCTACGACCGCTTCTTGATCGAGCAACTTGCCGGAGATTTGCTTCCGGCGGCGGATGCCCCAACCCGCGCCCGCCAACTCATCGCGACCGGCTTCCTTGCGCTGGGTGCCAAGGGTCTCGCCGAACAAAATCCCGCCGTGTTCGCCGCAGATGTCGCCGACGAACAGATCGACGCGCTCGGGCGGGCCTGGCTGGCCAGTTCCCTCGCCTGCGCCCGCTGCCACGATCACAAGTCCGACCCTTACTTGATGAAAGACTACTACGCCTTGGCCGGGATTTTCAAAAGCACCGACACCCGCTTCGGAACCTGGATCGATTCAGAGAACAATCGCGGTGGCCGACTCGTCGCCCTGCCACTCGACGCCGGTCAACGCATCGTGCAAGCCGACAGCACCCCGGAGGAGGTCGCCACCATGCAGAATCAGTTGGCCCAACTCAATGCCGACGAAGCCAGCGGCAAGGCAAATCAAGCCATGATGACGGCCCCCGGGTCCGACCCGCAAAAGGGATTTAATGAAGCCGTGCGCGAAGCCCTTCGCATCTACTGGTCGCGCGGCCCCGTCGTCGGCAAACTTGAGACCATCGATGAGAACGGGAAAGCCCTCCCCCTCTGCATGGGCGCGCTGGATGCAGAGAAACCAATCCATTCGCCCCTCTACGAACGCGGCGAGATCGACCACCCGGCCGAGACCATCACCCGGGCGATTCCCCCGTGGTTCGGTCTGCCGAACGAAGGCTCCATTCCCGAGAGCGAAAGCGGTCGCCTGCAACTCGCTCATTGGCTGACCGAACCGGAGCATCCTTTGACGGCCCGGGTCATGGTCAACCGGATCTGGAGTCACCTCTGCGGGGCTGGTCTAGTGGCCACCGTGGATAATTTTGGACCGACTGGGGCCGTGCCGAGTCATCCCGAATTGCTCGATTGGCTGGCTCGGCGATTCCAGGAAAGCGGCTGGTCCACCAAGGCACTGATTCGCGACATCGTGCTCTCGCGCACCTACCGGCAGGATTCGATCTGGCGGGCCGACGCCTTCGCGGTGGATCCTGACAATCGCTTACTTTGGAGGATGCCGCCCCGGCGACTCGATGCCGAAGTCATCCGCGACTCGATGCTGGCCGTCTCGGGCGAACTCGACCCGTCGCCGCGCCCCGCCTCACTGGCGGCGGAATTGAACATCGCCACAGCTTCGATGCTCGCCTTCAATGACAAAATCCCCCGCGACCTCGATGGCTCGCTGCGTCGCTCCATTTATTTACCAATCTTCCGCGATCAGTTGCCCGATATCCTCAGTCTCTTCGACTTCGCCGAGCCCAGCCTTGTCACCGGAAAACGCGAGCAAACCAACGTCCCGCCCCAGGCGCTTTATTTGATGAATAGCGACTTCGTCCGCGCACGAGCCACCGCTCTCGCCGCGCGAGTCACCCGCGAAGCCGCGACCCTGCCCGCCCAAGTCGAGCAGGCCTTCGTGCTGTGCTTCAACCGCCCTCCCGACGATGCCGAACGCTCCCTCGTGGAAGCCTATTTCGCCGCACCCGAAGTCTCACCCGGGACCGCCCTGATCGACTTTTGCCAGGCCCTGCTGGCCAGCGCGGACTTCCGTATCGCCGACTGAACCCCGTTCATTACATGGATGGAAAAGGACCACGAATGAGCACGAATCGACACGAATGATGACATCGACCACTAGCAGCCTGTCGGACTTATCCCGCCCGGCTGCGGAAATCGGGGATTCGGCCCGAATTCCCCCTCGTCTTCGTCATTTGTGTTCCCACAAACTCCTCAAACTCATGAAAATTCTGACTCGAACCCCAATTCCCTCGCTCAGACGCTCTAAGTCCGACAGACCACTAGCAGCCTGTCGGACTTATCCCGCCCGGCTGCGGAAATCGGGGATTCGGCCCGAATGTCCCCCCGTCTTCGTCATTTGTGTTCCCACAAACTCCTCAAACTCATGAAAATTCTGACTCGAACCCCAATTCCCTCGCTCAGACGCTCTAAGTCCGACAGACCACTAGCAGCCTGT
>Ga0163144_10025642_pt1 | contig 11504 bp, 5 predicted proteins | sample OliLak19BULKMAT1_FD_123175 | JGI IMG/M metagenome (GOLD analysis project Ga0163144, IMG submission 123175) | Freshwater microbial mat bacterial communities from Lake Vanda, McMurdo Dry Valleys, Antarctica - Oligotrophic Lake LV.19.BULKMAT1 | ecosystem: Environmental > Aquatic > Freshwater > Lake... | reverse complement strand
GAGCAGTTGCGGCTCTTCCGCCCTCTGACACAGCGTGGCCCGCATACGCAAGTCGGCTTCCGAATCGCGTTCTCGGAGCCGATTGTTTGGCCGCGCGAACGCACGGCGATTATCATCGCAGACTCTGAGTTCAATCTGACGCTTTTCGCCCAAGAGCAAGCGTGGACATCCGACGTGGCGATCGGCGACGGTGTAAAGTCCCTGTGGACCGGAACCGCCTGCGTGGCGACGGTCCCGGGACGAATCTACGATCTGCCGCTCATCAACTGCACCAAGGACCAATTCATCGAGGAAGTGATGGCACAGTTGGGGAGCTGCGAGGGACTCGACTTATTGGTCAAGGAGGCGAATAACGGTAGAAGCTGGAGGACGGCTCCAATCGTCCGTGTCGAAGTCTGGCATGAGTGGCTTTTTTCTCCCAATGGGATCAAAGCTCCCCAGGCGAAGTGGGTAAACACGACCAAAACACAGCCGAATCAGCCAACGCAGGCCACTCCTGTCGCCAACCTGATCTTGGCGGGAGCGCACACCAAGACAGAAGCCGACGTGTGGAGCATTGAGGGCGCCGTCGAGAGCGGCCGGCGTGCGGCCTGCGTGATCGACCCGAGCGTCAAGGTGATCCCCCAGTACAAACCCGCGTGGCTCCGGGTTATCAGCACGATTGATAACATTTGCTTCTCTGTTGGCGCGCCACACGTCCTTGACCTGTTCCTGGTTGGATGCATCATCGCAGTCGCCTGTGTGCTCGCATTTGCCGTGCTGCGGTAAGCCTGAAGTCAAGGCAAACGCATCGTAAGACCGGCCCCCGCCGTGTCACACGAACGGAGTGGTCTTGCAAGCATTGGTGCTTCGCGGAGCGTGCTCCAAGAGTTGGCGTGTTCATCACGTCTAACGCATGTCGAACCGTCCTGAGCGCGATCGGGAGTACCAACCCGAGAAGTGCCATATACATTCGTTTGCCGGCACTCATCGCCGCAAGTCGATCTGCCGACAAATCTTCGGGCCCCGGTGTGCCTAAACTTATGTCTTCAAACAAAACCCCGAGTACCCGTCGGAAATTAGCTTCTTGGTGTGGCGGCACCGTTCGCCCAGCTACCGCGACCAGCACCGGCGAGATTCCGCGTGGGCCGGCAACGCAAGGCAGACAGGAAGGCGTTCCCCCCAATCCTCTCCATTCGCCCGGTGGAAGTCCGGCCATTTACGCAGCGCGAAAATCTGACTCAAATCTGACGCAGATCCGCCGCTTCATCTTCCAGATACCGCTCGGGCTGAATCGGTGCGAAGCGCGAACAGAATACCCTGATTTGCCGAGTAATCCGAGTAGTGTCCAGGCACCGTTCCAATACTGGGTCAGATCTTTTCTCGGACTCAAAATCCAGTGCTCGCAAGATTGCCCGATGACAGCTTTTCGATGCCGAGCGGAGAGTATTAAAGCGTGTTAGGTGAGGAACAAATGGCTCCTCGTCGCATCCCTCTTTACCGCCAGGAATTTAATAATAGTCACAAAGACTCGACAAAACTTGGCGCCCCTTGCAAGGACGCAAAGAGGGAAGTAAATTCCGTAAAGTTCGGCAAGAGAAGGGGTTACGACATCGGCTAAATTAGCCTCATAACCTCGAGGTCGTCGGTTCGAATCCGGCCCCCGCCACTTTCAGTATTCCCAAGTCATCAACGGACTTAGGTTACCCGGCCACGCTGGTCGGAGCGGCTCTTTGCCGAAGCCAAAGAGGGAACGCTAAGCGGGATGTTCATAAGACATCCCGTTTTGCGCCTCTCGCAGCCTCAGCAAACTCTCATGCTGCGTCTTTTTCATCGACCCTCCAAGTACCGACTGCATAAGTCGACCAAGCAGGCGGTTGTCTCTTATCTAGGGAAGCAAATTTTCATGGGCCCTATGGGTTGTAGAAAAGTCTGCAGCGATATGCAGGAACTGCTAAACGAGTGGGAAGTTGCTCGCCATCGACAATCTACAGAACGGCCCGTTACCCCAAACAAAGAATCCACACAGAGCATCATTATCAGCGGTGCCACTGCGGTAACGCTTCGGGAGAAGCGACTCGCTGGCGCTCCGGGAAAGGGTTGTTCCTCGCTGACGCTTCGGGTTGGTACTTGCCTACCAGGCGCGTTGCGTAAGCGAGGGTAGTAGCGTTTCGGGCTCGCCCTTGCTATCGCGGCGGGCGCCTAGGTGACGGAGACTGTTGCCGCAGTGGGTGGTTATCCCACCAGCGGTGTACCGATTCGACCTTAGGCGGGTTGAGCTCAAGCATGCGCTCATACTCGCGCTGAGCATCATCAAACCGCCCGGCGACGATCTGGCTTTCGATGAGCAACTGCCGGGCGCCGAAGCTTTCGGGGAAGCGCTCGATCGCCTCCGTGCAGGTCGCGGCGCAATCGCTCCAGCGGCCCAACTGCGCGTAGCACCGGGCCAACTCGTGCCAATACCGCACGATCCAGGGGTTGAGCTTGCGGGCGCGATCCCACCGTTCGGCGGCCGCCGACCACTGGCCAGCGCTGGCTAGCATGGACGCCGCGGCCGCCAGCGTGGTTTCTCGTCGCGGCTGGCGCTGGAGCACGTCTTCGAAATGTCGCAGGGCGGGCGAGAGGTCTCGGCTTCGCCCCAGCGCAAGTGCCAAAGACTCGCTCGCGGGGGCATCGGAGGGATCGTGCTCGAAGGCCTGCCGCAACAAGCCAATCGTCTGCGGCAGCAAGCTTCGATCAGCCACTTCCGGATGCCGGCCCATAGCCATCATGAGCGCAATGGCCATATTGCGCGACTGGTCCGGATCATTGGCGACCGGCGCGGAACTGGGGTCCTGGGGTAGCGAAAACGCATCGAATGCGATCAGCGGCGACCACGTCGGCGACGGAACAATCGTCCGACGCGGCGGCGGCGAGGTTGGCGACCGCGGGATCCGGTGGTCGGTCGCCGCCGCGTGTCGAATCTGAGTGCTCGCGCGGGGCATGTGGCAAGCGATGCACGAGTCGTCGGCCTGCTGGGAGCGGCGCTCGTCCTGCGGCAACTGGCAATCCGCCTCGCCATGGCAGTCGAGGCAGCAGCGGCGATAGTACTCCGCCTTGGCAGCTTCCTCGGGCAATTGATGCGGGTCGTGGCACGAAATGCAACCAAGCTTTCCCATGCTTCCCGTGTAGCAGCCGCTCTGGTGCATTTGCTCGACATGGCCGACGAAGCGATCGACTGGCTCGCTGCCGGGCGCGTCGCTGGCCGCCGGCGTCGAGTCGGTCGATGCCGCCGGGAGGAAAACGGCTTCGACGGCCGACCAGGGCAACCCCGGCCGAAAATCCTCGCGCTGGCGGCCGCGCGTTTCGACGCGCACCAGGCCGCCGAGGTGGCACTGCTGACAGACGGCCTCGGCCAACGGCGGCTCCAGGCGCGCAGGATTGACGATGGTGAAGTCGGGTTCGTCGGCGACGGCTTCGTCGGCGCCGCCGCTTTCACGCGCGGCGACGTGCAGCTCGCCCGGGCCGTGGCAGCGCTGGCAGCCAATCGCGTGGCCGGAAAAGACCGGCGATTGGTACTGGTTGGTCGTCCCCTCGACGTGCAGTGCGCGATTGGCATGACAGAACAGGCACTCTGAAACCACCGGGCGATTGAAATGCGAGTTATTCACCTCGTACCCGGGCGATAGGTCCCAGCCGTGATCGGCGTACCACGTCATCGGCGACATAAATAAATGTTCGTCCCGCTCGATGAGATAGCTCCGGCCGGTGCGTCCTGAGCCGACGGCGTAGACAGCTTCGAACTCGGTGACCAACGCTTCCTTTCCGGTTGGCGAGAGGCGCGTCACGCGATGGAACTGGCGATCCCCGTCGCGGCGCACCTGGTACTCATGGCCATCGAGCGTCAGCGGAAGGCGCCCTTGGGCCGTAAAGTTCTCGATAATCTCGGCGACGCCAACCGGGCTGAGGGAACGACCCATCGGGTGCTTGGCATAGGATGCGGCGATGGCGCTGTGGCACTCGGCGCACGAGGCGTCGCTGACATAGGCGACGTCAGGCTGAACATTGCGATAAGGGGACGCTTGGACGAGCGATGACCAGTCGCTGGGTTCGGCGACGGTTCCCGCGCGCGCAACCTGTGGGTTCGATGGGGTGGATTCACCCTGCCGGGGCGGATTCGTCCGCATCCAAATGAAATAGGCGACGCCGCACGCGAACAAGAAGCCGCCGCCGATTGACGCGATCCGGATCGGAGTGCGACGTTTTCCCGGACTAGCGGCGGGCGGCATGGAATGCGGCATGAGGCCATTGTTTCCGCCGCGATGCATAGCAGCAAGGGTGCGCGAGAAGAAAGCAATTCACGGCTCGGCCAACGGCGAACGCCTCGAAAAAACATGCCATGGCTCGCCGCCTAGTTGCTGGGCAACGTCCATGGCGTCCAATACTCCTGGGAACGCCTGGCGACTGCGCCGGCACGTCGAGCTCAGCGGAAAGCCTTTCTTCGTCCCCACGGGGCTCTGCTTCGTTATGAAACCATAGCGGTTCCCGCGTGCTGCTTTTCCTTTTACCCATCGTACCCGCAGAGCACCAGTTTGCTGGAAGTGGATGGCACTCGCCTTATACCAATCGCAAGTAAGAACAGCGCGTTGCTAGCTTGGGCCGACCCTGGAAAACGCGGCATTCATCAACTGCTAGCTGCGATGATTCAAACGAGAACGCGTATTACATCTCTTTTTGGACCTGGGGATTTAATGGTCAATTGAGGAGACTCGACAAAACTTGGCGCCCCTTGCAGAGATGCAAAGAGGGAATTAAAACTCGTAAAGTCATGAAATAGTTGAGGTTACAAGAATCACAAGATTAGCCTCATAACCCCGAGGTCGTCGATTCGAATCCGGTCCCCGCCGCTTTTTGACCACTCGTTTTATAGACCGCTCGGTGCAACTGTTCACACACTGTGGACCAAACGCTCAAAGCCCAGGCTGCTCGCCTGGGCTTTTTTAGTTCTGCGACTTGGCGTCGAGTGCGCAGTGCTCACGCCAACACTTCTCGCACCACCCGCCCATGGACGTCGGTCAGCCGGCGGTTGGCCCCGTTGCTGCGCACGGTGAGTCGTTCATGGTCGATGCCCAGCAGGTGCAGCACGGTCGCGTGGAAGTCGTAAGTCGTCGTCACGTCGATCTGGGCCTTCCAACTCCAGGGATCGCTCTCGCCGTACGAGACGCCTCCCTTCACGCCGGCGCCGCACATCCAGCCGGCGAAGACGCCGCCGTTGTGGTCGCGGCCGGCGCCGCTTTGCGAGAACGGCATCCGCCCGAACTCCGTGTTCCAGAGTACGAGCGTGTCGTCGAGCAGACCCCGCTGCTTCAGGTCGATCAGCAGCCCGGCGATCGGTTTGTCGGTCGCGGCGCACATCGGCGGGAGTTCGGTTTGGATATTCGCGTGATTGTCCCAGTTGTTCGTCGGCCCGCCGGCGCCGCTCCAGACTTGGACGAACCGCACGCCTCGTTCGACCATCCGGCGCGCGACCAGGCAGCGCCGGCCGAAATCTTGCGTCACGCCTTCGTCGAGCCCGTACAGCGCGTGCATCCCCTGCGACTCGCGGCTCAGATCAAACACTTCCGGCGCGCTGAGTTGCATCTTCGCGGCGAGCTCGTAGGCGGCGATCCGAGCTTCCAGACGCGTGTCGCCGCCGACCGACTGGGCGTGCCGCTCGTTCAATCGCTCCAGCAACGCGAGGCCATCCCGTTCCGCTTGCGGCGTCGCAAACTTCGCGCTTGCCGGCGGCGCGAGGTGCGCCATCGGCTCGGCGGCCGCCATGTTCACCGTCGTCCCCTGGTGCTGCACCGGCAGGAAGCCGGCGCTGAAGTTCCCTTTTTGGTTGTAGGGCAAGCCGCGAGCATCGGGCAGCACGACGAACGTCGGCAGATTGTCGGCCAGCGTTCCTAAGGCGTAACTCACCCACGAGCCCATTGACGGAAACCCGGGAAGCAGGAACCCCGTGTTCATCAAGTAGCTGCCGGGACCATGGACGTTGGTACGGCTCTGCATCGCCATGAAGAAGGCTAAGTCATCGACGCACTTCGCCAGATGCGGCAACTGATCGCTCACCCAACGCCCCGATTGGCCATGTTGTCGCAGCGGGAATGGCGGCTTCAGCAGATTGCCTGGGGGGCTCGTGGCCGCCTCGATCCGGACGCCGGCGCCCGGATCGAACGCCTGGTCGTGCAGCTTCTCGAGCAGCGGTTTGTGATCGAACAGATCGACCTGGCTGGCGCCCCCGTTCATGAAGAGCTGAATCACCCGCCGCGCGCGAGCCGGATGATGAACGCCGCCGTAGAGCCCAAGGCTCGCCGCCGCGGGCGCCGACTCGCCATGCGCGAGCAGGTCCGCGAGCGCCACGGCGCCAAAGCCTCCTCCCAGCGTCTGCAAGAATTCTCGTCGCGTCGCCATGCTGGCTCCAGTCGCGTTCAATCTCAGTCGACAAAGACAAACTCATTGGCGTTGAACAACAGTCGGCACGTGTTGGCCATTCCATGCTTCTCGGCATAGGCGGCCAAGCTCCAGCGTTCATCCTCGGCGACCGGACGCCCCAGCGTTAATTCCACGGCGAGGTCAATCTGCTCCGCCGTCGTCTTCGCTTCGCCGGCAAGCCGCGCAGCCAAGTGCTCTGCTTGCCGCAGAACAAACGCATTATTCCAGAGTGCGAGCGCCTGCTGGACCGTCACCGAATTGCCTCGGGCTGGCGTGATCTGGTCGCCCGAGGGGCAATCGAGCGCGTCTTGAAACGGATCGGGCAGCGTGCGGAACAGGAACCGGTAGACGCTACGCCGCCGCGCGGCGTCGCTGTCAACGTCGAATTCGCGATAGTCGATGGTCGGCGTCACATGATGGCCGGGCGTCAAAGCGAACTGCCGATCCGATGGTCCGCCCATGCGCAAGTCGAGGCGACCGGTCACCGTCAGCAGGGCGTCATGGATGCACTCCGCATCAAGCCGCGTCCGATTCGTTCGCCAGAGCAACCGATTGTTGGCGTCGACGGCAGCAGCATGCGCCGCGACGGCGGGATCAATCGCCGCGGTCCGCGACGTCTGGCAATAAGTTTCGCTCGTGACCATCAACCGATGCAGTTCCTTGAGCGACTGGTTGCCGTCGCGAAACTGCACGGCCAACCAATCGAGCAACTCCGGATGCGACGCCGTCGCTCCCATGTGGCCAAAATCATTGAGCGTCGGCACGATCCCGGCGCCGAAGTGGTGATGCCAAACCCGATTGATGATCGATCGCCAGGTGAGCGGATTCTTCCGGTCTGTCAGCCAGTGGGCGAGCGCCGCGCGCCGCACCGACTCGTCGCTCCCCTCAGGCACGTCAAACGCTGCCGCAAGTTCGGCCACGCAACCGAGCGCACCAGGCGCCACGAGCTCCAACGGCTTGCCAATCTCGCCCCGTTGCAGCAAGTGAATCGGCCGCGGTTCGGACAACGGCGTCAATCCTCCGTCGGGTTCGAACTGGCTGGCGGCTGCGTAGATCAGCAGCGGCGCCGGCAGCGCCGCCAGCTCGCGCGTCGCTTGTTCGAGGAAGTAGTGCCGCGCCAGCGCCAGTCGTTGCGATTCGCTCCGCTTCCGCGCCGGCGTTTCCAGGATCGCAATTACGTCAGCTGGCAGCGCGTCAGTCTCGACCGTTTTGGCCGCATCGGGAACCAAGCTTCGCTCCCATGACTCAACTCCCGCCTGAGCGCCGGCGTCACCCAGCAACTTCGCGACGGAGTCTGGTTCGTGCTCTAGCGCCTGCTTGCGTTCCAGCAGTTCGCGCCGCTGCTGGCCAATCTCCACGGAAACGTCGACCGTGCGATTGGCCCGCTCGACGCCGGCGAAGACCGCCTGCAGTTGGTAATATTCCTGCTGCGAAATGGCGTCGAACTTGTGATCGTGGCAACGGGCGCACTGCACCGTCAGGCTGACGACGTTGTTCATCACCGTCGAGAGCATGTCGTCGCGATCGAGATAGCGGGCGATCTGCCGATCGACCGTGTCGTTGAGAATATCTCGGAGCGAGCTCTCGTCCCAAGGCCCCGCCGCCAGGAAGCCGAGCGCGATCGTCGCCCGCGGGTCGTCCGGAAACAACGCGTCGCCGGCGACCTGCTCTTGGATGAAGCGCGCGTACGGTTTGTCGGCGTTGAACGACTCGATCAAATAGTCGCGGTAGCGCCACGCATGCTCGCGAATTCGATCCTGATCATGCCCGTGCGTCTCCGCGAAATGGGCCGCGTCCATCCAGTGCCGCGCCCAACGCTCGCCGTAGCGCGGCGAGGCTAACAGCCGATCGACCAAGCGCTCGTAGGCGAGCGGATCATCGTCGGCGACGAACGCGGCGATTTCCTGCGGCGTCGGCGGCAAGCCGACGAGATCGAAATAGAGGCGGCGGATCAGCGTCCCTCGATCGGCGCGCGGCGCTTGGGCCAAGCCTTGTCGCTGCAACTCGGCCACAATGAACTGATCAATCGCGTTGGCAATGCGAGGCGGCTGTGTGGCACCTGGAAGCATCTCGGGAACAGTCGGCTGCCGGAGCGGCTGCCACGCCCACCATTCGGCCTTGTCTGTCACCTTTCCGGCAACTTCGTCGGGCCACTTGGCGCCTTGCTCGATCCACGTCCGAATCGTCGCGATCTCTTCCGCCGAGAGTCGCGGACCCTCCGGCGGCATTTCCAGGGCGCCCCCCTCGGCAATAAACTCCAGCAGGCGGCTCCCCTCGGCGTCGCCCGGAACGATGTTCGGCGCGAACGACTCGCCCCCGCTGAACGCTTCGCTCCGCACGTCGAGGCGATAGTCGCTTCGTTGCTTCTCAGGGCCGTGGCAGCCGTAACAGGCTCGCACAAGAATTGGCTGCACGTCGGCGACGAAGTCGACGGCTGAAGCGCCGGCGCGGGGATCGGAGGCGACCTCAGCCGCGCGACCACGCGCCGGCACGCAGCACGCTGCGGCAAACGTTGCCAGAGCCATGAGGGCGGTTAACGCAGCGTCGGCATGGCGGGTTCGTTGACGCATTTCGCGTGCAAGCGAGGTTGTAAAAAGAACGTCGAGTACGATTGAGCAGTGGAGTCTCTCGTGACCGGCCTGGCGAGCCAATTCCAAGTCAAACAGTGGCTGGGATTGAATTTGCGGGCGCAGGCATCCATTCTACCCGAGGGTCGACGGCGACGTGTTGTAAAAGGTGCTCAAATCGGTGCGATCGGTGATGCGATCCTACCCGTCGCAATTCCCCTCCATTCTCGACGGCGCCGCCCGGCCAACCGGAAATCCCTCCCAAACCGGTAGGAGGCGATCAGTCGTCAATTTCTCCAACGGCAAACCGCAGACCCGCCCTTTTTGACATATGCTTACTCATGTTCCTCTAGAAATGCCCTGCCGGAAATCCGTAACACCGCACTAGCGAGTTGCTACCGATGGTACAGGACTCGGTCGTCGACGATAGCTACGCTGACTCGTCGGCCGCCGTTTGCGAACTCGACGACGCCATCGAGCGTTGCGGCAGCTGCTGCACGCCGGTAATGTTGCGTCGGCCGAACCCTTCCTCGCTGGCGAGCGCGTGGCTCTGCCGGCGCTGCGGGTCGGTCTTCTTTGCTCGTCCGCAAGAGCAGGACGGCAAACTGGTGCGCGGCGTCGCTAAGCCGATCTCCTATCACGACGTGATGAAGGAGCTGAATGTCCACCTCGCTTCGGCGGCGCAGAAGGTCAGCAAGCGTGACGTGACGCGCCTGGTGGAGTGCTTCGCCAACCGCAAGTTCATGGGGACTGATACGCGCAGTCAACAGCGGCATATCGTGGCAGCGCCGGTCACCGTGGTCCCCCTGGGCGGCGACCTCCGCATCGCCGCGCCGGCGGAACGCGTGCTGACGCTGAACGTCTCCGGCGGCGGCGCGGCGCTGTTCCACACGCGGCGGATCCCGCAGCCCTATCTGGCGATCGACTTCACCTACGCCGGCGTTAATCTGCTGCCAGTCATCCTCGAGACCACGCGCGTCCGACAAGTCGGCAATTCGTTCGAAATCGCCGGCCGCTTTGTTTGCCGCATCATGCCGTAGGCTTCCGGGAGGGCGAGGCTCCTGCCGAGCCGCCGGGGTACCTCGAAGCCGTTTTCCACTCAGCCTATTTGGAATGACAAGTTCGAGCGATCGCTCATCGCCTGCGTGCAGCAGGGGATTCCGCGGACGGTTGATATTGAGGAAGCGGTGCGGGTGGAGGGGGAGTGAGTCGCGGATGAATTCTGTCGCTGGGCGAATTGTGTCGCGGATCGACGTTTTGGCGACATAAGATAAAGCAACCCCAGTTCTGTAAAAGCCGCTCGGCGGCTTTTACAGAACTGGGGTTGCTTTATCGCGTAATGCGTTTTCGGCGACAGAAGGCGTAAGTGGTTTGGTGTGAAGTGGTTGGGGTTATCGCCAGATTGGCGGGCGACGAATGGGACGCGGATTGTCGCGGATTTGGCGGATTGACGCGGATCAAGTTGATGCAGCAGGCACGCTCCGATGCGCCGCGCGCTCCGCGTTGCGTCGCGGCTAAACGGGGATGGTGCGTGGGGAATTGTGTCGTTGTTTGACTACTGTCGCCTAATGCGTTTTTGGCGACAGAAGTCGTAAGTGGTGCGCTGCAGGGGAGTTGGAGCTGTCGCGAGACGGCCTGAGGGCGAGGGTGGGGCGACAGAACTCGCGCGGCGGTCGACGGGCTGGGAGTGGCGGAGCGGTGGGCACAATGGCCATTGGCATCGTAGCGACGGATTTGGCGATTGCGCAGCATGAGAGGTTCCGCTGGAGTGAACGCGGACGGACATTCAGTCGCTATGTGAACTAATGTTCATGCTACCGGGCTGGGTGGCCAATTTCAAGATGGCAGCCGGGGAGTGCAGGAGAACTGCAAAGTCCAAAAACTAACCGCCAAGGACGCCAAGAGCGCCAAGGCATTTCACCACGACGGCACAACGAGCACGACGTATATACGAGTGATCTCGATAGTCGTTGGCCTCGACACTGCTCCCTACCACTTGCTTTTCTCTCCATTTTTCGTCGTGTCGTTGTGGTTCAATTCTCTGTATTCCCTTGGCGCTCTTGGCGTCCTTGGCGGTTAAATCCGAACGACTTTGCAGTCCTCCTGCCGGGGAGTGATCGCAGAAAACTTGATACTTTAGTTGGGCGCCTCTCGCCACGGCGAGGGAGAGGCGCCGAGCGAGTCCCCGCTTCAGCACTGGCAGGATGCCAGTGGCGCCCGGGGGGGGCGCCCAAGCATGAAGAAGCCTCGGTCCGCGCAGCCTACATCGACCAAACAGCCAAGGACACGCCCACCTTACGCACGTTCGCGGAAAGCTCCTCCGGAAATGCGTAGTCGTTTCGGCCGCACAACCCAACAGCGAATCGTTTGCCGGGCACGTCGCCGATTCCAGCATCGGTCGTGCACACCTCCGCGCGCAAGCGAACAAGGCTTCGGCCGACGGTCGGGGAGACCAGCATTGGAGCGACCACGACTATCGCCCAAGACAAGCTCTCCTTAGTCGTT